>JABAOE010003368.1_pt2 | contig 17986 bp, 15 predicted proteins | sample 7062141 | NCBI WGS metagenome assembly JABAOE01 (sample SAMN14538627, study PRJNA623070) | marine sediment metagenome | biome: marine biome [ENVO:00000428]; feature: marine pelagic biome [ENVO:01000023]; material: deep marine sediment [ENVO:00002113] | place: India: Gulf of Khambhat ... | reverse complement strand
GAGGACCGCGACGATGACCCAACCAAGGAGTGTATGAGTAGATTTCATGGATTGATTAGTCTTCCATCCTACGGGCATAGACTTCACGGGGTTTGGCGCCGTCGGCGGGCCCTATAACCCCGTCTTTTTCCATTTGTTCCACCATGCGGGCTGCGCGGTTGTACCCGACCCGGAGCCTCCGCTGGATCATGGAAATGGATACCTGCTGGGTTTCGGCCACGATATCCACGGCTTGATCGTACATTTCGTCATAGTCATCCTCGCCGGAGGCGCCTCCCGTTTCCTTTTTACCTTGCAGGACCTCCGGGCGGTAGCGGGGCTTGGCCTGTTGGCCAATGAAGTCCACTACTTTTCGAATTTCCCGGTCAGAAACGTAGGCTCCGTGGAGCCGGATGGGCCGCGCGGTGCCCGGAGGGAGAAACAGCATATCGCCGTCCCCAAGAAGACGCTCGGCACCGATGGAGTCAATAATGGTCCGGGAGTCCACGCGGGAAGTGACCTGGAAGGATATCCGCGCGGGAAAGTTTGCTTTGATCAGACCGGTCAACACGTCGACGGAAGGTCTCTGGGTTGCCAGAATCATGTGGATGCCTGCGGCCCGTGCCTTTTGAGCTAGCCGGGTAATGTATTCCTCCACGTCCCTGCCTCCGGTCATCATGAGGTCCGCCAACTCATCCACGACAATGACGATGCGTGAAAGCCTTTCGTGAACCAGGGGCGGCTCCTCATCTACGTTTCCTCCCACCTCCAGTTCTTCCTCTTCCACGGCGCTCTCTTCCGTTTCTCCAAGTTCGATGACTTTTTCCCCGGCGCTCTCCCTGGCCAATATCCGGTTGTAATGGTCGAGGTCACGAGCGCCTTTATCGCGCATGAGACGATAACGGCGGTCCATTTCCTCCATGGCCCAGAACAGAGCGGCGGTGGCTTTCTTAGGCTCAACGACCACGGGCACCAGAAGGTGAGGAAGGTTCTCGTAAACTGAGAGTTCGAGCATCTTTGGGTCAATCATAATGAACTGAACGTCCTGCGGAGCTGCCCTGAACAACATGCTTAAGATCATGGCGTTGATGGAAACGGATTTTCCTGTTCCCGTGGCTCCCGCCACGAGCAGATGGGGCATCCTGGCGAGGTCCGTAACAAAGGGGGACCCGGAGATATCCTTTCCAAGAGCAAGGTTCAACTTCGAATCCGAGTTTTGATACTGTTGGCTTTCGAGGAGTTGTTGCAGAAACACTTTTTCGCGCTTGGGGTTGGGAATCTCGATGCCCACCACCGATTCTCCCGGAATGGGGGCCAGGATCCGTACGCTCACTGCCCTGAGTACCATGGAGAGATCGTCCGCGAGGGTCACGATTCGCCGGACCTTGACCCCGGGAGCCGGTTTGAACTCGAACATAGTGATGACTGGACCGGGTCGAACGGCTACGACGTCTCCTTCAATTCCAAAGTCATTAAGTTTCTTTTGCAGAATTAGGGAATTGGCCTGAAGGGCGTCCTTATCAACCTTGATTTGTCCCCCGTTCGGCGTATCCAGAAAACTCAAGGACGGAAAGTTATAGCCCTGGTTGATTTGCGGTAGCTCAAACTGCTCGGGCTTGGGTGGCGCTTTCTTCCTTGTTTTTTTCGCCGCATCCTCGGTTGGCGATTCCGGTTTCACCACAATGGGTGGAGCCTTGAACTCCCGCCGGTCCTTTTTCTTGTTTTCCGCTCTCAGTTTCTCTTTTCGCTCTTTGAGGCGGAGGTAAAGTTCTTTAATTCCCTCCTGAGCGCGACCAAAGAGTTCCACACTGAACTGCATCATGGCTTCGAGGGTACTCACCAGTGAAATCTGGGACACCAGCATGGTGGCGAGCACCAATAGGGTCACGGAGATCAAAATGGTCCCGCCAAACCCCAGCAACGATGTGAGCACTTCCGTGGAATAGCCCCCAACGATGCCGCCGGCCTCTCTGGCCGTTTCCGACTCTCTAGCGAGGGTAAGGAAAATCGTGGCGCTCCACACCAGCAGGAAGTAGCCAAAGGCCTTGGGAAACTGGAGCCCCTTGGGTGTCTCCCGAAACAGCTGGAGTGAAAAAGAAAACAGGAAAATGGGCAAAAGATAGGTGGTAAGTCCGAAGCCCTGGAGCAAAAAATCAGCTAGGTAGGCTCCCACCACACCGCCCCAATTGCCCGTGTTCACATTTCCCGACGGAGTGTTGAAGGAGCGGTCCCCTGGATCGTAGGAAGCCAGGCTGATGAGCAGTAGGATGGCAATGACCGCAATCACGACTCCCCAGATCTCACGCATCAGCTTGGAGCCCCTGATCATCATCGTATCGTTTCTTGTATTCGCAAACATAGGATTCGTCCTCGGCGGGTTCGAGACTTCCGCACTACATTTCCATAATGAGCGGTACGACCACCGGCCGTCGGCCGAGAATCTTGTTAAAGTAGCGTCGCAGTGTCTTGCGCAGCTCTTCTTTGAGTTCCAAAGGATCCGTCCGTATTTCCCGGCTAAGCCCCCCCAAACACTCTAGAACCAGGGTTTTGGCTTGCTCTAGTATTTCCTCCCCTTCCTCCGCGCCGGTGAATCCCCGAGAAATGAGATCCGGGCCCGCCACCAGTTCACCGGACTGTTGATGGATGGCTAAAACCACGAGAACCATCCCTTGTTCCGAGAGATGGCGGCGGTCGCGGAGGACCACATCCTCGACGTCACCGATACCCTTCCCGTCCACAAAGACTTTGCCCACGGTCACCGGTTCCGCCCGTTCCGCACGGTCGCGGGTGAGTTCCAAAACCTCTCCATCTTCCAACAGAAAGCAATTCTCCGGTGCGATCCCGGCATCGCATGCGAGGTTAATATGCCGGACCAGATTGCGATACTCCCCATGGATCGGGATGAAATAGCGGGGGCGTGTGAGATCGATCATGGTTTTTAACTCGTCCTGGCTCGCGTGGCCGGAGACGTGTACATCTGAAACGGTTTCGTAGTGGACCTCTGCGCCCCGCCGGTAAAGATGATCGATCAGGTTTGAAATGGTCTTTTCGTTTCCCGGGATAACTCGCGCGGAGAGAATCACCGTGTCGCCTCGTTCCAGCTTGATCCATTTGTGGTCGTCGAGAGCCACCCGGTGAAGCACGGATAAGGGTTCTCCCTGGCTGCCGGTGGTGAGGAACGCCAGCTGATCAGTTGCCAGGTCCTGCCAGTTCTCGTTTTCCGTTAGCGTATCATCGGGAAGTCGCAGGCACCCCAGTTCCGAGGCAATCCGTGCATTGCTAAGCATGCTGCGGCCGCTGAGGACCAAGGTACGGTCAAAGCGTTCCGACACGTCCACCACCTGCTGGATTCGAGGAATGTTTGACGAAAAGGTCGAGATAAAGATACGACCGGTACAGTCCGAGAAGAGTCCTTCCAGATTCTTTCCCACCTCCCGTTCCGAGCGGGTATGACCCCGCCGTTCCACGTTCGTGGAGTCCGAAAGGAGCAGCAGCACCCCCTTGTCTCCATAGGCGGCAAAGCTTTTCGCATCGAAGAGCTCACCATCCATTGGGGTGGGATCGATTTTGAAGTCTCCGGTGTGAATGACCACACCCACCGGTGTTTCAATGGCCAGGGCCAAACAGTGGAGAAGGCTATGGGTGACCCGGATTCCTTCCAGGCGAAAGGGTCCCAGTTCCCACGGCTGGCCGGCGGATATTTCATGAAGCGTCGTGTTCTTTTCAAGGTTGTGTTCCCTCAGTTTATTGCGCAGCAGTCCAAGAGTGAGGGGGGAACCGTAGATCGGCACCGGTAGCTGTTTGAGAACGTAAGGGAGGGCTCCTATATGGTCTTCGTGAGCATGGGTCAAAACAATAGCGTGGAGTTTCTTCTTTGCTTCTATCAAATAGCTGATATCGGGGATCACCAAATCGATACCCAGGAGGTCCGCCCCGGGAAACATCAACCCGCAATCGATGACGATGACGGAATCGTCATACTCCAGCAGCATCATGTTGGTTCCGAACTCGCCCAACCCACCCAGAGGAATGATTCTCAAGGGATCCAACGCTTTGTTACCTCTCAGCTCGAATAAGTTCGTTTGTTAAACCCAAAGCACGACCCGGTGGCGCACTGACAGCCGCCGCGTGGTGATGCAGATGTGGCTCAATGGTTTCCCGCACCCGGGTCATCAGTTCTGTCAGGTCCTGCACGCCATACTGGTCCACGGGGATGGGCTCGCCAACGGTGACTTCAATCTGACCTCCCCGAACGTGCCAGATCCCTTTGGGCAAAACGGCCCCGGATCCGCGGATGGTGACGGGGACAATGGGCATTTTGGTTTGGATGGCCAGGAGAAATCCCCCTCGTTTAAACGGTAACAGCTCATCTCCCACACTACGCGTCCCTTCCGGGAAGATGACGACGGAGATCCCGCGCTCAATTTTCTCCTTTGCCTTTCTCAAGCTGATCCTGGCCTCTTGGACGCTCTGTCGGTTTACAACGATGTGCTTGGCGCTCCACATGGCCCAGCCAAACAGGGGAATCCAGAGCAGCTCGCGCTTGGCTATCCAGCGTAGTTGAAATCCTAGCAATGCTTGCATCAACGCTGGAATATCGATATAGCTCCGGTGGTTGGCGACGAAGATATAGGGCTGGTTGGGGTCGAGCCGTTCCAACCCCTGGACTTTGATTTGAATTCCAAAGACCTTTATTATCGACCAGGTCCAGAATCTTGTCAGGTGGTAGGCCAGCCTCCCATCTCGATCAAAGGGTGCCAAGGCTATAATCAGGATACCTACGGGGAGTGTGAGAAGGCCTAACAGCAGCAGCTTGAGGCTATAAGGCATTAAAGGTAAAAATCTTATAAATTTCAGCTAATACAAACAGTTTACTCTAAGCCATCGTTGAGAAAAAAGCAATAAAACTGTGATTTTTTTGTTGACTAGGGTATGACCTGAGACTAATCTCGTTGGTCCGATCAGCAGAGAGGATTTGGTGAATTCGCCATGTCGGTCAATAAAGTTATGCTTATAGGAAATCTGGGCAGAGACCCAGACGTCCGATTCACTGCCAATGGACGCGCCATGGCACGCTTTCCCATTGCCACCAGTGAGGTCTGGACGGACGCCGAAGGCCATCGCCAGGAACGCACCGAGTGGCACAACATTGTGGTCTGGGGCAAGCAGGGAGAAACCTGTGGGCAGTATCTGGCCAAGGGGAGGCAGGTCTTCGTGGAGGGGAGTATCCGAACACGCTCTTATGACGACAAGAGCGGTACAAAACGCTACGTGACCGAGATCGTCGCTCAAAGAGTCCGATTTCTTGGTGGCGGAGGGGGTGGACGCGTGGCTCCTGAGGCTGGGGGTCCGATGGAAGAGCCTCCAGGTGGAGGCGATGCCCCGCCCATGGATGATGATATCCCGTTTTAAGCCATCTCGAGGTCGAACCCGATCCCAACATCCAAAGTCCGCACCCATCGAACCGGTTTTTTGATTCGTTTCAAGCATAACCCATTGATCTAAAGCTCATGTGGCCCGAGGTCATCGCAGTCATGTCGGCCATGGGATGGGCCACTGACGCCATCCTCGTGCGTAAAGGCGCGCGCACTTCAAACATCTACTCCGCAGCCCTGATCAGCTTCATCATTACGGCGATTCTTCTTTGGACTGTGGTGACAATTTTTTTTCCCCTCAGCCTGCTCAGAACCCCGGCAACCATATATTTTGTTCTGAGCGGGCTAATTCAACCCTTCCTGGCCCGGTTGCTGCATTATATCGGCCTCACGCGGCTTGGCGTCGCGCGCTCGGGCTCCCTGCGCGGGGTAAGCCCACTATTTGCCGTCGTCATTGCCGTGACGTTTCTGGGTGAACGGCCAAACCTCTTCGTCTATTCAGGCACCCTGCTTACTGTGGCCGGGGTATGGCTGATCCTTTATCGCGGCGACGGGGGTGGGGAATGGAAGTTCTTCGACGTTATTTTCCCTATTGGAGCAGCCGTCGTGGCCGCCGTGTCCCAGAACCTGCGCAGAAAAGGCCTTGTGCTGCTTCCCAATCCTTTTGTTGGAGGCGCTATCACCACCACGACTTCCCTGACCCTTTACATCATTTCCCTCCTGGTCACCGGCAAGATCCGCCAGGTCAAACCCGACCGGACCGCCCTGCCCTACTTTGTGACCTCCGCTTTTGTCGCCGCCTCTTCACAGTTCCTGGTGTTTCTGGCGCTTAGCCGGGGGGAAGTGTCCATCATGGTTCCCCTCATCAACACAACGCCTTTCTTTTCCGTCGTGTTCAGCGCCATTTTCCTGCGGGATCTGGAACAGGTGACCTCCAAGATTTTTTTTGGTTCGGCTCTGCTGGTGACGGGAGTGGTGTTGATTTCCAGCCGGTAGAAGGTGACCCCCGGTGAAGCTCTGGCAAAGCGTGTTCATCGCTTCCGATGGCAATCACCGGTTTGGTCCGGCGAGTCTCAGGTGACGGAGTTTCTTTTTTCGCCGCGCTGAAAGGCCCGAATATTTTTCTCTACCTCTACCATGAGTCGCTGGCGCGTCTCTTTGGGGGTCCAGGCGCAGTGAGGGGTGACGATAAGGTTATCCAGTTCACCACTCGCCTTTATGAGGAATTGATTTTCGGTTGGAGGCTCCTCCGAGAGTACGTCCACGGCGGCACCCGCCAGCCGCTTCGCTTTGAGGGCTTGCACCAGGGAAGGCTCATCCACCAGGCCTCCCCTAGCCGTGTTGATAAGAAAAGCGCCGGGTTTCATCAGGGCGAAGCTTTGTTGATTCAGTAGGGATCTTGTCGCTTCCGTCAGAGGGCAGTGAAGGGTGACTACATCCGCAGTGGTTAACAGGTGGTTGAAGGGAACGCGACCGGCGGGAACCGGACCGTCAACTCCAGGCGAAACGGAAATTAATATTTCCATGCCAAATCCCTGGGCAATCCGTGCTACGGCTTGTCCGATGCTGCCGTAACCTATAATGCCCAGCTTCTTTCCGGCCAGTTCAAAAGAGGGAAAGTCCAAAAGAGTGAAGATCCGGCTTTTCTGCCAGGCTCCGGAGCGGACTAGGCTTGCGTATCGACCTACGTTATTGACCAGCTCGAGAAGGAGGGCCATGGTGAACTGGGCCACAGCCTCGGTGGCGTATCCCGGAACGTTGCAAACGGTGATGCCTCGCTCTTTGGCAACCGCCAGATCGACATGGTCGGTCCCGGTCGCCGCGATGGCGACCAGTTTAAGCTCTTCGGCTTCAGAGGCCGTCAGAACCGACCGGTCCATGACAACCTTGTTGATTACCACGGCATGAGCTCCTCTAAGCCTCGCTAGAACCTCCTCTGAGGTTGAGGTTTCGTAGAAGGCGCACTCACCTAAGGCGGAATAGTTTTTCAGGGAAACATCGCCAAAGGTGGCGGCATCAAGGAAAACGATTCGGAAAGGCTTCTCGGTCATGGCGGTGTCCGTTGCAGCATCTTAATTCAATAAATCCCGTTCTGTCCAGATCGGGCATACTCTCGCAAAGACGCAAAGGGGGCCAAGAGTTTATATCCTGACAAATTCGAAACTCAAAATCCGAAGTTCGAAACAAAAGGGGAATAAAATCAAAATGCTAATATCAAAACAATTGGATGCGGAGAAATTCTTATTGGAAGATTTAGGGTTTAGAGAATTGAGATTTTGAAATTGTTTCGTATTTCGATATTCGGATTTCGGATTTTAGCTTAGTGGAGTCTTGGCGCGAGAAATCTTGGTGTTAATTTTCGTGGGGTTTGCAGGTTGGGGCGAAAGTCATTAGGTTGCGATGCATGAATCTTCCCATGGCCTTTGCCATCGGCTTTGCCGTGGCCTCTCTTCCGGGCCCTATACTCGTGCTCATTACCACCGAATCCTTGAGACGAGGCCTTCGGGCGGGAGTGTTGGCCATGATCGCGCCACTACTGATCGACGCATTGGTCATGTTGCCTCTGGCCTTACTCCTTCAGGTATCGATCGTGCGGGGAACGGGGGTTGTGGGACTCGGACTCGCGGGTGGTGGACTGCTGGTCTGGTTTGGATATCAGTCCATAAGGGTTAAGACAGGCATATTGAAAACAACCGCCGCAGGAGGGGCAGGCGGATTTTGGAAATACAGGGAGGTCCCGTCATTCGTCAAAGGCATTCTGACTCATCTTACCAATCCGTACCCCTACATCTACTGGGGAACCGTAGGGGTTCTGTTTATTAAAGATGGTTTCGAACAAGGTGGGACAAGGGGGGCGATCTTATTCCCAGTGGGATTCTGGCTTGGAGCGGGCACGTTTAATTTTCTTGTGGTTTATCTGGTATCCAGAGGCAGGGGGTTGTTGCCCCCGCGTCTGGAACCCTGCCTGCATCGCGTATCGGGAGTCTTGCTGATGGCAAGCGGCGCGTTTGTAGCACTCAGGACCTGGTGGACTTTTTCTTGACCTTCCGGGCGGCGTTACGGGAGTTGCCGGGGTTTGGGTTGCGGAGCTTTCTCTTCGCCTGTTCCCAAAGCATATCCATCTCTTTCAATGAAGTATCGTTTAAGGATTGCCCTTTTCTTTTCAGCTGCTTTTCCATGTAGGTGAAGCGCTGAACAAATCGGTCGATGCATTGGGTCAATGATTCCTCCGCTTCGATATTCAAAAAGCGGCACAGGTTTACCATGGAGAAGATGACGTCTCCCATCTCTTCCTCGATCCGGTTTTTTTTGTCGGCGGACATGACGGTTTTGAGTTCTCCCATTTCTTCTTCGACTTTTTTCCATACCTCGATGATCTCCGGCCAATCGAACCCAAAGTGAGAGGCTCTCTCGCCGAGACGTTGGGCTCGGGCAAGAGCCGGCATGGTTCTCGGAAGGTTGCCCAGGGAATTTGTGTTTCCTCCCCGTACGTTCTCGTTGGTTTTAAGTCTCGCCCAGTGTTGGCGCACGGCTTCGGCGTCGGGCAGGTGGTGGTTCGAGAAAACATGCGGATGGCGACGTAGGAGCTTATCTTTGAGTTTTACAAGCACACTTCCCGCGTCGAATCGACCTTTTTCCGAAGCGATCTGGCAGTGAAAGAGAAATTGAATCATGAGGTCACCCAGTTCTTCTTCCATTTCCTCTGCGTGGTTTCCGTCGATGGCCTCCAGCAGCTCGTAGGTTTCCTCCAATAGGAATCTCTTCAGGGAAGCATGGGTTTGTTCCCGGTCCCAGGGGCATCCATCCTTGCCGCGAAGCCGAGCCATGATGCTGGTGAGCTCGGCGAAGACTTTTCCGGCATCGGGTTTCTTTTTCATATTGCCTCCCCAAGGGCGCTACGCGCCCCAGAGCAATGGATATTGGATATTAGATCAGTGGACAAGGAATTTCGGGTCAATCTGTTTACGCAGATGGTTCATCTCTCAAATTTTTAAGGAGCTAAGGCGCATTGCGCCCTAGAATAGTGGAGCATTGGACATTTGATCAGTGAATACGGAATTTGGAGCTATTCAGTTTACGGCAGGGGGCCCCCTACCTTTTCCCCAAGAGCGGCGCAAATTTACCTTTGTTCTTACGCAGTGAGAGTTTCGAGTTCAAATGACCCGGCCCACCAATACTCTTCAATCGGTCTCAGACTGGAACCATCGGCTGGTTCTGGTGAAAAAAAGCTTCTTTTGATGCGAGGAAACCGGAACCCATTTCCTTCACAAGACAAGCCGCGATGGAGTCTATGGTAGAAAATCTCTTGAAATTCACTGCCATGGGCTCGAATGGCATGTGGTTTGCTTTTACCCTCCTCCAATGCTGATTCCATTCCAAGGAGGAAGGTAAAATGACGAGGGAAGTGGAAGTCAACGGACGCCAAATCAAACTCTATCGGGTCAACGGCTATGAGAATGCATGGTGCAGTGATCCAGTGCTGGCTTCGAAGATAGGTAAGAGGCGCCAGGCTTTACTGCGGGAACTGAAGTCCACGGCCGAGGACATCGTGGCACTCACAGAGCAGAATTTTGACGAAGTCGATTATGTAGAGGACAACGCGGCATAAAGGGAGTACAAAATTGTGCAATTTGTACTAATTTTTGTACAAATTTTTTCCCTAAAATTGCCTTCCCGGGGCTGGGATCGCAATTCTCCGAGCCCACCCTAAAAGATTTTTCCTAGGCAATCTCGCGGCAAAAATGCGAAGCCTGTCATTGTCGCTCCATGCAACCAGATTCACGTCTCCCTGGCCGGAACCAACAAATTCCCGGTTCGATCTCCTGATAACCGTGCTGCCCAGGGGACGTGATATCTGACCTCTTTCTAACTCCTGCGCTGTTCGATCGAAACCCGTCGCCAGTTCCTTTTGTGTGGATAAGGGTTCGCCTGGTATAGACCGTCAGTTTAGCGCGAGCGATTTAAGCGAATCTTGTTTCCCAGAGGGCTCAAATCCAATATGCGCGAGTTTGTGGAACCTGATGGGTTCGTGGATCGGGTTTGCGATCCCTCTAGAGGTGACCTGCGTGGCTTGCAAGAACACAATTGAAAACGGGTTCGTCCGATCACTTGGGCCACAGCATATAGGGTAGCAGGGTGATCCCGAGTAAAACGAAGACTGCTAGCAGGCCCAGCTTCCAATAGGACCAGCTCCACATCTTTTTCTGAGGGCTTTCCTCTAGCTGTTGAAGGATGCGTTCCTTTAGGGCGGGACGTGGTTCCAAGGGGAAAAGTTTTCGTTTCAGATCCCGTGTGGCCTGGGTCTCCCAGATATACATTTGTCGGCATTTGGGGCACTGGTTAACGTGGGTTTGTACCGCCCAACGCTCCTTCGGCGACAAGGCATTGTCCACGTGTGCCGAGATGATGTCCTTATAGTTTTGACAGTCCATGGTTAATCCTTGACCCAACCCATGCCCTGGCCATACTCCTTGAGCGCGACCTGAAGCATCCGTCGCCCCCGGGACACCCTCGAACGCACCGTTCCAATAGGGCACTCCATGATCTTGGCTGCTTCTTCGTAGCTCATCTCTTCGATATCCACCAAGACGATAGCCGCGCGAAATTCCTCCGGCAGCTCCCTGAGCGCTTTTTCCACCTCGTCATCCATCATCCGGGAAACGAAGTGCTGCTCGGGGTTGCCGCCGCTTTCACCGCCATTCTGTGCGATCAGCGAGTCGTAAGCAGTATCGATTTTCTCCCAGTTCACCGTTGCGGCTTCCCGGCGCTTTTGGTGATAGCGGTTGATAAATAGGTTCTGCAGAATGGACAGCAGCCAGGCTCTCATGTTGGTCCCGGCCTGGTACCTGTCGAAAAATCGAAACGCGCGGAGATAGGTTTCCTGCACGAGATCTTCGGCATCCGCCCGGTCCTTGGTGAGATAAAAGGCCGAGGTGTAGATATGGGACAGCTGGGGAATCGCTTCACGCTCGAACTCCGCACGCTTTTCTTTTGTTCTATCGAGCGGGAAGAATGAAAATCGACGTTGTGAAATGGCTTCGGTAACCCGACTCATGGTCTCCTGGTCGGTGGCACGGAAGTATGGGATCCATTACGACACCGTACGAAGCAAGTTCTTGGCAGCGGGTGACTTTCGATCCCGTCTCAGCTGATTTGTCTTCCAGCGTACAAGATTCTTACGTAGGTACGCCGGTTCAATACCTAAATTCTCACAGATGCTGTCAAAAGAAAAGAGCCAATCGTCATTTTCCCCGAGAATCCACGTGTCCGCGTTGCGAAAAAGCGTCGCTTGCCGTCTAGAGCGCCCGAAGATCGATTTTTTAAAACACCCAATGGCTTCTTCTAGCACGGCCAGCATGAGGCGTTTTTCGGGTAGCATGGCTGCCTTGTTCCGAAGGGTCTCGTAGTACTGGGTGGGGAGTAAAGTGTCAGGCTGAAACAAGGCGGTAACCTTCTCCTCCGCGCTCAGTCCGTGCGAATGAACCATAGGGACCTCCTTCCCGTTTGCGAACCGTTCCAATGCATTCCCCCTACCAGGGATGGGACGCCCTTTGTGAACCGACTTCAGGGTTTGGATAGAACGATAGTTCATGTTCAATCGGTTGGAGCCCCTTGAGCTTGGGATTCAATTCCTTGAACAATCACCCACCGGCAAAAGTTCCAGCCATGGAGTCCTCCCAGGGTGATATTCTTGTGTTTGAGGAACTTTTTGCAGGTAGCGACTGTTATTGGATGGACGATTGGAAGGACACGCTGTGCTGCCGCAATGTCGGCTAACGAAGCCCTCTCACGAAAGGCAAATGTAAGATCTGAAAAGATAATTTGATAACGGCACCGAGTCGTGACCTGCCACGGATTTGATCCGACCGTTGTTTTGAAATCGATTCAAAACCCCCATTGTGTTTTACAGCTTTTACCCCTTGAAGACCCATGAACTGAATGACGCCTGGTTTGAAGATTACCCGAGGCCACCCTGCTGCGACACCCTTATTGCAGATTCGGCCGAAGAGATCATGCGCACAACCCCTTTGGGCTCGTTCGTCTTTAGCGGATTCGTAGCGCTTGTCTCTACTCTCCGGCAAGGATGGTTTTTCCCGGGGCATGTGCTAAGAAATTTCTAGGAGGAACTATGGCAGAAGATCATCGAGAGGCAAAAAATGTTGCTAATGGATCCAACGGTGCCGCTCTGGATGTCGAACACGCGGTGCAACTGCGATACGGGGGAGCCGCACAGGAGGCGGAGTTTGGTCTCTGTGTTCCCGTGGAATACGACCGATCTCTGTTGGAGGCTATTCCCGACGAGATCATCGAAAAAGACTACGGTTGTGGTGACCCCTCACGACATGTGAAAAGAGGGGAAACCGTCTTGGACCTGGGATCCGGCAGCGGTAAAGCTTGCTACATGATGTCCCAGATCGTGGGTAAGGAGGGGCGGGTCGTCGGAATAGACTTTACTGAGAAAATGCTAAACCTGGCGAGAAGTCATCAGCAGGCCATTGGCAATCGTTTGGGTTTCCACAACGTTGAGTTCCGAAGAGGGAAGATCCAAGACCTGCGACTGGACCTGGAACGCGTGGAGGAGTACCTGCGAAGCCACCCGGTTAGCTGTTTAACCGAGCTTAATCATTTGAGGGAATTTGAAGAGAGCCTTTCCCATGACGAACCCATGATCCCGGACGAATCCATTGACGTTGTAGTTTCCAACTGCGTGCTCAATCTTGTGAAAGCAGAGGACAAAAAGCAGTTGTTTGCGGAGATGTACCGTGTGTTGAGACGGGGAGGGCGGGTTGCGATTTCCGACATCGTGAGCGATGAACCCGTACCCGAATCCATGAAAAATGATCCGACGCTCTGGAGTGGGTGTGTTTCAGGTGCTTTTCAAGAAGAAGAACTGGTGCAGGCTTTCGAAGAAGTGGGTTTTTACGGAATCCGGGTCGAAGCCATGCCTTCCCAACCCTACGAGACAGTGCAGGGAATTGAGTTCCGCTCGATTACGCTCACTGCCTACAAGGGGAAGGAAGGCCCCTGCATTGAACGCAACCACGCGGTGATCTATCGGGGCCCATGGAAACAGGTGTTGGATGACGATCATCACACCTTCCCGCGAGGTGTTCGAATCGCGGTATGCGACAAGACCTTCGAGATTTGTTCTCGGCCCCCCTACCAGGACGAGTTTATTTTAATTTCTCCGAGAGAAGAGGTCCCAAAGGAATTGGCCGGCCCATTTGACTGTAGCCGTGACGTTAGACGCCTGCCCAGTGAAACCAAGGGTAAAGACTATAAAGTCACTCAAGCATCGGCGAGCGCGTGCGGGCCCGGTGGCAGCTGCTGCCCGTAAGGGAAGACGAAAGGCCGGCAGAAACCTGTCCTTGCTATTGAATTACGCAATCGGCCTCGTAAGCGTACGAGATTGATCTATGGCGGATTCAAGCGAAACAATTCTCCAAGCCTTCCATCGTTTGGTCCTGGTTGACGATCCACACGACGGTCAACTGTTGGAAAACTGTCACCCTTCTGATTGGACCAACCCTGTCACGACAGGAAAGTATAATCTCGTGGTCGTAGGGGCAGGCACCGCTGGCTTAGTCAGCGCTGCGGGTGCCGCTGGTTTGGGCGCGAAGGTTGCGCTCATCGAGCGGAACCTAACCGGTGGTGACTGTTTAAACGTAGGCTGTGTGCCATCCAAAGGAGTGATTCGGGCGTCACGCGCGGCTTTTGATGTAAATAACAGTGAAGAATTCGGAGTTCATGCCGGCACTGGGTCATCGGTAAACTTTTCGAAGGCCATGGAGCGGATGCGTCGCCTGCGGGCCCATATCAGTGAGGTAGACTCCGTCCATCGATTCAAGAATCTTGGTGTGGATGTCTATCTCGGCGACGCCAGGTTTGTGGGCCCATCCGCCGTGCTCGTCGACGGTCAGCGATTGGATTTTGATCGCGCGGTGATTGCCACCGGCGGACGACCCGCAGAGCTCAGTCTTCCCGGGTTGGAACCGGGTGATTACTTTACCAATGAGACCGTCTTTACTCTCACGGAATGTCCACAGCAAACCGTGGTCGTTGGCGCCGGTCCCATCGGCTGCGAGCTGGCACAATCCCTCCAGCGGTTGGGCAGTCAGGTGACCCTGGTGACACACACGGGACGTATTCTACCCAAAGAGGACCCGGACGCTGCGGAAATCGTATTTAAGCAGATGCAACGGGAAGGGATGCGTATCCTTTTTAACGCGGAGCCTAAAAGAGTTGAGAAGAGAGATGGCGAACGGGTTTTCATCGTTCTTCAGGAGGGACGGGAACTGGAACTCCCTTGTGATGCCATTGTCGCGGGGGTGGGACGAAGACCCAACGTCGAAAGCATGGGTTTAGAGGAGGCAGGTGTGAGGTACACTCACAGGGGCGTCGAGGTCGACGGGAGGCTTCGCACCTCAAATCCGCGGATCTTTGCGGCGGGAGACGTTTGCTCGCAATTCAAGTTTACCCATGCCGCCGACGCCATGGCTCGGATCGTTCTGGCAAACGCGTTGTTCTTCGGACGTCGTAAGGCAAACGACCTGGTGATCCCCTGGTGCACTTACACGGACCCCGAAGTGGCTCACGTGGGTATCTATGAACGGGATAGTTTGCCTGGTATAGAAGTGGCGACCTTGTCACAGAAACTTGACCATGTGGATCGTGCTATCCTGGACGGGGAAACCCAGGGTTTTGCCCGGGTTCATTATAATAAAAAAAACGGTAGGATCCTGGGCGGAACGATCGTCGCCCGTCACGCTGGTGATATGATCGGCGAGCTCACCCTAGCCATGACTGCAGGGCTTAAGGTCTCGGCCCTGTCCACAACGATTCATCCGTACCCAACTCAAGCTGAAGTCTTAAAAAAGATTGGCGATCAGTATATGCGACAGAAGCTGACACCCATCTTGAAGACTCTTTTCAGTCGATGGTTCGCGTGGAGGCGATAGCCCAAAAGGGTATGGAAATCTCAGTTATTATCCCCGTACTTAATGAAGAGGGAACCATTGCAGCAACCCTAGCTGCTCTTTTCTCCCTACCAGTGAAAGAAGTGGTCGTTGTGGATGGCGGTAGCTCGGACCACACGCGCGATATCGTGGCTGAGACCCAGGCCAAACTCGTCGTCTCGTCGAAACCAAGATCACGACAGATGAACCTGGGGGCGAGGATGGCTAGTGGAGATATCCTTCTCTTTCTTCACGCCGATACCAGGCTGCCCACCAGTGCGGTGGGAGATGTCGGCGCTGCCTTAAGTGATGCGCGGTTCGTGGGTGGCCGGTTCGACCTGAAACTGGACTCCGAAGACTGGAAATATCAGATGATCGGCAGTCTCATCAATTTACGTTCCCGATGGACAAGGGTAGCCACGGGAGACCAGGCGATCTTTGTGCGTCGTGAGGTCTTTGAAAAACTCGGAGGATTTCCCGAGCTTCCTTTGATGGAAGACATTGCATTTTGCCGGAGCCTCAAGCGTCTAGGCCGTGTTGCCTGCCTCAGATCAAAGGTGGTGACCTCGTCGCGGAGGTGGGAAAGGGAGGGGGTATGGTCCACTATTTTGAGGATGTGGATCCTCAAAATTCTCTTCCTTTCAGGGGTGCCGCCGGCTCGCCTAAAGCGGTTCTACGGAGAGGCTCGCTAACCCCTTAAAAATATGCCGTTGCGAGGTGATTAAAACGTTGTTTGAATACGTTTTCAGCCTCCGTCGAAACTCTAAAACCCACCAATTTCACTTTACTTTTTTCCCTATTCTAGCTATAATTTGATCGGTGAAGATATAACGTAAGTACAAGACTCACCGACCGTTTTTTTATTGATTCCAACACAAGATGACAGATTCAAAAGCGCAACCCCCGTCCGACTATAAAGCGGACAAAATCAGGGTGCTCGAAGGGCTGGAAGCGGTTCGAAAAAGGCCCGGCATGTACATCGGTGACACCGGTGAACGTGGCCTTCATCACCTTGTCTATGAGGTCGTGGATAACTCCATCGATGAGGCCATGGCCGGTGAGTGTGACTTCGTTCATGTCACCCTTCATATCGATAACAGCGTCACCGTGGTGGACAACGGCAGGGGAATTCCAGTGGACATGCATGCCACGGAGAATAAGCCCGCCGCCGAGGTGGTGCTTACAAAACTCCACGCCGGAGGGAAGTTCGATAAAGGAGCTTACAAAGTGTCCGGCGGACTCCATGGCGTTGGACTCTCTGTGGTTAACGCTCTATCGGAGGAGCTGGAAGTACAGATCAAGCGTGATGGCAAAGTCTATCAGCAGCGCTACCAACGAGGTGATCCGACGGATGAATTGAAGGAAGTCGGGACCTCACAGGATCGAGGTACCCGAATCACGTTCAAACCCGACGCCCAAATCTTTGAGACCATCGACCTGAGTTTCGATACCCTCTCCCAGAGGCTCAGGGAGCTCGCCTTTCTGAACCGCGGCGTAAAGATCATCGTCGAGGACGAGAGAAGCCAAAAGAAGCACGAACTCTTCTATGAGGGAGGCATTGTCTCCTTCGTGGAACATTTGAACCGGGCCAAGAGCGCCATCCATCCCAGCGTTATCTATTTGCACGGCGAACGGGAGGGTGTCGATATCGAAATCGCCATGCAGTGGAATGATGGCTACGTGGAAAACGTTTTTTCCTTCGCCAATAACATCAACACCTTCGAAGGCGGCACCCATCTCATCGGCTTCAAGTCCGCACTCACTCGAACCATCAATAGCTATGCCACGGACAAGAACCTGCTCAAAAAGGGCGAGGAAAACCTTCAAGGCGAGGACGTTCGCGAAGGCCTCACCGCAGTCATCAGCGTTAAGGTCCCCGAGCCTCAATTCGAGGGGCAGACCAAGACCCGGTTAGGAAACAGCGAGGTCAAGGGGATCGTGGAGGCCTTGATCAACGACAAACTCGGTACCCATCTTGCGGAGCATCCCGGGGACGCCAAAAAGGTCGTCATGAAGGGAGTGGAGGCAGCCCGGGTTCGTGAAGCTACACGCAAGGCCAAGGAGTTGGCGCGGCGCAAGGGAGCGCTGGATTCCGGCTTTCTCCCTGGCAAATTGGCGGACTGCCAGGAACGGGATCCCTCCTTGAGCGAGCTCTTCCTGGTGGAGGGAGACTCCGCCGGAGGTTCTGCCAAGCAAGGACGAGATCGGCGGAATCAGGCCGTGCTTCCTCTCAAAGGTAAAATCCTCAACGTTGAAAAGGCGCGGTTCGATAAGATGCTCTCGTCCCAAGAAATTCGTCTCATGATTACGGCCCTGGGATCCGGTGTGAAGGAAGATTACGATCCGGAGAAGCTGAGATATCACGCCGTCATCATCATGACCGACGCCGACGTGGATGGGTCCCATATTCGTACTCTGCTACTCACATTTTTCTATCGTCAGATGCCTGGCTTGCTGGAGAGGGGGCATCTCTTCATTGCGCAGCCACCGCTGTACAAGGTCAAGCGCGGCCGGCAGGAGCGGTACCTCAAGGATGAGAATTCCCTGGAAGACTATCTCATCGAGGCGGGGACGGAGAATACCCGCGTTCAGCTGAATGGCAACGGAAATTTCATTGCGGGGGAATCCCTCCAGGCGTTCATCAAAAAAATCAGCCGCTGGGATAAGCTCATGGAC
>JABAOE010000169.1_pt4 | contig 17993 bp, 20 predicted proteins | sample 7062141 | NCBI WGS metagenome assembly JABAOE01 (sample SAMN14538627, study PRJNA623070) | marine sediment metagenome | biome: marine biome [ENVO:00000428]; feature: marine pelagic biome [ENVO:01000023]; material: deep marine sediment [ENVO:00002113] | place: India: Gulf of Khambhat ... | reverse complement strand
TACCAGGGCGTCTCGGAGCTCATCGACGAGGACCCGACCGCCTACTGGGAGCCCGCCGCGAACGGCGGAGCCGGAGGACCGGCCCGGCCTGACGCCGACGCCCCCAACGGGTGGCTCGAACTCGGCTCGGCGACTCCGCGGGTGATCAAGATGGCGCTCTTCGACCCCAGCCAGATCACGGCCTCCGGGATGCAGACGATCACCTTCAACAACTTCGCCCTGATGTTCCTGGAGGCTCAGGCGAACCCCCAGGCGCCCGTCACTGCCCGCTTCATGTACTTCGCCGGCGGCGAGGGTGGCGAGGGACCCGTCGAGGGATCCCTGGTCCGCTACCTCCGCCTCGTTGAATAGACCGAGAGAGATCATGATCCACTGCGCACTTATCACCGACGACGAAACGCTCGGGCGGCACGTCAAGAGCCTCGTCCAGGGCCCGGACAGCCCCGACCGCCTCGTGCTCGAGCTGAACGTGTCCGCTGACGAGCTTCCCCGGGAGCGCATCGCCGACCTTCTGAGAGCTGACCCGCACGTGGTCTTCGTAGACCTGGGCAGCTCCATGGTCGGACTGCGGGTCCTGCAGCTGCTCAGCCAGGAGGCGCCGGATGCGACGCTGGTCGCGGTCGGGCCCGCGCTCACGGCGGAGGCCCTGCTCAAGGTCGTGCGAGCCGGCGCCAGCGAATACCTCCCGCGTCCGCTCTCGGCCGACGACCTCACGGAGGCGCTCGCGCGCATCCGCCGTCGCCAGACGAGCCCGCGTCAGGAGTCCGAATCCACCCGCGGGCAGGTCACCACCCTCTTCAGCCCCAAGGGCGGCGTCGGCGTGACGACGGTCGCGGTCAACCTCGCGGTGCGGCTGCAGGAGCTGACGGAGGAGAGCACGATCCTGCTGGACCTGGCCCCGATGCTGGGGACGGCGGCGCTCTCGATCGGGCTCCAGCCCAAGTTCTCCTACCTCGACGTCATCCAGAACTTCCACCGAGTGGACGAGAAGCTCTTCCGCTCCTTCCTGAACGAGCACGAGTCCGGCGTCCACGTCCTCGCCTCGCCCGCCAGCGCAAAGGTGGACAGCCACCCGACGATGGACGACATCCGCGGCCTGATCCGCTTCTGCCGGCGGCACTACGGGCACGTCGTGGTCGACGCCGGCCACACGCTCACGCCTGCGGCCGAGGCGGCGCTGGCGGAAGCGGATCACAACCTCTTCGTGTCGACGCCCGAGCTTCCGGCGCTCCGCAACCTCAAGCGGGTGCTCGAGGTCGTCTCGGGCGCGGGTGCCAAGGGCAACGGCAACGGAAAGGCGCCGCCGCGGCTCGTGCTCAACCAGTACGCCGAGGGCGTGGGCGTCACCGTCGCCGAAGTGGAGAAGGGGCTGGGGCTCGCCGTCGACACGGTCGTCGAGCGAGACGCCTCGCTCCTGTCCGAGAGCGTCAACCTGGGCCGCCCGGCGGTCCACATGAAGAAGTCCTCGTTCGACCGGTCCATCACCGCGCTCGCGCGCCAGCTTTTCGGCAATCCGGTCGACGCGAATCAACCCAACGGCTTGTTGAAGACACTACTGAGGCCTTTCCGGAGCTCCGGCTCGGCCGTCGCAACGAAGGAGGCCAGATAAATGGACTCGTGGACCGTGACCAACGGCGCCGCGCCGACCACGTCGGACGCCACTGCCGTCGCCCTCGACACGATGGGTCTGCAGGAGATCAAGTCGAGGATCCACCGCAAGCTGCTGAGCCGGCTGAACCTGGCGAACCTGGAGTCGGTGAGCCGCGAAGAGGCTACGAACGCGATCAAGGTGACGATCCGGGAGCTCCTGGAAGACGAGAGCGACCACGTGGCGCTCAACCTGAAGGAGCGTGACCTCCTGGAGCTGGAGATCCTCGACGAGATCTTCGGGCTCGGGCCGCTGGAGCCGCTCATGAAGGACCCGGAGGTCTCCGACATCCTGGTCAACACGTACAAGGACGTCTGGATCGAGAAGGGCGGCAAGCTCTACGAGACCGACGTCCGCTTCAAGGACGACACGCACCTGATGCAGGTCATCGACCGCATCGTGTCGGGCATCGGGCGGAGAATCGACGATTCCTCGCCGATGGTGGATGCGCGGCTGCCCGACGGCTCCCGCGTCAACGCCATCATTCCGCCGCTCGCGATCGACGGGCCGCACATGTCGATCCGGCGCTTCAAGAAGGACGTCCTGTCCGACGAGGACCTCGTGGCCAAGGGCGCCTTCAACGAGCCGATGCTCCAGGTGCTCAAGGCGGTCGTGAAGGGACGTCTGAACGTCCTGATCTCCGGGGGAACCGGTGCCGGCAAGACGACGCTGCTCAACGTCCTCTCCGCTTACATTCCGGACAACGAGCGCATCGTCACGATCGAGGACTCGGCGGAGCTCCAGCTTCGCCAGCACCACGTGGTCCGGCTCGAGACCCGGCCCCCGAACATCGAGGGCAAGGGCGACGTCCAGGCCCGGGCTCTCGTGATCAACTCGCTCCGCATGCGCCCGGACCGGATCATCGTGGGCGAGGTCCGCGGCGCCGAGGCCGTCGACATGCTCCAGGCCATGAACACGGGGCACGACGGCTCCCTCACGACCCTCCACGCGAACACGCCCCGGGACGCCCTCAACCGACTGTCGACGATGGTGGCGATGGCCAACCTCAACCTTCCGGAGTCGGCCGTTCGTCAGCAGATCGCCAACGGCATCCAGGTCGTGGTGCAGGTCAGCCGCCTCCCGGACGGATCGCGCAAGCTCATGTCGATCTCCGAGGTCGTCGGGATGGAGGGCGAGGTCATCACGATGCAGGAGCTGTTCAGATTCGACCGTGAGGGCATGGACGAAGACGGCCGCGTGCTCGGACGGTTCCGGCCTTCCGGGATCCGGCCGAAGTTCGCCGAGACCCTCGAGGCCCGCGGCGTCCAGCTGGCCGGATCCCTCTTCATGGAGCGGCCCACGCCCGAGAAGGATGACGACCGCTCGGCGTCCACGGGTCGGAAGGGAGGTTGGTCATGAACCCCCCTCTCGGATTCACGGCGATGTTCATCTTCGCCGCGGCCGTCTTCGCGACGGTGGCCCTCGCGCTCACCTGGGAGGTGGTCAGGGACGCGCTCCGGCGGCGGGAGGTGGCGAAGCGGCTCGAGCCGGTCATGGCCGGTCTCGCCGACAGTGGCCGCTCCGACGATCTGATCCGCCAGTTCGAGGGCGACGAAGGCATCCTCGCGGACCTCGTGCAGGCCCTGCCGGGCCTCGAGCGCGGCAAGGCGCTCCTGCGCGAGTCCCGCGTGGAGTGGACGCCCGGCACGCTCGTCCTCCTGACCTTCGGGCTGGGGTTCGCGGCCGGCGCGGCCACCGCCGTGGCCACCGGCCAGCTGATCTTCGGGTTCCTGGCGGCCCTGTTCGGGGCATCCCTGCCCTACTTCTACCTGCGCCGCAAGCGGTCGGTCAGGCTCTCGGGATTCGAGGAGGAGTTCCCCGAGTCGATCGACCTCCTGACCCGCGCCATCCGAGCCGGACACCCGCTGGCGTCCGGCATGCGGATGGTGGCCGACGAGGGGCCGCCCTTCGTCGCCGAGGAGTTCCGTCAGACGTTCGAGGAGCAGCGTTTCGGTCTCCCGTTCTCCGACGCGCTCCTGGGCATGGTGGATCGAGTCAACCTGGTGGACGTGCGCATCTTCGCGATCGCCGTCCTGATCCAGCGCGAGGTGGGCGGCAACCTGGCCGAGATCCTCGACAACCTGTCCGATACGATCCGCGGCCGCTTCTTCATCCGTCGCCAGCTGCGCGTGTACACCGCGCAGGGCCGCCTGAGCGGATACGCGCTCGCCGCCCTGCCGATCATCGTGGGAGCGGTCACGTTCATGGTCCAGCCGGATTACATCGGCTTGCTGTTCACCACGGCCATCGGACGAGCCCTGGTCATCACGGCCGTCACGCTTCAGCTCTTCGGCGTGCTGTGGATCCGTAAGATCATCAACATCGACATCTGAGGGAGACGATCATGCTTCTCGTAGCCTTAAGCTCGGCGCTGACCATCGCCCTCGTCGTGGTGCTCATCGCCCAGGCGATTCCGGCCCGGTCCCGAGGCGTCAAAGCCCGCATGGCCGAGCTCGAGCTGGACGGGCTCTTCACCGCCGACGCCGCCGCGCGGCGGGGCCGCCGGCGGAGCCATCTGCAGGACCTGCTCCGCTACTTCGGCGAGCAGATGCAGGAACGGCGAAAGGACTGGGGCCTCATCCGTCGGCGCCTGATCCACGCAGGATACCGGGAGCCGAGCGCCCTTCCCCTGTTCCTCGGGATCCGGGTCGGCTCCGCAGGGATGCTGGGCATCTACGGACTCCTGCTCGGCAAGGCCGCCGAGATGTCGGAGCCCCTCACCATGGCTTCGGGGTTGCTCGGAGCCGCATTCGGGTGGGTCGTGCCCAACTTCCTCCTGAGCGCCCGCCTGGCCAAGCGCCAAAAGGAGCTCCAGAGGGGGCTGCCCGACGCCCTTGACCTGCTCGTCATCTGCGTCGAAGCCGGCCTCGGGCTGAACCAGGCGCTCGTGCGGGTAGCCCAGGAGATCCGTCACAGCAGCCGGAGCATGACCCACGAGCTCGCTCTGACCAACATGGCCATCCGCGCCGGAACCCCGCGGGACCGCGCGCTGATGGATCTCGCGGAGAGGACGGGCGTTCCCGACATCCGCTCCCTGGCCACGATGCTCATTCAGACCGAGCGGTTCGGTACCTCGATCGCGCACTCCCTCCGGGTGCACGCGGAGAGCATGCGGCAGAAGCGGCGCCAGAAGGCCGAGGAGGCCGCCGCGAAGACGACCATCAAGATGATCTTCCCGCTCGCGCTCTGCATCTTTCCCGCCCTCTTCGTCGTGGTCCTGGGTCCTGCCGTGATCAGCGTCATGCAGACCTTCGCCTCGATGGGCGGATAGGAGCCCGTCCGATGCGAATCTTCAACGAGACCCGCGGCACCGTGCTCGGCAGGAAGGTGGTCGTAGCCGACAGCGCGTGGAGCCGTCTGAAGGGGTTCCTGCTTCGGCCCCCGCCGAGGTCCGGAGAGGGCATCCTGCTCACCCCCTGCAACGCGATCCACACCTGGGGCATGCGCTTCCCGCTCGACGTCGTCTACCTCGACGCAAGCGGCCAGGTGCTCAAGATCGTGCAGAACCTCCCGCCCTGGACGACGTCCGGTCGGGTGTCCAAGGGACGCTACGTGCTCGAGGTCCCGGTCGGGACCATCGAGGCCACCGGAACGGACGTCGGCGACATCTGCTCGTGGACGCGCACCGCCACTCCTTCTCTTCGCCTCAAGGAGATCTGATGATCCAGACGCACGCGCTCGACGCCACGGTGCGCCATGAAGATGCGCCGGCCGAGCACATGGAAGACGCCCCCCGAGCCGCCGGGCACTCCGAGACGGAAGGGTCCCGGGCCTTCTTTCCGCGCCAGCCCGAAAGCCTCGAGGACACGGGCCTGACCGCCTCGCAGGTCATGGACCTGCTCCTCAAGATCCTGCACCGGCACGGGTCGCTTCGGGGGGACCAGCTCGCCGACGCGATCGCCCTCCCTTTCGCCATCATCGACGATCTCCTGCTCGACGCCCAGCAGAGGCGGTTCGTGGAGGTCACCCAGGCCCTCGGCCACGGCCGCAGCGGGTTCACGTTCGGCCTCACCAGCGAGGGCCGCGTTCGCGCCGAGGCCGCGCTGAGCACCAGCCGGTACGTCGGAACCGCACCGGTCCCGCTCGCGGAGTTCAACCGGATCATCAACGAGCAGTCGGTGCGGGGCCAGGGCGTCTCGAAGGAGGAGCTCGAGCGGGCCTTCGCCGACCTCGTGATGCCGGAAGGCGTGATCGACTCTCTCGGTCCCGCGGTCCACTCGGGAGGATCCATCTTCCTGCACGGGGCCCCGGGCAACGGCAAGACCGCCATCGCCGAGCGGGTCGGCGTGCTGACGTCGAGCACGATCTTCCTGCCCAAGGCCCTCATGATCGAGGGCCACGAGATGGTCCTCTACGACCCCGTCTTCCACGAGCTCGTGGAGCCCGAGCGCGAGAGCGGGCGGGCGGAGCGGGCGGGGGCATCCACCCTGTTCAGGGACGGCCCCGACCACGACGCCCGCTTCGTGAAGGTGAAGCGGCCCACCGTGTTCGTCGGTGGAGACCTGACGATGGACCAGCTGGACCTCCAGTACGACCCGTACTCGAAGGTCTACCAGGCGCCGTTTCAGGTGAAGGCGGCCGGCGGCGTCCTGATCATCGACGACTTCGGACGCCAGCGGATGAGGCCGGAGGAGCTGCTGAACCGGTGGGTCTCGCCCCTGGAGAAGGGCTTCGACAACCTCACGCTCCACTCCGGGATCAAGTTCCCGGTGCCCTTCGACTGCATCCTGATCTTCGCCACGAACCTGGCCCCGCAGGACCTCGTCGACGAGGCCTTCCTGCGGCGAATCCAGTACAAGGTCGAGGTCCGCAGCCCGAGCCGCAGCGCCCTGGAGCACATCATGCGGATCAACTGTGAGCAGTTCGGCGTGCCGTTCAACCAGGACGCCGTGGAGCTGCTGTTCTCCGAGTACTACGACGCCCGGGGGTTCTCACCGAGAGGGTGCCACCCCCGGGACCTCCTCAAGCAGATCCAGGCGTACGCGGCCTACGTGGGCAAGGAGGCGACGCTCGATCCGGAATCCCTCCACCGTGCCGCGCATTCCTACTTCCTGGTGACGGAGGAGGAGTACTCCTCGGGAATCCCGTCCCGAACCGATTGACCGATAGGGAGACTGACCATGAAAGCGAAAGAGACGAAGGACAACGCCCAAGAGAGCGGACGCGTCGAGGGCGAGTACGAGGCGATCCTGGAGCGCTTCCGCGACGCCGACCGCCACATCCGGGAGCTGCGCCTGCACAACCGCATCCTGGGCTTCGGGATCCTGGGGGCCGTCGCCCTGGCCGGCGCCGCCTGGATGAAGCCGGCTCCGGACCAGCTCGACTCCGAGACCGTGGAGGCGAAGAGGATCGTGCTGCTGGGGCCGAACGGCGTCCCGCGCGGCGAGTGGTCCGTGGACGACGATGGGGGCGCGAGCCTCAAGCTGCTCGACATCGAGCAGAGGGAGCGGCTCTCCTTCTCGGTACGTGGCGAAGGATACCCCGGCCTGTCCCTGTCCAGCGCGGAGGGAGAGCGCAGGGTCGCCCTCGGGCTCCTTCCCGACGGAACGACGAGCCTCGTGTTCGCGGACGGCTCCGGCGTGCCTCGGGCCGTGATGGGGTTGGTTCGCGGCGACGCGGCGAACCTGCTCCTGGCCGACGCCGACGGCGTGAGCCGGATCGGATTCGGCCTGGACGGCGAGGGGCTCGGAAGCGTCCTCCTCCCCGACAGATTCCCGGGTCAGGACTGAGGGTCGAGCCCGTGAGGTCCGACCGCTTCTCCGGCCACCCCAACCCTCGAAAGAACCATGTCTGAGCAAACCCACACACCCCGGTACAAGACCTTCGAGCCCGGAAGCAGGGTCGCGGTCGGCGGCGACGGGGCCGCAGCCGCGGAGGTCACCTCCGCGTCGTCGACCGAGTCGGGCAACTTCCTCACCTGGACGATCCTCTCGGCCTGCCTGATCGTCTGGTCCGTGATCGGCTTCGTCCTCTGGGTGCCGATCGTCCTGGCCGCGATGCTCCGGTTCACCGCGGCTCTGAGCCACGCCATGCTGAGCGGGTACCGGCCCAAGGAGGCCGGTCGGGCCCTGCGCGGGGCCGTTTCGTTCTACCGACAGGGCTTCGCGGTGGCCGTCGATGCCGTCTTCGGCGCGGACGACAGCAGCAAGAAGCCCGGTGCCGAGAAGCGCGAGCGCGTCCGGCTGAGCCCCCGTCAGCTCTTCTTCGGCATCCTCTGGACCTTCCTCTTCTGGTATCTCTGCCTGTTCGCCCTCGGCGTCGTGGAGGCGTCCCCGGTGGACGGCTGGGTCGCCCTGTTCGACGTGCCCTGGGCCGAGCTGTGGGCCGCCGCGGAGGACAGGTTCGTCCGAGCGTTCGCCGCCTGACGAGGCGGAGGAGGGCCCGCGCGGCCGCGGCCGGGAGGAGTCAGCCGACCGGCCGGGGCGGCCGCGCGGGTTGACGGTCCGCGCGGGACCACCCCCGCCCCCCCTCCTCACCCGAACAGGTCGAACACCGCGCGGGCGGGCGCCTCTGCCTCCTCGTACTCCTCCGCGAACGGGTCGTACAGCGTCCGCCGCCGGTTCTCCTCCTGATCCTGCACGCAGCTCCAGGTCATGAAGTAGCGGGTGCCGCCGTGGTGCTCGCGGATGAAGCGGGCGCGGGCGCGGGCGCGCGTGCCGACGTCGGGGATCCAGCGGTCGGGCTCCTGCCCGGGCTCGACGCGCGGCGCCACGCGGTGCTCCATGACGCCATCCGCCTCGAGCCCGTCGAAGATCGAGTCGGCCTTCGAGATCGCGTGGTAGTCGTGATCGAGCAGCGCGAGCTGGCTGAAGCGGGCTTCGCTCCCCAGGACGTCGCGCCATCCCAGGCCACGCTGCTCCAGGTACGCGGCGTACAGCTCGTACTTCGCGAAGGCGTCGAGCCGCGCGGCCAGCCAGGGTCGATCCTCCCGCTCGTAGGCGTCGAGCGTGTCCTGCCACGACCCGAGCGTGTGGGCCATCCAGTCGGCGGGGGCTTCCATGCGGGCCACCGCGCGCCGCGCGCCGTCCAGGTAGATCCTTTGGACGGCGATCGCGTGCGGGTCGACACGGGGCGGCTCGCCGGGCTCGGCCAGCCGGTTCAGGCGGGTGAGCGTGCCCACCCAGCTCTCGCCGCCCCGGCGGATGTCCGTGTTCAGGATGGTTGCCGCGAGGTCGGGGTCCTGGATGGTCTTGAGGACGAGCGCGGTCGCCCCCACGTGCAGCGCGAGGTTGTACTGGCTTCGGTGGCCGTCGCCGTTGATGAGGTGCAGCCGATACCGGTCCGTGCCGGGGCCCATGTGATGCTCCTCGCGGCAGGTCGAGTAGATCGCGCGGTTCCCCGTGGTCCCCCCGCCCGTCTCCTGCACCAGGGACACGGGCCGGTTTCCCGCGACGAAGTGGCCGGTCGGATACATCACCCCGCCCGAGCCGCCGTAGGTGCGCGTGACCAGGAAGGGAAGGGCCTTGTCCGCGAGCTGCGCCGCCGGGACGTCGATCAGGTAGTTCTCGTGCGTGCCCCAGACGGGGGCTCCGGGGGCCAGCAGGCCGCTGTGGTTGTTGTTGGCGAGCAGCACGCGCGTGCCCGACTGCGCCAGCGCCGCCGCCGCGCGCTGGACCAGCGTGTGCTGCGCCTCGACGACCTGCGCCAGCGCCAGGGGGGAGTCGCACTCGCAGGCCGCGAGCTCGAGGTGATTGCCGACGTCGACGTACACGCGGCCGTACGGGTTGAAGAACCCGGCGCCGCCCGGCATGGCGGGAGCCAGGCCGCTCATGGCCCTCAGGAATTCCATGAGGCGGCCCCCACCGAGCGCCCCGTCGCCCCCGCTCGCCAGCGAGGTCTGGCATTCCTGCTCGATGCTGAACAGGCAGCGCGAATCCAACGTCTTCACGGATCTTCTCGTCCTCGCTCCGGGGGCCCGGCGCTACTGGCCGGACTGGTTCCGGCGGCTCCGCAGCTCCTGGATCGCGTCGAGCTCGGCGGCGACGTCGTCATGCGCCTGGCGGGCCGCCCGGGCCCACCCGCGGGCCTCCGACAGGAGCGCGCTCGGGCCGTCGGGCTCCTGCGATGCCGGGGCGGGGTCGGTCTCACGCCGATTCGCGCGGCGCGTCTCGTTCCTGTCCATCGTGTGGTCCTCGGGTTTCGGGGTTTGGGAGCAGCGCTCGGGGAGCGCGGGCTCCGGGGTCTTCGGGAGCGGCGAGGCCACCGTCGTCGTCGTCGGCACCGTCGTCAGCGGCGGCACCGCCGTCAGCGGCGTCAGCGGCGGCACCGGCGATCCCGACTTCACCGTCGTCGTCCACGGCGTGTCCGGGGCGCTCCAGGAACTGCCGGAGAGCCTCCACGTCCCGGGCCAGCTCCATCGCCGCTCCGAGGCGGGCGCGATGCCCGCTGCCCGGCTCGGGCATGTCGATGCGCACGCGGGGCGCCCAGACGGACGCGTCGTTGCGCAGCTCGACATGGTCCCAGTCGACATGGGTGATCGACTCGTGGAAGCTCCGGATCAGCCGGCCCCGGAGCCACGCCCGGCCGTCCTCCGGTCCGTCGACGCGCGTGGCCGCGACGGCCGCCCGGTCGGTCAGCGGGTCCACCAGCCCCTCGTCCCACAACCGCCAGAAGTGCCCCCGCTCCGGGTCCGTGGACGCGTAGTCGTGGTCGGCGAGGCGGACCCCGGGGCGGTCCAGCTCCGAGCTCTCCCCGTCGCAGAGGTCGAGCAGGACCAGGAGCTTGGCGGCCCAATCCAGGTGCAGGGCGGCCCGGGAGAGGGCTCCCTGCTCCACGTGGCGCGTCAGCTCGATGACCCTCGGAAGCAGATCCTGCGCCTCGGGCGCGATCTCGTCCGGGATCGAGCCGTCGCGGCAGAGGTCGAGCAGGAAGCCCACCAGACGGCGCACGTACGCGGGCAGGGAGATCCGTCCGCCGCCGGCCAGCTCGGCCCTCGCGACGGGCCGGCCGGTCGCGGTGTCCAGCCCGTAGCTCCACCTCATCATCGACTCGACGGGCGAGGCCAGGGCGAGGCCCGCCCGGTCGAAGCCGGCCTCGGCGGCGGCCAGGCAGCACTGCAGCGTGGAGGTGAGGAGCGCGGTGCTCGCGAGCGCGAAGTCGAAGCCGATGAGGTGCAGCCTGTCCATGCCGCTGCCGTGGGGCTCCCGGCGCGAGTTCAGGAGCCCCCGCGCGTAGGCTTCCGTGGTCGGAAGGGTCGCGATCCGGGTCAGGTGGTGCGCCCGGCCGCTGAGGCTGAAGAGCGGCCCCGACCGCGAGGGAAACACGTAGCCCGCCCCGAAGAACGGGATCATGGCCGCCAGCGCGCTGCTGACGAACGCGAGGCGGGAGGGCCGGTGCACGGCTCCCACGAGATCTTCCCACAGGTCGCTCTCGACGGTCACGTTGAGGTGGGTGCCCCACGACACCCCCGGGTTCCGGAGATCCACGTTGGCCGTGGTCAGCGCGTAGCGGGTCCCCGGCTCGGCCTCGTCCTGCGCCCGCCGCCGGGCGGCCTCCAGGACCTCGAGCACGCCGAGGCTCTGGGCCGCGACCACGCGCGGGTACTTGGTCTCCGCGGTGCACGCCTCGCAGTGGCTCATGTCGGCGTAGAAGCACTGGCCCGCCGAGGTCCAGTTGCGCAGCGTGTCCGACGACCAGCGGCCGTATTCGTCGTCACGGTCTCCGTGCCAGTACCGCCGCGGGGTCCAGATCTTCCCGTCGTCGGGCTCGAGCGCCGCGCCCACGTGCCGCAGGACGTGCCGCGTGACCTCCCACGACTCGATCCCGCGGCCCCGTGGGTCCATCCCGCTGGTGGACAGCTCGCAGTCGCGCCCGACGTGCTTGGCGATCATCGCGCCGGCCTCCTCACACGGCCCGCAGGTAGCGGCGCAGCCGGACGTCCTCGAGGTCGAGCCGCTCGACGCGGGTGACGTGGCCGCTGATCGCGAGCTCACGGGCCAGGGTCGGTCGGTCCACGCTCATCTGGTGGGCCGCCGACCGCGCCGCCTCCGTGAGCGCGTCGACGAGATCGTCGAGCGTGACCGCCCCGATGCCCTGCCTCCTGGTCACGCGCATGCCGGCCGAGCGAGCCGCTGCCTGCATGGCGGTCTCGTAGGCGGCGTTGGCCATGAGGCGGCCCGCGCTCACCGCGACGCCCGACTCGCTCTCGGTCCAGTAGCGCAGCGCCGCGCGGTCGAACACGGCGTCGAGCGCGGGCCTCAGGATCGCCGCCCGGACCTCCTCGGGCGCGAGCGACGTGCGCACGCGGCCGTCGACGAACCAGGCCCCGGTCGCCTTCGCGTACACGCCCAGGATCGCCTCGGCCATGTCGATGGTCGTCTCCGGCATCGACACGATGGGGTAGAAGCGGCCGGGGCGCTTGATCGCCGCGTCCACCAGGTCGATCCGGTTCGTCATGCCGATCCACAGGATCTCGGCGGGCGGCTGGTCCGGATCGCACTCCCACTGCACCATGCCGTCGACCTCGGCGAGCAGCGCGTTGACCGCGTCGTTCTGGGCCGACGACAGCATCTGCTCGCCGCGCCGTCCGAGCGAGTCGATCTCGTCGAGCACCACGACCTGCATCAGCGGGCGGGTGCGAGGCTGGCGGCGCCGGGCGTGGATCGCCCCGCACAGGTCCTCCCGGACGAGCTTCGCGTCGCCGCCGTGCCAGACGATCTTGAGGGCGCCCGGCGGCACGTAGTACAGGTTGACGTCGAAGCCCTTCTCGCGTCCCAGGTCGCGCAGGAACGCCGCGTATGCGCGCACCAGGGCCGTCTTGCCCTGGCCGGGCTTGTGCGACTCCAGGATCATCCCGCGGAGCGGGGCCGTGCCGAGATGGCGGACCTGCTCGGGCGCGATCAGACGGAGGAAGGCGTCCTCGACCATCGGCTCGATCACCGGGTCGAGGCCCGCGAGGTCGTCGAGCGTGGTCGTGATGCTGTCCACCGGGATCTCGAACCGGCTCTGCCGGCTCTCGTCGGGGACGACCTGGATGGCCCAACGCTCGTCGTCGCGCTGCAGGACCAGCCGGGTCGGGACGTGAAGCTCGACCTCGCGCAGCGGCGGAGCCAGCCTCACGACCCGCTCCTCGCCGCCCTGGCACGAGACGCGCACCATGCCCCGCTCCCGGTCGTGATGGTTCAGGAACTCCGCGACCTGACCCTGCGCCCACTCGCGGAGGTCGGGCTCGTTGCGGTGGCCGATGACGACCAGCTCGACGGGGTGCACGCACACGAAGTCCCACGGCATCAGGGCTCGGAGCGCGTCCACGTCCACGTCGGGGTGGATCGCGAGCTCGCGCAGCTGGCCGCCGATGCGGACGCGGGCGCGCGGCTCCTCCTGGACCGTGCTCACGACCTCGAGCCTGCACAACAGCGCCTGACCGTCGAGCAGGCCCTCGAGGGCCTGCTCGAGCCGCTCCACCGACTCCATCACCGTCTTCGTGGCCTGCTGGGCCTTCTCGGCGGCGAGCTGGGCCGCGAGGACCTGGGCCGCCGCGTTCCTGGGATCGGTCTGGAGCTGCTGGACGAGCGCCTGCGCCTTCATGACGAGCATGCGGTCGCGCGGCGACCCGCTCAGCTCGTAGCCGACCTGCTGAAGGAGCTCGACGACCGAGGGGATGTCGTGCGGCGCTGCGTTCTCGTTGGCCATGGGGGTGCCCGTCCGTCGTTGGGGTCGTCAGTCGCGATAGGTGCGCCAGGGGATGGACGTCATGACGCCACCCCTCCAGGCATGGATCTCCAGGACCGGGCGGTCTCCCGCGGCGCCCAGCTTGCGGCCGGCGATCGGCATGAGCGTGGCCTTGCTCGGAAAGAGGCTCTCGAGCACCTGGTAGTCGGACAGCGACACGTGGGTGGCCTGGGGCAGCGCGCAGGTGTCGCTCCGGTTGCAGCGGCCGCAGTCCTTGCCCCAGCCGTGGCTGTGGCTGACCGTCAGCACGCCCTCGCCCATCCCGCGCAGCGCCGCGATCTGCGCCGCCTCGTGCAGCGCCTCGGGGTCGAAGGTGAAGCGGCCCAGCTCCCCGACGTGCCGCGGGTCGGGGAGGCTCGCGGTGAGCACGGTGACCACGGGCGTGGTGGTGCCCGGGAGGGGCTCGGGGAGGCGCACCATCTTGCCCAGCGTCGCTCCGCCGATCTCCCGGGCGCCGGCCTCCTCCGTGTGCCGCAGGATCTCGTCGAGCATGCGCTCGTTGACGAGCACGGGACGGTCCGGGCACAGCTCGCCCTCCCCCGGCTCGACGACGCCGAGGTCCCCGAGCGTCTGGTCGGTGATGCGGGGCGGGGCGAGCACCGGGAGCGGGAGGGTCGCGGAGGCGCCGTTGCGCTCTCCGAGCACGTGCACCCAGGCGGACTCCTCGGTGCTCAGCACCGACTCGTCCCTGAGCCGCAGCGCGATGCGCTGGGCCCGCCGCACCCAGCGCCCGCTCGTGCAGCGCTGCTCGTGAAGGAGCGCGCCATCCGACGCCGAGACCAGCCGGACGTCGATCGCCTCCACGACCGGCTCCTCCAGCCACACCGGCTCGACCTCGATGCGGAGCCCGTCCGCGTCGCCCGGCAGCGTGTCCGCCAGCACGGCGCCGACGAAGATCTCCTCGGCCAGGTCGGCCAGGTCCGCGCGGATGCTCTCGCGGTGGACGACGGGGCAGCCCACGGAGGGCTCCGTCCCGATCTCCATGAAGAGCTCGTGGCTGCAATGCGCGGTGACGTTCATCCTGCGATCCTCGAAGGCTGGAAGGTCGAGACCCGTGCGGGACCCGCCCGAGCGGCAGCGGAGGCGCGCTCGGACGGGCCCCGGGCCGGGCTCAGCGCGCGCCGGCCGAGACGTGCGGGAGCACCGTCCACTCGGTGTCGGCGTCGCTCAGGTCCTCGAGCACGGCCGTCCTGTTGAGCTTCACGCCCCGGCTGAAGGCGTCCCACGGCAGGTCGTTGTCCGGGATGCCCGTCTCCCCGAGGTAGTAGTCGATGGCCTGGGCCACGCTGTGGCGCGGCGTCAGGCCGTCGCGCAGGTCGGTGGAGAGCGTCTTCTGCTGGCTGATGTCGGTGAAGCGGATCGTGGTGCTGGGCAACATGGGGAGTCGTCTCCTCAGGGGTGGAAGGTCTCGTCAGGGGTGGAACATCTCGGCGTAGCACTGCGCCACGTCGGGTCGCGACAGGACCCGCAGCAGGGGTCCGGACTCGACGCTCACGACGGCGACGGCGCGGGCGGTCTCGACGATGCGGGGGGTCTGCAGGGCGGCACGGGACAGGCGGGCCTGGGCGACGACCCCCCGCTCCCACGCGGCCAGGCGAGCGAAGCGCGCGTCGCCGTTGAGCCGCAGCGCCATGTGATGCACGGCCGCCCGGGAAGGGTCCGACCCGGCCGCCTCGACGACCGTGCGCTGGACCCGGAGCCCGCCGCGCTCCGGGGTGAGGCGCACGGGGACGCGGCCCCCCGAGTAGCGCACGCCCACCTCCCACTGCCCGTCCAGCTCGACCAGGTCGAGGCCGGGCTCGTCGGCAAGCGCCGCGAGCACGGAGCCGAGCGGCCCGGCGTCCCCGCGCCGGTGGCGCCGGGCACGCGAGGGGCCGGCGCCGAGGCTGCGGATCGCGCCGCGCATCTCCCGGACCCCACGGCGGAAGTCCGGCGCCTCGGCCCAGGCGTCGGCCAGGAGCGTGCAGCGCGGCGCGACGCCGGCGTAGCGCACGTTGGCCGGCAGGTCGGCGTTCCTGGACAGCGCCTCCTCCGCATTCCGGACCCCGTTGACCCAGGCCCGCATGCGCACCCAGTCCCCGTTGAGGAGCACGTCGGCGCGTCCGGCTTCCGTGTCGAGGAGCGCTCGGTACCCGTCCTTCCACTCCAGCCCTCGGATCCGCGGGCGCCCCGCGGTCCTCAGCCACCGCTTCGCGGTCCTCTCCGCCCCGTTGTGGCTCATCGCGCGACGCCCCCTCAGTACAGCGGCTGGACGTCTTCGAGACCGTCCATGGCGTGAGGGTCCGACGCGAAGTAGCGCACCGCCTCCCGGTCGGCGGGGTCCCGCGACTCGCGGTTCTGGTAGGAGAGGAGGGCGAAGAGGTGGATCAGGAGGGCGTCGAGCGGAAAGGACCCGCTCGGCACGTCCCCGATGCACAGCACGCCGTGCGACCGGGAGTGGTTCGGGTGGAGGAGGCGCAGCTCCTTGTCGATGAACACGACGATCGAGCGCGTCCCGGGGCGCGGGGTCATCAGATCGGGCCGATAGTGGATCGTGCCCGTGATCGGGCCGGGGGCGAGGTCCACCGTGCCGTCGTCGAGGCGCCGGCGGTAGGGGCGGTCGACCTGGAAGGCGAAGGCCCGCGGCCCGGCCATCGGGAGCGGCCGGACGCGGATCCGGTCGGTGCGCGCCAGCAGGCCCGTGCGCGCCCGCTCCCAGTTGTTCGCGAAGAATTCGCGGGTGGCCCGCCCCTCGTCCGTCGAGGGGTCCGGGAGGTCGTCGACCGCGCCCGACTCCATGAGGAGGCGGAGCAGGTCGGCGGGGCTCGAGGGCATCGTGGGCTGGTTCATGTCGGGTTCAGGCCAGGAGGAACTCGGTGGGGGACCGGTCGCGGTCCCGGGCGATCACCAGGGCGCCGGACTCGGGCAGGCCGAGCTCGGCCCAGGTCCGGTCGAGGATTCCGAGCAGGCGCGCCTGCCGGCGGTCGAAGCGGTCGAGCACGACGTCGTGGCGCCGCTCCATCGCGGCTCCGCAGCCCGGGCAGGGGGGCGTGTCCTGCCACGGCGTGCCGGGGTGGACGAGGCCTTCCCCGCAGTCGCACGCGAGCTCGAGGAGGAGGGGGTGGCCGAAGGGCTCGAGCGTGAGGCCGGCGTCGGGGGCGCTCTCGTCCGAAAGCGGGTCGCTCATCCGGACGAAGAGCTCGCCGACCGTGCAGTCGCGGGCCCCCTCGTCGAGCCGCGTCGGCGCGAAGCACGCGTGCCCGCTGACGCACGACTCGTTGCGCTCGAGGCGCATCGGCAGGATCGCGGGCGCGCCGAGGTCCACGAAGGTCTCCCGGCCGAAGATCTCGGTCGCCCCGTTCCCGCCCACGATGCGCTGCGCGTACACGAGGCCGAGCCCGGCCACCGCCATGGCGAGCGCCGATCCCGCGTTCGTCGGGCCCGGGGTCGCGGCTCGCCCCCGGCACGGGATCGCCTGGCCCGGTCGGTGCACCTGGTCCGCCGACGAGGCGCACAGCTGGCAGGGGTGGCCCGCGCCTCCGTGCGAGACCAGAACGCGGCCCAGCTCGCGCTGGCCCGTGCCGTCGACGGCGATCCGCACCAGCGGGACCTGCAAGCCGTTCGAGATCCGGGTGAGCGGATGCTCGAGCGCGGGATCGTCGCTGCAGTCGACGATCAGCGCCACGTCCTCGAAGGCGCCCACGCCCTCGTGGCGCACGTCGACGCAGCGCGCCGTGGCGCTTCCGGGCGCGATCCGGTTGCAGCGGTCCGCCAGGACCTCGGCCTTGGGGCGCCCCACGATCACCTCCTGGGTGCCGAGGTTCTCCTCGCTGCCACGATCGAAGTCGTAGATGCGGACGCGCGCGCCGGAGCGGGCGACCTCGGGCGCGAGCTGGCCGCCGACGGCTCCGGCCCCGACCAGCGCGATCTTGGAGGCCCGCCAACGCTCGTGCGCGTCTCCGGCGAAGGTCTGCGTCGCCGTCAGGCGGGCGAAGCGTCCGTCGCCGCTCATGTGTCGACTCCTCGCACCGCCTCTTCGCCTTCGTCGCCCCTCGCCAGGAGGAGGAGCCGCTGGAGCGACGACTCGCGCGGCGACGGCGGGGGCCTCCAGGGCTCCTGCCCGGGGCTGGCCCCGCAGTCGGGGCAGGGCAGCGTGTCGATCCACGCTTCGGCCTTGAACCTCATGCCGCAGCGCCGCTCGGGCGTCCCGCAGCACTCGACCATGTCGTCACCCGGCTTCAGGCGCGCCTTCGTGCGGAGGCAGAAGACCGCCTCGCCGTGCAGCTCGGGGTCGTAGGTCACGCGGTCCGGCACGGCCGCCACCGCGAACCAGGCCGACCGGCGGCCGAGGTCGACGCGGTCGCCGTGCCGCGCGAGGTGCAGGCCACCGCCGAGCCGGACACCGTTGAGGCGGGCGTGGCCGCTCATGGGGTCCGGCACCAGCACCACGCCGCAGAGGCCGTCCTTCGGCTCGGTCGCGAGAAGGAGGAGAGCGGTCGGGTCCTGGGCGGCGGCGGGCCCGACGGCCGGCGCCACCGCATGCTCGGTCATGGCGAAGAGGCGCTCGCGGTCCAGCCCGGCGGGCGGCTCCCCGTCCTGCGCGGCCCAAAGCTCCGTCTCTCTCATGCGTCGTCCCGGGGAAACTTCACGCCCAGCGCAGGTATACATACATTCTCATCACGCCTACGAAAGCGAG
>JABAOE010000612.1_pt1 | contig 18001 bp, 30 predicted proteins | sample 7062141 | NCBI WGS metagenome assembly JABAOE01 (sample SAMN14538627, study PRJNA623070) | marine sediment metagenome | biome: marine biome [ENVO:00000428]; feature: marine pelagic biome [ENVO:01000023]; material: deep marine sediment [ENVO:00002113] | place: India: Gulf of Khambhat ... | reverse complement strand
TACAGGCTCATTCATAAAAGTTGCAATCTTTTTGATCAACCTGAATAATCACCGTGTCCACAATTTTTACAAAGAACTCCATTCTGTTTTATAGTGTATTCTTCTTCCAAAAGATTCATGTCTTTTCCACAAGATTTGCATTTCTGATTTTTATCCTGCCATTGTTCTGAACAGGTATCTGAGCAAAATTCACCAAGAATAGTAGTAGTGTCCTTCTTACAATTCAAACAAATATTCACTGACAATCACCTTTTGAAATTAATTTTTAGTTTTTTAAGCTTTCTTCTGTTCCACCAAGTATCAGCGATCCGTAAAGTAACCCTTTCACCTACTGTATCTATCGTGTAATCTTCTATTCCAGATTCAATCATTTTTGCTAGTTGAGAATCCGTTGGTCTAACTACGATCTTTTTCTGATTGAATGGATCACCAAAGAATATGGGCATTAGGTATGTTGCTCTTGCATTTCATGTACGTGGAATTCAATAATAATTTTTTGGCAATTTTCACAAGAGTAAGTCATTGAATTTCCTTTACCTACTATTGGAACTGTTGCATGATTAATTTGTCCACAAAATAGACATGCAATTCTGTATGCAATTTCATTATTGGGCAACTTTAATTTTCTCCCAATAACGTTTCTTGCTTCGTTTTTTATCTGCCATTAATTCTCCCATGCTAAGAAATAATGCAAGTTTTTTTAATCTTAATTCAATTTCGTCCCTGTCAAGTTGAAAGTCTTTGTTCTTTCCTTTGTATTCATCAAGTGGAAATGTCCATCTCAATAACTTTGATTCAATTTGTTTTGCATATTGATCTCGTCTTAATTTTCCCAAGTCGTTAAGTTTCCAATGGAACTTTTTCTTCTCTTTCTTTGGGAATTTCTTTTCGAGTTTCTTTAATGCTTTAGGATATTTCTTTGGTGGAATGTCTTGCTTGAACACATCAACGTCCTCATCTTCATCATCAGGATTAACTGCGTCTATTATCATCTCGTTAGGCATGGCTTCACGAATGATTCTATCGACTGCTTCATCTTCAGATATTTTCTCTTTTTTCATCAACTCTCTTACTTGTTTTTCTTGTTCCTCTAATGAGATTTTTTCAACGACCTTTTGCTCAGGCACTTTGATTTCTTCCTTTTTGGCTTCTGTACGTGCTGTCTTAAGGAGTTCAGTTTGAGGGTGTTCAGGATCTAATGAATTCACAAACTGATTAAAGTAAACATCTGGATCGACTGATCTTAAATTTTTAAGATATTCCTTCTTTTCTTTCTTTGATTTCTGTTTTGGTGTTTCTTTCTGTTTTTCAATTATTTGTTCTGCATAATCATCAACTTTGATTTCTTCTTTCTTTTTGAATTTTCGTAGCTTTAGTTTGCCTTTCTTGAATGCAATACCAAGTCCTGCTCCAACACCAATTAGTCCAGCGATTATGAAATAAATTGGAGCTAGGAATGGTTCTATCTCTTTAAGATCTTTCAGTTCTTGACTGTCATGCCTGATACAATTTTCAGGGCAACCCCAAAATCTGAAATCTATAATTGGTTCAAATAGGAATTCTAAACCAAGTTGTAAAAAAATTGATTCTAACATCTAACAATACACCTTTCCACTGCTTCTCGTAACCATTTCATGTATTGATACCACTTGTGATCTTGGATATTAATGGGTGTTGGATCAATGTACGTAGTTTTTCTTGAATCAAACTCTGTTTGATCTTTGTCACACTTTGAGATCATGTAGTTGATCGTATCAGTGATCAAAGTCATGTTTGCTCCAACTGTTGCTTCACGACATTCTTCTACGTATCTACCAACTCCAAGATTTGTTGTTCCATTGATTACAAGTCTTGATCCAGCTTCCGTTTTGATCTTTGTTAGTTCATCTTTTATTCTGTCTAATTTTGTTGAAGCTGAATTGAATTTAGATTCTTCTTTTTTAAGATCATCTTTCATTCTTTGTAAACTATCAACTGCAAATTTGATCTTAAAGTTAATGTTGCGTTTCTCCAAGCTTGTCTTGTCACCTTCTTTCAATGAATCTCGAAGTCTTTTGATCTCTTTTTCTTTGGATTCAATGTTATCTTCTAGCCTGTCAACCAAGTCTTCTGCTTCACTTTTGTCCTCAAAATACTCTCTTTCGTCCTTTGTGAGTTCTTTGAGCCTGTCAGCAAGTTCAGAATCCGCAGTTAGTTTGTAAAGCATTTTGTCAGGACTGATTGCTTGAATTGTAATTGTTTTGATTCCACGTTCTCTAAACCAACAACCGTCAGGATCAACAACAATAACTAAAGGAAATGCAGAAGGGTGATAGAAGTTGCAGTGGTTTTTGTATTTGGAATGTTCTCTTGTCCAAGCTCCATCTTCTTTGACAATCTCACCACTAACTGATTTGATTGTGTTATCAAATTGTTCCAAGTCTTTGTAAGTTGGACAGTTGCTAGTCACGTTGTTCTTTTCCATTTGTAAGCAAGTTCTTGACAAAGTGATACCAATAATTTCAGCGTTAGCCTCTTGACTAAAAACTACAAAACTAAACATCACGAATCCTACTGAACAAATTAATGCCCAAGTGATCCAGTATGCAGATTCGCTCATAATTTTTTCAGTCTTGATTAGATATAAAAAAATGATTATGGAATGATCTTAAACTCAGATCCTTCCTTTTGGATTGCGTTTGCTTTCACTAATTCACTTAGTCGCCCACGAATCGTATGTCTTTGAATGTCATTTTTGCTATTCAAATCATCGAATAAGCTGTCTATGGTTTGTGGTTTCTGTTTTATTTTTTCTAGAATGACAGTCTTTAGTGCCAATAAAAATTTCAAAACAAACTTGATAATAAGCCTAGCGATCACTTTTTCAATCCAAGCTGTCTTCTACATTTTTTGTTGGATTGAGCTACTGCGAATGGATTCACTCGTTTAGATTTTGGTCTTTTTTTATTTGACCTCTTGACACCTTTGATGATTCTTTCACAAGCGGGAGCTTTTGAAAAGCGTCCCACTACTTCCACACGCCTTTTCCTGAAAGTTTTGCTTTGCCCATTGATTTGATTGGTTTCATTTTTCCAATCTTAACGGATTTACCCATTATGGTTCTGTTGTCAATGAGTTATTAAAATTATTTTCTAATTCTGAAATGTCAGCTCTTTCTCTTGCTACATGAGTGATATTTTCAAAATCTAGAAGTGGGAAGAATCCTACAAAGACTGCTACGCCTAGTAAAACTAGCAAAACAGGCACGATTTCTATCCATGAATAATTTGTGGGTGAGGGGTTGTTGGTCGTGTCAGAAATCTCACCCTCACCCTTGTTGACTTTTGTGTCGGATTTCTTGCCAAATTGTTTGGTTAATTTTTTCAAATCAAACTATCTTATAAAGATGTCTTAATTATAGATTTTTTCTTTGAGTGCGATCTTAATTCCTTGTATCTCTTTACTATCTATTGCTTCTAAAATTTTGATTAGAGTTGATACAATGACATCATTTTGATGTGTTATATGATCAAGTGCTTCTCTTGTTTGTTTGTCCATTTACTACTGGACTGGAAATCTTGGTCTATAATAAATTATTTCTCATCATTCCGATCTCATCGCTTGAAACTCACACACACACAACGAGAGCAACTAGGCGTGTATCGAAGCTAAATGTCGAGGCTAGAGTTACTTTTGCGATCATAAAAAAATATTTTATGCGTAATATTTTGAAAAATTAATTTGTAATTTCAAAGTGCCTCACACACAAAACGAGGCTTACCTTTAGCTGAAAATTAATTTTAGCTGACAAATAGTGTTAAGTCACTGGAAACAAAGGTGTGTGGGTATGGGAATTAATAAACAACAACGTAATTATTGGTATCCAAAAGTTGTTTACAAATTTAATAAAGAATCTTGTAATGGTTGTGGTGTAGTAATCTATCCATCTTATGCCTTAGTTTTACCAGAAATTCCAATTCTAATCTCTAAACTTAATCTAAACTACTGGATAAATTCTACTAAAGGAAAGAAACTTTGCACTATTCTCTATTTAGATCATATTGATAATGATGATTCTCATAATGATTTAGATAACTTTCAACTTTTATGTCCTGCTTGTAATCATATTAAGAATCCTCGTAGAGCAGGAAATAATATTTCCAAACGTACAAAGACACCTGAAATGGAACGTGGTGATAAGCAAGAAAATGATTTTAGAGAATGGGTTCGTAAAGAAGTTTTGAGAGATGATTGGATAAAGGTTGATGATGTTGTATATGGTGGAGCAGAATATCTTACTAACTTTAGTGAAGGTAAAACAATTTCCCCTGAAACTACCAAACGATATTTAGCTAAAATGACGAGTATTACAGGGCAATATACTATTAAGAAGGATTATCTTACTTTCAAATACAAATTGCCTCAATTAGACGAATGGTTACAAAGGGGAATTAATAATCGTGATCAAGCTATACAAAAAACAAGAGAGTTGACTGAAACTTATGAGTGAGAGATTTCAGGCTATTCTTGATGAGAATTTTGATCATATTAAAACTACCATGAATAGAATGATTACTAACCATGATAAACTTGTAATTAGAAGAAGAAGAATTAAAATAATTCTTAAAGTTATGTTAACTTTGAAAGATAGTCTTGATTTTAAGGATCTGGTAAATCAGTTGTCTTACAAAACTGGGGTTTCACAATCAACTATCCGTAATGATCTAATGGCTATTTGTTCATCTTTAGATTTTGTTTTTGTAAAATATGAAAGATTAGCTGATAAAAGAAAAGTTATGAAGATCTTTAAACGTTGGGATCGTTCCTATAAATATACATAAATATCTTGTAAAGAAACATTAACCAATGGATTCTGCTGACTTTGGCAAGATAACGCATATTCTCATGTCCAGTCAAATAGACGCAATCAAGATGTTAAAGATCTTATACAGAATCCAGAAACTTAATACGGATATTGATTGGGATTCAGGTGAAGAACCAAAGATAACTTTCACCCAAGAAGAAACAACAAAGGTTGATCAGGGAGCATTTGAAATCGAACAAGACCAAAAATTCCCTTTCAAACGCAAAAGCGTTGGCGAATTCTAATGGGAAAATACAAAGACTTCTATGAGATTTGTAAAACAAGATTAACTGAGTTAGCTGTTGCAGATAACTATAATAGAATTACAGAAGATGAAGAAGTGGAGTATAGAGCTTTGAAACAATTATTCAAGAGCTTGGATCGTATTTATGGCTAGATGTGAATCGTGTGGAACAACGTCAACTTCCAACTACGTAAGAAAAACTCACTGCTGGAAACATGGACAGTGTGCTAGATGTCATTACTTAGTAAAGTATGGTGGACATCATGCTAGTGTGACTTTTGTAAAACCTAATGATGATTTTAGAAGAATTTGATCTTAAATTTGATCTTAAATTTACAAAAAAATCACTGACGTATGTTTAATTTTCTTTATATATTTTCGATACTTTATTCTCTATTTTAGTATAAAGTAGTGGTGAGAAATCTTATGAAACCTATCTTGACTTCCCACCACAGAAGCACTTGTTCTCGGATAACCCCTAAGAGAGTTTGTAGAATCCGTGAACACTAGATTGTAGCTATACTAGAATAAAAAAATTAAGATAGCGGATCGAAGATGTCGTTTGCTCCGCCAGTTTTTTTGTTAATAGGCTTGACCATTCTGCCTACTTCTGTCATTCGTGTGTCAATAGGTTTTACACCTCTACCGCCAACACGTCTTCTTCCGTTTTTGTCAACTGCCATGAGATCAGAATCAACGGGCATAACACCACGACCGCCTACTCTCATAACTCGTTTTTTTCCGTTTTTTAGAAAGCCACCCATTATGACTTGACCAAATCTTTAACTTATTTAAGATATTAATTAGAATTTGAATATGTCAAAGTCGCTTCCCACACGTACTCTGCCACCACCTATGTTCATCAAACCTGCTTGTTCTCGTTTTGTTAAACCTAGTTTGATTCTACGTTTTCTTTTAGGAACACCTGCGAATTCTTCTGCTAAAGCTCCAAGTAAAAATAATTGTAATAAAACCATTACCAATCACTGTCCTTTGGCATTTTTCCATTCACTGCATAGCATTTCTTTTTAGAGAGTGAATTTGAAATTTGAGGCACGACCTCTATTCTCCTTCATAAATGGATCGTCTTTCTTGAATCTACCTGTCTTTGGAATGTTTTTGAGTGTGATACCGCCTTTGGAATTTTCTCCCATTCGTTGTCTTTTTGCTTTAGCTGGAATGTTTCTATCACCAATTCCAGTATCAAAAATGAATCGTGAATCTCTTACTCTTTCACGTTCAGTTTTACAAACGTCAGTCATTTAGAAACCACCAAAAATATCTGATTCACTTATGTCTTGTGCAATCTTTTTACTTTTCTTAATTGCTTTTTTGTTAATTACTTCTTCACCAAAATCATCATTGAAGAATGCGTCAACTTCATCTCTTGAATCATCTAGTGGATCAAAATCAGAATTCTCTAAACCAAATCCATTTAGGTTTCCTTTAATTCCTTGAAAAATATCTCCCATGTTAATCACCCATAAGGTTTGAAGACTGCGGGATTTCCGATTTGAACTTTAGAACGTCGTTTACGTGAAGACTTCTTTTTTCCTGATTTGCGTTTATTGACCAACTATAATCCGATTCGGTTGAAGGGATCATCTTTTGGTCTATTTCTTCTTTGTGCGGAAGAAATACCAGATAGCTTGGCAAGTTCATCGCCAATTCTGCCACCGTTACCCATTCCTTCTCTGTTGCGTATTTGTTTTGAAACTCTTTTTTGTGTCTTCCTAAAGCTCTTTAGAGATTTTTCTCCGTTACCTACCATAACTATCACACTGCAAAAATATTGAAGTCGTCACCAAATTCGCTTCTGAATTTTTTACCACGTCTTTGTGGACGTTGTGTTAAACCTAAATCAAATATATCATCGGCAGGAGCTCGTCTTCTTCCACCTTTGCCTCTTGGTCTTCCAGATTCTATTGCTCTTTCAGCGAAACCAAATGCAAGACCTAATGCTCCAAGTGTTACACCAAGTCCAACTGCTGTTCCAATTAATCCTGTTGTGTCACCTAAACCGCTCATGGTCTTCCCCTTCCGTCCATTCTAAAACCAAGTAAATTGCTTGAAATGTTTCTTGCAGTTCTTCTGTTTTGTCTTCTAACTCCTAAAGTTTGTTGTCCCCTTCCAGTTGCTTGTGCAATTCTAGTTGAACGAACAATTCTTTGTGCAAGTGGTTTTTTGCCACGAAGTCCTTGTCTTACTGCACTGCCTTTTGGTAATGCAGAAGCTCTGCCTTTTGGAATATTTAAGACACGTCTAGAACCGTTACCGTTGACCATTAGTTAACCACCGTCTTTGGAGCGAAGTTTTTCTTCATCATTCTTTTAACATTAAAACCTTTTTTACTCAAATTTTGATACCTGCCATTTGTTCTGGATCAAAGACGTTCCTATCTTTTTGTGCTTTCTTTAGTTTTTTAGATAGTCTTTTCTTTACGACCATTATTGTTTCCCTATCCTAGACTTATTTAAGACATTATTCAAACAAATCCACCTTTGTAGTTGGATCAAAAATATTGATTGATTTCTTTCTACGTACGGTCTTCTTGCTCACTACTTGACCATTTTCGATAGTTAGAATTCTCTCTCGACCGTTTCCTAAAATTTGTCTAATTTGTTTACTTTTTTTACGTCTTCCCAACTAAATTAAACCTTCACGTTTTGCTTTTGCTAAGGCTCTTTTCATGTTGAACTGTTTTGGCTCACGCCTACCTGTCGGAGTATCAACACCTGCAAAATCAAATCTAGAAGGATCAAAAGCGAAAAGGTTGATGTTAGTTGTTAATCTTGCTAAAGTTCCTTCATCAACATCTTGTGCATGTTGAGATCTAGAACGATGAATTGCATGAGCTAAATCAAAGTCGGTTACTCTATCTGGTCTTTTTCTTTTTTTCTTACCGTTTACCATTTAGAATCCCCTTCCCATCATGTTACCAGATGTTCCTGATTTTCTTACAACTTTGTGTGTTTTAGGATTGAATGTTTTCATTCCTTTTTGTCTTCCTTTTGATTTTCCCATTATAGACCTAAACTCCTGAAACTATCATCAAGTTCTGAGAAATCATCTGCTTGTCTTTGATTGCGTGGAGCTCCACCTCTTGCAAGTCTTTCACGTTCTCTAAGTAATGAAGCTCTACCTCTGTCACGTTTGTTTCTCATCTTTTTTCTTTTACCATTAGATTTTCTTGTTGGATCAATCGTTGGAGCAACAAGAGGATCTGCTAAGAATGCGTCAGTAATTCCTCTTTCTGCTTCAACTCTTAATGGTGTTTGTTCAAGTCTAACACGTTGTGCTAAAAGATTTCTTTGTGTAACTTGTTTTCCAAAGTCAGCAGAACTTGGGAAAGGAACACCTTTTGATAATTTTTCTAAATCAATGTCACCTGTAAAACTTGGAATTGCAGATCTTTTTTGCCGTCTATTGAATTCTGCTTCGCCAATGTCAAAACCTTCAAAACTCATGTTGGACTAACACCTCTTGCTAAATCACGTCTTGGTAATGAACCTCTTGGGCTTTCAGGTGGTGGTGGTAACATTGGTGGAGCTCTTTCTGGTGGTCTATCTCTTGCAGGTGTTGGTGGTTTGAATTCTAGTTGTGGTGGTTCTCTTTCTTCTTCTTGAACTCTACGACCTTCACGAAATGCTGAAATTCTTTTTCTTAATCCTGAAATATTTCCTGATAATGTTCTTCCAAACTGTTCATCTACTTTACCGAATCTTGAACCAGAAGTTTTTTGTAATGGAGTTAATTGTCTTTTTGCTTTGGCTTTTCGTTTCTTACTATTTACTGCTCCTATTGGTCTTACTCGTCCTGCAACCGCAGGAACGTCAAGTTGTTGTGAACCAATAATTCCTAAGAAACCTGCTTCACCTGCTAGTGATCCTTTTCCATTTGCTTGTCCTGCACGTTTTCCAATAATATCACCAAAGTCTTCACCAATAGAAAGTATTGGAATATTTTCTGGTTCTAAATTAAAAGTATCAATACCAAGACCTACATTATCAAATGAACCTGCCATCATTTCGTCCATATCATCTTTTTTCTTTTTCTTTCCTTGTCTTTTAGCGTCCTTACGTACGTCACCAAAAACCGTTGTTGGATCAAAACCAAATGTTCTAGCACTCATGCTTTAAGTTCCCCTTCTTTCTTGCGATCATTATGCCAAGCTTTGAAAAAGATAACTCCCATCGCTCCAACAGCGATAGTCATGGCAAATAGAAAATTAGAGATTAGCGTAGCTTCCTCTTGACACATTCTAAAATTTTTCAGGATTGCCACTTATTTAAGACATTATTCTGAATCTAGGTTGTATTTTTTGATAACTTTGTGAATTGCTATTAATACAATGCCTAATGCAAATGATGATACTACAACTTGTAATGCTCTTAATAAATCCGCTTGAAAGGTATCCTCAATTCCGAAAGCCATAATCTCTACTTTTTCCAAAAATGATTACGCAGTATCCATTGATCGAAGATGTTACATCTTTGCCTTCTCGTTTTTTCCAACCTCTATATGCAAAAACCCTTCTTTTGTAAATTGGTCTAACCATAATTTTTTCTCCTCGTTCCATTGGTTTTTGAACATTCTCTTGAAATGATTTTGATGATTGAATGTTTAGTGGAACTATTGCCATTGTTTTGATTCTAAGATCTTTGTATTGTTGATATGCTTTTGCTATGAATTTTCCCATCTCTTTGTTTGGTGGATTAAGCCAACACTTTCTTTTCTTTTTTCCAATAATCCAATCACGTTTTAATGAATTGTCTTTCTTTGTGAAGAATCTATTTCTTAATGAATTAGCCTCAGTTGCACAAACATCAATCTCAGGAAGGAATTTGTATTTGTCAACTAACTCCCAAAATAAATCGTGAGGTGTCCACCATTCATCTGATATTGAGGACTTTGATCTCTTGTGTTGGTGAAGCATAATTCTAATCCTTTTTTATTGCTGATTTTATGTAGTAATTTACTACATTTGATAAAGTGGTAGAAGGAACAATCTGTTTCAATTCATTCTGCTTTTCCAGTAGCTTATCGTGAATTTCATCATCAAATTGTATCCTTTTACGAATCAAGCAACATGTAGTATGAAACATTATCTTTTAAAGATTACTTTCTGTCACCAAATAGTTTTGTTACAACGTCAGCTTGTTCCTTTCCAACTATACTTGTTAACTGTTTGATCGCTTCTTTCTTATCACCTTCGCCCAACATTTTCATAGCTGACTTTAGTGATCGTTTTTGAACTTCTTTTGCTAGATTATCAATTTGTTTTTCAATGTTTCTGACTTGATCATCGTCTAGATGTGAAGCAAATTCTCGTCTTAAATTAATGAATAGGTATTCAACAATTTCTTTTGGAAGTTTCTTCATTGTTTCAGATGTTTTCATAATGGAAGTTATTGCGATCCATTTTTCAGTTTCGGTAAATTCATTCATTTAATATCGGTGGCTCTTGTTGGTTATAATAGGCTATTGCATGTTGTAGGCAACAAAACACTTTGACATCTGGATCTTTGTTTGTTGCAGGTCGGCAGAAATCACAATTTCCAATGTTTAATAGATCATCGATTGATTGTTTTGCATAAATCTTTGTTAGAGTTTCACTGTCTTCCCAACCAAAGTTTGCAACAACACTTGCATTGTAACCGCAATTTCTCATCAACCAATGTGACCATGAATGTCTAATGAAGTGTGAAGGATATTCTGAAAGATAATAATCCTTTGTTCCTTTTTTTGGATCGGGTTCATCTGATAACTCACCAATAGATTTGTAAAACCTTCTTAGATTTTCATTGTATTCTTTCTTTGCTTTCCAATCTGCTTTGCCTTCAATTAGTTTCTCTCCTTTGATTATTTTTCTTACCACACGCCTAGCTTCTGGTGTCATTATGATCTTATCAAAAGCCATCTCTTGTTTTTCTTCAATTATTCCTTCACAAATAAAGATCTCACAAACTACTTTCTGATTTGTTTTAGGATCTAATACTTCCATAATTTTTTTCTTGAATTGTGCTTTTCCTTTCGCTAAAGTTTGGAATAATGTGTCAGTTCTCCAACCAACTTCATTGTGAAATGTGAATAAATCACCATGCTTTTCGTTCTGGTTTTTCATAAATTCTATTCCAGAAAGTCTTTGTGTGTCAGTTAGTTTATGTCTTGCATATTTTCCAGTTTCTTCTGTAACAGAAAGTATTCCGCCAACACCTTTTGGAATTGGGTGTCCAAGTTTTTGTCTAAAACTTCTTACTGCTTTAACAAAATGTGCTATTGAAACATCTTCTCTGCTTTTTTGTTTCTTGATGTTTTTGTCGTCAATGTAAAATGCTTCACCTTTTCTGAATTTTTCATCAAATTCTTCCATAAATTGCTCTACTTGTTCTAATGGAGCAAGAAAATGATCAGGAACTCGCTGTAATGTTTTACAAATTTTGAATAAATTAGTAACCTGATACGCCCAACCTTTGACTTTATCACGTTTCATTCTGTAAATCCAACGCTCAATAGACTTGTATTTGTCAAAGTCCTCTTTAATTACGTCAGAATATCCTTCAATTTGTGATTCAGGAAGAACTCGTTTAATGTGTCCACTAGCTAATCTCTCTAATTTTCCTTCGTCAACTAATTCTTGTAGTTTATGATAAACGAATGAACGAGAACGATTCACCAACAATGCAATCTCTTTGATTTTTTTGTTGTGTGGTGGTAAAAATAATTCTAAGATCCTTGCTTTCATTTGAAGTTCAGCAGGATCTTGTGATTCATCTGACGACATTATTGTTGTGGTTGTGGTTCTTCTTCTTGATATTGTTCACCACCTGCGGGAACAGGTGGAACTTCGTAAATAATGTCAAATTTTGAAATTCCAATATCATCTAGTTTGTTTGCTATCATTTTGGCTTTATCTACTGGAACTTCTGTTGTATCAATATCCTCGTAAAGAACACATCTGTAATAAACTCTAATAATTTTCACCCCCTGTTAAACATTGACTTTGTGGGAATGTTTTCTGACACTTTCTGCAATATTGTGGATTCCCTTTTGGTCTTTCAGATCTTTCTTGAAAGATGTAACGTAAACCGTAAGTAAGAACATTACATTTTGGACAAAAGAATTTTGCCATTGAGGGTTGTTTGCCTAGAGGATATAATAAGACATTTAGCTAAAGAAGTCAGAAAAGTCGAATCCTTCTGCGAAACCACGTTGCTGTCTTCTACCTCGTCCAAGTCTTTCTCTTGCACGTCTTTCTTGTCTTGTTAATGGTTCTTCTGGAAGTCCTAAAGCTTGTTCGATTGTTTCTTCACCTTCTTGTTCAATGAAAAATCCTAATCCAACTGTTACTGCTCCAAATGGTTCATCTGCAATGTCAAATAATCTTTTTCCAATTCTTGATTTTCTGCTCACTGCACTTCTTCGTAATCCCCCAAGTTGTTCACCTAATCCAAATCCACCTAAGAAACTTCCAGTTGGACTAACACCTGTTATTGACGGTGTTGGTGATGGTGGTGAAGGGAATGGTGAAGGAAAAGATGGTGGTGAAGGAGTGGAAGGTGGTGATGGTGGTGGTGATGGTGGTGGTGATGGTGGTGATGGTGGTGCAAATGGAGAAGGAAAAGATGGTGGTGATGGAGCTGATGGTGGTGGTGATGGAGCTGATGGAGCTGATGGAAATGATGGTGGTGATAAATCTGATGGAAATGATGGTGCTAATGAAGGAGAAAAAATAGAAGGTCTTGATGGTGTAGATGGTTGACTAAAACTCGCTTTTGTAAATGCGTTTTCTAAAATTCTTGAAAATGAACCTGATGGAGCTCCCTTACTTGCAACTGATAATGATTTACTTGTTCCACTTATTGCTCTACTTGTTATTGATTTTAATGGGTTACTTTTTACGAATGAGATAACTTCTTTAACTTCTGCACTTGGTGGTCTATTGAAATTAACTTTTGATGTTTTTTCAACTCTTGTTTTAAATTTTTCTAATACATCTTCAAAATCATCTATTTGTGATTTTTTTACACTTTTTAGTTTAATTAATTGTTTGAATTTATCAGCTCTATTAAGAGCTCTTAGTGTTTCTACTTGAGTTTTTCCGATATGGTAAAGATCAATTGCGTCTTTTTCAAATCTTCCTTTAGGAGCTCCGAATCTAAATTGTTCTGCAACGTCAGGTACTCCTCTTGTTCCTTGTTGTTGTAATGAGAATACGCTTGCCGCTTTTCTTCTAAATTGTTGCGTTAATTTTGTAATGCTTACACCTTCAACTTCTACTGGTGATTTTATTGCTTTGGTACTAAATACAATGTCTGTTTTTTGTGCTAATGCTTCTTCTCCGTCTAATTCATTTAAGAATTCTGCAACTTTTTGTTTTGGTTTGCCTTTTTCTTTTACAAATACTTTACCTACTTCTTTTCCTTTTCCAGTTGAAAATGTTCTTCCTTTGCTTGCTACTGCATTTAATTTTGTGGCTAATTCATTTGCTTTAGTAGCTGATAGATTTATGTTATCAGCAAATTGTGATAGATCAATATCAATATCTCCTGCTTGTCTTAATCCTGCTTTTCTGATTTGTGGGATTTGTGCAAATGATCCTTTTACTATTAACTTTGGATTATCTACTGCAAAATATTCAATTAATGCTTTTGTTTCCTTTCCAGACTTGACATTTTTTACTGGTTGTTTTCCAAATCCTCTAAAAATGTTTATTGGTGTTCTGTTTGCTATTGGTGTTATTCTTGCAAAGTCATCAAATAATTCAAAATCTTCTGGTGCAAATTTGCCTTGATTTACTAATTTTTGTAACACTTCACGATTAACTCTTTGTTGGAATCTACCACCTTCTGCAAATCCTTCTGCAACTCTTGGTGTTGAACCAAGTCTTTCAATCTGTGGTGCTAAATCTCCTGCCTTTGGAGCTCCTCTTACAAAACCTTGTGGTGTTTTAGTTACAATTGGTCTTCCTAAGATTGTTAATCCTCTCGCAACTTGAGCTTGTTCTGTTACTTCTGCTAATCCCAATCCAATTTCTTTTCCTGTTCTTGAAAATACTGGAACTGCTTGTGTTGTTGTTTGTGGAAGAAATGCTCTAGGGAGTTTAACAGTACTTGCTACTATACTTGCTCCACCTACTGCTAATGGAATTAAAAATCCACCAAGCTGTCCAGCTCCTCTCGCTTCTGATAATTCCGCTTGTCTTGCTTCTGCTCTTTGTCTTGCTAATACTACTGCGTCTTCACCTTCAATCAACCCTTCGATAAATCCGCCAGTGAATTCACCAACAATTGTTCTTGGTACTGTTACTTCTTTTCTTGGTGCTGGAAGAACTCCTTGTTGCCTTTGTAATGTTTCTATACCTAATGCTCCTAGATTGATTAAACTAGCTCCTTGTGCAGTTAATTCTTCTGAAAATCCAACTGCAAATTCTGTACCTGTACCAATAAATTCTCCAACAGGGCTTCGTGGATCAACTCCTGCTCCTGCTAATCTTTGTTCAAATTCTTCTCTTTCAAATGCTTCAAAACCTGTTGCAAATCTATCAACAAAACCAAGTGCTTCATCTGCAATTGGATCTTGTGAAAATCTTCTTGGTGGAGCAACACCGAATTGTGTTTGCTGTTGAACTGATGTTAGGAAAAATGGATCTTGTCTTGCTAATACATCAACTTCTGTTTCTGGAGCTCCTAATATCGAAAAATCTGCTCCTTCTGGTTCAAAGCGTTGTGATGGTGGTGATGGTGGTGTTGGTGGTGGTGATGGTACTGATGGTGGTGGTGTTGATATTAATGTCGGTTCTACCACTCTTTCAATGTCATCTCTTTTTGATGGAACAAAAACTCTAGATGGTCGCTTTTGTTTTGGTGTTGGTTTTGCTTGTACTTGTTTTGTTGGTGGTCTTGTGATTTCTGTTGGTTCTCTTGGTGGTGCAATTCTTTCTGGTGGTACACCAAAAAATGCTTGTGTTCTTTCACCAATAGCCTGTGGTAATGTTCTTTGTTCTTCTGCAAATGCTTGTCTTATTGTTGGTAGTGGGTTTAATGTTCTCTGTAAATCATCTCTTTGAAAAACTGTTCTTGGTTTTTTTGTCACCTTTGTTGTAGTTACTGTTGTTCTAACTGTTGGTTGTTTTTGTTTTGTTGGTTGCTTCCTAAATACAGATGATGGTCTTCCTCTAGTTCTTGTTATTGTTTGTTTTTGTACTGGTTGTGTCTGTCTTGTTTGAGTTAGAAAACCACCTGTTAATGCTTTAGGATTTAATGCTGGTGGAAGATTTCTTGCTGGTATTTCAGTTGGTGAACTTTCTCTTGGTGTACTTCCAAATCTTGTTGTTTTTCTTCTAAATGACAATAATATTACCTTCTAAAGAAATTACTAAAGAAATCACCTATTACTCCACCTGATTGACCTAAAGGAGATTGCCTAACTGCTTCACCTACTGTAATTCCTTCAATAAAGTCACCACCTCTTGCAAGTCGTTCTCCTGTACCAAACACGTCTTGGATTGTTACATCTCGTCCTGTAAAGAAATCCACTCCTTCACCAAGTGCTTGTCCAGTTGTAATTTGAGTTCCTGTTGCTCTTGATTCAATTAATGGAGCTCCCCCAAACAAACTTTGAAATGCTCCACCAAACCCAAAGAAATCGAATCCTTGTTGTCTTTGACCTGCTGGTTCAGTAATTCTTTCACCCAATACATCAATTTGTTCACTTCTCTTTGGAGCTTTTCTTGGTGTTGCTTGTTGTAATTGTGTTGGTTGTTGACCTATCTGTCGTAATGCTTCTGTTTCTCTTTGAGTTTGTTGTGCTTCAATGAAAAGTTGTGAAGGACTTCGTTGTCTTCCTTTTGCGGGTTGTTCAATAAATTGTCTTAAGAAAGGTGAAACTCTTGGATCACCACTTGTTACTCTTGGTGTTGTTGTTCTTGAAATATCATCTCTTGCTCTTGGTGACACTGCTTGAAATCCTGCAACTCTTATTTGTTCATCACCGAAACCAAATTCTGCTTGAGCTCTACCTAAGTTTGCGATGTCAAGTTGACGACCTATTGTTCTTTGCAAGTCACCAACTCCGATACTTGAAGCTCTTGTTCTTGCTCTTGCTTCTCCAATTTGTTCTCTAGCTTGACTTGCTTTTGCAAAGTCTTCTGCTTTTCTTGCTTGAACTGCTTGTCTTCTTTCTGCTTTTGTTATCTTTGGTTTTGTAATTGGTTTTGCTTCTGTTGTAAAGAAACCAACACCTTGACGTAAAACTTGTTCAAATGTTGGTGGAGCAAATTGTTCTTGTGATAATGCTCCTCTTGCACGTTTAGTTGGATCTCTTGAAGGTCTTTGACTTCCAACAATTCCAAGTAAACTTTCAGATGAAGCTTGTTCAAATGTATCGCCTAACAAACTTTTAGCGAAACCAATTCTTGCAGTTGCAGTTCCTATTCTTGCTCCACGTACAAAACTAAGTTGTTGTGCGGGTGATTCTCCTGCAACACGTCTTCCAAATGTTCCGCCTCTTGCAATAACTTCTGCTCTTGATCTTCCACCAAATTCAAATGCTGGATCAGCAAATGGAGCAGAACCAAGTATTCCTGCTCTTGCTTCTTCTGATTGCCCGATTGATAAAATTTGATCAACACCTGTAAGTTGTTTTCCTCTGCGTCCACGACCAATCTTTCTTAGTTGTCTTGCTTCTAATCTTTGAATTGAACCTGATCTTTCTAATGCTTTGAGTGCTTCTCTTTGTGCAGGTGTTTTACTAAGTCCTTTTCGTTTTCTTTCTGCAATTTGTTTTCTTAATTCTGACGCAGTAACTCTACCTTGTCTAAGCATTGATTCATTTCGTAAGAATCTTTCTAAGTCAGATTCTTTCCTAGCTAATTCTTGTTGTCTTTTAATTTCTGCTCTAAGTAATTTTTCTGATTGTAATCTTGTTTTTGATTTTGTTCTTGTAACACCAACAACTCGTCTTGTTCTAGGATCAACTCTTGCAACTCTGCCAGTTAGAACGCCAACTCTACTTGCAGAAGTTTTGATATTTTCACCAGCTCTTGCTCTTTCTTCCAGAACTCTGCGGTTAAATTCTTGTGCAGCGAGAAGCCTTGCTTGATTTGTTAAACTTACCATATTCGATCACCATAAACATTGGTGGGAAGATAGATAGACGTATGCTCCGAGATAGAACTGTGGTTGTCAGATTTTGAGGCGTTTGCTACAATACAATTCCAATGGCTAAGCAAGAATATTCCCACCAATAAAATTTTGAACTTTGTGACTTATTTAAGACATTATTCCACATCATCGTCAGGAATCCAAACTCGTAGTCCATAAAGACGATAATGTCTAGCTATATGATTCAATTTGTCTTCTTTTGGAATTGGTTCGTTCCATAATGCAACATATTTTATGTCGATTCTGTAAACTTGTGATCCCAAACCTATCTCTAATGTAACAGGTTTCTTTGTAGGAAATGAAGCCCAATCCTGAGCTAGTTGACCATAATCTCTCTGTGCTTTGTTTAAGACTTTTTCCAGTCTTGCGTAATTCTTTTTTGAAACTTTTGGAACATCATGTCCACAACAAGTGCATTTAAATTCGTCAGTTGCAACAACATTTGCCTGACAATACTCACAATGATGAACTTCTAAATTAGGATTATGAATAGAAATATGCCTTTTACGACAGTCTTTGAGAATGTTTGTTTTCGTTTTTTTAACTAATTGTTGCGTAGCCCGAATAGGTTTTTTCAATTAGTAATCTCCGTATCCAGCGTCCCCGCCACCTTGTTGTTTTATCAAGTTGCCGAGAACGTTCTTTCTCATGTTTGGATTCGATACTTCGATTCTTGATTTGTGTGTTGTAAGGACACTCATCATTTGTCCCTTGATTGATGTTGTGCTAGTTAGTGACTTGATGAAAATA
>JABAOE010023126.1_pt2 | contig 18027 bp, 17 predicted proteins | sample 7062141 | NCBI WGS metagenome assembly JABAOE01 (sample SAMN14538627, study PRJNA623070) | marine sediment metagenome | biome: marine biome [ENVO:00000428]; feature: marine pelagic biome [ENVO:01000023]; material: deep marine sediment [ENVO:00002113] | place: India: Gulf of Khambhat ... | reverse complement strand
CCATCGACGACGGCGTCGATCGTGGGCGCAGTGGCGGCCGCCCTCGACATTGCCGATCGGGCCGCGGAACTCGGTCTGACCGCCACCGACGTCGCCGCCCTCATCGGTGAGGGGGCATACCCGATACGCAGCCTCGAGCCGGACACCGACGAGCAGGAGGCAAACCGGGCCTTCGCCTTCGTCGGGTCGATCCTCTTGTTCATTTCGATCGTGACGTACGGGCAGTGGATCCTCATCGGGGTGATCGAGGAGAAGACGAACCGGGTCGTCGAGGTGGTCCTCGGCACGGTGCGGCCCCACCTCCTCCTCGCCGGCAAGGTCGCCGGTATCGGGCTCCTCGGGCTCGGCCAGCTCGTCGCCACCGCCGCNNNCCGCGATCACGATCGCCGACACGTTCACGCTTCCTCCGGCCACCGTGTCGGTCGTCGTCAACGTCGTCTTCTGGTTCATCCTCGGGTACGCGTTCTACGCAACCGCCTACGCCGCGGCCGGGTCGCTCGTCTCCCGCCAGGAGGAGGCCCAGAACGTGGCGTTTCCGCTCACGATCGTGCTCACTGCTGCGTACCTCATCGCGGCGGTGTCGATCGGAGGGGACAACGCCGTGCTGCGCGTCACCTCGCTCCTGCCTCCCTTCGCCCCGATGACGATGCCGCTGCGCATCGCCGGCGGGGACGCCTCGGTGGTCGACATCAGCGTCTCGATCCTCCTCATGGTCGGCGCCGTCTACGTGCTGATCAGGGTGGCGGGCCGCGTGTACAGCGGCGGGCTTCTCCGCACCGGAGGGAAGGTGCGCCTGCGCGATGCGTGGCGTTCCGCCGAGGCATGAGCGCAGCGCCCCACAACTACACTCCCCGGCGGACCCATCGCCCACCCGGGGGACGATCGTGACCTGCCATCCCACCGATACGCCGGTTCCCATCCCGGCGCCGCAGCGCGGCGAAGGGGTGTCGTGAGCGCCCGGACATTCACCTCGGAGTCGGTCACCGAGGGCCACCCCGACAAGGTCGCCGATCAGATCTCGGACGCGGTGCTCGACGCCCACCTCGAGATCGACCCGTGGAGCCGAGTCGCCTGCGAGACGCTGGTGACGAACTCGCTGACCGTCGTCTCCGGAGAGATCTCGAGCACCGCCACCGTCGACGTGGAAAAGGTGGCGCGCGAGACGATCAGCGCCATCGGATACGACGACCCCGAGCTCGGCTTCGACGGGGAGACGTGCACCGTCCAGGTGGAGATCGCAGCGCAGTCGGCCGACATCGCGATGGGGGTCGACGACTCCGAGGAGGTCCGCAGCGGCGCCGTCACCGGTGACGACAAGCTCGACCGCCAGGGCGCCGGCGACCAGGGCCTCATGTTCGGCTACGCCACCGACGAGACGGACGAGCTCATGCCGCTGCCGATCCACCTCGCCCACCGCATGGCGGAACGCCTCGCCGAGGTGCGCAGGGACGGGACGCTCTCCTACCTCCGCCCCGACGGCAAGACGCAGGTCAGCTTCGAGTACGACGACGACGCCCGTCCGATCCGCCTCTCCGCCGTGCTCATCTCGACGCAGCACGACGAAGGCGTCGATCGCGACACGGCCATCCGCCCCGACCTCATCACCCACGTCATCCGGCCCGTCGTGCCCGAGCGGTTCCGCGACGACGACNNCTGACCGGGCGCAAGATCATCGTCGACACGTACGGCGGGATGGCCCGCCACGGCGGCGGCGCGTTCTCCGGCAAGGACCCGTCGAAGGTCGACCGCTCGGCCGCCTACGCGGCGCGCTGGGTGGCCAAGAACGTCGTCGCCGCCGGCGCGGCGACGCGGTGCGAGGTGCAGGTGGCGTACGCGATCGGCGTCGCTACGCCCGTATCGCTCCACGTCGAGACGTTCGGGACTGCGAGGGTCGATGCCGCCGGGATCGACGACGCCATCCGGGACATCTTCGACCTGCGTCCGGCGGCGATCCTCCACGACCTCGACCTGCAGCGACCGATCTACCGGGCGACGGCCGCCTACGGGCACTTCGGCCGGGTCGGCAACGGCTTCACCTGGGAGCGCACCGACCGCGTCGACGAGCTGCGCTCCGCCCTCGGTCTCTGAGCGCAGTGGGCAACGAGCCGGCGCCGGCGCCCGGTGACGACCGGGAGCGAGCCGACCGGCTCGATGCGGCTGATCCCCTCGGGGTGTACCGGCGGGAGTTCGCCGGCACAGACGACGGCCTCATCTACCTCGACGGCAACTCGCTGGGCAGGATGCCGGTGGCGGCGGCCCCGCGGGTGCGCTCCGCCGTCGAGGGGGAGTGGGCCCGAGGCCTCGTCGCCTCCTGGGAACACTGGATCACGCTTCCGCGCCGCGTCGGCGACGCCATCGCCCCGCTCGTCGGGGCAGCTCCGGGCGAGGTGCTCGTCACGGACCAGACGTCGGTGAACCTCTTCAAGCTGGCGACGGCGGCGCTGGGGTCGGGGCGACCCGACATCGTGACCGATGACGCGAACTTCCCCTCCGACCTCTACGTACTCGGGGGCGTCGCTGCTGCGGCTGGGGGCGAGCTGCGGGTCGTACCGACCGACCCCGTACGCGGCGTGTCCGCCGACGATGTCGCGGCGGTGCTCGACGGCAGCGTCGGGCTCGTCAGCCACTCCCATGTGGCGTTCCGCTCGGGAGCCCTCGCCGACATGGACGCGATCAACGCGGTGACGGCCGAGGCGGGGGCAATGACGCTGTGGGATCTCTCCCACTCGGTGGGCGTCGTCCCCATCGACCTCCGCAGCAGCGGCGCCGACCTCGCCGTGGGCTGTACGTACAAATACCTCAACGGTGGGCCGGGGGCGCCGGCATTCCTCTACGTGCGGGACGACGTCCAGCAGACCCTGAATCAGCCCATCCAGGGCTGGTGGAGCCACGATGACATGTTTGCCTTTGCCGCAGGCTACGTGCCGGCGGCCGGCATCGAACGCTTCGCTGCCGGTACTCCCCCGATCCTGTCGCTCGTCGCCGCCCAGGCGGGCATCGAGATGACGGCTCGGGCCGGACTGGAGGCCATCCGGGCCAAGAGCATGTCGTTGACGTCGCTCCTCATCGAGCTGGCGGACCGGGACCTTGCCCCGCTCGGCTTCACCCTCGCCACCCCGCGGGATCCCGCCCGGAGGGGTAGCCATGTCGCGATCCGCCACGACGATGCGTACAGGATCTCGCTCGCACTACGGGACCGGGACGTCGTCGCCGACTTCCGCACCCCGGACATCATTCGCCTCGGCGTCGCCCCCCTGTACACGACGCACCGAGAGGTGATCGAAGCCGTCGGGGTGATCCGCGACATCGGGGCGACGGGTGCCCACGAGGCGTACCCTCAGGAGAGGGCAAGCGTGACGTGAGCCGGACGACGGCCACGAGCCCGGCGCAACGCCGTGAGGTGGCGACGTGAACGAGATCGACCGGGACGTGAGAGCGGAGATCTACCGTTTGCTCGTCGCCGGTGGGCCGGGACCGACCGCTTCCGAGATCGGCACCCGCCTCGACCACGACGACGCAACCGTCGAGCATGCCTTCGCCCGACTCGAGGCAGAGCGCCGGATCGCGCTCGTGCCCGGGCAGTGGCGAGTGGCGATGGCCCACCCCTTCTCAGGAGTACCGACCCGCTACGCAGTGCGGGTGGGTGAGAGCAGCTGGTTCGCCAACTGCGGATGGGACGCCTTCGCCGTGCTTTCCCTGCTCGGAGACGGCAGGGTGGAGGCGCAATCGCCCGTTGCCGACCGCATCGATGCGTGGCGGGTCGCCGATGGCGTCGTCTCCCCCGGCGGTCTCGTTCACTTCGTCGTGCCGGTCCGTGACTTCTGGGACGACATCGGCTTCACCTGAAGCACCATCCTGTGCTTCCGGTCGGAAGCCGAGCTCGATGACTGGCTCGCCAACGAGGGGCGCTCCCGGGGCGCCACGATCACGGTGCAGACGGCCTACGAGCTCGGGAAGAGCTGGTACGCCGGGCGTCTCGAGCGCGACTGGGTCCCACCCTCACCCGAGGAGGCCGAAGCCGTCTTCCGCGCCCACGGGCTGGAAGGCGACTTCTGGTCCTTGCGCTGACGGCACGCCACCTGGGTGACGCCGGCACGGCGGACCCACCGTTCCTCAAATGCGCTCGATCGCGGTGATCGCCGACCGGGGACCGTACTTGGGTGCGCTGACGCCGGCGTTCTTCAGGAGCAGCAGCACCCTTCTCCGCTGACCCTCGTACGGCGCCAGCAACTCGAGCATCCTGGTGTCGTCGCCGCGTGGCTCGCCGGCGAGGGCCCACGCCACCATGTTGGGGATGTGGTAATCCCCGACGGGCACCGCGTCTGGATCGCCCAGCGCGATGCCCATGACGGCGGCCGCAGTCCACGGTCCGATACCGCGGATTGCCAGCAGCCGGTCCCACGCGGCTTCCCTCGGCATCGAGACGACCTCGTCGATCCTCTTCGCCCGGCGCGCCGCTTCGACGAGCTTCTCCGCCCTGGCGCGCTCGATCCCAAACGGGTGAAACTCGTCGTACGCCATCACCGCGAGGCGGCTCGGGGCTGGAGCCAGGCGCAGCGGCTTCGGGCCGGGGGCGGGCTCGCCGAGCGCGGTGACGAGGCGGCGATAGCCGGACCTCGCCTGACGGGAGGTGACCCGCTGCCCGAGGATCGCTGCCACCGCGACCTCGATCGGGCGGAGCGTCCGCCCGAGGCGAAGGCCGGAGTTGCGGCGGTGGAGTTCCCGCACCAGTCCCGGTCCCGGATGGAAGCCCGACGGTTCGTCGTGCAGTCCGAGGAGCTCGGGTGCCGATTCGAGAAGCCACCCGGCTCCGGACCCCCAGGCGGTCGCAGTGACTTCCCCGGCTGCACGCTCGAGGTGCAGCGTTCCCGGCCCGTCCGGCGTACGAGTGGCGCGCCACGCTTCGTCGCGGCCGATATGTCCCCGGCCGGCCGACTTCATGTCGAGTGCCCGCAGCGTGGCACCGAGCGCATACCGCTCCGGGAGGCGCATGCGGCGCCGTTGTGCCGTCCGTGGTGCCACGGCGCAACGCTAGCTGGGTTGTCCGCCGGCTTGCGCGGTGGGTCGCAACTCGGTCAAGGTGGCTCTGAGCCGTGCCGATGAGACGAGAGTCCGCCTCGAGGAGCCAACCGATGCCCGATGGAGAACAGCGCCGCCCGACCTCTGAGGACCTCATCCGCCGCGCCCGCGACGGTTTCGACACGCCGGTGAAGGACGCCCCGCCCACATCCCGGCCCGCCGCCGACGGCGACGTGCCGGTTCGGAAGCCGATCGAGCCGGAGCGGACGTGGAGCGATGGCCCCAAGGATCCGTATGGCGCACCCGAGACGGGTGACGACCTGCCCCCCGGCCGCTCCCGGATGGACCCGATCCAGTACACGCCCCCCGTAACGCCGTCCCCGTCCCCCGTCGGCACGATCCTGCGCAAGTTCGGGGGCCTCATCCTCGTCGGCGTCATCGTGCTCGGCGGGGTCGTGTGGCGTGCCTTCGACGACACGAAGGCGGTCGAGGACCTCGCCGTCGGTGACTGTCTCGCCGAGCCCCAGGACGAGCTCATCACCTCCGTGGAGACGGTGAGCTGCGACGAGGCGCACGACTACGAGGTGTACGCCGTGGTCAGGCTTCCCGACGGGGCGAGTGCACCGTACCCGGGAGACGAGAACACGTTCTTCGCGTCGCTCGAGGCGTGCCTCCCACGATTCGACGCCTACGTCGGCGTGGCGTACGTCGATTCGATCTACGACATCAACACGATCTACCCAACCCGCGAATCCTGGGAGGAGGACGACGACCGGGAGGCCACGTGCCTGCTCGCCGAGTACACGCTGGCGGGCAACATCGTCCCCGTCTCCGGCTCGTTACGCAACAGCGGCCGCTGACCTCCGGCGGCCGGGACGTAACATCCCGGTCGATGCCTGCCCTCTATCACGCAGAGCACGACGACATGTTCGTGGCGAGCGACCTGACCCGCGGGCCGTGGTCGGCCGAGGCCCAGCACGGAAGCGCTCCCGCCGCCCTCTTCGTGCGCCAGTTCGAGCGCCTCGATGCACCGGTGCCGATGCAGCTCGTCCGGGTGACGGTTGAGCTGCTCCGGCCCATTCCCGTCGGCCGGCTGCGGGCACCGGCCCGGGTGGTGCGGTCCGGCAAGCGGGTCCAGTATGCCTCGGCCGCGCTCGTCGACGGTGAGGACGAGGTGGCGCGGGCGAGCGCCTGGTACACCGCCGTCGTCGACGCCCCGATCGGCCCGCCGGATCCTCCGCCTCCCCTGCCCGGCGCCGGTGTGGGACACACCCCGCCACCGTGGTTCGAGTCGGCCGGATTCCACGTCACCGCCGTCTCGATCCGATTCGTCGAGGGCTCCTTCACGACGCCGGGCCCGGCGACGGCATGGATCGAGCTGCTCGTCGACGTCGTCGCCGGCGAGCAGGCGTCTCCCTGGGCGGCGGCGATGGCCGCCTCCGACTTCGGGAATGGAATCTCGGCGCTTGCCGACCCTCGCGAGTTCACGTTCATCAACACCGACCTCAGCGTGTATCTGGCGCGGGCTCCGGTCGCCGGGCCCATCGCGCTCGAGAGCGAGACGATCGACGGGCAGACCGGAGCGGCGGTGGCGTGCAGCACGCTCTACGACCGGCGTGGCGCGATCGGGCATGCCGCCCAGGCGTTGATGGTGAGCCGCAGACGCTGACCACGCCGGGCCGACCATCCGCTCCGGCTAGCGTGAGCCCATGCTGCGCCGAGCGCTGAGTGCGACGCTCGTGGCCCTGTGGGTGATGGCGCCGCTCCGGGTCTTCGCGCAGACCGGCCCCGGTGACTGCGGCGACTACCTGGGCATCGTCTGCGACGGAAGGGTGACCGACGACGCGGGCGTCCTGGACGACGAGCCCGGTCTCGAAGACGCGGTCGGGCGGATCGTCGGCAGGTACGGCAATCAGATCGCCGTCGTCATCGTCGCCGACGGCCGCGGGCGTGACACCGAGTCGCTGGCCGCCGAGCTCGGCAACGCGTGGGGCGTCGGCGATGCCGACCGCGACGACGGAGTGGTCGTGCTCGTCGACCTCGGCGCCCGGCGCACCGTCGTCGACACCGGCCCTGGAGTGACGCTGCCCGACCCCGACCGCATCGCCGGCGCGGGGAACAGTTTCTTCGCCGCCGGTGAGTGGGACGCCGGGGTGACGGCCCTCGTCGGCAGCGTCGAACAGGGGCTCGCCGAGTTCCACGAGGGCGACGCTCCGGTCCCGGACACCGACGACGCCGTGCCCGACACCGGCGGACCGATTGTCGCCCCGCCGCCCTCCGACGCCGACGAGCTGCCGTCGACCGGAGCCATCGTCGCCACCCTCGCCGCCGCCGGGGCCGCCTGGGCCGGAGGCGTAGCGATTTCGTCGCGCCGCAAGCGCACCCGCAAGACCCGAGCCCTGCGAGAGGAGCGCGTCGATGGTGAGCTCGCACGGCTCGACCCCGCCGGCCACGAGCTCCCCCTCCTGTCGGACTACGAGGTCAGGTACCCCGGCGGCGCCCCGGCGGTGACGACGGGCGCGGCACTTGACGTTCTGGCCGCACTGGCGGCGGGCCGGACGGTCGACGACGATGACGCCTTCCGGGCGGTGTGGGGAGCGGGTCTCGCCGTGGTCGTCGACCGGGACCGGCTCCAGTCCGACACCCAGGTGCCGTTCGAGTTGCGCGCATCCGGTGAGCGGGCGTTGCTCGAGGACGCCGTCCAGCAGGCCGCCGCCGACGCCCTCGACGTCGACGTCGACGACGACGAGGACTTCGGGATCCGCCGGGCTGAGGTACGCCGGCTCGTGGACACGTTGCGGCCGCATCGGGTCGCCGCGGCCCGGCGCCGGGTCGCAGCGACCATCGCCGCCCGCCTCACGCCGGCCCCACCCGGCGAGGCGGCCCTCACCGACGACGGGGAACGGTTGTTGCGGGCTGCGACCGCGCTCGACGCCGCGGCCCCACTGCCCGACTCCGTGCGCGAGCTCGATGACGTCTATCGGACGGCGCGGGTGAAGACGGCGCGGCTCGAGGACCTCTACGCCAAGCTGCCGGCGAGCACGACACGGCCCGCCGTCGCCGCCGCCCTCGCCGACGTGGTCGACGACCCCGCCGTCGCCGTGGAGCGCTACGAGCGCGTCCTCCGCGAGCTCCAGGAACGAGGGCCCCAGCTCGAGGCCGACGGGCTGTCGATCCCCGCCATCGCGGCGCTGCTGCTCATGAACAACGACGAGCACGACATCGACGAGTTCCTCGATGCGTACGACGGCCACCGTGACCACGGCGCCCCCGCCGACGAAGCCGTCGAGTACGCCCTCGCCGGCCTCAGGGACCCTCGTGAGCTCGAGACGGTGCGGCGGGAGGCGCGCCGGCTCGGGCTCTCGGTCTCGATCACGGCCGCCCTCCTGAGGCGCCGCGACGACGGCCCCGCCGTCTACGAGCAGCTGGTCGACCGGCTCGCCGAGCACGGCGTCGTCGACGACACCCGGCGCACCATCGCCGCGATCCTCGCCATCTCCCTCGAGCCGGTCCAGGCGATGCGGAGGTGGCTGGCGGCGCGCGAGGCGCTCACCGGACTCGGGCTCACGGGATCGTACGCCGATGTTGCCGCCGCCTTCGGTGCGTCTGATCCCAGAGGCCCGAGAACGTTCGCCCTCGCCTACGCGGCACAGCGCCAGGCGCTGGCGCGCTCGACCATCGACGACGCCGACCGCTTCGCCCCCGAGCTTGCGCACGACGGCACGAGGCACCAGACGGACTCGTGGACGGGAAGGCCGCTGCCCCGGGGCCTCGCCGACTTCGACCCGTTCACCTTGCTGTTCTACCACTGGATCGTGACGAGGGGTCACAGCGGCTCGTACGGCTGGGAGCCGGTGTACCGGGACGCCTCATGGTCCGCCGACCGCGGCTCGTGGTGGGGCGAGGTCTTTGGTGGCTGGGGTGGCGGAGGTGGGTTCGGCGGCGGTCGCGGCGGCGGCTCGTCGTGGGGCGGCGGTGGCTGGGGCGGTGGCGGCTTTGGCGGGTTCGGCGGCGGGGGCGGCTTCGGCGGTGGCGGTGGCGGATCGTCCGGATGGTGAGCGATGACGCGCCGCCTCATCACCTCGACCTCCAACGAGCGCGTCAAGGCGCTGGCCCGGCTTCGGAAGCGAAGCGAGCGCGACGCCACCGGGAGGTTTGTCGTCGAAGGCGAGCGGGAGCTGCGGGCCGCGCATTCTGCCGGAGTCACCATCGAGCTCGTCGTGGTCTGCCCGGCTGTCGCCTCGCCGGCTGGAGTCGCCTTGGCGGATACCATCGAGGCCTCCGGGGTCGAGCGGCTCGATCTCGGTGAAGCGGCCTTCTCCCGGATCTCCTATCGAGAGCACCCCGACGGAATCCTCGGAGTCGGCGCGACCCATCATCAGGCGCTCGGCGCCCTCGAGCTCGGTGACGAGCCGCTCGTGCTCGTCGTCCAGGGTGTCGAGAAACCGGGGAACATCGGGGCGATGCTCCGCAGCGCGGACGCCGCAGGGGCGGACGCCGTCGTCGTCGCCGACCCCGGCACCGACCTCGTCAACCCCAATGTGATCCGTGCCTCCCAAGGAGCGGTGTTCACCGTCCCGGTGGCGACGGCGACGACCGAAGACGTGATCGAGTGGGCCGCCGCCAACGATCTCGCGTTGGTCGCAGGGTCGGGGGATGCGGCGGAGACGCTCTGGGACGCCGATCTAGGCGACGGCGTTGCCATCGTCGTCGGCGCGGAAGCCGCGGGCCTAGACCGGAGGTGGCGGGAGCGAGCGCGGCTCGTCCGTATCCCGATGGAGGGGAAGGCCGACAGCCTCAACGTGTCTGTAGCCGCGGCGCTCCTCCTGTTCGAGGCGGTGCGGCAGCGATCCCCCGGGTGAGTAGCGTTGTGGTGGGCCGGACCACCGATCAGCCGATCAGCTCAGAGGGGTCGAAGCCGAGACGGCGCACCACCCAGTCGATCCCCTCGTCCGGATCGAACGTCCGCCCTTCGGCGATGGCCGAGTCCCAGGAGGGATCCTGGGCTGCGGCGCCCGCGACCCGGCGCACGTACGGCTCGACCTCCTCATACGGCGCGAGGACCATGCTGAGCCGGTCGCGGGTCGCATCTGCGATGCCGAGCGCACGCGCCGCGCCCTCGTAATCTCCCGTCCGGGCGAGGACGGCGGCCGCTCCGCCGAGCGCGTGGCACAGACACGCGTAGTTGTCGATCGTCCGGAACGTGAGGAGGGACTCGGCCGCCCCGGCTCGTGCGGACTCATCGACGGGACCCCGCAGCGCGTCGGCCAACGCCAGCGCATCCGCAGCGTGAGCCGTCAGGGTCGGCGCCCCGACCGCCGCCGCCACGTCGGCGAAGCGCTCCAGGTGTGGTCGCGCCTGGCCCAGGTCCTCCTTCCCCATCACGAGCCCGTAGAGCAGCTCCGCCAGGGCGCTGCCGATCGGGTCCTCTGCCTCCGTGTGCAGATCCATGGCGCGGCGAAATGCCGAGAGCGAGACGTCCGTCGGGACCATCCCGAACCCGGCAACCCCCTGGTAGAAGGAGGCCCATCCGAGGTTTCGCCGATCGTCGGCCCTCTCGAAGACCTCGGCCGCGGCCCTCAGCAGCCCGAGCGCCTCTTCGTACCGGCCGAGCCTGACACAGAGCAGGCCGCCCGTCCCCATCTGGAGGCGGGCGCGGAGCGTTTCGGGCAGCACATCCCCGCCGGCCTCGAGCATGGCGGTCGCCCAGTCGTAGCCTTCCTGGAGAAACGACGTGGAGTCGCGCATCGCCGTCGTATCGCCCTCCGCCGCGTACATCCAGAAGAAGCGGGTGAGCGCGGCCACGATCGCGGCCCCGGTCACCGGGTCCTGGCCGATGGCCCATGCGAGCGCGACCCGGATGTTGTCGATCTCGGTGCGGAACCGTCGCAACCATGTCACCTGGTTGCGGCCCTCGAGCTGGCGGGCACCCTGTTTGACCAGGGCGAGCACCCAATCGAGGTGGGCCCGCGCGGCGGCCTCATGCTCGCCCTCGTCGGCGAGCGCCTGTGCTGCGAACTCCCGGATCGTCTCCAGCATCCGGTAGCGCGTCGACCCGTTGCCGTCCGCGATCACGAGGGACTGGGCGACGAGGTGATCGAGCCGGTCGAGCACCTCGGGATCATCGCCCTCGACGGACTCCGCCGCATCGAGGTCGAAGCCACCGGCGAAGACCGAAAGACACCGGTACAGCCGCTGCTCCTCAGGAGCGAGGAGATCGTACGACCAGGCGACAGTGCCCCGCAGTGTCTGGTGGTGGGGCACCTCGTCCCTGTCGCCGCCGCGCAGCAGCGAGAACCGGTCCTCGAGCCGGCCGTCGATGTCGCCGAGGCTCATCGAACGCAGCCGGGCGGCCGCCAGCTCGATGGCAAGGGGAAGGCCGTCGAGCCTGCGGCAGATCGTCGCCACCGTCGCCGCGTTGTCGTCGGTGAGCGCGAATGACGCATCGGCGGCGCCGGCGCGAGTGACGAAGAGGGCCCCGGCGTCGGAGGCCCGCACCGCGGCGGCGCTCGTCTCCTCGGGTACGCCCATCGTCGGGATCCTCCACACCCGCTCGCCTCCGACACCGAGGGGCTCACGTGAGGTGGCGAGCACCTTCACCCGGGGCGCGGCGCGCAGGATCTTGGCGACGAGCCGGCCGACGTCTTCGACGAGGTGTTCACAGTTGTCGATCAGGAGCAGCGCCTGCTGCGTGGCGAGCGTCCCGACGACGACGTCTTCCGGATCCCGGCCGGCAGGGGCAGGGCGGCGCATCGTGCCGAGCATTTCGGTGGCGACCCGGGCGCCGTCGGTGAGTGATGCGAGCTCGAAGAACCACACCCCACCCGGGTGAGCTTCCATACGGCGACGGGCGGCTTCGACTGCAAGTGTCGTCTTGCCGGCGCCACCGGCCCCGGTGACCGTGAGCAGGCGAGCCTCATCGAGTCCGGACCGGAGCTCCGCCAGCTCGGCCTCCCGGCCGAGGAGAGGCTTCAGGGCCGCGGGGAGGTTCGTCGGCGTTGCCTCGGTGCGCAGCGGCGGGAACTCCTCGCTGTGACCCGGTTCCTCGACCTGGTAGATCCGTTCCACCCTCGAAAGACCGGTGAGATGGTGCTCGCCGAGGTCGCGGAACTCCGCCGGGTCGGCCCGGTCGCCGCACAGCTCCCGGGTTGCCGCAGAAACGAGAACCTGCCCGCCGTGGCCGGCGGCCTCGATCCGTGCCGCCCGGTTCGGCGCCGGCCCGAGATAGTCGCCGTCAAGCGGCTCTCCGGGTCCGGTGTGGATGCCGATCCGCACCCGCAACCTCTCCACCTCACCGTCCCAGGCGGTGCTCTCGAGCGCCGACTGCATCGCAGTCGCGGCGGCGACGGCGTTCGCGGGATCGGCGAAGACCGCCATGAACCCGTCACCGGTCTTCTTGACGACGTGCCCGTTGCAGGCGCCGATGACATCACCGACGAGCCTGTCGTGGTGCACGATCGCGCCCTCCATGGACGCTCCCGCCGTCTCCCACAGCGCCGACGATCCCTCGATGTCGGTGAAGAGGAACGTCACCATCCCCGATGGCAGCCCCACGAGCGGTCCTCCGGGCGCGCGGACTCCGCAACGATACCCCGACCCCATCGCCGGTGTCGCCCCGGACGTTGCCGCCGCGGCCTCGTCCGACGATCCTTGACATCGAACATGTGTTCGATCTACGGTCGGCGTTCCACGGGAGGCACGCATGCTGGGAGCGCAGCGCACGTTCGACGATCTCGGCGCACCGCTCTACGAGGTCCCCTTCTGCGTGCTCGACCTCGAGACGACCGGGGCCACGGCGAAGGATTGCGAGATCACCGAGATCGGCGCGGTGAAATACCGGGCAGGCGAGCTCGTCGGCACCTTCCAGACCCTCGTCAACCCCGGCGTCCCCATCCCCCCCACCATCACCATCCTCACCGGCATCACCCACCTCATGGTCGTCGACGCGCCGCCGATAGGAGAGGCGCTTCCCTCGTTGCTCGAGTTCATCGGGGACTCGGTCATCGTCGGCCACAACGTCCNNATCGAAGAGGTACTTCCTTCACTGCTCGAATTCGTCGGCGACGCTGTGATCGTCGGCCACAACGTCCGGTTCGACATGAGCTTCCTCGACACGGCCGCCGAGCGTCTCGGCTACGGCCGGCTGCCGAATCGCACCGCCGACACGGTGGCGCTCGCCCGGCGTCTCGTGCGAGCCGAAGTGCGAGATCTCCGGCTGCGAACCCTCGCCGCCCACTTCCGCTCGCCGGTGAGCCCCAACCACCGGGCACTCGAGGACGCGAAGGCGACGGCGCACGTCTTCTTCGAGCTGCTCGCCCGCGCCGGTGCGATCGGCGTGACCCACCTCGACGACCTCATGCGACTCCCTACGGCGAGGGGAAACCCCCAGTACGGCAAGCTCGTGCTCACCGAGGAGCTGCCCCGCCGGCCCGGCGTGTACTCGTTCGTCGATCGCGACGGCGAGGTCATCTACGTCGGCAAGGCGAAGAACCTCCGCACCCGGGTTCGTTCCTACTTCTACGGGGACACGAGACGTTCGGTGCAGCAGATGCTGAAGGATCTCGTGCGGATCGATCACGTTCCATGCGCCACCGAGCTCGAAGCCGAGGTCACCGAGCTGCGGCTCATCCACGCCAACCGCCCCCGTTACAACCGCCGGTCGCGCCCGCCGAAGGCGACGCACTGGGTGAAGCTCACCGCCGAGGAGTTCCCCCGACTCTCCATCGTGCGGACGCTGCGGGACGACGGGTGCCTCCACCTCGGACCTTTCCGGTCGAAACGGCAGGCCGAGGCCGTCGTCCACGCCCTCTGGGATGCGACGCCGATCAGGCGCTGCCGGACGAAGGGCGGGCGCCGCTCTCCGGCTTGCCATTTTGCCCAGCTCGGCGTCGCCCTCTGTCCCTGCGACGGCTCGGTCGCAGCCGCCGAGTACGAGGCCGTGGTCGCCGCCGTCCGCGCCGGCATCCTCACCGACCCGGAGAGCCTGCTCGACCCGCTCGCAGCGAGGATGCGGAACCAGGCGCGACGGCAGCGGTTCGAGGAGGCCGCGACCGCTCGCGACCGGTACCGGGCGCTGGCTGCGGCGCTCGAGCAGCGGCGGACGTGGAACGCCCTCGCCGCGGCAGGCCGCATATGGGCACGGGACGGCTCCGGCGATTCGATCGTCGTCGACCACGGTCGTCTCGCCGCGAGCTGGCGGGATTCGGCGGACCCGCCCCTCGCCCTCGCCCCCGGCGGGTCGTTCCCGGTGTCGGCGGTCCCTCCCAGCGTCGCTCTCGCCGAAGAGGCGCGACTCGTCTGGAAGTGGCTCGATCGCCCTGAGGTGAGGATCGTCGACATCGACCGACCCCTCGCCTTCCCGGCGGCCGCGGTCCGGCGCCTGGAGCAACTCGCGTCCTGACTCACCGGGGCCTGTTCGCTGCGGCGGCTCGCCGGCCCGGCCCCGGATGCCCCCCGTCGGCGGCCACTACCCTCGGCGCCGATGCGGTTCATCGTACGACCCGGCTCCGACCCCCAGGGCCGCGCCGACGCGGCCCTGCTCACCGCCATGGGTCTGCCGGGCGGCGGCGTCGTGTCCGTTGCCGGCACGCACGTGCTCGTGATGCCGGGAGACGTCCCGTCTCCGACCGCGCTCACCCTGGGCCCACGGACCATGGCCAACGCCGGCGTCGCCAACGGCGACACCGTGGACGTCAAACGCGCCCTGCTCCCCGAGGCGAGCCGGGTCGTGCTCGCGCCGGTCGACGCCGACCTCGACGGGCGGCACCTCGCCCGGTCCCTTCAGGGTCTGCCGGTGACCGTCGACGATCTCGTCGGGGTGCGCACCGCATACGGCGACGACCCGGCGGCCCAGGAGATCGAGGTCCGGGTGGTGTCGGTCGAGCCCGCAGACGCCGGGACCGTCGGTTCGTCAACCGTGGTCCACGAGGAGGGCGAGGAGCCGCCCGAGGTCGTGACCCGGGCGGACGGCGCCCCGGCCGGAGAAACGACAACGACCGCCGATGCGCTCCTCGCCGGGCTCGACACCGAGCTCGAGACGCTGACCGGATGGCTCGCCCTCCTGACGTCGGTCGACGATCTCCCCGCGGCCTGGGGCCTGCCGCGCGTTGCCGGCGTTCTCCTCGAAGGACCGGCTGGTGGCGGCAAGTCCGAGCTCGTCGCCCGCGCCGCCGCGCGCGCCGGTGCCGCCGTCGTCGAGATCTCGCTCGAACTCGTGTTCAAGCCCGACAAGCTCCTCGAGCGGCTCGAGCGCGCCGTCAAGACCACGGCCGGGCCCGCCGTGATCTTCGTCGATCGCCTCGACGCCGTCGCCGGGGACGACGCCATGTTCCGCAACCAGGTGAGCGCCGTGCTTCGCTGGTATCTCGACGCCGTCGCCGACAAACCGAGGGTCGCGACGGTGCTCGCCATCTCGTCGAGCGCCAAGCTCTCCCCGGTCGTCTCGAAATCGCCGCTGCTCCCCCGCACGCTGACCATCCCGCCCCCGGACCTGAACCGGCGGACCCGTCTCTTCGAAGCGGCGCTCGCCAGGGGGCCCAGCTCGCCGGGCGCACCGCCGGCTTCTCCGGCGCCGACATCCTCGCCGCCGTGGTCCACGCCTCGGCGCTCATCGCCCCCGATGGTGAACGCGTCGACCAGGCGCTGCTCGTCCGGGCGATCCAGGAGACGACGCCGTCGCTCGGAACGACCTCGCTGGGAGAGATACCGAGCTACGGCTTCGAACGGGTGGCCGACCTCGACGAGGTCAAGCAGCGGCTCACCGAAGCGGTGATCTGGCAGATGCAGGAGCCGGACCGCTTCGTCAGGCTCGGCATCGAACCACCGAAAGGCCTCTTGCTGTACGGGCCCCCCGGCACCGGCAAGACGTTCGTCATCCGGGCACTCGCCCACGAGTCCGGCGCCGCGTTCTTCACGATCAAGGGAGCCGAGCTCCTGGACAAGTACGTCGGCGAGTCGGAACGGGGCGTTCGCGAGGTCTTCGCCCGGGGTCGGGCGGTCGCCCCCGCCCTGCTGTTCTTCGACGAGATCGATGCCCTGGCACCGGTGCGGGGGAATTCGACGAACTCGGTCACCGACTCGGTCGTCGCAGCCCTCCTCACCGAGATGGACGGCGTCTCCGACCGCGGCGACGTCTTCGTCATCGGCGCCACCAACCGTCGCGACCTCGTCGACCCGGCGTTGCTGCGCCCGGGCCGGCTCGAGACCCATCTCCACCTCGGGCTCCCCGGCGTCGAGGCGAGGCGGGCGTTCTTCTCGATCCAGGATGTCCCGTTCGCCGACGACGTCGACGTCGACTGGCTCATCGGGGCCTCGGACGGCCTCTCGTTCGCCGACCTCAGTGGACTGTTGCGGGAGGCGGCACTGCAGGCGCTGCGCCGCGACTCCACTGCGATCGCCGTCACGTCTGCGGATCTCGACTTCGCGATGGGGCGCTTCGCCGGGACGAACCAGGGAGCGTGACCGGTCAGGGCGCCGCCGCCACCGCCTCGGCGAGCGTGAACCGGCCCTCGTAGAGTGCCCGCCCGACGACGATCGCCTCGACCCCGGTGCCGCGGACCGCTTCAATGTGCTCGAGGCTTCCCACCCCTCCCGACGCGATGACGGCGAGCTCCGGAGCCGCCGCCATCACTCCAGCCAGCACGTCGAGACCGGGCCCCGCCATCGTCCCGTCGGCTGCAATGGCGGTGACGAGCACACGCCGGACCCCTGCATCGACGAGGCTGCGGGCGAATTCGGTCGCCGGCGGACCGGCCTCCAGCCAGCCGCCGCCCATCGCCCGGCCGTCCCGCACGTCGATGGCGACGACGAGATGCTCGGGATCGATCGCGTCGAGAATCTCTGCGATACCGGCGGCACCAGAGACGGCAGCCGTACCGACGACGACGCGGGTCGCGCCGTAGCGGATCGCAGCGGAGGCGATCCGGGCGGAACGGATGCCGCCGCCGAGCTGGAAGGGAACGTCCTCGGCCACCAGGCTCTCCCACAGCTCCCTGGTCGGCCGGCCGCGTCTCGCTCCATCGAGGTCGACGATGTGGCAGAGCTCCGCCCCCNNACGCGGGATCGGAGCCGTAGGTCGACCTGTCGGCGAAGTCTCCCCGCCGTAGCCGCACGACCTCACCGTCGAGCACGTCGATCGCCGGGATCACGAGCACGGCATGGGGCCTCTCCGCCGACGCACGCGCACGGTGTGCTGCCTTCCTATCGACAGGTTGGTTCTAATGTTCTAACATGCTATAACATTTGAACAGCGGTGTCTCGTCGCAGGGACGATCGAGCACCAGGGAGAGGAACCCGATGGGCATGCCGATGGCGGGCGACGACTGGAGAACGGAGGCGACGGCCGACCTCTTCGACGTCATCCTGTCGTTGCAGACGCGCGACGAGGCCGCCGCGTTCTTCCGCGATCTGTGCACGAGGCGAGAGCTCGACGAGATGAGCGCCCGGTGGGCGGTCGTGCGCAAGCTCGCTCTCGGGCTCCCCTACCGGGAGATCGCGGAGCAAACCGGTGTTTCGACGACAACGATCACCCGCATCAACCAGTGGCTCCAGCACGGCACCGGCGGTTATCGGACGATGCTGGAGCGCTCCGGGGAGGCCCGGGCTCGATGACACCGGACCCGCTCCGGATCGCGGTCCCGAACAAGGGTCGTCTCGAGGGCCCGACTGCGGCGTTGCTCCGCCAGGCGGGTCTCGTCTACGAGAAGACCGAGCGCGCCCTCGCCGTGCCGGTGCAGGGCTTGGACGTCGAGGTGCTGTTTGTCCGTACCGAAGACGTCTGTGAGCTCGTCGCCGACGGGGTCGCCACCCTCGGGGTGACGGGACTCGACCTCCTCTCCGAGTCGGGATCGCAGCTTTCCGTTCTCGCCCACCTCGGCTTCGGGCGGTGCCGGCTCGTCGCCGCCGCTCCCTCCGCCTCATCGGTCGCCGCCATCGCCGACTTCGACGGGCTCCGGGTGGCGACGTCGCACCCGTCGACGACGGAGCGGTTCTTCGCCGGCAAAGGCGTGA
>JABAOE010009157.1_pt1 | contig 18031 bp, 21 predicted proteins | sample 7062141 | NCBI WGS metagenome assembly JABAOE01 (sample SAMN14538627, study PRJNA623070) | marine sediment metagenome | biome: marine biome [ENVO:00000428]; feature: marine pelagic biome [ENVO:01000023]; material: deep marine sediment [ENVO:00002113] | place: India: Gulf of Khambhat ... | reverse complement strand
TTTTCCCGAGGCAAATTTCAAGTTTTATCTGGATGCAAGTCTTGATGAAAGAGTCCAAAGAAGAAGAAAGCAGCTTATGGAAAACGGAATTCAAATTGATACTAAAAAACTACTAAAAGATATAGAATTAAGGGATAAACAGGACCAAGAGCGCTCAGAATCTCCCTTGCATCCGGCTACGAATGCAGTAATAATAGATACTACAAATCTTAATACCGACGAAGTTATAAAGAGAATTATTACAGCAGTTAAAGGTGAGCAATCCGATACTACTTAATTCTAATTCTAACAAGGAAAATCGACCGGTAAATTTGATTACATCTAATTAACAGAAGGCAGGGTCATGGAAGAAGAGAAAAATTTTGCAGAACTAGTTGATGAAAGCATGAGTGCTCCCGATCAGGGAAAACTATTCACCGGTATAGTGGTCAGAGTGGATAAAGAAGATGTTTTTATAGACTTTGGGTCAAAGTCTGAAGGCGTTGCACCTATTGAGGAGTTTTATGGTAAAAGCGGTGATCTGGAAGTAGAAGTAGGCGATGAAGTGGAGGTAATGCTTGAGCGCTATGATCACGGACTCCCAAGGCTATCTAAAAGAAAAGCAGGTCTGCTCAAGGAAAATAAATTAATACAGGACAGATTCGACAGCGGTGAGCTTATCCAAGCCAAAATACTCCAAAAAGTAAAAGGTGGATTTATTACCGATATCGGAGACTCGACGGAAATAAGGGCTTTCCTGCCAACCTCTCAGCTTGATATCAGACCCCAAGGAGATCTGGACAAGTTTGTTGGTGAGACTATAGAAGTCCGAATCATCAAGTATACAAACAAGGACATTGTAGTCTCAAGAAGGGTATATTTGGAAGAGCAAAGAGAGACCTTAAAGAAAGAAACACTTTCTAAACTCGAAGAAGGGGCAGAAGTTCAAGGAAAAGTAGTGAATATGATAAATCAGGGCGCATTTATCGACTTGGGCGGTCTAGAGGGTTTTATTCCAATTGGTGAGATTTCGTGGGGAAGAATAAATCATCCTAGTGATATCCTATCTCAGGAGCAGGAGCTCACAACTAAAATAATAAATATTGAGGGTGAGGAAAAGGTCACTTTAAGCCTCAAAGCTGTAACTCCAGATCCTTGGGATTCAGTAAAGGAGAAATATCAGCCGGGATCACGTATTAAAGGAAAAGCAGCATCATTAATGGACTTTGGAGTATTTGTCGAGCTTGAACCCGGTATTGAAGGGCTGGTCCATGTTTCTGAGATAGCGTGGACAAAGAGGTTCAGGCACCCAAAAGAAATTGTAGATGCTGGTAGCGTTGTTGAAGCAGTAGTTCTCGATGTAAATCAGGAAAGTAGACGAATATCTCTTAGTTTAAAACAAATCGAGCCCAGCCCTTGGCAGATTTTCAAAAATGAAAATCCTCCTAATTCCATACTAAAAGGAAAAATAAAAAACGTTACTGATAGAGGATTATTTGTGGAAGTAGCTGAAAACATTGTTGGACTTGTAAGGCCCGACAACATCTCATGGGCGGGAAGGGTAAATCCTGAAGAATCTTACAAGAAAGACGACGAAATAGATGTTGTTGTACTTAATGTTGATGAGAAAAACGAAAGAGTCGGCCTCGGTATTAAGCAGCTCTCAGGTGACCCTTGGGAAGATGCGCAGCAAAAATATAAGCAGGGCGAATCCGTGGTGACTGGAAAGGTAAAAGAAGTTCGTGACAGGGGTGTTGTCGTAGAAATTGAAGATAACATTGAGGGCTATATCAGAGCAAATGAGCTTAGTGAAGACAGAGACGACACTGATGCCATGAAAAAAATAAACTCAGGGGATGAAATAACAGCCCAAGTAGTTGGATTTGATAGAAGAAACCGACAAGTAAATTTAAGTGTAAGAAGACACGTACAGAAGCTCGAGAAAGATAGAATATCCGATTTCAACTCATCTCAGACAGAACCTAATGCTACTCTTGGTGATCTTCTTGGTGAGAAGTTAAATTCAATCAATAATGACGAGGTAGTCTAGCAGTGAGGGGATTCTTCCTTGCCATATTAATAGTTTTTCTATTTGTTTTTATTTTCCTTGCCGGAATCGGAACTGCTCTGTTGATTTCTGGAAAAGGCAGTTTTTCTACAGGTGACAAAGTAGCTGTGCTAAGAATTCACGATATAATTCTCGATCCCCAAGCATATCTGGAAAGCTTAGAAAGCATTTCGGATGATGATAGCATTAAAGCAGTTGTAGTTAGGATAGATTCTCCCGGTGGCGCTGTAGGACCTTCACAAGAGATTTATAGCGAACTTAAAGAACTTCGTGAGGACATTCCGGTAATTGCCAGTATAGGTGACGTGGGAGCATCAGGGGGATACTACATTGCATGCGCAGCAGATAAGATATTTGCAAACCCCGGAGCTATAACAGGAAGTATTGGAGTTATAGCACAATTTGCGAGCTATGAAAAATTACTTGAATGGGCGAAGATCGATGTAGAGGTAATTAAAAGCGGCAAATTTAAAGATGTCGGTTCTTCTTTTAGAAAAATGAATGAAGCGGACCGCGAATATCTTCAAGACCTAATTGATAATGTATATATGCAATTTAAATCCGCAGTAGCTGAATCAAGGGGTCTTAACACAAAAGAGATAGACAATGTTGCTGACGGAAAAATATTTACCGGTGAGCAGGCGCTTGATCTTAAACTGATTGATGAGCTTGGAACGATAAACGATGCAATTAGCATGGCTGCGGACCTTGGCGGTATAGAGGGCAAACCTTCTATAGAAAATTTCCCTAAGAAAAAATTCAGCCTTCAGGATTTTCTCAACTCAAAAATAGATACAACAATCCTGAGCGGTGTTCCGACGAAAACACGTTTTGGACTTTTCTATGTTGTCGATATAATTAACTGAATATGAAGACACTTTGGGCCCCCTGGAGAATCAAATATATCGTCGGGGAAAAAGAAAAAGGATGTATTTTTTGTGACAAACCAAAGGAAAATAATGACGAAGAAAATCTTATACTATTCAGAGGGGAGAGCGCGTATATAATTATGAACCGCTACCCATACTCGAACGGGCATTTGATGACTGTTCCTTACAGGCATACGAACAATATGTCTGAGCTTAATGAAAGTGAAAGATTAGAGCTTATGAATCTGACAACGAAATGCATTGAAATTTTAGGCGCAATGAATCCGGACGGGTTTAACATTGGAATGAACCTTGGCACAGCGGGCGGTGCAGGCATTGATGACCATCTGCATTTACATGTAGTCCCAAGATGGAGCGGTGATACAAACTTTATGCCTTTGATTGCGGATGTTAAAGTAATGCCGGAGTATTTGCAGGACACATATAAAACTTTGATCAAGGAAATAAAAAATAACTGAGAGGTGAGCAATGAGATTTTTAAGAATAATAATACTAGTTCTAATAATTGTCTTTTTCGCTATCATCTACACACAAAACATAGAGGTCTTTACTCATAAGTTTGAGCTGCAGATGGATTTAAATCAGTATATGATTGGTCCCTACATAACACAAAACATTGTGCTCATCTTGTCCGCTTTTGTTCTGGGAGTTGTAGTAGCGCTGATATTTGGCATACTTCAGTCCTTAGCTTCCGGATCTGAGTCCAGACAAAAAAGCAGGAGAATAAAGGAGCTTGAGGCTCAAGTTGCCGAGCTTTCAAATAGTTCTGCTAGCTCCAGCGGTGTTGACATAGGTAATGCGCCTGCCAGTGAGGAAAGCGGATCTTCTTCTCCTTTCTCAACTCCGTCATAATAAATATTTTTTTGTATGAGGGTAGTATGCAAAATACGGGGAAACAAATCACAAGGAAACCAAGCTGGATAAAAGCAAAGCTCCCGGCAGGTGAAAACTATACACGCCTAAAAAATCTCGCTAAAGAACTTAACTTGCATACCGTGTGCCAGGAAGCCAGGTGTCCGAATATCGGTGAGTGCTGGAGCGCAGGCACCCTCACATTTATGATCCTTGGAGACACATGTACAAGAAGCTGCGGGTTTTGCCATGTTAAAACCGGAGCAGGTGGTGAGCTTGACTGGGAAGAGCCCAAGAGAGTAGCACAGGCTGTTCATAGTCTTACCCAAAATAATGCAAACATAACACACGTTGTAATTACATCGGTAAACAGGGACGATAAAAACTTTGACAGCGCACGCATATTTGCAGACACCATAAAAACAGTAAGACAATACAACCCGGATGTAAAAATTGAAGTCTTAATCCCGGATTTCAAAGGTGATTCACAGGCGCTCAATCAAGTTTTGGAAGCACGTCCTGACATACTCAATCACAACATAGAAACTGTTCCCAGGCTCTATAAGCTGCAGCAACAAACACAGAGCGGAAAGAAAAGATCCGTTAGGCCCCAGGCAAACTACGCCTGGTCTTTAAAAGTCCTATCTGAGAGTAAAGAAAACGGGCATGATTCCACGCTCACAAAATCAGGCATTATGGTTGGTCTAGGGGAGGAGATCGAAGAAGTTATTGAAACGCTCAGAGATTTAAAAGAAGTAGGGTGCGACATTGTAACTATCGGTCAGTACCTGCAGCCTACTATAGACCACCTACCCGTATCCAAATTCTATCACCCGCTTGAGTTTGATTCACTAAAAGCATACGGCGAGAATATAATAGGGATTCCGCACATTGAGGCAGGCCCGCTTGTTAGAAGCTCATATCATGCTGAAAAACAGGCAATTAAACTTAGCCAAAGCAGACCTCTAAACCAAAATTTACTAGCAACTGAGAACTCTCCCGCATACTAAAGATAGAGCTTGATAATTTTCTAAAAGCATTTAACATCTTGCTCTATGAAATATGTAATCCTTCAGGGCGATGGAATGCCCGACCACCTGCTGCCTGAGCTCGGCGGAAAAACACCTCTTGAAGTAGCCAACACTCCCAACTTAGACAGGATCGCAAAATGCGCAACTATGTTCGGCATGGTTAAGACTATTCCCGACCCGCTCCCTCCCGGAAGCGATGTGGGCAATCTTACCGTTCTGGGGTACGACCCGATGTTATATTACACCGGGAGATCCCCGTTGGAAGCTGCCAGCATGGGGGTAGAGCTAGGAGCAACTGATGTTACACTCAGGTGCAACCTGGTTACCTTAGCCGCACAGGATGGAAACAATGTTATGGAGGATTACAGCGCAGGCCACATATCTACCGAGGAAGCAAGAGAGCTTATCCTGACCCTCAAGAGTGAGTTAGAGGAGGATAATATCAAGCTTCATCCCGGGGTAAGCTACAGACACCTATTGGTTTGGACAGACGGAAACAAAGATATCGAGACCACTCCTCCCCATGATATATCCGGGAAAGATATAGCGAGCCATATTCCAAGCGGAGAGGGGTCTCAGAAACTAAATGAGCTTATCGATAAATCAAGAGATATCCTCAGGGATCATCCTGTCAATAAAAAAAGAGTCGAGGAAGGAAAAAACCCTGCCACAAGCATATGGCTATGGGGACAGGGTGTTGCCCCTACTATGCCCACTTTTAAAGAACTCTATGGTCTAACGGGATCAGTAATATCCGCCGTGGATTTGGTTAAGGGAATAGGAAAGTACGCTGGTCTTCGTGTTGTAGACGTACCCGGCGCCACAGGATATCTGGATACAAATTATGAAGGAAAGGTTGACTATGCTCTTGAATCGCTCGAAGAGCTTGATCTGACTATGATTCATATTGAGTCCACGGATGAAACAGGCCACGTTGGAGATGCCAAGCTCAAGATTCAAGCAATAGAAGACTTTGACGGAAGAGTGGTGGGAAGGGTGCTTGAGGGTATTAAAAGATTCGGCGACTATAAAATCCTTGTTATGTCCGATCATCCAACCCCTATTGATATTAGAACTCACGTAAATGAGCCTGTGCCTTTTGCTATTTACAGCTCGGCAGATGAGAGCATTAAAAATGACGACTATGTTTACACTGAGAAATCAGCAAGCACGTCCGATATTTATGTTCCGGAAGGATACAAGCTTGTAAGCATGCTAATTGGGGACGAGAGTTAATCTCCCTCGATTTTTACCTCTTCCCAAAGTACATCCATCTCTTCAATAGTGAGCTCAGATAATTCTTTACCACTCTCCTTAGCCTTATCTTCTACCTTACTGAATCTGTCGATAAAACCGTCTATTGCCTTATGCGCAGTTCGCTCTGAGTCAAGTCTGAGGTGCCTTCCAAGATTGACGAGTGAGAAAATCAGATCACCCCACTCCTTTTCAATGCCTGTCTTGTTATTGTTTTTAATCTCCTCCTCCAGCTCTGCAAGCTCTTCCTTAACCTTTGGAAGCACTTCCTCGGCACCTCTCCAGTCAAAACCCACTTGAGATGCCTTCTCAGATACTCTATGCGCTCTCATAAGCGAAGGCATTGTGCGCGGTATCTCTAATAGCCTTCTTTTACGGGATTTTTCCTTTAATTTCTGCTTATGCCAGGTTTTAACAGCTTCCTCAGCATCTTTAGCTTTTTCTTCCCCGAATACATGCGGGTGTCTCCTGACAAGCTTGTTGTGAAGTCGGTCTATTACGATATGTATATCGAACTCGCCCTCCTCAGACGCAATCTGAGAGGCAAATATGACCTGAAAGAACAGATCCCCCAGCTCCTCCACAATTTCATCCCGGTCATTCTGCTCAATAGCCTGAACAACCTCGTATGCTTCCTCGATAATGTATTTGGTTACAGTCTCAAGCGATTGCTCTCTATCCCAGGGACATCCTTCGGGACTCCGCAGGTATCTGGAAAGCTCAATAAGGTCATTGAAATTCTTCTTCATAACATCTCCCGCATACTAAGTATATATGATCATCAATATTGAGCTCGGAGCCTAAACTTTAACCCTGAAGCGTTTTGGATATTTAGTAAGATTAGTACAGCCTTTCTTTTCAACCAAGACCACGTCTTCAATCCGGATTCCGCCTATTTTTTCATAATACAGCCCGGGTTCAACTGTCACCACATTTCCCGCTCTTAAAACCTCCTCCCCCATCCCAATCCTAGGAGGTTCATGTATCTCAAGCCCAAGGCCATGTCCGGTGGAGTGTATAAATCCCTGCTGCTTACCGTCCATATTACCAGTGTTAAATCCGGATTCCTTGAAATATTCAACTATCGCCGTGTGAACATCCTTGGACTTAACTCCGTCTTTAATCATACTGAGCCCGAGTTTCTGCCCGGCTAGCACCGTATTGTACATTTTTATCAGCTCCTCGGAGGGCTCTCCCCTAATTATGGTTCTTGTCATGTCGCCAAAATATCCGGTTGCTTGAGATCTGGGGAAAATATCAATAATAAGGGGCTTATCGGCAAAAATTGGCCCCTCTCCTGCGTGATGAGGCATTGAAGAATGAACACCTGAGGCAACTATGGTATGTGATGCATGGTATCCCATTCTTGAAAGTTCAGCATTGATCTCGCCTTTAATTTTCTCCGATGTAAGTATCTGCCCGTTCACATAGAGCTTATTCCTTTTAATTTCAGAGGAAGCGACCATTCTGATCGCCAGGTCCATTGCACGGGCTGTTTTTCTTAAAGCATCCTTAAGGGCATTAACTTCTTTTGGAGTCTTAACCAGCCTTTCTTTAAAGAACGGTTCTTGATCGCTAACTTTTATTTTATATCCCCGCTTTCTAAGCTCATCTGCATACTTCGCAGGAAACATACCTGGTACAAGCGTCCTTTTTATCTTGAGATCCTTTAGCACTTCATCAACAATATCGACAAATCTGATAAGCTTTCGCTTTTTTGAGGCTAGCTTCCTTTGGTATTCCGACAGCGACAAGATCCTGTCTACTGTTGCTTCTCTCCTACCCCGGTCTATCTCAAGATCGCTTAATACTAGTATTTTTTCGCCTTTATGCTCGATATAAATAACAGGGTCGGGAACAAAAAAATTGGTCCCATAAAGCAGATCGGCATTGCCCTCAGAGGTGTCAATAATTAGTAAAGTGTCCTTCTTCATTAGAAAAAATATACACAACGACCGATCTAAATATCAAGAGAGGCATCTTTAAACCAACCTTAGAAGAAACAACTCTTATTTTTCACAAGAGCCTGTTATAATTAAAGCGTTATCGATCTTAGAAAACATCATGTTAAAAAGGGGGAACTATGACTACAAAATCTACATTAATATTGAACGCAGTTGTTATTACATTAATAGGAATATTTGTCTCCTTGAATGCCGTAGAAGCTAAGGAAATCTCTGTTGAGCAGATATGTGAGCTCTACATGGATGAGCCTATGTCTGCCGATAGTCTATATNNTGTGGAGACTACTATCAAGCCAGAGATGGTAAGGAAAATTCATTCCTTATGCTCTGATGCGCCCGAGGGAACTTTCACAGTGGAATTCGTGACAAAGAGAGAAAGGGTAGTGCAGTGTTTCTGCAATGCACCTGATCAAAGTGGTATTCTGGATACCCCTAAAGGGAGCACAGTCAATATCCAAGGGACATTTAAATCCATGACGGCCTCTTTTTTCGAAACCGAATCCAAACAGTGTACTATCACGATTCAGGGCTGCACATTTAATTAAGCATGGTAACAGCTCTCAAATTTTTATACTCGCTATCGCTTGTGCTGTGGATAGGAAGTATTTTCTTCCTTGCAGCGGTCGCCGCTCCCAGCATTTTTAAAGTTCTCTCAAGAGAACAGGCAGGCGACGTTGTCTCGGACATATTTCCCAAATACTATATGATTGCGTATATCTGCGGGGCTGTTGCGCTTATAAGCTCAATTATCCTTATCTATCTCGGAAATCAAGCATCTAATCTTCTAGGTATAGTTAAAATCTCAGTAATAGTAATAATGATAGGACTTGCGGTGTATGCCGGAGAAATTAATAGACCCCAGGCACATAGTGTGAGAACAGAGATGCGGGCAGTGCAGGAAGGCAGTCCGGAATATTCAAAAATATCTAACAAATTCAGACAGTTACACAGAACATCGGCCGTCCTGAACTCTGCAATTTTCATTTTAGGCATTGCCTTAGTGCTGCTTAGTGCATATACTAATAGGGAATAATTTATATGGGAGGTAGTTATTAATGTTCACAGTAACTACTAAAGCGGCTGATGAAATCAGAAAGTTGTTAGAAGAAGAGAACATTCCTGATGCCGTGTTACGGGTAAGAGTTGTTCCTGGCGGCTGTTCAGGATTTTCATATGAAATGGGTTTTGATGATGAGGTAGATAAATCAGATGAGGTTATAGAATCTGACGGAGTAAAAGTGGCCATTGACGAGCTAAGCTACCCCTTCCTAAAAGGCGGGGTCTTAGACTATACCGACGGTCTAGAAGGTACCGGGTTTGCTATTAGCAACCCTAATGCCACAGGCTCATGCGGCTGCGGTCAGTCGTTTACTGCTTAAAATATAAAAATCGAAATCAATAGTGGCTGGTTTGGGCTATTGTCCAGACCAGCCATTTTTTTTGCCGATATTAACAAAAATAGTCCTTTCAGGTTATAATTACCCCAATTTCCAAATAACAATTATCGGAATAAGCAACACTAGGGGAATAATTATGAAATTCGGCGTGGGTTACTACACAATGCAGTCACCCCAACATAAGAAAAGACCGCATGCTGCCATCGTTGCCAGAACTAAGAAGATTCGCGTTGGTACAGGTGTACTATTACTGCCTTTGCACGATTCGGTAAGAGTGGAAGAAGAGGCAATGAAGTAAATGAAGCTATTTGTGGAAAAAGTATTCCCAAATGTTTCATAGTCTAAATAGGTTAATTAGGGTAAATTAGTATCTGTTTGAAACACTAAATATAGCAATAAGAGTACTGGAGAAAATTAAAAATGAGCCGACCTTCAAAATTGATGCTTGTACACGAACAGGCAAGGTCATATAAAAAGATCAAATCTAAGGACATAATTGAAGCTCTATACGAAGATTTTGTGCCTTACAGCGAGCTTGAGGACTTCCCTTTAGAGCTAAAAGCACCATCCGGGAAAATTATAGAGCTTGCCGATGATCCTGCCGTCATTGTAGGAACAGGAACATTGAAAAGCAACGGGCAGAAAGTCGCCATCGTTGCACAGCAAATGCCTACAAGCGACGATGACCGTATGCACTATAACTTTGGACTTGTTAAAGCCGATGGATACGGTCTTGCATACAATATGATGGGATATGCAGAGGACCATAATCTTATGCTCCACACATTTGTAGACACCATAGGCGGCGACCCGTTTGAATACTCTGCAGAAAAACTCCAATCCTGGCTCATATCATTCTGCCAGTCAAGAATGATTTCTCTAAAAACTAAGTCCATTTCTATCGTGCTTGGCAGCGGTGGCAGCGGTGGAGCAATTGCATTTCAGCTTGCACATAAACGCTTTATGCTCTCAAGAGCTGAATACTCCGTTATAACAGCTGAAGGCTGCTCTGCAATACTGTTTAGAAGCGGAGACAAAATTGAAGAGGCACTCGAAGTGCTGCAGCCTACCTCAGAGTATATGCTGAAATACGGCATTGTAGATAAAGTGATTAAAGAGCCTTCCATTGACGGTGCAAACTATCTGCCTAAGACATTGGAGCTAATTGACAAAGTATTAGTTAAAAGCACAGAGGAGCTTGAGAAGGCAGACACCAACTATTTAAAAAAAGAGTTGATCGAGAAGATACAGAGCGTTGGAGAAGTGGAAAAGGGTGAGCACCGCTACCAGGCTATTGCTAAGAAAATTAGAAGCTGGCTTCCTCACGCTTTTAGTAAAGATGCTACTCCTGAAGTTTCTCACATGCAGATAGCCCTATATGGGGCAGAGCCTCATTTTTGCAACGATGAAAAAGACGCTGAAGGCAATATTACAAGACCCGGATGCAGAAGACACTTTGCAAAAGAGGATTTTCAAAAGAATTTCTTCTCTTGCCCATACTGCGAAAAACCCTCTCCGCTCGGATCAGACGACTATCTTGACCTTCTTTTGAATACAGACTCATTTCATGAGCTGCATTCAAATCTAAGTACAGATAATATAGACTCAAGGTTCAATTTCTACGATTACTACGACACAAGGAAAAAGGCCTCTAAGCGTACCGACTCTAAAGACTCCTTAGTAGTGGGCTATGGAGACATGTACGATATTCCGGTTGCCATTGCGGTGTCTGATTTCAGATTCATGGGCGGATCTATGGGCGCTGTGTTCGGCGAGAAGATGAAGCTAATTGCGGACTATGCAATAAGTGAAGAGCTGCCGCTTATAGTAGTAACAGCTTCCGGTGGAGCCAGGATGCAGGAAGGAACGGTAGCGCTGTACCAGATGGCAAAAACTATCTCAGCTATTATCAATCTCAAAGATGCCGGCTTGCCTTATGTATCTCTTCTCGGACACCCGACTACGGGCGGCGCATTGGCCAGCTACGTAGTACAGGGAGATTTTATTGTTGCTGAGAAAAAAGCCACAGTTGCTTTCGCTGGAGACAGGGTTGTAAAGCTCGCTAGCGGCGGAAGGGGCGTTGCTCCCGAGACAATGACATCAGAGTTCTTCAACAATCAAGGCGGTATTCACCTAGTAACTGAAAGAAGTCAGCTAAAGTCCTCAATTGCCGGGGCCCTTAGGCTTACTCCTTGGTTTCAAAGATTTATATCAAAAAATGATACAGGGAATTAAGACCCTGCAGAATGGAAGGAATTTTCTTCGGACTGATGCTTGGATTCCGCTTCAACATAAGCGCCGGTAAGCTCTTTTACTTTAGCTATCTCATCAGGGTTATCTAAGATATCCCCCTTACCCATTTCATAGAGGAAATTGGCATTATCCCTTGGTGCATGGCTCTTTACATTGGGATCAAAGAAAACTTCCTTTGTATGTACAAGCCCGGCCCTATTATATGATGCCAGCTCATATTTCATTCCCATCCTGAGCGCATCACAAGGGCAGGCTTCAACGCAAAAACCGCAGAACACACATCTCATGAAGTCTATGTTGTAGACCTTCGGCCTTCTCTCAATTCCATAGTCATCCGCAGCCTCTGCCACAATTGATATAGCCTGAGTCGGACACGCAACCTCACACAGCTTACACGCAACACATCTTATCTCGCCCTCATCATCCCCGGGCATTACATGAAGCCCTCTGTATCTCTCCGGGAGCTCTTTAACCTCTTCAGGGTACTGCACGGTAATAGGCTTGAACCTGAGCAGATGTTTTAACGTAATTAGCAGACCGCCCAATATCTGCGGGATGTAGAGCTTCTCGTACCATGTAAGCTCAGGATGTTTAAGAACTTTTATTTTAATAGCCATATTCTATAACCTTAACAACAATAAGTTATAACATAAGGAGATATTTTGGGAAGTGTTAATCCTTTAATTCAGCTCATCTCTCATCCTTTTATAAACAGTAACACCCGAACTCACTGAAATTATTATACAAATAATTCCAAAATAAAAACTGCCCAGGAGTATTTTCCCTACTCCGATCATGCCGAACAATATAAAGCTTACTCCCAAGAGCCAGTTGTATACTACAGGCATAAACCTGGGACGATCAATCTCAGGATGTATGTCATTTGCCGGCCTCCACCAACCCCACGGGCGTACTCTCTTATAAAAACCAGCTAGAGTCTCATTCGGCTCAGGTTTTGTTAGGAACGTAACAACAATCCATGTAACAATGGAGACCGGGATCACAATTATCTGATGCTTCAGCTCAAGCGAGCCGCCCTGCGAGTGCGTGTATATAAATAGAACTAGTATAGTTAGTAGTGATGAAGCCAGAGCAGATATCTCCGACCATGCGTTAATCCTCCACCAAAACCATCTAAGCACCAGAACCAAGCCTACGCCTGCGCTCATGGCCCATAGGAATATCCATGCCTTTCCGATGTTTGTTATATGAAATGCAAAATACCCGGCTAGTACTGTTAAGAACAGTGTAGCAAACCTTGAGACGAGGATATAATGGCTCTCAGTAGCATCAGTTTTAATAAAGCGCCTGTAAATATCGTTCATAATATAGGATGCTCCCCAGTTGAGCTGCGTAGACAGGGTCGACATAAAGGCAGCAAGAAACGTAACAAACAGTAATCCCCTCAAACCTGGACCAAGGTAGTCTCGTATGACTACTATGTAGATTGCCTCATGATCCCCGCCGTAATGCTCAACCCTCGGATAGATAATTAGCGTAGCTAGAGCCACCAGTACCCATGGCCACAGCCTGATTATATAGTGATTAATTGCAAACCAAGCTGCGCCAAGTACGGCGTGACGCTCGTTCTTTGCGGAGTTAAGCCTCTGAATAAAATAACCGCCTCCGTCAGAATTATGTGAAGACCACCAAATGACGGTTACATATACGAGAAATGCAAAGAAACTTGAGTCCCAAAAACCGTTGCTGACAGACTCCCCTCCCGAAGGAGTCATGAAAAATGAGACATGCTTTTCATCTATATTGCCAAGCTTGTCTACAAATCCTGAAAAACCGCCTATTTCCGGAGACCCGATCACTATCCATGCCAATATCACAGTTCCAATAATGGCAATGAAATACTGAAGAAAATCTGTAAGTGCCACCCCCCATAGGCCAGACATCATGGTGTAGAAAAACGCAATAGAAATACATATCACAATCGCCAAAGTGGTATCTATTCCGAAAAACACTTTGAACACCTTGGCCATAGCGCTAATTACCCAACCCATTACTATAAAATTAAATAGGGTCGAGAAATAGAAGGCTTTGAAACCTCTTAGAAATGCTGCCGGTTTTCCGCTGTAGCGTATTTCAATGAGCTCGTTGTCGGTTATTACCTCGGCTCTTCGCCAAAGCCTTGCAAACACTAAAACGATAAATACGTGGCTGAACAGATAGTTCCACCAGAACCAGTTTTTCCAAATTCCTTCCGTACGTACCCATCCGGTTATTGCAAGAGGGGTGTCTGCAGCAAAAGTTGTTGCAACAACTGAGGTGCCCAGGATCCACCAGGGCAGGCTTCTGCCTGAGACAAAATAGGAGGACATGCTGGTGCTGGCGCGTTTTGTGAAATAAATACCGATTCCAAGCGATAAAATTAGATAAGAGGCTACTATTAGCCAATCAAGCGGACTGAGAGCTGAAAGCGCGGTCTGAATTGACTCATGCATTAAAACTGTAATGTACCTGACAGAAATTTAACAAAATAGTTCTTAGTCCAGATTTACCGGTATCTTTCCTACAGCCGGCTGTTTGCCTAACAACACATCCGCAGCAGCACTCTGACAAATATCTAAGATGTCGAAACTGCATATAACAGTCTTAAAACCTTCAAAAGCTCGGATAACATAAGGAGAACCGAATGAAATAAGGACTGTCTCTCCCGGTGCAGATTCGAGTCTGCTGAGAACCTCACTAAATTTAGCGGGTAGTGTAGATTGTTTTTTCCACGCTCCTATCGTTGTGTAAACAACACATATAACCGCTGTGTTATCAGGAGCTTCCTCGGGAAGCTCATCAAATTCAACTTGAGAAGCCGATAAGCCCTCGGCACTTACTCCATACTCCTGCAGCGACTCTGTGAAGCAAACCGATATGTCATCTTCAGACTGAGTCACATCAAAGCTGTAAACTAAAGCTTTTTTAGATTTGAGTACACCGCCTCTTACTACACAGACAGACTCCTTTGCAATACGTCGGGCCAGACTTGTTCCAATTTCTTCATTAATTGGATTATAGATAGTATTATCTGCCAGCCAGTCCTCTTTAATTCTTAGGATTCTTTTAACTTTTGCATCCAAATCAAAAGCCGGATCCGTTGTGCCGTTAAGATTCCCGGCTAATTCAAACGGATCCCTTGGGTCAAGTATAATATCACAGCCCGCTGCCAGTGCTTTTTTTGAAATATCTGTCTCCTCACCTAACTTTATTATCCCCTCCATATGCAGAGAATCGGTAATTATTAACCCGTTAAACCCCATATTACTCCTTAGCAGGTCTGAAATAAGCTCTTTTGAAACGGTTACGGCACGCCCGTCGCTTATTTTGGGAAAAGCTATATGTGCTGTCATTATCGAGGCGACACCGGCGTCTATGGACTTCTGAAATGGGATTAAGTCGTTTTTTTGCAAACTTTCTATATTCGTATCCAGCACCGGCAGGTCGATATGGGAATCCACCCCCGTTCTCCCGTGCCCGGGAAAATGCTTTGCACAAGCCAAAACACCGTTTTCTTGGCACCCTCTAATAAATGCACTGCACATTTTAGAAACAAGCTCCGGATCGTCGCCGTATGAGCGGATATTGATGATTGGGTTTTCCGGGTTGGAGTTTACATCCGCCACCGGGGCAAATAGCAGATTCAGACCGCACTCCTTCATCTGATCTGCAATAAAAGAGGCTTGCTCGTATACAAGATCCTCATTATTACTAGCTGCAAGAGACATAGTGAATGGAAAAACAGTCATATCCCGCACTATTTGTCCTGCCCCCCTTTCGGCATCACAGGCAAATAGGAGCGGAATAGCAGAGAGAGACTGAAGCTCACGCGTAGCCTCGATGAGCACATCCCGCGCAGCATTGAATATAATAAAACCCCCTACTTGGTATTCACTAACAAGCTCTTTAGCCCTTTGCATAGAGTGGGGATCACTAAAATCGATCCTGGGCATTATCAATTGAGCAATTTTTTGAGAAATATCCAGTTTATCAATATTCATGGCTTTTTTTGCTTTAGGTTTTCCCCAAAGCTATCTTACCCATGGGCACTTTTCTATCGGACCCTGTAACCCCCGGCAGATTATTCGTATTTCCTGATACAACCTCATTTGCAAGTACTGCAAATGCAATAGCTTCCTTTGCATCCACCGGGATACCATAGTGACCGGATGTAGAACATTTTATGGGACTTAGCTCGGCTTTAAGCCTGTCAACTAAAACAGGATTGTTGCATCCGCCGCCGCTTATTATAACTTCTGATATATCCCACTTTGGAAATATAAAATTTTTGTAGGATTGGATTATTGATTCAACAGTAAGCGCCAATAACGTAGCTATCATATCGGGAAGTGAAACCATTTCATTTTCTATATATGAATAGAGTGCTGCGGTCATTTCGTCCCCGAACAGCTCCTCACCAGTGGACTTGGGAGGCGGCTGAAGGTAATAGGGATCTGCAAGCAGCCTCTCGAGTAGCTCAGAGTTCACATTGCCTGAAGCTGCAAGCGCCCCGTCATGGTCATACTTTTCTTTCCTTCCGGAGTTCAATTGAACAATCTTGTCCATCAGCATATTCCCAGGACCCGTATCAAATGCAATTACATCATCAATATCCTCAGTAACAACTGTGGCGTTTGCTATACCGCCGATGTTTTGCGCAATAGTGACATCTCCCCTTCGTCTAAATAAAATATAGTCCAGATAAGGGACCAGAGGCGCTGCTTCACCTCCAGCTGCAATATCTCTTGTTCTGAAATCGCCGACTGTAGTAATGCCTGTTTTCTCAGCTATGACATCAATCTCTCCTATTTGCAATGTAGACGGCTGGCCATCTTTATATGACGGGGGATTATGAAAGACCGTCTGGCCGTGCGATCCGATTAAGTCCACATCCGAAGGGCTTAGCCCGGACTCATCAACAACTCGTATTGCAGCTCCCGCAAACTCATCGCCTATTGCAAAATTTAAGTCGGATAGAGCCTTTAGTGAGCACTCGTTTGTTAATTTATCTAAATCTGCTCGAACATCCTCTGTATAGGGAATAGAGATGAAGTTAAGTATCTCAATATCTGTATCAATTCCACTTCCATTTAACTTGACTAGTGCTGCATCAATGCTGTCTTTAGAAGTGCCTGACATCAATCCGACTACTAGTCGATCTTTTTTGTCTATTAAGGATTTGAGTTCCATAGTAATGAATTAATAGGGGATTATTTAAGTGCCTCGCGTAAAAACCAGTTGTGCTTTTCCAGTAATTTTTTTGAATCGTTCAAATCCATGCCTTTCTCATGCATAACTATCGCTGCCTTTACGTCCCAGGCGGATTCTTCAAGCAAATGAGCAGCTTCTTGCTCGCTAACTTCCGAAATATGCATAACAATTCTCTTAGCCCTGTCTCTGAGCTTAGCCGATTTGGGCTGCACATCTACCATAAGGTTTCCATATGTTTTGCCCAGCTGAACCATAGAAGCTGTAGTTATCATATTTAGTACCATTTTCGTCACAGTCCCTGCTTTCATCCTCGTAGAGCCCACTACAACCTCGGGGCCTACTAGAAGCTCAATTGTCACATCGGCCATTTTAGACTCAATGGGGTTACAAGTGATAAGTACAGTGCCGCTTCCGTTTTTCTTTGCATACTCAAGCCCGCTCTCCACAAATGGGGTTGAGGCGCTTGCGGCTATACCAATCACAATATCATGTTCACCAAGTCCTGCATTCACAAGATACTCCTCGGACTCAACCCTCGAGTCTTCAGCACCTTCGNNACAAATGGAGTTGAGGCACTTGCTGCTATGCCAACCACAATATCATCTTTAGTAACACTTGCATTCTCAAGATACTCTTGAGGATCTGTTCTTGAGTCTTCAGCGCCTTCGACCGACTGCCATACGGCTTCTTTTCCACCAGCTATAAACGCTTGAATAAACTCAGGCTCGGTACCAAAGGTAGGAGGACACTCAGCAGCCTCTATCACACCTAAACGCCCGCTAGTTCCGGCGCCTAGAAAAAACAGCCTGCCTCCCTGTTTGAGCCTATCCACCACAAGTTCCACGGCTGAAGAGACATTATCTTTTTCCCTCTCTACCGCATCAACTATTCCCCTGTCTTCCTGCAGGATAAGCTCAACCACGTCAAGGGGCGAGCACTTATCCAAGTCTGCAGTTCTGGGGTTTATTTTCTCTGTTAATAGGTGCCCTGTTTTTCTGCTCTCGCTCACAGAGACTATTATATCCTGTAAAGCGGAACAAATTAACCGCAGAGATGGGTTAAATTGACTTTTTTAGGTGCATATAATAGATTTTGTGAGAGTGCGGGCGTAGCTCAGCTGGCTAGAGCATTA
>JABAOE010012431.1_pt1 | contig 18046 bp, 15 predicted proteins | sample 7062141 | NCBI WGS metagenome assembly JABAOE01 (sample SAMN14538627, study PRJNA623070) | marine sediment metagenome | biome: marine biome [ENVO:00000428]; feature: marine pelagic biome [ENVO:01000023]; material: deep marine sediment [ENVO:00002113] | place: India: Gulf of Khambhat ... | reverse complement strand
AAGGCTTAGCGCGCCGCGCGCCGGCTCAACCCACGACGGCGGCGATCTGTTCCTGGATGGTGATGGCCGCAGCGCGGGGGTCGGGAGCATTGCGAATGGGTCGACCCACGACGATATAGTCGGCCCCGCCCCTGAAAGCGTTCTCCACGGTGACGACGCGCTTCTGGTCGTCGGCAGGCCGGTTTTCCACCGGCCGGATACCGGGCGTGATCACCAAAAGCTTATGGTCCACTGCCTCGCGCAGGCGCCGGACTTCCAGTCCCGACGAGATCACCCCGTCGCAGCCCGCCTCTAGAGCCCGGCGCGCCCGGGATAGGACCAGCGCTTCCACATCGCAACTGAAACCCAGATCGTCCAGGTCACCGCGGTCCAGGCTAGTGAGAACGGTGACGGCAAGAATTTTAACGGGCCCCTTGGCCTCTGCGGCAGCCTGCATGATGGCCTGATTGCCGTGGACCGTGGCGAAGGTGACTCCGCGCGTTGCGAGCTGGCGGACCCCAGCCGCCACGGTGGCAGGGACGTCGAAGAACTTGATATCGGCGAAGATCTTCTTGTCCCGGGCGAGCAGCCAGTCCAGGAGTTCGAAATAGCTTCCCGACATCAGCAGTTCCAGACCCAGCTTGTAGAAGGTCACGCTGTCCCCCAGCGTGGTGACCAACTTTCGGGCGCTGGCCGGATCCGCCACGTCCAGGGCGAAGATCAGGCGTTCCAAAGCTGGGATGGGTTTCGGCTCCATGGGGCCGCAAGTCTAACTTAAGTTCAGGTGCTCGAAGACTTGCAGCGCGAAACGATCGGTCATGCCGGCCACGTAATCGGCGACGATCCGGGCCCCTGCCGCCGCGCCGCCTTCCCTGTGGGCGGTTTCAGCCCGGGCCCGATGGGCCGCAGGCAGCAGCGAATAGTCCGCCTGCAGCGCATTGAACAGAGCGACCACCACCGCCTGGGCCCGCTCGGTCATTTGCTTGACTTTGGGATGCTGGTACAGGTGGCGGCGCAGAAATGCTTTCAGAGCTTGCTGACTCTCGGCGCAGGATCGGCTGAAGCCGATCAGGGGTTCGCCCAGTTGCCGCGCATCATCCGGATGGTTGAGCCCATGGTCCTTGAAGCGCGCCGCGCTGGCGGTGACGAGATCGGTCACCAGAGTGTCGATCATACGTCGGACTACCTCATGGATGATGGATCGCTGGTCGGCTCGGGGATGGCCGCGCTGCACTGCTAAAAGCTGTTCGGCAAAGAAGGGCACCTGGGTGAGGGTGGCCACATCCAGCAGTCCGGCCCGCAGGCCGTCGTCCACGTCGTGATTATTGTAGGCGAGCTCGTCAGCCACGTTGGCCAGTTGGGCTTCCAGGCCCGGCTGACGGCGCTTAAGAAAGCGCCGGCCCAGCTCCCCAAGCTGCCGGGCATTGCGCGCCGAGCAGTGCTTGAGTATGCCCTCCCGGGTTTCGAAGGTGAGGTTGAGCCCGGAGAACTTGGCATAACGGTTTTCCAGCTCGTCCACCACCCGCAAGGACTGCAGGTTGTGCTCAAAACCGCCGAAATCTGCCATGCAGGCATTCAAAGCATCCTGTCCCGCATGGCCGAAGGGGGTATGGCCAAGGTCGTGGGCCAGGCTGATGGCTTCCACCAGATCTTCGTTGAGGCCCAGGGCCCGGGCGACGGTGCGGGCAATCTGGGCCACCTCCAGGGAGTGGGTCAGACGGGTGCGATAGTGGTCCCCCTCGTGATTCACAAAAACCTGGGTCTTGTATTCCAGCCGGCGGAAAGCTGTGGCATGCACCACGCGATCCCGATCCCGCTGATATTCAGTGCGATAGGCGGGGGCCGGCTCGGCAAAGCGACGTCCTCGGGAATAACGGCCGGCGGCACCGTAGGGGGCCAGGCCCCGCTCCGGGTCTACGATGGGGAAACGCGCAGCGTCCTGGTCAGACGGCGCCACAGTCCTTCAGGACCTCCATGAGCCGATGCCGTGGGGGGTTGTTCACGATGCTGCCGGCGCCAATGCCCGTTAGCGTGATCAGGCGCAGCTCGCCGCGGCGGGTTTTCTTGTCCAGGGCCATCAGGTCCAAGAGCTGCTCGGCGGCCAGGCCATCGATGGACGTGGGAAGCGCGGCCGCCTTGAGCACACTTTCGATCCGCGCCACGTCAGCGTCTGAGAGGGTGCCGCTGCGCGCTGCGAACTTCGCCGCCAGCAGCAGGCCGGCACCCACCGCCTCACCATGCAGCCACTCGCCGTATCCGGTCGCCGCCTCAATGGCGTGGCCAAAGGTGTGGCCCAGATTGAGCAGGGCCCGGCGGCCGGCCTCCCGTTCGTCTTCGGCAACGATCAGTGCCTTGAGCTCACAGCTGCGGCGGATGGCTGTGCGCAAGGCGTGGGGTTCCAGCTCCCGCAGCGCCGCGATGTGATCTTCCAACCAGCAGAAAAACTCGCCGTCCAGGATCAGGCCGTATTTGATGACCTCGGCCAGACCCGCAGACAACTCCCGCGGCGGCAGCGTTTTCAGGGTATTGGTGTCGGCAAGCACGCAGCGGGGCTGGTAAAACGCGCCGATCAGGTTCTTGCCGCCCGGGTGGTTGACGGCGGTCTTGCCGCCCACGGAGGAGTCCACCTGGGCCAACAGCGTGGTGGGGATCTGCACGTAGTCGACGCCGCGCTGGTAGCAGGCGGCTGCGAAACCGGCCAGGTCGCCGACCACCCCGCCGCCCAGAGCCACCACGCAACAGTCGCGATGAAAACGCGCGCTCACCAGGGTATCCATCACCTGGCTGAAGCTCTCCAGGGATTTGTGCGCCTCGCCGTCGGGCAGGATCACGGTGGCAACATGTCGGTCGGTGAAGCGCCCGGTGAGCCGGTCCAGAAACAGGGGCGCCACCACTTCGTTGCTCACCACCAGCAGCTGAGCGGCCTGAATGTGGGCGCGCAGGATGGTGCCGTCCGTGAGCAGATCTGGACCGATCAGGATGGGATAGCTGCGCTCATCCAACGCAACCTGCAAGGTCTCCATAGTACTGTCCGTCTGGCCCATGGCGGCACAGGTAAGCAGGCCTTCAGTCGTTTTGCAACGTGCCCCGTTCCTTGAGCGCCTGGACGATCTCCCGGGTCACCGTGTGAACCCGTCGGTTGTCAGTGTCTACCACCAGGTCGGCGACCTCCTGGTAAAGGGGTTCGCGGACCGCCATCAGGTCGCTCAGCACCCGGCGCCGATCGCCGTGATTCAACAACGGCCGCTCCCGGCCGCGCCGGGTACGGGTGAGCTGCTGGTCCACACTGGTCCGCAGGTAGACGACGGTGCCGTTGGCCGCCAGCAGCCGGCGGTTCTGGGGGTCGAGGATCGAGCCGCCGCCGGTGGCCAGCACGATCTGCTCCAGCCTGGTCAGCTCGGCGATGATTTGGGCTTCGCGCTTGCGAAATCCCGCTTCGCCTTCCTTTTCGAAAATAAACGGGATATCCACGCCGGTGCGAGCCTCGATTTCCTCGTCGCTGTCGCGAAAATCCAGCTGCAGGTCCCGGGCGAGCTGGCGACCCACGGCCGACTTGCCCGAGCCCATGGGCCCAACCAGATAAACGTTGCTCATGGCAAAAGCAAAGGGCCAGCCGGATGGCTGGCCCTGACGCGGCGGGAAGATCGATTAGAGCGTATCGGCACAGTTGGGAGAGGCGCCGAACGGGCTCTCGGGCACGAAATCGCGAATCCGGGCAGGCGGCGTTTCATCCTCATCGTCCACGTCCGAGGCTGCGATGGGCAGCAGGAATCGGTTCGGCTCGGCAAACTCAGTGCCCTGGACGGAGGTCTTGGCTTCCAGGGTGACCTCCACCCAGGTGGCATATTCCTGCGGATACACCACATCCACCAGGCCGAAGCCGTTCTGATCGGTCAGGAAGCTACCGCCACCGGCGCCTTGGGCGGTGACCGTGGCGATGTTGCCCGCCTCGATCAGACAGCTCCGATTGAAATCGTCGCCGAAATCGAGAACGCCGTTACCATTGAGATCCTCGCCGGCATCCAGCACGCCGTTACAGGCGACGATGCCATCTTCGGCACCGTCCAGAATGCCGTCCCGGTCCAGGTCCTCATCGGGACAGCTTGCCTGTTCGTCGCGGCTCCAGGCGTCGCCCCCAACCGGAAAAACCCAGAAGCCCTTGTAGTAGCGCTCCGACAGGATACTCACCTGGACGTTGACCCCCTCCACGCCGTTACCCTGAGAGTCGGTGACCTGGATGGCATATTCCACCCGGTACGTGGCGCTGTTCGGCTCGAAAATCTCGTTACCGGTGCCGATGGAGATGAACAATTCCCGACTGGCGACGGTGAGGTTCACTGAGTCGCTGACCGTCGGATCTGCTTGCGTGGAGGCCCTGATGGTCACACCGTCACTGGCGCTGGTAGTGGTGCTCGCCGTGTAGATGACGCTGGCCTCACCCTGACTGTTGGTGTCCGCCGACGCGGCCGACAGCGACCCGCCGGTGATGTCATCCAACTGGAAAATGACCGTGGCGTTCTTCACCAGGTTGCCGGCGGGATCACGTACCTTGGCCGTGATCGTGGACTGCTCACTAGGTGCCACAGTAAACGGATTGGCCTGAATCTCCAGGGTATCCGGCGTGGTGGCGACGAATTCCACGGACACCTGCGTGGTGTCCGTGCCATTGTTGGCCGTGACGATGGCCGGTCCTGCGTTATTGGACCGCACGGCCACGGTGGCCACGCCGCCGACCGCGTTCACGGTGGCGCTGCTGGCCGTGGTGCCGTTAATGGTGCCGCGCGTGGTGGCAAAGGTGATCGGTCCTGCCTGGCCGACGCCGCCGGAGATCCACTCGATGGAGACGTTACTGGGCGTGCCCAGGTTGATCTCCCGCAGCGGGCCGGTGGGATTTGGATCGGTAAAGGCAAAGGTGTCATTGGAGACGGTCACCGTGTCGCTGCCCCGGGCACCCAGGCCGCTCGCCGTCACCGTATCGGCACCGCCGGTGGTGGCATCAAAGGTGAACGAAGCTGCCCCGCTGCCAGCACCGGCGCTGCCGGATACGATGGCCGCAGGCGTCAGGGTGTTGCCGTTGGCTGACTCCAGATCCACCGTGACGCCGTCCAGGGGCGCGCCGCCGGACTCGCCAAACACGGTGATATTGCAGGTGGCCTGATCGCCCAGAGCCAGGTTCGACGGGCAGTCCACCACGATGGCGATGGCGCTCACGGCCACGGTAATTGTTGCTGTGACGCTATCGGCCGTGGCCGTGATGGTTATGGTGCGGGCTGTCGGGTCGCCGGCCGTGGAGAGGGTTGCCGTCAGCTGGCCGTTCACGTCGGTGACGGCCGGCTGGCTCACTGCCAGGCTGCCCGAGTCCGCGGCAAACGTGACGGCTACGCCTTCCACCACGTTGTTGTTGGTGTCGCGCACCAGCGCGGTGATGGTGGCCGTCTCTGAACCATCGGATGCGATGGCGCCGGCATCGGTGAGAAGCGTCAGGGTTGCGATGTCCGCGGGTGGCGTGGTGCCGGGCGGCAGACCCGCGTCGGGATTCGACAGGGTGTCCTTGCTGCCACCGCAGCCGGCCGCAAGCGCCGCCGTCAGCAGAGCAAAAAGGCAGATGAGTTTGCGCATGTCAGTAGTTCCTCTCTCAAACCTGACCAGGTCCCGGCACGTCCCTCGCCGTTACTGAATGTTGGCACCTTCTCGCAAGATCTTCGGCGTCACGAAGATCAACAGCTCCGCTTTGTTATTGGTGTTGGTGGTCGAGCGGAACAGTGCGCCGATGCCGGGCAGATCGCCCAGGAACGGTACCTTGCTCTGGCTTTCGCGCCGCTCGGTCTCGTAGACACCACCCAGGACGACCGTTTCGCCGTTGTTCACCAGGACCTGGGTGACCACCTCACGGGTGTCGATGCTGGGGACACGGCCGCCGGTGGCGCTGGCCACCAGCTCGCCGACGGCGTCCTTGTTGACGATTAAATCCATGATGATGCGATCATCCGGCGTGATCTGGGGCGTTACCGTGAGCGAGAGCACCGCCTTCTTGAACTGGGTCGTGGTGGCGCCACTGGATGCAGATTCCTGATAGGGAATCTCCACGCCCTGTTCGATGCGCGCCTCCTTCTGGTTGGCGGTGATCACGCGCGGCGTGGAAATGATCTCGCCGCGCCCCTCGGCTTGCAGGGCGGAGAGTTCCAGATCAACCAGATAGTCGGAGTCCAGGATGGCCAGCGCAAACTGCCCGGCGGGGTTGGCCACCGGCAGATTAATGTTGTATCGATCGTTGATACCGCCCACGGTTACCGGGAAGGGTTGCCCGGTGGACTGCAGATTATCCAGCGCTGAGCTCACAATGGCTTCCGAACCGGCGCTGGTGCCGGTCACCGAAATCAGCCCGTCGCTGGAATTATCGGTCACATAGGTGTAGCCGAGCCGTACGCCCAGCTCGCGGCTGAAGTCGTCATTGACGATCACGATGCGGGACTCGATCAGTACCTGGCGCACCGGTATATCCAGGGTGGCGACCAGCCGGCGCACGTCAGCGAGGCGGTCCACCGTATCCTGAACCAGCAGCGTGTTAGTGCGCACGTCGATGGCTACGCTGCCGCGCTCGGACAGCAGCGAGTTGACGTTGTCCGCAGAGATGAGAGAGGCCAGGTCACCAGCCTTGGCGTAGTTCACCTGGATGAACTCAGATCGCAACGGCTCCAGCTCCTGGATTTGCTGCATCGCTTCCAGCTCCGCCTTTTCCCGGGCGGCGATCTCCTCCGCCGGCGCGACGATGATCACGTTGCCGTTGCGGCGCATATCCAGACCCTTGGTGGTCAGCAGAATGTCCAGGGCCTGATCCCAGGGCACGTTCTGCAAGCGCAGCGTGACGTTACCCCGGACACTGTCGCTGACCACAATGTTCAGCTGGCTGGTGTCGGCCAGCAGCTGGAGCACGGCGCGGGTTTCAATGTCCTGAAAGTTCAGGGTGAGGCGCTCGCCAGCGTACTCCTTGCGCTCATCGAAGGGGCTCACCGCCTCGGGCCCCTCGGTCGGGCGCTTGAGCTCCAGGGTGAACATGTTGTCCGATTGGTAGGCCACCTGATCGTAGGCCTCCGAAGCGCTTACGATCAGCCGGGCGTCCTGGTTAAAACGGATGGCATCCACGGTGGACACCGGGGTTGCAAAATCGGTGACATCCAGTCGGCGCACCAGCTCGCTGGACAGCGCCGTGTCCTTGAAGTCCACGACGATGCGGCCGCCTTCCTCGCGTACGTCCACGGTCGTGCGGGGGTCGCTCAATTCCACCACGACCTGACCGGCACCCTGGGGGCCGCGCCGGAAGTCAATGTTGTTGATGCCCCGGGAACTGTCGGCCGCGGCCGCTCTGCGGGGGGCGGCGGGTTCGGATCGTGCCGGCGCTGCGGCAAAGGACGGTGCTGCTGCGGCGCCGGGCTCAGCGCCCAGGGTCACGTAAATGCTGTCGCCCACGACGCGTGTTTCGTAGGCCACCATGTCATTCATGTTCAGCACCACTCGGGTGCGGCCATTGGCTTCAGCCGTGAGGATCGTGTTCAGGGGCCCCAGCTTGACGTCCTGCCGCCGGGATTGCAGCGCCAAGGTGGTGTCCGGAAGGTCCAGGGCGATGCGCGCCGGCGTGTCGATGGTGAAGCTGAGTGGTTCCGGCGCCGCTTCGTTCATCTGCAGGCGCAGTTCCAGACGCTGGCCGGGCAGTGATTGGACGTCGATGTTTTGCAATTGGCGACTCGGTCCGTCCTGAGCAGACGCCGCTCCCAGCGCCAGCGCGCAGGCCACGAGCCAGCCTGGAAACCTCAGCGAATGGTGTCGTCCGGCCCTAACCCCAGCACCGGCATGGCGCTGGATCTGCGTCAAGTTAGCAATCATTCCCCTCACTCCCTTTACCGCCCGCCGGGGGGTATCAGTCACTCAATGCGACGGCGGCGGGCCGCTCCAGATAACCGCCAATGCCGTCCGAGATAATTTCAACCAGCTGAATTTCGGAATCCGTGATGGTTGTGATCCGGCCGTAGTTCTGCCCCAGGTGGTTGCCCTGACTGACGCGATGGATCAAGCCATCCGAGGTCTGGACGAGTCCGTAGGACGCGCCCTTCGCTTGCAACCGTACCGACCATACGCAGGGTGTCTAGGGGGAACTGCTCGAGGAACTCCCGCGGCCGGTTTGGATCCGGCCCGCGCACCGCATCCGGATCCGCGCTCACCCGTGCCTGGGGGGTATCCGGTACAAACGGCGAACGGGCGCCGTCCCGATCTGCCGCGTACACGAAAGTCGGTGTTGGCCTGATCTCGGGCAGGGGCTCAATGCGGCCACCGGGCCGAGCCTTGACTTCGTCGATATAGGCGCGCAGGTCATCCATGTCTGAGCCACAGGCCGACAATATGACCGCCGAAGCAAGCAGCACACCCAAGCGCCGCGCACTTGAACTTTGCCGTTTCCCGATCATCCTTCCGACGTCTCCTCATCGAGGTAACGATAGGTTTTGGCCGTCACGTCCAGGATCAGCTCGTCATATGCTTCGGTTTGCTGCGGTTTGATCACGATGTCGTGCAGGGTGACGATCCGCGGCAGTGCGGCAATTCCACTAACAAAGTTTCCCAGCTCGTGGTAACTGCCCGTAAGACGGATCTTGATGGGTAGCTCGGCGTAAAATTCTTTCTGGACCTCACCCAGAGGCTGGAACAACTTTTCCTCCAACCCGGCGGCGAGGCCGGTCTGGGAAATGTCGACCAACAGGTTCGGCACTTCCGTCTTGCCGGGCAGCTGGCGCAGCATGGCTCCGAAGGAGCGTTCAATCTCGGCGAGCTGGGCGCGGTAGGCGTCGAAATTGGCGGCTTTGCGCTGTTTCTGCTCGAAAGTGGCGCGCAGCTCGCTCTCCTCTCGCTCGGCCCGCTCCAACAGCGGCATTTCCGTCTTCACGACGAACATGTAGATACCACCAGCAGCGACGGCAACGAACACGATGGCCACGGCGATAGCCCGGAACAGGAAGGGCCAGCGCCCGGGATCGCTGGTGTCCAGTGACTGGAGTTCCTCGATGAAGTTCATTCAAGCAACTCCTCGTCATCGTCGTTCAGCGAGACTTGTTGGGCGTTCACCGTAAATTGGCTGTTGCGGGCCGGTCCGTCCTCGATGGTCTCGACCACGTCCAGNNCGTCCAGGCCCGGGTCCTTCAACCACTCGCTTTTGTCGATGTTGCGCATCAAGGCAGACACTCGAGTGGAAGACTGGGCGGCGCCCTTGATTTCCACCCGACGGCCGCTTTGGCTGACTTCGTTCAGATACACGCCCTCGGGCAGGGTTTGCACCAGTTCGTCGAACAGGTGGACCACCTCGGGCCGGGAACGCTGGAGTTCCTCGATAATTTCCATGCGAGCCAGCAGCCGCTCTTTCTGATTTTCCAGCCCCAGTATTTCCTCGATCTGTTTGTCCAGTTCGGCGATCTCGCCCTTGAGCAACGAATTGCGCGCCTGCTGATCGCTGATCCAGCTCTGGACCATGAGTTTCGAGCCGAACATCACCAACGCGCCAAGCACCACGGCCCCACCTATGGCGGCCAGAAACTCCTTCTTGATTCGCTGGCGCTGTTCCTCGCGCCAGGGCAGGAGATTGATGCGTGGCATGTCAGTCGAAGCTCCTCAGTGCCAATCCGCAAGCGGTCAACAGTGCTGTGGCATCGCGCCGCACACCCTGGGCCTTGGCCCGGGATGCCAGCTTCATCTGTCCCAGGGGATCGCCGATCTCGGTCGGAATGCCAACCCGGGAACCGATCATCTCGGCCACGCCGGGTATGTTGGCGCAGCCCCCACACACCAGGATTTGGTCGGGCTGCTCCCGGCCGCTGCCGGACGCCAGAAAAAACTGCAGCGAGCGGCTCACCTGTTGGGACATATCGTCGATAAACGCATCCAGCACCTCGGGCTGGTAATTGCTGGGCAGGCCGCCCTCCTTCTTGGCGCGCCCGGCATCCTCCATGCTCAACCCGTAGGTGCGCATGATCTCCTCGGTGAGCTGTTGTCCGCCGAAGGCGAAGTCCCGGGTGTAGATCACCTTCATGTCCTGTAGGACGCTGAAGGTGGTGGTGCTGGCGCCGAAATCGACAATGGCAATGAATCTGTCCACGCCGCCGTCGGGCATCTGATGAGTGAGCAGCTGGCAGGCGTTCTCGAGGGCGAAGGCCTCCACGTCCACCACCCTGGCTTGCAGGCCCGCCGCCTCAACCGCCGCCTGGCGCTGCTCCACGTTTTCCGTGCGGGTCGCCACCAGCAGCACGTCCAGCATGTCCGGGTCCCGCTCGCTGTCGCCCATGACCTCGAAGTCGAAGCTCACCTCTTCCATGGGAAAGGGTATGTACTGGTCGGCCTGCACCTCCACCTGGCCCTCCAGCTCGCTGGGCCGGAGATTTTTGGGCATCTGGATGACCTTGGTGATGGCGGCGTCGCCGGAGATCGCGATCGCGGCCTCCCGGGCGCGGGTGCCGGACCGCTTGACGGCGCGGCGGAGCGCCTCGCCGACGGCGTCCGCGTCGACGATTGCCTTCTCGTTGATGGCATTGGGCGGGGTCGGCTCCGCGGCGTAGGACTCTACCCGGAACGACCGTGAGCTCTCCACCAGCTCGATCAGCTTGACGGAGGAGGTCGTTATGTCAAGACCCAGTAGGGGCTTGGATTTGCGGCTGAACATACACTTTTTCCTTTCGGAGTCCGTGGCTTGGGGTAGAATCCTAAAACAGGGCCTCAGGTTCCCAATTTAACTATATATCCGCAACCAGATACATAGCTGTGACGACTTTCAGGTTCCCGGCAAAGCGGCGCGAATGGCCGAAGGAGCAGCTCCAGAGACAGCCCTCCCACTGTTCCCGAGGGTTCACTGGGGCAGACTTCCGGCCGCAGCGACGCCACGGCACGTGTCAGGGACGTCCGCCGCAAAATTAGGCTGTAACGTCCCCGGCAGCCCCGCTATCCTAGGCCTCTCGTGTTTGGGTAGGCCGGTAGATCGGAGGCTTTGCGTCCCCATTTTTCAATGGGTTTGCCCAACTTGTGAATACTATGCATAAAGTACCTACCCCAGGCAAGGAAGTAGCCGCCAGGTTTTGAGATGCGTCGAGGAGTGCGAATCGCCTTGTTTCTGGTGGGCCTGGCCGGGGCCGGAGCCCTGCTGGCGGTGGCCGCCGTCATCGCTGCCTACTTCTACTTAGCCCCCAGCCTGCCGGATGCCCAGGAGCTCCGGGAAGTCAGGCTTCAGGTGCCTTTGTCCATATACAGCCGGGACGGGCGGCTGCTGGGTCAGTGGGGGGAGATTCGCCGCACGCCCGTGGAGTACGAGCAGATCCCCGCGGATCTGGTCAACGCCTTTCTGGCCGCCGAGGACGACCGCTTTTTCGAGCACTCCGGGGTGGATTTCCAGGGGCTGGTGCGCGCCGGTCTGTCACTGGCTGCCAGCGGCGAGATCACCCAGGGCGGCAGCACAATCACCATGCAACTGGCCAAGATTTTCTTCCTCACCCCGGAGCAGACCTTTGTTCGCAAGGCCAGGCAGATCTTTCTGGCGCTGAAGATCGAACGGGCCTTCGACAAGGGCGAGATCCTGGATCTGTATCTGAACAAGATTTTCCTGGGTCAGCGGGCCTATGGCGTCCAGGCGGCCGCGGAGGTGTATTTCGGCAAGGATATTGACGCGCTCACCCTGGCTGAGATGGCCACCATTGCGGGCCTGCCGAAGGCGCCCTCCCGGGACAATCCGGTGACCAATCCGACCCGTGCTGAAGCCCGCCGGGCCTACGTGCTGCGCCGTATGCTGGAGGTGGGTTTCATCGACCAGCCGGCCTATCAGACCGCCATGCTGGAACCCATGATGTCCCGCCGGCACGGTCCCCAGGTGGAGCTGACCGCCGACTACGTGGCTGAGATGGTGCGCTCCGTCATGGTTCGACGCCTCGGCCCGGCGGCCTATACCTCGGGCTATAAGGTCACTACCACGATTGACTCACGGCTGCAGGCGGCAGCGAACAAGGCCGTCCAGGACGGGCTGACGGCCTACGACCAGCGGCATGGTTATCGCGGCCCCGTCGGCCACCTGGATCAGGCCGCCGTTGAGCCGCGGGCCGATACGGAGCCGAACCGCTACTGGGAGCAGCTGCTGGCCGACTATCCCGACGTGGCGGGCCTGAAAACGGGCCTGGTTCTCGCCGTGGGTGAGCAGACGGCGGAAGTTTTCATTCGCCGCCTGGGTCGCTACGTGATTCCCTGGGAGGGCCTGGCGTGGGCGCGCCCCTACGTAGACGAAAACCAGGTCGGCGAGGCGCCCGAGAAGGCTGCCGATGTGCTGGCGCTGGGGGATCTGGTGCAGCTGGCTGAAAATCCCGACGGCAGCTGGCGGCTTGCGCAGCTGCCCGAGGTGCAGGGCGCCTTCGTGGCCTTGGATCCGGTGGACGGCGCAATTGCGGCGCTGGTGGGTGGCTATGATTACTACGTCTCAAAATACAACCGGGCAACCCAGGCCCAGCGCCAGCCCGGCTCGGCGTTCAAGCCTTTTGTTTATTCGGCGGCGCTGGAAAACGGGTTCACGGCTGCAACGGTCGTGAACGATGCGCCGGTGGTGTTGCGCAGCGCCGAGCTGGAGGACGTGTGGCGGCCGAAGAATTACTCGGGCCGTTTCAATGGCCCCACGCGCTTGCGTGAGGCGCTGGTCAAATCCTTGAATCTGGTGTCGGTTCGGGTCATTCGCGAGACGGGCATTGGGGCCACTGTGCGGCATCTACGGGGCTTCGGTTTTCAGGCTCCGGCCCTGCCCCGCAACCCGTCGCTGGCCTTGGGTGCGGGCGGCACGCCACCGATCGATCTGGCCGCAGGCTACGCCATATTTGCCAACGGTGGTTTCCGTGTTGAGCCCTATTTTATTCAGCGCATCGAGGATTCCGCCGGCGCGGTGCTGTTCTCCGCCAACCCGGCCCTGGCCTGTCGTGAGTGCCCGGTCCCAGAGCCGCCTGCTGAGCAGCCGCCCAGCCCGGCGGAGCCGGATGGCAACGCGCTGGACGAGGCGCTGGATGAGGCGCTGGTGTCCGATCAGCTTGAGCTGTACCCGCCGCTGCCTCAGGCTGAGCGGGTGCTGACGCCCCAGAATGCCTATCTGATCAGCGATATGATGCGCGACGTGGTCAGGCGGGGGACAGGCCGCCGGGCCTACACTGAGCTGCAGCGAGAGGACCTGGCCGGTAAGACTGGAACATCCAACGACCGTCGCGACGCGTGGTTCTCTGGTTTCAATGCCGATCTTGTGGCCACCGCCTGGGTAGGTTTCGACGAGGACCGCTCCCTGGGTAATGGTGAAGAGGGTGGCCGCACTGCGCTGCCCGTATGGAACACTTTCATGGCCCGGGCGCTGCAGGGCGTGCCGTCCCACGTGCTGGAACGCCCGGCGGGTCTTATCGATGTGCGCATCGACCGGGATACTGGGTTGGCGGTCGGAGCGACGGCTCGCAACAGTATTTTTGAGAAGTTCCGCTTGGATCATGTGCCTCCCCAGCAGGCGCCGGTGGAGACCTACGAGCCGCGCCTGGATGGGGATATGGAAGAACCGTTGGAGGAAGAGCGGCTGTTCTAGGCGCCATGGGAAGACGCGCGGTAAATTCGGCGAATCTGCGCGCCAGCCTGGCTCAGGAAGCGGCCCGGCTGATGATCGACCATGGCATCGTGGACTATCGCCTGGCGAAGCAGAAGGCGGCCGCCCGCTTCGGCGTCCGGGAACGCGGTGCCCTGCCCAGTAACGCCGAAATACAGCAGTGCCTGCACGAGCGCCAGCGAATTTTTGATCCCGGCGGTCACGCAAGCCGGTTGCGGACCTGCCGGCGCATTGCTGCCGACATGATGAGCCTGTTCGGCGACTTTCAGCCACGCCTGGCGGGCGGCGTGCTATCCGGGTCGGTGACCGAAACCACTCCCGTAGAACTGCATCTGTTTACAGACGCGCCGGAAACCGTGGCTTTTGTGTTGGACAGCCATCAGATTCCGTTCCGCGACTGTCAACGCCGCTATCGGCTGACTCTCAAGGAGACCACGGTCTATCCCGGTTATAGCTTCAGCGCCAGCGATATCCGGGTAGACAGCATAGTATTTCCCGAGAAGGCGTTGCGGCAGCCGCCCTTGAGCCCGATTGACGGCCGCCCCATGCGCCGCGCTGCACAACGGCAGGTCTTGGAACTGCTGGCCAGTTCCGCTGTGGTCTAGCGGTTTTCGATGGCGACGTAATCCCGTCGCCCAGGCCCGGTGTACAGTTGGCGCGGCCGGCCAATGCGGGCTTCCGGATCAATGCACATTTCCCGCCAGTGGGTGACCCACCCTACGGTTCTTGCAATGGCGAACATCACCGTGAACATGGAGGTGGGAATGCCGAGCGCGCGATAAATAATGCCGGAGTAGAAGTCCACGTTGGGATACAGGTTTTTCGCCACGAAGTACTCGTCCTCGAGCGCGATCTCCTCCAGCTTCAAAGCCAGGTCGAACATGGGCGTGTCGGTCCGGCCCAGCTTGGCGAGCAGGCGGTGACACATCTCGCGAATGATGGCGGCGCGCGGATCGTAGCTCTTGTAGACCCGGTGGCCGAAGCCCATGAGGCGGAAAGGGTCATCCTTATCTTTGGCCCGGGCGACGAACTTGTCGATGTTCTTCGCATCGCCAATCTGCTCGAGCATGTTGATCACGGCTTCGTTGGCGCCGCCGTGGGCCGGTCCCCACAGCGCCGAGATGCCGGCGGCGATGGCGGAAAACGGGTTGGTCCCGGAGCTGCCGGCCAGGCGGACGGTGGAAGTGCTGCAATTCTGTTCGTGATCGGCGTGCAGGATGAACAGCAGATCCAGGGCCTCCGCGGCTACCGGATCCACCTCGTAGGCTGCTGCCGGCACGGCGAAAAACATGTGCAGCAGATTGCTGCAGTAGTCCAGCTCGTTGCGCGGGTACATGAACGGCTGACCCAGCGAGTGCTTATAGGCCGCCGCGGCAATGGTGGGCAGCTTGGCGATAATGCGGTGGGCGAAGATATCACGATGGTCGGCGTTCGAGATGTCCGTAGTATCGTGGTAGAAGGCCGACATGGAGCCCACCACGCCGGAAACCATGGCCATGGGATGGGCGTCGTATTGGAAACCGTTGAAGAAACGCAGCAGCGTTTCGTTGATCATGGTGTGGGTGCCAATAGACTCATCGAATGCGGCCAGCTCGGCGCTCGTGGGCAGTTCACCGTACAGCAGTAGATAAGCCACCTCGATGAAGCTGGATTCGGCGGCGAGCTGTTCGATGGGATAGCCGCGATACATCAATACCCCTTCTTCGCCGTCGATGAAGGTGATGGTGCTCTCGCAGCTGGCCGTGGAGGTGAACCCCGGATCGTAGGTAAAGACACCCATTTCCCGGTAGAGGCGTCCCACCTCGATCACGTCCGGCCCATCGGTTGGGGCACGCGCCGCGAGGGGCAGCTCGCGCCCGGTTTCAGAGTCAATCAGCTTGTAGCGCTCGGTCATGGGTCGCACCCGTCGATAGCGTATGGTGTCCACGGGCGGCCCGCGTGCCGGCCAGTCGGACGGGCTCGCTCGGGCCGTAGCCGGCGAGCAAAAGGCCCCCGATTATAGGGCAGCGTGGCGCGCGGGACCAAGACAGGACATGTCCGCTCGGGTGTCCGGCCACGTCCTCGGACGCTACTTCCCCGCAGCCGCGCGCCCGTACTTCTTGCGGAATTTGTCGACCCGACCGCCCGCGTCGACGATCTTCTGCTTGCCGGTGTAAAACGGATGGCACGCCGAGCAGACCTCCACATGCAGCTCCTGTCCCAGCGTTGAGCGCGTCGTAAATTCGTTGCCGCAGCTGCAGACGACTTTTATCTCCCCGTACTCGGGGTGGATGTCGGGTTTCATGGCGGGATCATGCCTTCAGGGCGGGCGCGGAAGGATACTGGCGGCGCGCCCTTAAAACAAGTCCAAGGTTCTCGCGCCTTGCAAGTTCCTTCCCAGCTTTTGCGGATAAGTTGCCGGCAGGTGGAGAAAAGCAGTGCTTATCCACATTTCCTGTGGATAACTCTGTGGAAGAGGTCGGAGTCAGAGTCCCAGTGGTGCGGATTTCCCCGTGAATGGGCCAGTTTGGCGAAAAAAGCGCCAAACTTAGCTTAAATAATAAAAACAACAGGTTATAAAATATAATAGCGGTTAAGTTGCAGCAATCGTCCCGAACTCGCCTATTTCTCGAGAGCGCCGGCCGCGGATGTGTATAAATCCGGGCCCGGAGGCAGGAAGCGCCCTATGACCTCATTCAGCAGTTCCCTGCCCCGGAGCGTGGCGGCCCAACCCCGGGGCGTGGCATCCATCAGGCCCTGGGCGGCCAGTGTTTCAAAGGTGGGCGCCACAACAGCAAAGGACAGGCCCGTGGCCTGCTCAAACTCGGCTGGTGGCAGCGGTGCGGTGAGGCGCAGCCGATTCAGCATGAACTCAAAGGTCAGATCGTCGGCCGTCAGTACACGGTTGTCCACCGACGCCTGAGTGGTACCGGCGTGGCGCATATAACTTAACGGGTTGCGGCGCCGCATGCTGCGCCGCTGAACGCCAGCGCGGGTCAATTTGCTGTGGGCGCCAGCACCCAAGCCCAGGTAATCACCGAAGTGCCAGTAGTTGAGATTGTGACGGGCGGCGAAGCCAGGCTGAGCATAAGCTGAAACCTCATAGCGCTGCAGTCCGGCTTCTGCCAGCGCGGCTTCACAGCGGGTTTCCATAGCCGCCAGGGCGTCCTCGTCGGGCAGGGCCGGCGGATTACGCTGGAACCGGGTGCCGGGCTCCAGCGTAAGCTGATAGTGAGAGATGTGGGGCGCACCCAGGCGCAGGGCAGCGGCCACGTCCGCGCACGCGTCGGCGACGCTTTGCCCGGGGAGCCCGTACATCAGGTCCACGTTGATGTTCTCAATGCCTGCGCTTAGCGCGCACTCCCATGCCTGATAAATCTCCGCGCTGGTGTGAATGCGCCCCAAGGCCCGCAGCGCCGGGTCGGAAAAGCTCTGGGCCCCCAGGGACAGACGGTTGACGCCGGCGCTGCAAAAGCCAGCGAAACGCCCGGCCTCTGCGCTGCCAGGATTAGCTTCCAGGGTGATCTCAGCATCGGGTCGCAGGGTGAGGCGATCCTTCAGGGCGCTAAGAATTGTGGCGATGGCAGCGGCATCAAACAGGCTTGGTGTGCCGCCGCCGAAGAATACCGAGCTGACAGCGCGGTCAGCGAGCTGTTCGGCACTGGCATCCAGATCGCGCCGCAGCGCGTCTACATACTGCTGCTGGGGTAGGTTGGCCGGGGCAACGTGGGAGTTGAAATCACAATAGGGGCACTTGCGGACGCACCAGGGCAGATGCACGTAGACGCCCATGTCGTCCCGTCGCCGGGGGTCGGCGGGGAGCATCACCAGCGGCGGGCGTCCTGCAACGCGTCCAGCAGTGCCGCCAGAGCCCGCCCGCGGTGACTGATCCGGTTTTTCTCGCCCGGCGCAAGCTGGGCCGCCGTCATATCCAGACCAGCGCCGACGAACACGGGATCATAGCCGAAGCCGCCCTCGCCTCTTGGCCCGTTGGCGATGCGGCCGTGCCAGATGCCTTGAGCGATCAGGGGCGCCGGGTCCTCCGCGTGCAGCAGGCCGACCAGCACACAGTAGAAGCTGGCGGTGCGGCGACCCGCAGGCACGGCCGCGAGCACCTCCAGCAGCCTGGCCACGTTGTCCTGATCAGAGGCTCGCTCGCCGGCAAATCGGGCGGAGTGAATGCCCGGCGCGCCATCCAGGGCATCAACCGTCAGGCCCGAATCGTCGGCGAGTGCCGGCAGACCGGACTGTTGAGCCGCCGCCCGCGCCTTGGCCAGGGCGTTCTCAACAAAGGTCCGGCCGACCTCCGGGGGCTGCACCACGCCCAGCTCATCCTGGCTCAGCAGCGTCAGGTTCTCAGGCGCCAACAACTGACGTATCTCGCGCAGCTTGCCGCGATTGCCGCTCGCCAGAACCCAGCGGCTGGGCAGTTTCGGGCTCATGGGGATTCGAGCA
>JABAOE010020374.1_pt2 | contig 18053 bp, 15 predicted proteins | sample 7062141 | NCBI WGS metagenome assembly JABAOE01 (sample SAMN14538627, study PRJNA623070) | marine sediment metagenome | biome: marine biome [ENVO:00000428]; feature: marine pelagic biome [ENVO:01000023]; material: deep marine sediment [ENVO:00002113] | place: India: Gulf of Khambhat ... | reverse complement strand
CGGCTCTTCGGAGCCGCCCCGTTTCGTCTGCGCAACAGGCGGAGCCGCGCACCGCAAGCGTTCGCGGCTATGCTCCGATTCTCGGATGGCATTACATTGTGGGACGACGCCCTTCGCGAACGACCACGGAGCCCCCATGGCCGACTCGGACCGCTCGTGCTCGAACTGCCAGACCGTGCTCGCCGACTCGGCGCGTTACTGCTACTGCTGCGGCGAGGCGGTGGGCCGACCGTCGAGCCGGGAGGAGCTGCTCCACCTCGAGAAGTTCTTCAGCTACGCGCTCGACATGTGCTGCATCGCGGGAGTCGACGGCTACTTCAAGCGGGTGAACCCGGCGTTCGAGCGGGTCCTGGGCTACACGGCTGAGGAGCTGCTAGGAACACCGTTCGTGGACCTCATCNNACCCGGCGTTCGAGCGGACCCTCGGGTACACCGAAGCCGAGCTCCTGAGCACGCCGTTCGTCGATCTGATCCATCCGGAGGACCGGGCCGACACGGTGGCGGAGATCGGGCGGCTGGCCAGCGGGCTCCCCACGCTCTCGTTCGACAACCGCTACCGCTGTAAGGACGGCACCTACCGGGACCTCCACTGGACCTCGTTTCCCGAGCCCAACAGCGGACTGGTCTACGCGGTGGCCCGGGACATGTCGGAGCGACGCCTGCGGGACGACCAGACCGACCGGCTGACGGGGGTGGCGACGCGGCGCAAATTCGACTCGCAGTTCGCCGAAGAGTGGAGCCGGGCCACGCGCCTGCGGGTCCCGCTGGCGGTCGGCATGGTGGACGTCGACTTCCTCAAGCAGTACAACGAGATCTACGGCCACTCCGCGGGAGACGAGTGCCTTCGCCAGCTCGCCAAGGCGGCCGTCGGCAACCTCCGTCGGGCGGGCGACCTGGTGGCGCGGTACGAGGGCGGCTCGTTCATCATGATCATGGCGGGGGGACTCACCACCAAGACGGCGGCGATGCTGTGCGATCGGATCCGGGAGGCGATCGGCGGCCTGCGGATCCCCAATCCCGGGGCGGCCGACTTGGGAACGGTCACCGTGAGCGGCGGCGCGGCCTCGCTGGTGCCGTCGCGGGACCAGCAGCCCCACGACCTGCTGCACGCCGTGGACGCCGCGCTCTACCAGGCCAAGCAGCACGGCCGCAACCGGGTCCAGCAGTTCCTCCGCTGACCGGGCGGCGCCAAGGCGAATCGATCGCTCCCGATAGACGCCCCGGACCTCCCCGCACCGCACCGTCCCGGACGGCGGCGAAGGCCCAGAGATCTTCCGAAGAGTTTCACGATGGCTTCACGCTCCGTGGGGCAGTCTTCGGCTGGGTCAACGACCCGGAGGCGTCATGCCCATCAGGTTCTCACGGTGGCGCGAGTGGTGGCCGGAGGACGCGGACGACCTGTTCCGCCCCACCAGCCAGCGGGCGACCACGCTCGCCCCCCGGGAGGAGCGCACCGCACCACGGATGCAACGGGAGCGGCACCTCCACCAACTGTGGGAGACGCTGGGGCTGGACGACTGAGTCGGTGCGGTCGGCGGGAGACCGGGCGAGGGTGGTGGTGTAGCTGGGGCCCGTCGACCGCACTTTCTCGTTCGCCGGCCTCGAGGGGCGGCCTTCATGAAGACGGCGGAATCCCCCGCCGGCCCACCCGACCGAGCACACGCAACCATCCCTGACGCCCGCGCCCGCCACGGGGTGCCGGGACCGCACCGAGCCCCCGGGGCGGAGCGCACCCGGACGGTCCGGATCCGGGCCCAGGTGAACCCTGGCCGACCGCCTCCCCCAGGGGTATTCTTGTGGACTCCGCCGCCGGCGCGCTGGCGCCCTCACCCCAACGGGAGCCCCTATGCGCAAGCTCCGCATCGGGATCATCGACCTCATCACCAAGGCCCCCACCAAGTCGGTCTGGGCCAAGATGATGAACGCCAACTTCGCCAGCATCATGCCGCAGGCCATCGGGGTGTGGTGCGAGGAGCAGGGGCACGAGGTCCAGCTGATCCTCTACACGGGCTTCGAGAACCTGGTCGACGAGGTCCCCACCGATGCGGACATCGTGTTCATCGGCGCCTTCTCCCACGCGGCGCAGCTGGCGTACGCGCTGAGCAATCTGTTCCGCGCGCGCGGGATGGTCACGGTGCTGGGCGGGCCCCACGCCCGGAGCTATCCGGAGGACGCCCGGAAGTACTTCGACTACGTGGTCGGATTCACCGACCGCCGGGTGATTCACGACATCCTGGAGGACTGCACGCCGCACCGGCCCGAGGGGGCGTACCTCTCGGCCAACCAGCAGCCGGCCGAGCTGCCGAGCGTGCGCGACCGGTGGCGGTACTTGGAGCCGATCCTCGACCGGACGCCGATGCTCAAGGTGGTGCCGATGATCGGCAGCCTCGGGTGCCCCTACACCTGCAGCTTCTGCATCGACTCGGTGGTCGACTACCAGCCGCTCGACTTCGACGAGATGCGCGACGACCTGCGCTTCCTGCGGACGAAGATGANNACCAGCCGCTGGACTTCGACACCCTCAAGGAGGACTTGCGGTTCCTGCGCCGGAAGATGGCGAAGCCGCGCGTCGGGTGGCAGGACCCCAACTTCGGGGTGCGCTTCGACGACTACATGAACGCCATCGAGGAGGCGGTCCCGCCGGGCAGCATGACGTTCTTCGCCGAGAGCAGCCTGTCGCTCCTGTCCGAGGACCACCTCAAGCGGCTCAAGAAGAACGGCTTCAGCGCGATCCTCCCGGGAATCGAGTCGTGGTTCGACCTGGGGAACAAGTCGAAGACCGGCAAGAAGGAGGGTTTCGTCAAGGTCGACCAGGTCGCCGACCACATCAACCTCATCATGCGCTACGTGCCGTACCTCCAGGCCAACTTCGTGGTGGGCATGGACTCCGACGAAGGGGCGGAGCCGTTCGAGTGCACCAAGCGCTTCGTCGACCAGGCGCCGGGGGCGTATCCCGCGTACTCCCAGCTTTCCGCGTTCGGCTCGAGCGCCCCGCTCAACCTCCAGTATCAGCGGGAGGGGCGGGTCCTGCCGTTCCCCTTCCACTTCCTGAACACCCAGCAGGCGATGAACGTCCGACCCAAGAACTACTCGTGGCCGGAGTTCTACGAGCGGCTCGCCGACCTGACCCGGTACACCTTCTCCCCGCGCGCCATCTACAACCGGTGGAAGGCGATCAAGTCGTCGGGCTGGCGGTGGATGAACGTGCTGCGGGGCATGTCGAACCAGGGCCGCGGGCGGGTGAAGTTCTACTCCCAGCTGCGGCAGCGTCTCGACACCGACCGCGAGCTGCGGGCCTTCTTCGAGCAGGAGACGACGGAGCTGCCGCGGTACTACGTCGACTGGGTGAAGCGGGACCTCGGCCCCTTCTGGGACTGGCTGCCGAACGGGGCCCTGGAGCACGACCCCAACGCGGGGCTCAGGTCCTTCCAGAACGGAAACGGCACGGGCTACAAGACCACGGCGGGCCGGGCCGCCGCCGTGGTGGACGCCTAGACGCCGCCCGTCCCCCCGGAGGCGACCGATGATTCCATGGCGCCGGCGCCGAGCACCGCTCGGCGCACTCGCGGCGTGGCTCGCGGGCGGGACGGCGGCGGCCCCGGCCGCGGCCCAGGGCTTCCCCGAGGACCCGGTGGTGGCCGTCGAGGCCCGCCCGGCGGTGGTCGACCTCGAAGTCGGGGAGCGCGTGCGCGTCGAGTTGATCGCCCTCGACAGCGCCGGCGCCGTGGTGGAGGACGCGCTGATCCTCGCGTCCGTGGTCGGTGCCGAGGCCGGGTGGGACCGCGCGACCTCCGAGGTCGTGGGCCTCGCCCCCGGCGAGACCACCATCGAGGTTCGGGTCCGGCGGGCCACGCCGGGCGGGCCCGGATTCGTGGACCTCTCGGGGGCGATCGTGGTGCGGGTCCGGCCCCTGCCCGTCATCCGGCTGGAGATCGCGCCGCCCGCCGGCCCGGTCTACGCCGGGACCAGGATGGAGCTCGCGGCCACGGCGCATTCGGCGGCGGGGGTCCGGCACGACGCGACCATCACCTGGCGGTCCTCCGACGAGGAGATCGCCGCGGTGTCGCCGGGGGGGTTGCTCCGCCTCGGGCGGGCCGGGCGCGCCGCGGTGTCCGCGGCGGCCGATGGAGCGACCGCGACCCTCGACCTCGTCGTGATCGAGAACCCGATCCGCGAGCTCCTCGTGGAGCCCGGGTTCTCCGAGGTGCCGAGCGGGGAGGCGGTCCGGTTCTCGGTGCGGGCCCGGGACGCCGCGGGAACGGAGGTCCCGACCGGCACGCTCGAGTGGGCGCTGGCGGCACAGCCCGAGGGCGGGGCCGGCGCCTTCCTGGACGACGGGATCTTCGTGGCCTACGGCCCCGGACGGTACGTGGTGTCGGCCTCGGCGGGGGCGGCGTCGGCGGCCACCGAGATCCGCGCCACGCCGAGGGCGGCGCGGCGCCCCATCACGCAGGTGGGCCGGGTCGCCGCGGAGCCGGGCCACGAGCTCACCGACTTCATCGTCTTCGAGGGCGTGGACGGCCGCGACTACGCCTACACCGGCACCTACCACGGCAACGCGATGCACGCGTTCGACGTGACCGACCCGAGCGCCCCCGTCCTGACCGACTCGGTCCTGGTGGACGGCCGCCGGGTGAACGACGTCAAGGTGAACGCCGACGCTACGCTCGCCGTGATCACCAGCGAGAACGCCTCGACCCGCCGCAACGGGATCACCCTGCTCGACCTCACGGAGCCGGCCCACCCCCGGATCCTGACCCACTACACCGAGCAGCTCACCGGCGGGGTCCACAACACGTGGATCGTGGGTGACCTGGTGTACGCCGTGCAGTACGGGACGATGGACCTCCACATCATCGACGTGTCCGACCCCTCCGCGCCGAAGACGGTGGGACGCTGGGGGATCGCCAACGACGACCGCTGGCTGCACGACGTCACGATTCAGGACGGCCTGGCGTACCTCAGCTACTGGAACGACGGCCTCTACATCCTCGACGTCGGCGCCGGCATCAGAGGCGGGACGCCGACCGCGCCGGCACTCGTGTCGAGCTACCGGTACGCCTACCGACTCGGCTCCGAGCGCTACGCCAACACCCACCACGCGATCCGTGCGGGCAACTACGTCTTCGTGGCGGACGAGATCTTCAACTGCGCCGAGTGCGTGAACGGCCCCCGGGGCTACGTGCACGTCCTGGACGTCTCCGATCTGGAGCACCCCCGCGAGGTGGCCTTCTACCGGGTCCCGGAGGCGGGCGTCCACAATCTGTGGGCCGAGGACGACCTGCTCTACATCGGATACTATCAGGGCGGGCTCCGGGTGCTGGACATCTCCGGCGAGCTGCGGGGCGACCTGTACCGGCAGGGCCGCGAGATCGGCTGGTTCATGACGGCCCCCCCTGGGGTGGGTCTGCCCTTCACCTGGGGCGCCCAGCCCTACAAGGGGCTGATCTACGCCGCCGACTCGAACACCGGGCTCTGGATCATGCGGATGGAGGATCCCCAGGGCCCCCTGCCCTAAGGCCTCCGGCCGGGGCCTCGGCCCCTTCCAGACCCCCCAGGCACCTCCCGATTGCCCGGAGGCCGTCACACGCGAAACGTGACGTACGTCCCCGCATTCGCAGGTACCGAACCCCAATTTCAGGGTGACGGGGTGGGCGCCCGGCCCCTCCCACCACATGCACTGGCGAGCCCGGCCCGGCGCCTGGCGGGGACGACCTATATGGGACAGCAACACCCGTGATCACGGTCCTGATCGTCATCATCGCGGTGCAGACCGTGTTTCTGATGGCGACGTTCGCCGTTCTGGCCGTGCGCCGAGCCTTGCACCGGCGCCGCGCCGCGGTGCGCGCGCGCGAGAGCGCGCGCATCAACGAGGCGCTGCGATTCGTGTTGCTCGGCGGCATGGACGGCGAACAGTTCCGGCAAGTCATCGACAGCTGCGGGTTCGACACCGTGACCATCGTGCTGCAGGAGCACGCCGCCCAGATCCGCGGCGACTCCTGGGAGGCGGTGGTCGGGCACGTCCGGGAGTCCCGGTGGTTCCGGGAGATCCGGGCGGGACACACCGAGTCCCGCTTCTGGTGGCGGCGGCTGGTCGGCGCCCGGGCCCTCGCGCTCCTGGCCGACGAGACGGACCTGCCCGTGGCCCGCGAGCTCCTCACCGACGAGCACCCGGCCATCCGCCTGGCGGCCATCTCGATCGTCCGCCGCCTGCCGCGCCCCGAGTTGATCGAGATCGTGCTGGATCGCGCGATCCGCGCCCAACCGGTCGTGATGCGGTACTTCTTCGACACGCTCGCCGCCGTGCCCGACGCGGTGGCACCGATCCTCAGAGCGCGCCTCGACCACCCCGACCACCGCGAGCACCTCGCGGCACTCCTCCGGGTGGCTGGCGTCGCCCCGACCCCCGGCCTTCTCGAGATCGTGCTGGCCCATACGCGAGACCACGAACTGGAGATCCGGGTGGCCGCAGCGCGGGCGCTGGGCAGCTACCCGTCGGCGGCCGCCGTGGACGCCCTGATCGAGCTGCTCCAGGACGAGGCCTGGCAGGTCAGGACCCAGGCCGCCTCCGCCCTGGGGTTGACCCGGGCCGTGGCGGCCCGCCAGGCCCTCGATGCGGCGCTCCGCGACTCGAATTGGTGGGTGCGGCTGCGTGCCGCCGTGGCGCTCCGCCAGCTCGGCACCCAGGGCGTCGCCTCGCTCAGCGAGGCGCAGGCCGGCGACGATCGGTTCGCGGCGGAGATGGCGCGCTACGCCCTCCGCCTCACCCACGCCGCCGTCGGCGAGTACGCGACCTAGCCCATGTTCGGCGACCTGGTTGCGAAGTGGATCGTCGTCGCGGACGTCACCATCATCTGGTACTTCCTCGCGGTCAACTCGTTCTACGCGCTGCTGCTGCTGCTCTCGGTTCCCGAGATCTGGCGGCACTGGAAGATCACCAACCACGAGGACCTCCGCGTGTACGTCGGGTCGGAAGCGCTGCCCCCGATCTCGGTGCTCATGCCCGCCTACAACATGGAGGCGAACATCGCGGCGAGCGTGTCGGCGCAGCTGGCGCTGGAGTACCCCCACCACGAGGTCGTGGTAATCAACGACGGCTCCACCGACGAGACCCTGGAGCGCCTCAAGGAGGTCTTCGACCTCTACGAGGTCCCGCCGGCGTTCCCCATCCGGCTCAAGACCACGCCGGTACGGGCGTTCTACCGCTCCCGCACCCGGTCGTCGCTGCTGGTGGTCGACAAGGAGAACGGCGGCAAGGCCGACGCGCTGAACGTCGGGATCAGCGCGGCCCGCTACCCGCTGGTGGTCGCGGTGGACGCCGACACGCTGGTGGCCCGCGACGCGCTCCTCCGGCTGGTGCGCCCCTTCCTGCTCGGCGAGGATGTGGCGGCCGCCGGCGGCACGATCCGGGTCGCCAACGGATGCCGCGTCGAGCACGGCCAGGTCACCGATCCCAAGGTTCCGCGCCGCTTCCTGGCCGGGATTCAGGTTCCCGAGTACCTCCGCGCATTCCTGTTCGGGCGGCTCGGCTGGAACCGCCTCGGCGGCAACCTCATCGTATCGGGCGCGTTCGGGCTGTTCCAGCGCCACTATCTCCTCGCGATCGACGGGTACCAGACCGGCAACGTGGTCGAGGACCTCGACCTCGTCGTCCGGCTTCACCGGCACCTGCGAGACAAGAAGATCTCGTACGACATTCCGTTCATTCCCGACCCGGTCGCCTGGACCGAGGTGCCCTCGGACGTGCGCACGCACGGAAGGCAGCGGGAGCGCTGGCATCGCGGGCTGATCAGCACGATGCTGACGCACATCGACCTGCTGCTCAACCGCAGGTACGGGCGGATCGGGATGATCACCATGCCGTTCTACTTCTTCGGCGAGATGCTGGCCCCGGCGGTGGAGCTCTTCGGGTACTTCCTCACCATCGTCGGCTTCGCGATGGGACTGCTCAGCGAGCAGCACGCGGTGCTCTTCCTCGCCGCGGCGCTCGGCTACCAGATGCTCCTCAGCATCTGGGCGATCATCCTGGAAGAGATGACCTTCCGGCAGTACCGGAGCTTCCGAGACATGCTGCGGATGATCTGGTACGCCATCGCGGAGCCGTTCGGATACCGGCAGCTCACCGTCTTCTGGCGGCTGCGGGGGTTCTGGAACGCCTTCCGGGGCCTGAAGGGCTGGGGCGAGATGCACCGGGTGGGGTTCGAGGTGGAGAAGCATGCGTAGCCGGGCCTGGCTGGTCGCCTTCGCGCTGGCGGGCGTCTCGGCGCCGCCGGCCGCGGCCCAATGCGGCGCCGCGACCGGCAACCTCGTGGAGGAGGGCTGGATGGCCTACCGCGCCGGCTCGATCGAGCGGGCCCGCGAGTGGTTCCGGCGGGCGGCCGCCACCTGCCCCGAGGACCGGGGTGCGCGCGCCGGACTGGGATACGCGGCCCTGAGGCTGGGGCGGCTCGAGGAGGCCACCCGCTGGTTCGACGCGGTCCTGACCGACCACCCGAACGACGTCGACGCCCTGGTGGGCTCGGGGCTGGTGGCCTGGCGCGAGGGGGACACCCACGCGGCCCGGCGGCACATGCGGCGGGTCCAGGAGCTGGACCCCCAGCACCCCGAGGCCGCCCGGGTGCTGGGTCGGCTGCCGGCGGAACCGGTCCGCCGGGACCGGCCCCCGCTGGTGCTTCCCGACACCGTCGAGTACGTCGCCCGGGCCCACGGGAGCCGGCTCCAGGTGCGCGGGGCGGACGGCTGGGAGACGATCTACGTGATGGGCGTGAACCTGGGGGCCGCGCTGCCCGGCAGACACCCCAGCCAGTTCCCCGACTCCGCGGTGTACGCCCGCTGGATCGCCCAGATCGCGGCGCTCGGTGCCAACACCGTGCGCGTCTACACCATCCACCCCCCGGCGTTCTACCAGGCGCTCGAGGCGCACAACCGTGCGCACCCCGAGCGGCCGCTGTGGCTCATGCACGGGGCCTGGGTCGAGCTGCCCCCGGGGCACGACTTCNNACGACGCCGACTGGAACGGCGCGTTCGAGGCCGAGATGCGCCGCGTGGTGGACGTGGTGCACGGTCGCGCGGAGATCCGGCCCCGCCCGGGGCACGCCGCCGGGTGGTACACCGCCGACGTGTCGCCCTGGACCCTGGGGTTTCTGATCGGACGGGAGTGGGAACCGTTCGCCGTCGAGGCGTACAACGCGCACCACCCCGAGCGGACCTCGTTCGCCGGCCGCTACGTCACCGTGGCGCAGGGCCGGGCGACCGACGTCTGGCTGGCCCGGTCCCTCGAGACGATGGTGCGGTACGAAACCGAAACGTACCGCAGCCAACGTCCGGTCGCCTACACCAGCTGGCCGACGCTGGATCCGATGACCCACCCGACCGAGGCTCCCGGCCATGAGGAGCACGCGATCCGGCAGGCCCTCGGGGAGCGGGTGACCGAGGTGAGCCCGGAGTACGACAACGACGCCGTGTCGGTCGACCCGACGGCCCTGAGCGCGACGCCGGCGTTCCAGCCGGGCCTGTTCGCCGCGTACCACGCCTATCCCTACTACCCCGACTTCATGGTCCTCGACCCCGAATACGGCCGCACCCGGGGGCCCTACGGAGCGTCCAACTACTACGGGTACCTGCGCGACCTCAAGGCGCATCACCCCGACATGCCGGTGATCATCGCCGAGTACGGCGTGCCGGCCAGTCTGGGGCCGGCGCACCTGCAGCCCCAGGGGTGGCATCACGGGGGGCACTCCGAGCGGGCGATGGCCGAGATCGATGCCCGGCTCACGCGGGAGATCTGGGCCGCCGACATGGCGGGCGGCATCGTCTTCGCCTGGATCGACGAGTGGTTCAAGNNCGGGGGGGGCGCTGTTCGCCTGGATCGACGAGTGGTTCAAGAAGAACTGGCTGGTGATCGACTTCGAGATCCCGCTCGACCGCAACCGGCTGTGGTACAACCGGCTGGACGCCGAGCAGCACTACGGGCTGGTCGCGATGGAGCCCGAGCCCCGTCTGCCGGAGGGCCCGCTGGCCGCGCGGCTCACCGCGTGGCGGGCGGTGCCGACCCTCTACCGCGACGACGACGGGACCCGCATCCGGGCGCTGGCCGACGAGGCGTACCTCTGGCTGCTCGTCGAGGGCGGCGACGACCGGACGTGCGAGTGGTTCGTGGGGTTCGACGTGTTCGAGCCGGAGGCCGGCGGGCTCCGCTGGCCGCTCGGCGTCGGCCCCGAGATCCCCGTGGGCGTCGAGTTCGTCCTCCGACACTCCCCAGCGTCCACGCGGATGCTCGCGCACCCGTCGGTGCAGCCGTACCGCGTGGTCGAGCTCCCGGAGGCCCGCTCCTCCGGCCTCCGCACGGTGGCGATCGCGGACCCCCCTGCCGGTCTCTTCAGCGGGCGCTACACCATGCGCGACAACGCGCCGTACCGCTCGGAGCCGCGCCGCGACGGACGCTACGACACCTTGCGGGTGGTGGTGAACGCGCGGCGCTTCGGTCGGGACACCGTGGAGCACGCGGGCTTCGGCTACGACCGCGGCGTGCTGCCGGGGGGTGCTCCGCCCGACGGCTTCTGGGAACGCGACGCCGAAAGCGGCGCGGTCGAGATCCGGATTCCGTGGGGCCTGCTGAACTTCACCGATCCCAGTCAGCGCCGCGTCCTGTGGGACCGCTCGGGCACCGGGACCCCGATGTTTCCCACCGAGACGGTAGACGCCATCGGGATCACCGTCGCGGCGCGCCGGAACGACGGCAGGTGGCGCGCGTGGCCCGCCTCCGGGCGGGCCGACGACGTCGCCCGGTTCAGCTGGGCCACGTGGGAGGCACCGCGCTGGCGGGCACGCCCCCGTCCGGTGTACGCCGCGCTGCGCGAGGTCTTCGCCGAGCTGTCCCGCAAGGACCGGTGGGTCGGGGTGGAGGTGCAGCGGTGAGGCGCCGAGCCCTGATGGCGCTGCTCGCGCTCGGCCTCGCGGCGGGGGGAACCGGGGCGCGGCCGCTGGCCGCCCAAGAGCCCGACGCGGACGCGGCGTGGAACCGGGGCGATCTCGACCTCGCCGAGCGGCTCTATCGGGAGCGGTTGCTGCCCGACTCCACCGACCAGCGGGCGCTGCACCGCCTGGCGCTGCTGCTCGCCTGGTCGGAGCGGTACGCGGAGGGCGTGCAGCTCTTCGACCGGCTGCTCGTCGTCGCCCCCGACAACGGCGAGGCACGCCGCGACCGCGCCAAGGTGCTGTCGTGGGCCGGGCGCTTCGACGAGTCGATCGAGGAGTACGGGCGCGTGGCGGTCGACCCGCGGTACGGCCGCGCCGGCCGGCTCGGGTTGGCGCAGGTGCTGTCGTGGTCCGACCGGCTGGACAGCGCCGTCACGGTGTATCGCGCGATGCTCGATGCCGATCCCGACGACCTGGACGCCCGTCGGGGCCTGGCGCGGGTCACGGCGTGGACGGGCGACCTGGTGACCGCGGAGGCGCACTGGCGGGAGGCGCTCGCGCAGGACCCGGACGACCCCGGCACCCGCGTCGGGCTGTCGCAGACCCTCCGGTGGCAGGGCCGCGCGGGCGAGGCGTACGAGCTCGTCGCCCCGCTCCAGTCCGACTCCACCCCCGAGGACGTCCAGCGCGAGCTCGACGAGCTGCGGCCGGCGATCGGACCGCAGGTCGCCCCCACCGTCGTGTTCGAGACCGACTCAGACGACAACGACATCGCCACCGTCGCGGCGAGCGGGGGGTGGCGGCCCCTCCCGCGCCTGCGTGTCGAGCTGGACGGCTACCTCCGGCGGGCGACCCGGCGGGGCGTACCCGGCTCCGGACGTCAAAGCGGCGGCGTGCTGATCGGCGCGCGCGGCTACGTCGCCTCCGGGTGGACCGTGTCGGGCGGCGTGGGGCTCGCCGAGTCCAATTCCCCCACGGCCGGCACCGCGCTCCGGGCCCGGCTCGACGCGGCCACGCCCGCCCGCCACCGGATCGGCGGCACGGTCTCGTACCGCCGCGGCCCGCTGGACGCCACCGCCCAGCTCATCGACCGAGGGGTGCGCATGGACGACTGGGGTCTGTCCGTCCGGGCGGAGCCCGCGCCGCGCTGGTCGCTGGCCGCCGGCTACCTGCACACCCGCTTCTCGGGCAGCGAGCCCAATCACCGCAATCTGTGGCGCCTCTCGGCCGTGCGGCGCCTCTCCGGCGCGTGGGCGCTCGGGGTCCGGGCGCGCGCGTTCACCTTCAGCAAGGACCTCACGGACGGCTACTTCGATCCCGACTTCTACGGGGTCGCGCGCGTCGCCGTCCGCTGGCAGCGAAACCGCGCGCGGTGGTCGGTAGCGAGCGAGGTCGCACCGGGCGTGCAGCAGGTGGGAAGCGCCGGCTCGCTGCGCGGCGTGGTGGATGTCTCGGGACGGGTCGCCTACCGCGCGGCACCGGGCCGCGAGATCGGGCTGTCGGCGGTCTTCTCCAGCTCCGGGTTGCAGAACCTCACGACGGGCGGCGCCGACTACCGCTACCTCGCCATCACGGTCTTCGGCTCGACCGTCTTCTAGCGCCCGCCAGCCCCGCCCTAGTACTCGACCGGTCCGGGCTTCTCCTTGCGCCAGGGCTGCTCGGCCACGATGCCCCGCGCCGCGAGCAGGCCCGCCTTCGACGCCTGCCGCTCGGTGGTGCCGTGCGGGACCTCGTACCGCGACTCGGGCGTTCCGTGGTCTTCCTTGTACAGGTGGAGGGTCCGGGTCGGGAAGGCGAACTGCACCCCGAGTTTGTCGGCCAGCCGCACGATGTCCATGAACAACCGCTCCCGCTCCCGCAGCTCCGTGGACCAGTCGGGCACCTCGTGGAAGACGTACAGGAGGATGTTGAAGCTGGAGTCGGCGAACTCGTTGCACCACACCTGGTAGTAGTCCTTCCGGGTGTACGGGTGGCGCCGGATCAGCTCCCGGATCCCCTCCGTGAACGCCAGGAGCTTCTCGGGCGGCGTGTCGTACTGCACGCCGATCATGGTCCGCCAGCGCCGGTAGGTCCGCCGCCCGAAGTTGTCCACCGTCGCCCGGACGAGCGCCGCGTTGGGCATCGTCACCTGCGAGTTGTAGAAGGTGCGGATCCGGGTCGACCGGAACCCGAGCTCCTCGACCGTGCCCTCGACGTCGCCGATCACCACCCAGTCCCCCACCTCGAACGGGCGGTCCAGCACCACCGCGACCGAGCCGAACAGGTTCTCGATCGTGTCCTTGGCGGCGAACGCGAACGCCAGGCCGCCGATGCCGAGGCCGGTGAGGAGCGGCAGGATGTTGATCCGGAGGCTGTGGGCTCCGTACACCACCCCCAGGGCGACCACGAACAACTTGGCCGTCTTGCGGAGCAGCGGCACGATGATGTCGTCGAACTTGGTCTCGGTGACGCGCGAGCGGTGGAGCAGGACCTCGCCGACGAGGTCCGCGATGCGCCATCCGGCCAGCGTGCCCGCGAGCACCGCGAACACGCCGGTCGCCGCCTGCGCCACGTCCCCCGCCCGGCCGCCGAGGGCGAGGCCTCGCATCAGCAGCAGCCACATGACGCCCGCGCCGAACAGCCCGACCGCCCGGACCGCATCCGTCAGGACCCGGTCCTCGGTCGCCTCGGAGACGCGCTGCACCGCCCGCGTGGCGAGAGGCCGCACCAGGACGCGGACCGCGAAGTCGGCCAGCACGCCGAGGAAGATGACGATGAGCAGCCCGAGCCACTGCCAGTAGCGGACCCCGAAGGCCTCGCCGCGGTAGAGCCCCGACGGGATCATCGGCCGCACCCACCCCGGAACCTCCAGCGCCGACTCGTCCACCTCGACCTGCTGCGGCAGCGCGCTCAGGGCGGCGCTCAGCGCGCCGATGCCCGCCACCGTCGGGGCCGAGAACCGCCAGGCGCCGTCGGCCTGACGCGCGAAGGCGATCACCCCGTCCCCCACGGCCACGCGCTCCAGGATCGCCTCGTCGACGGGGTCGAAGGGTCGGGGGAAGTAGGTGAACTGCTGCTGGTCCGGCCGGAGCTCCGCGACCCCGGGCAGCTCGTCCGGCGTCACCGCCCGCAGGCGGTTCAGCGCCGCCCACACGTTCCGCGCGGCGCGGCGCGCCTCGTCGCTGCCCGGCGCGACCCCCGCCCCGGCGAGGTCCATCGCCGCGAGCGCCGAGTCGATCCGCTCCGGCTCGCCCTGCTGCACCGCGTTCACCGCGCGCAGGAAGGTGAACATCGTCGTGCGCGGGCTGTCGTAGCCAGCGGGGGCCTGCGGCACGCCCGCGGCGGTGTCCGCGACACCCGCCGGCTCCTGCATCGGCACCGCGGCGATCAGCAGCCAGGTGAGGAGCGTGTGCATCGCAGGTTCGTGGTGGCGGTGGAAGATGAGGGTGTCCGGGATTCAACTTAGGGGCGAGCGAGGGACGGCACCACCGAGGGGACCGCCCCGCGGCCCCCTCGGTCCTCCCGTCGGCACCCCGTGCTAGGGCTTGCCGAAGCTTTCATGGGGGATCATGAGATGCGCGTACGGCGTGTCGGGCCACATGACCCACGGTCCGCCGTTGTACGGATCGGTCGAGATGTTCTTCAGCGACTCGAGGTCCGGGACCAGGATCATGGAGTGGGCGCCCAGGCCGACCACCCAGTCGTCCTCGGTCGTCATCTCGGTGGCGTACGGATCGGTGTTGCTGACCGCAGCGTCGCCCTGCAGCATATACGCGATCCCCAAGCCGGTGTACGTCGGCTCGGTCTTGTTCATCAGCGCGTGCACGAAGTTCAGCCACGGCTCATTGACGCACCACGGATCGTTGCCGGGGGTGTCCGGCCGGTCCGGCAGGCAGGTCCAGCCGTTGGTGCCTTCGCGGATCCTGTTCATGGACCAGTCGACGATCGCGGCGTCCATCGAGATCGACGAGGGTCCCGCGCTCATCGCGCTCTCGATCACGTCGTCCTGCGCTGCGGCCGCGGGCGGAAGCAGCAGCGCTGCGGCAAGGAGGGTGAGGCACCGGCGTCGCATGATAGACTCCTTTACTGGAGGGACGCGCAAACTTGGGCCTGGGTACGGCGTCCGGCTAGAGGGGGATCGATCCCGGCCTCAACCCGGCCGCGCCGTCCGCAGCGGTGCCGCCCGCGCGCCGCGGATCAGAGCCCACACACACCCGTGCCGGCGATCCTGCTAAGAGGTTCCCCGTCCGATACTTGCGGTTCGGCGCCCTACGGTGCATCTCTTGCTCTTCGACCTCCTTCTGAGATTCAGAGAGTCGAGTTGGCCATGCCCGCATCCCGCCACCGTGCCCTCGCCGGCGCGCTCGGGAGCCTGCTCCTGGCGCTCGGCGCCTGCCACGACCAGGCGACCGGGCCGGACCTCGCCCAGGGGCTGACCATCCGCCCGCTCTTCGCGGTGGCCGGCAGCGCCGGCCCCGCCGGGGTCGTCGAGATCGCCACCACCCGGGTCGTCCTGGCGCGGGCCGACGGCACCGTGGTGCTGGACTCCGTCGTCACCGTGCCGCCCGGCGCCACCGAGATCACCCTCGAGGTCGAGGTCGTCGTCTCCTCCGACACCGAGGAGTTCGACCTGAGCCTCGCCTTCCGGGACCCCAGCGGCAGCGTGGTCTTCACCGGCGGGCCGGTGCGGGTGCGGCCGGTCGCCGCGACCGACACCGGGCCGGTGCTGGTGGACGTGCCGACCACCTACGTGGGCCCGGGGGCGGACGCCGCCGCGGTGCAGATCATCCAGCGGGGCGCGGTGGTGCCGTTCGGGGGGAGCCTCACGCTCGCGGCCGAGGCGCTGGACGCCCAGGGCCAGCCGCTCGCCAACACCCCGATCGTCTGGAGCAGCCTGGATCCGACGGTCGCCAGCGTGCCCGACCCGGCGGTGGGCACCGTGGTGGCCGGCACCACCGAGGGCACGGCGCGCATCGTGGCGACCCTGCTCACCGGCCAGGCCGACACCCTCACCATCAGCGTGGTGCCGACGGTGGCCGGCGCCGACTGGATCTTCCACGCGAGCGGCATCTCAAACTTCGACGGCGTCGACCGCCTGAACTCGGGCCGCTTCCTCGAGCTCGTCGACCCGGTCAACCGGATCATCTACCCCGAGCTGGCCAACAGCCGGGGCGACGAGGAGATCGTGGGGCTGGCGTACGACCCGATCACCAACCGGGTCTTCGCCACCGACCGTGACTGCGACCTCCTCAGCATCGACCCGGCGACCGGGACGGAGGTGCTGGTCGGCAACATCAGCGGCTCCGACGGGTTCTGCGGGGGACCGCCCAATTTCGCCAAGGGACTGGCGTTCGAGCCCGGCACCGGGCGGCTGCTGGCAGGCCCCACCCCCGAATTCAGTGACGGCAACCTGTACGACATCGATCCAGCCACGGCCGTCTCCACGGTCATCGGGCAGGTGACGACGGTCGGGGGCGTGCCGCTGGACGGCTACAACGGCTTCGCCTTCCAGCCGGGCACCGGCGTGCTGTACGTGGTGGGGCATCAGACCGGCGACGTCCTCCGCGATCGCTACCTCATGACGGTGAACGTCTCCACCCTCACCGCCACGCCGATCGCGCTGCTGCCGCAGACCGGCGTCGCCAGCATCACCTTCACCTCCGACGGCACCCTCTACGCGGTCACCGGCGACGGCGCCACCGTGCCCGAGACCCTCTGGACGGTGGACCTCGGCACGGCCGCCATGACCCAGGTCATGCCGCTCGGCAACGGCGACGACGGCGAGGCGATCGTCGCGGTGCCGTCGCAGCCGGTCGGCTCGATCTGGACCACGAGCGGTGACGGTACCGCGATCGCCACGATCGACGCCGCCATCGGAGTCGGCGCGACGGTCGGACCCGTCGGGTTCTCACAGACCTGGGCCGCCGCCTTCGACATCGACGGCACCCTGTACACCCTGGTGAACGGCTTCTCCGGCAACGCGCAGCTCGCGACGGTGAACCTGGCTACCGGCGCCGCGACCCCGATCGGCCAGGGCCTGGGCTTCAACATGATCTCGCTCGAGTTCGACGCCGCCGGAACGCTCTACGGCATCGGGTACGCCGACGCCCTGCTGTACCAGATCGACAAGACGGCGGGTACTGCGACGTCGATCGGCAGCACCGGGATCAACAGCAACATGGACCTCGCGTTCAATTCGGCCGGGACCCTGTACGCGACCACGAATGACCAACTCTGGACCGTCGACGTCTCGACCGGTGCCTCGACCCCGCTCGGCCCGGTCACCGGTGTGTGCACCGGCGGGCAGATCATGGGGATCATGTTCGACGCCCAAGACGTGCTCTACGCCACCAACTACGCCGCCAGCGATGCGTCGTGCCTGATGACGATCGACTTGACCACGCTGGCCGCGACCGTCGTCGGACTCACGGGGCTGCAGTCGCCCCACGGCGGAGACATTCGGGTCGCGGTGGACTAGGCGTTGTCGGCAGCCCAGATCCTCTCGTTGGAACCGCCGCCGTAAGGCACGGCCGTCGGGGGACGCCGGGCGAAGCGGGCCCCGGCGCCCCCGCGCATCACAACCCGATCGCCACGCCCACGCGGAACGTCAGGTAGTTCGCCTCGCTCCGGATCGGGAAGACCGTCACCGACCCGTCCGGGTTGTCCACGACATCGCCCCGCGTCAGGTACTCGACCTCCCCGTTGTGGGTCGACTCCACCGAGAGGTCCAACGACACCGGCCGACGCCCGCGGGAGAGCTGGACCAGCAACCCGGTTCCCGCGCTGAGGGCGAAGGCGACGTCGTCGAAGTTGGTGGAGCTCGCGAACTCGCCGAAGTCGGCCGACCCGCCCACCGACGAGACCGTGGCGAAGTACGAGAACCCCATCGTGCCGAACACGTACGGCCGCACCGGGCCGCGCGCCAACGCGATCTGCGGCCCCATCCCGACGTGGAAGATCATGTTGCTGGTGGTGACGTCCACCAGCACCCGCGGCACCGTGGCGCTGAGCGGCGCGCTGAACCGCTCCTGACCGTAGACGACGAACGACCCCTCGAACCGCACCCCCACCTGCCGGCTGTCGCCCGCCCCCACGACGCCGTGCAGCGCCAGGCCCCCGCCCCAATCCACGAACTCCCGGAACTCCCCGACCGGCCG
>JABAOE010021335.1_pt2 | contig 18073 bp, 16 predicted proteins | sample 7062141 | NCBI WGS metagenome assembly JABAOE01 (sample SAMN14538627, study PRJNA623070) | marine sediment metagenome | biome: marine biome [ENVO:00000428]; feature: marine pelagic biome [ENVO:01000023]; material: deep marine sediment [ENVO:00002113] | place: India: Gulf of Khambhat ... | reverse complement strand
ACAACCTGTTCCAGGCGGTTCTGGTCCGCACATATACGTGCTTGCACATCGGGGAGCAATAGCTCAAAACGATGCTTTGACTCCATCTCCTGGTAAGGCCTAAGAACCTCGCCAAGCCTCTCTTTAAAGTCGAACTCCTGGTAGTTCAGTGTCAAGGCTCTCCCGGACTCCACCCGACTGACATCCAGCAGATCGTCGATCAAACCGCCAAGAGCCAGGGCCTTGTCATGGATCAGCTGCAGGCAATCGGCCTTCTGCTTATCATCGAAGACAGCCGCAGTTTCCTCTGACGTTAACAGCTCGGCATAGCCAATAATTGTCGTCAGGGGAGTGTTCAATTCGTGGGCAGCCATCCCCAAAAAAGCGCTCTTCATCTGTTCGACTTCACGTTCCCTGGTTACATCCCGAATTAACAGCACAACCCCCGGCGATTCAGCTTCATCCGGGACAAACTGTGAGATTCTCACCTGGTAAATGCAGTTCTTTTTACGCTCATCACAGGGCAGCTCCATGTCGAATGCTTTCGATTCATAACCGACATTCAATCTTTGGCCGATATTTTTGATGAAATCGACATTGCCGCTAAGTTGGCCAATCGAATTCCCGACTTTGTCTTCCAATGTGACACCCAGTATCTTCTCTGCTGCCACGTTCATATGCAGAACTTTCAGTTCACCATCGGTGACAACGACACCATCGGGTACGGAACGCAAAATCTCCTCCAGCTTTTCCCGATCGATACGGATTTCTTCTATTGCATCTGCCAGCGCATTTTGTGCCCGAATTCGCTCCGCAATCTGCTCCGTCAACAACTCATTGGCATCAACAATTTCACGGGTACGCTCCGCGACACGCATTTCCAGCCCCTCGTTTGCCTTGACCAGGGCTTCTTCCGCAACTTCGCGCTCCCGCAGGCTGATGTAGGCGCGGTATAGAGCAACGGAGATGGCTATCAGAAACGCTATCGACATGAAGACACTTGTCACCCGGGACAGCAACGATAGCCTATGGGTCTGATTAACGCTATGCGTAATATCGTAGTAAACTTCGAAGGCTCCACCGAACTTGTCACCAACCATAAAGGGTACGTAGGTTTCGACGATGTCAAGTTGAGATACATCGCCTTCGGCCGTTTTACGGTCTTTTTTAACAACCTTGGAATAAACCTGGCCCTTGGCAACAACGTTGTGAAAGTAGTCTCTCTGATTTACTGAGCCGACCTCATCCTGTTGGGTAGAGAAGAGGATTTCACCATTGGCAGCAAAGATGCGCAGCTTGATCAGCTGCTGGTCTCTGCTCACAGGTTTAAGGCTTTGGGTCAGCCCCTCCGGCAGCATTTCCTTGGTCAGGAACTGGTTTTCGAGATGCAGCGTCCGCACCATGTAACTGGCATAACGCACCGCCTCGTTTTCAGCTTTCTCTATAATCAGGTCATTGTAGGCAGGATGAACAAAAAGAAAATCGTAACCTGGCAAGAGGATGGCAATTGCCAGGGAGAGAATCAGCAGGTTGCGAATCAACCTGTAACGCAGCATATCATAGGCCTTTTGCACAGTTAAAACGTTTAGGGAGATACTATCGCAAACGAATATACATTAATTTAATCAAAGAGCCAATAGGGCCAGAGATGTGAATCAAACGGATGCCACAAGAATAAATGTGCTTTGTTCTTGCCCCGTTTTTGTACTATGGCATAATCCGTTCACAGGAGATTGATCCATGCAACGTGCGAGTGGCATTCTGCTCCACCCAACAGCTCTTCCCAACTCATTACCGGTCGGCGATCTCGGCGCTGAAGCCTTCGGTTTTGTCGACTTTCTTGCCAAATCTGGCCAGAGCCTCTGGCAGGTCCTGCCCCTGGGGCCAACCGGCTACGGACATTCTCCGTACAACGCCCTCTCCGCTTTTGCCGGCAACCCGGCGCTTATCGACCTCGACCAGCTTGTAGCTGTTGGCGACCTGGACGGTGACCTGCTCAAGAACACAACAGCGCAGAGAGACATTTACGATTTTGACCAGGTACACGCAATCAAGGAGAAACTCCTGCAGGCATCGGCAAAGGTCTTTTTCGCAAAACACAGCAACGAAAGGCACAAACGTTACGAACACTATTGTAAACAACATGGGGCATGGCTGGAAGAATTCAGCCTTTTTATGGCCCTCAGGGAGCACTTCGGCAAAAAACAGTGGTCCAGCTGGCCCTCCGCATTGCGCGAGCGAGAAGGTGACGCATTGCTCGAGTGGCGCGAGAAACTCGACGAACGCTGCCAGTTGTACAAGTACCAGCAATTCATCTTTACCGAGCAGTGGCAGCGGCTGAAGGCTTACGCCAACGAAAACGGGGTAAGAATCTTTGGCGACATCCCGATTTTCGTCGCTTACGACTCAGCTGACGTCTGGTCGAACCAGCAGCTTTTCCAACTGGACGCGCATGGCAAGGCAACGGCGGTCGCAGGTGTCCCGCCTGACTATTTCAGTAAAACCGGACAGCGCTGGGGCAACCCGCTGTATCGCTGGGAGGAACACATAGCCGACGATTTCGGTTGGTGGCTGCAACGCTTCAACCATCAACTGCACACGTGTGACATGGTACGCATAGACCACTTCAGAGGGTTCCAGGCCTGCTGGTCAATTCCGGCCGAAGAAAAAACCGCCGTCAAGGGTCACTGGGAAACGGTGCCCGGGCGTGAGCTATTTACACGACTAAAAGAGCAGAACCCGGAGTTGCCGATCATCGCAGAAGATCTGGGCATCATTACTTCCGAGGTCGAACAACTGCGTGATAACTTTGGTTTTCCGGGCATGAAGATTCTGCAGTTTGCCTTCGATTCGGGCCCTGACAACCCCTATCTACCGGCCAACCACACTCACAGCAGCGTGGTCTATACGGGCACTCATGACAATGACACAACCCTTGGATGGTGGCAGGGATTGAGCAAAACCGAGAAAGAGCCGGTGCGCAAGGAATTGGGGGCAAACAGACCGGACATGCCCTGGGAGTTGATTCGACTGGCCATGAGTAGTATCGCCGCACTTTGCATCATTCCCTGCCAGGATATTCTCGGCCTGGATTCAAAGGCGCGATTCAACACCCCGGGGAGACCAACAGGAAACTGGCAATGGCAAATGCAGCCCGGCGCATTGACAGATAAACTGGCCCTTGAATTGCTGTCTATCACCCGAAAATATCATCGAGAACTGCACCGGTAATGCTTGCCGCAAACAACAGACCTGTGCTATATCTCGAATTTGGTTCCAGTTAACGCATTATTCAAGCCGGTCTTAGAGCCCGGCAACCACAAAAGAGAATCGGAGGATCTACCGTGAAGCAACTGATGACCCTGTTCTGTATCGCATTTTTTAGCGTCGCCCTGCTCGCCGGCTGCGGCGAAGACACACCGGCACCGCAAACTCAGGCTGCCAAGCCTTCTGCACAGTCTGCTCCGGCTACGCCGGCGGCACCTGAATCAGCTCCCGGCAAGTCCGGCAAGGTCGTCGAGACGATGGACGCAGCAGGCTACACATATGTTCAGGTTGATACCGGCTCAGAAACATTCTGGGCTGCGGCTCCCCAGTTTGCCGTGAAGGTTAATGATGATGTCGTTATCCCAGAAGGGATGCCGATGCCTAACTACCACAGCAAGACCCTCGACCGCACCTTCGACATGGTTTATTTTGTCCCGTCCGTTCTGGTCGGTGGCGCCGAAAGCCTTGCCGGTGAGATGCCCCCAGGCCATCCGCCGATGACCGGCGACGCGGGAGCAACTGGCGGCAAACCGGCCGTCACCACAACGGATGTCGACATGACCGGAATCAAGGCTGCCGACCAGACGGTTGCTGACGTCTTTGCCAAGAAAGCCGAACTGTCAGGCAAACCGGTCAAAATTCGGGGCAAGGTTGTCAAGTTCAGCCCCGAAATCATGGGCAAGAACTGGATCCACATCCAGGACGGCACCGGCGACGCCGGAGCCAATGACCTGACAGTAACGACCAGCGCTACCGCACAGACGGGCGACACCGTCGTTATCAGCGGCGTCCTGGCAACTGACAAGGATTTCGGCTATGGCTACGCCTATGACGTCATCATTGAAGACGCAGAGGTAACGGTCGAATAGATAGCAACGAACAAGCTAGACAACAAAAAGGCCTCCGGTGATTCCGGAGGCCTTTTTTTATGACCCGCAATTATTTCAACTTCCCCCTTGTCAATACCTTACTATAATTGTAATATTTAGATTCATGAGTACCTGACCACAATTTCGTCATTTATGAAAGGCAGACAACCATGTCCATCTTGAAAAAAATATTTATTGTTTCCCTATTGGTTACAATTCCCCAGGCCGCCTTTGCGGCAACCTGGAAAATTGACCCGGTCCACACTGCCGTGGAATTCAAAATCCGTCACCTGATGGTGTCCTGGGTAAAAGGTGTCTTTGCAGATGTCGATGGCTCCGCTCAAATCGATGATGCGGATCTGTCGAAAGCATCGGTAAGTGTCAAAATTGCAACGGCTTCGGTAGACACCAACAACCAGAAACGTGACGACCATCTGCGCAGCGCCGACTTCTTTGATGTTGCCAAGTTTCCGGCCATGGCCTTTGTCTCGAAGAAAGTCGTCGTTGCCAACGGCCAGCCGGTAAAAATAGTTGGCGACCTGACGATTCGGGACGTCACCCGGGAAGTCGAACTCGAAGTTGAAGATTTCAGCGCGACGGTGACTGACCCCTGGGGGAACACCCGGCGAGGTGCGTCAGCCACAACCACCATTAACCGTAGCGACTACGGCCTGACCTGGAACAAGGCACTGGAGGCCGGTGGTGTAGTTGTTGGTGATGAAGTACGCATCAGCCTCGAGGTTGAGCTGATCAAGGGGTAACGAGAAGCATTAACTAATGACCAGGGCCACTTCCTTTTTGGGAAGTGGCCTTCGTTTTACGCATCAGAAGCTCTGTAGAATTGGTAGATCTGTTCAGCGATGGACTTGGGCAACCCAGGCATCTCCTGCAGTTCAACGATACTCGCCGCCTTGATATTCTTGACACTGCCGAAATGCTTGAGCAGGGCTTTCTGGCGGGCAGGTCCGACACCTGGAATCTGCGCCAGGGCAGATTTGAGCTGCGCCTTGCTGCGCAGTTTACGGTGATAGGTGATTGCGAATCGATGGGCCTCGTCACGCAACCTTTCAAGCATGAATAGCGCTGCTGAACCGCGCCGCAACAGCACGGGGTTCTTGCGGCCGGGGAGAAAAAACGCTCTTCAGTTCGTTCGACCGTTTTTCCTCGCACATTTGCCTTGACCCGGCTTTTGGCAATTCCAGCAATATCGATAGCCTCTGCAAGCCCCAGTTCGTCAAGGACCATCGACAGCACTCCCAGCTGCCCTTTCCCTCCGTCAATCAGGATGAATTCGGGCAGAAGCCCCTCTTTCAAGCCACGTACCAGGCGCCGGCGCAGGATTTCATTCAAAGCGGCATAGTCATCAGTTCCTTCGATTGTTTTCACCTTGTAGTGACGATATTCTTCCGATGCAGGCTCGCCGTTGACGACGACGGCCATACTGGCAACGGTCGCCTGCCCCTGGATCGTCGAGATATCAAAACATTCCATGCGCGACGGCAGTTTCCGCAGCTGCAGCTTCTGCTGGATTTCTGCCAGCACCCTGCGCCTTGATTCTTCCAGATTGCCGCGCTCCTGCCAGGCCTTTTCAGCGTTGCGGTTGGCCATATCAACGAGACGTCGACGTTCACCACGCTGGGGGGCAACAACCTTGACCCGGCGACCGCGTCGTTCAGTCAACCATTCAGCAAAGGAGTCTTCACCTTCAACGGCTAACGGCAACACAACCTCATCGGGTATCGGCACATCACGATCGTAAAACCTGGCCAGGAAATCTGCCAGGAGCTGGTCTTCATCCAACTGCCAGGCAAGGTTGTAGGTGCGGCGAGCCGTCAGCTGGCCCTGGCGATAAAAAAGGATCACGATCTCGACTTCTCCGCCTTGCCTGAATATCCCGACAATATCCTGGTCGACCGAGCCATAACGCACCGACTTTTGCTGTTCGACCGTTTTTTCTATAGCCAGAACCTGGTCACGCAAGACTGCAGCCTCTTCATATTTCTGTCCAGCGGCAGCGTCAGCCATGCGCTGCCGTAACATATTCAAGACCTCGCCCTGCCGCCCCTCCAGAAGGGCCATAACGCCATTGACAAGCTTGCGATAGTCCTGTGGCGAGATATGGCCATGACAGGGGGCGCTGCACTGGCCAATCTGATAAAAAAGGCAGGGTCGTCCACGCTGACGACACTTTGCGGGGGAGTAGTGCCGCAAGGGGAAAATCCGGTATATCTCCTTGAGGGTTTGCCGTAGTGCCGATGATGACGCGAAAGGACCGAAGTAACGGGCGCCATCTTGACGCACCTGACGGACGATCTCCAGCATCGGGAATTCTTCCCGCAGGTCAATGCGCAGCGAAACGAAGGTTTTGTCGTCACGGAGGTGAATATTATAGCGAGGGCGATGCTTCTTGATCAGGGTATTTTCGAGGATCAGGGCCTCTTTTTCTGTATCGGTGACGATCGTTTCAACGGATTTTGCACGCTCCATCAGGAAACGGATCTGCGGCCGGGTGTCCCTGTCCGCCTGCATGTAGCTGCGCAGGCGTGCCCGCAGATTCTTGGCCTTGCCGACATAGAGGATTTCACCTGCTGCATCCTTCATCATGTAGACACCGGCCGAGGTCGGTTGTTTGCGCAGGTCAACAGTTGTCACACAAGCTCCTTGCAACTACCTAAACAATCGATTATCTTGATGATATATTGATTTTAAGTTGCCTGTAACATCAAGGTATTTTCAAGTTAACAGCGCCCTCTTACATGTGTCAACCAAGCGCTTCAGGGAGGCGGACCTTCGTCATGCGAACCCCAATCATTTTCCTCTTCATTCTGTCACTGGTGTTGCCTTCGTTGTGCTGGGCCGACAACGACCTGACCGTCCTGGAATCGGTTGCATCAGCCACCGCCCGGACCCAGCCGAGCCTGAGGAACTACCACGCCCGGATTGAAACATCGCGCATTAAAGAGATGATGGCCCAACTCACCAAGGGAATGCCTGAAGATGTCCAGCCGCCGCCGGCTCCGGTCATTTACAAGTTCTGGCAACGCGATGGCAAAGGTCTTGTCTATGCTGACAAAACCGGGTTGACCCCTTATGTCGACAAAATAGTCAATCAGGTCTCAGGCAGCCTGGCCGTTGAACTCAACGAAATGCTGCTCCCCGCCAAAAACAAGGAGTTAAGGCAGCAACTAGCCAGTCAAGCGCAAACAAAAGCCAGCACGGTCGCCCTGGCAGACAACCTGACCCATCATCTTGAAATTATCTTTGACGAACCCAAAGACCTCACCGAAGCGTTTTACGTCAACGGCATGCGCCTGCCGCAAAAGCAGGTCAAGGCCCTGTCCTTCGACATCGACACCAGGATGAACACCGTCAATGAAATGCATATCGTCGCCGGCAACGGTCTGCAGCTGACCGTTGAAATTCGCTACATAGAAGTTGACGGCGGCTATATCCCGGAACGATTCAAGGTCACCAGCCCGGACGGCACAATTGACGACCTGTTTGAAGTCAGCTTCACAAACGTAGAGGGCTATGTGCTTCCCGCCAGCATGACCAGGACAATCCGCCGCCCTGAACTCCAGGAGAACCTGGAGGTTTCTTTCAAAGATTACCAGGTCAATCAGGCGGTCCCGGCAGAACTTTTGAACCGGCTCAAGGAAGAATAACTAGGAGACGTGCATGGATCCCCTTTGGAACAACATCTTCCGCAAAAAACATGATGAAAACTCGCTGGCATATTTTCTCAACAACCTGCCAATGTTCTCGGAACTGAATGGAAGAGAGCTCAACCTTCTGGAAAAGATGGTCCACGTGCGCAATTACCGGCCGTCAGAAACCGTCTTTGAAGAAGGGGACCCCGGCACCGGTATGTACATGATCCGCAGCGGCAGCGTAGGTATTTTCATAAAAAACCTGCAAGGTGAGGACGAGGAGCTTGCGACTTTGGGGCCGGGTGACTTTTTCGGCGAGACGACCTTGACTGCACCGGCCCCGCGCACGGCAACGGCGAGGACACATGAGCAAACCGAACTGGTCGGACTCTTCCGTGCAGACCTCCTGGAGATGGTGGAGCGCTATCCCACCATGATCAGCCGAATCCTGATCGGCCTGACCCGGATCATCAGCGAAAGGCTGCAGACGGCTAGCATGGAAATCCGGACGCTTAAAAGCAGGCTGGACGAGCAGTTGCCCACAGAAACTGTCGAAACATGAGACCTCAACCTTACATTCGCCGCGGCTGGACCAGGGGGCAGGTCCTGCTCGCCTTTCTGATCCTGACTAGCGCGATTGCCTGCGGCCTGGCCATTTACTCCTCGGCGACCAGCCTGATCGGCGTAACACGCACGGCTTTTTCGGTTCTTTTCCTGCCATTGCTGCTTGCTCTGGTTCTAAGTTTCCTGCTGGCTCCCCCGGTCACAAAACTAAGTAATTACTTCAGTCGCACCACCAGCATTTTCATTGTCTACTTGTTCGTCCTGGGTATCTGCATTGCTCTGGGCACCTGGTTGGCCCCGAACTGGCAAGACCTATGGGCCAACCTTGGAGCAGACATCCCCCGCTACACAGCAAAGTTAACCGAGACGCTCAGGCACCTGCTCGACAGCATGCACTCCCGCTTCCCTGCAATCGAAAGCTATGGCCTGCCAGGCAAGGTTCGCATCTGGGGTGAGCAGTTACTCGCTGCCGTTCTGGCCAGCACACCGCAGTCCGCCATGAAGGTCGGAGGGCTCTTTATCATCGTGCCGCTTTTCACCTTCTTTTTCCTGCGCGATGGTCGAGCAATCATGCGGGCCTGCACCGCGATGGCCCCCAACCGTCATTTCGAAATGGTGCATGACCTGACCTACCTGGTCAGCCGTCAACTGGCACACTTCATCCGCGGTCGGATTCTAGAGGCATTGATCATCGGCCTGGTAGTCACTCTCGGGCTTTCTCTTACGGACATACGCTACGCTTCGATCCTCGGCATTTTTGCCGGCGTTACCAACCTGATCCCGTACATCGGCCCGATTATCGGCATGGTGCCCGGCATCCTGATCGCTTTTGTTGACCTGGGAGTCGGACCTCAATTCTGGTGGATCGTGATTCTCTACATCCTGATCGCCCAGGTCCTGATCGACAACTTCATCCTGATTCCGGTCCTTATTTCCAGAGTCTCCAATCTGCACCCCCTCTGGGTCTTCTTCGCCATCATCGCCGGCGGCAAGCTTTACGGTGTCATTGGCATGATTATTGGCGTGCCGATTGTCAGCATCATCAAGATTGCGCTGCTCGAAATCCGTACCTATCGCAGGACCTTCCGCCTCCCGGAAGCGGTTCTCGAGGCAGAACGACAGCACTGACAGGCAATATGAACCTCATCGACTTTTTTGCAACCACCGCCAAAGGGCTAGAAGACGTTCTTGCGGCCGAGCTGACAGCACTCGGATGCAGTGGGATAAAGTCCACCAGTGGTGGCGTTGCCTTCTCGGGCAAGACCAGCGATGGATATCGTGCCTGTCTCTGGCTGCGCACAGCCAACCGCGTGCTCATGCCGCTCGTCGACTTTTCATGCCCATCCCAGGAAGCCCTCTACGAGGGCGTCAAAGACATCCCATGGGAGAAACACCTGACACCACAGATGACCCTGGCCGTGGATGCCAACCTGAGGGACTCGGCGCTTACCCACTCGCGCTTTGCCGCCCTGAAAACCAAGGACGCCATCGTTGACCGCATCAGGGAGCGCTGCAAGCAGCGGCCGAATGTCGAGCCGAAAGACCCTGACCTGCGCATCAACCTGCACCTGGCCAAAAACCACGCCACAATCAGCCTCGACCTGGCTGGTACAGGTCTGCACAGACGCGGCTACCGGCGCGACCCGACCATTGCTCCGCTCAAGGAGACTCTGGCGGCCGGGCTGGTCGCCCTGACGGAATGGGACCAGCAATCCCATTTTGTCGATCCGATGTGCGGTTCCGGAAGCCTGCCCCTCGAGGCGGCTCTACTGGCCAGCAACACCGCGCCGGGACTGCTTTCACCAAACTTCGGTTTTCAGCGCTGGCTGAACTTCGATGCCGCATCGTGGCAGACGCTGCTCGAAGAAGCCCGGCAAGAGCAAAAACAGGTTCCCAACAATCTGATTTTCGGTAGCGACCGTGATCGCAAGGCCGTTGAACTTGCACGTCGCAATGCCGGGAATTCAAGAGTCGGCAATCAGGTCAGGTGGTCGCAACAGGACTTTGCCAAACTCGGTCCGCCAGCTGCCAACGGCACCTTGATCTGCAACCCGCCCTATGGCGAGCGGATTGGCGATGAAGTCCAGCTTGAAGCCTTCTACGGCAAAATCGGCGATACTCTCAAGCAGAACTGGAAAGGCTGGACCGCCTGGATATTTACCGGCAACCTGCCCCTCGCCAAGCGCATCGGACTTAAACCGTCCCGCAGGATCGTGCTTTTCAACGGCCCGATCGAATGCCGATTGCTGAAGTACGACCTCTATTGAGTTTGACAACGTCCCGGCTTTAACTTTTCGCCTGACAATTACGCATCCGCAATCCGGCCGCACGGGGTTTGATGATGACATGCTTTTCCCGTTATGCGNNTTATGCGGCACACCTTCAAGCCAGCATTTACCGGCCTTGCAATTCTCTCCCATAAAAAGCATAATCGCCCCGTTTATAAAACGGAGCTAATGCGACTATGAGCAGGCACCTCTTTACATTCGTCAATAATCTAAAAATCCGCTGGAAGATGACGGTTGTTGTCCTGCCGCTGGTCCTTGTGCCGATATTCGTGGTTGGCACAGTCGTCGGTTGGATCGCTTACCAACAGGCACATCTCGGGATTACCCAGACCAGCAAGGATGATCTCGACCACCTGGCTGCCTTCACCGTCGACTTGCTCGATGCCCATAATCAACAGTTCCAGGCTTATCGTGAAGACAAAAAGGCGGCAACCGAAAACGAACTGGCCAGCCTGACCAATCTTGCCTACAACATGGTGGAGACCCAGGACAGCCTCTTCCGAATGGGAGAAATTGATCTCGCCAGCGCACAGCAGACCGCGCGCAGTGCGCTCAAGAGGGTCCAAGTGGGGGAAACCGGCTACATCTATGCGATGACCAGCCAAGGCGAATTAAAGGTTCATATCGCCAGGGAAGGTGAAAACGTTTATGCAGAGCAAGACGAGGATGGCAGGCACTTTATTCGCGCCATGTGCAAGGCCGCGAAGGAGTCAGCCCCTGACACCTTGCTGAAGATCGTCTACCCCTGGCGCAACGCCGAACTCGGCGACAAGACACCAAGGCAGAAGATGGTTGTCTATCGCTACTACGAACCCTGGGACTGGATCATTGCCACGGGCGGGTATCTCGAGGAGACCTATGAAAACCCCGCTGCTGAACAACAGGCATTTGCCGAGCTCAAGGCCAGGATCAAGGCCAAGCGCGTCGGTCAGACCGGCTACATCTACTGCATGGACCGCAAGGGCAACCTGACCATTCACCCGGAAGCCGAAGGAGAGAATATTTACGACTCCACCGATTCGAACGGCATCCCTTTTATTGAGCGCATGTGCAAACAGCGCGAGGGTTGGATACACTACCCCTGGCAGAACCCCGGAGAAAAGCAGCCCAGGCGAAAGATTGTCCGTTACCTGCATTATAAGCCCTGGGATTGGATCGTCGCGGTCGGCTCCTACGAAGATGAATTCTACCAGGAAACCAATCTGATCAAGGGGCGTATCCTGAGCAGCCTGGGTGCGATATCAATCATTGTCGGGCTGTTCTCCATCATCATGGTCTTTTTGGCCGCCAAGGTCCTTTCCGACCCGATCCGGCACATGACCTCGGTCATCCGCGACATCAAACGCGGTCGTTTTCATCGCCAGATGGAAATTGCCAGCCGCGATGAACTCGGCGAACTGGCGGTGACGTTCAACCGCATGACAAGCCATCTGCAGCGCAACCGGGAACTCGAAGCCAATCTTGCCCAGCAGGGGAAAATGGCCTCGCTGGGAATTCTGTCTTCCGGCGTCGCCCACGAAATCAACAACCCGCTGGGTGTCATTCTCGGTTATGCAGGCTACCTAGAGAACAAGCTGGACCCCGAGGACCCCAACCATCACTTCATTCACGAAATCAAGCGAGAGAGCAAGCGCTGCAAGAAGATCGTGCAGGACCTTCTCAACTATGCCCGCACGCCACAGCCGGAATTCGCCGATACCGACCTCAACCAGCTGCTCAACCAGATCATCAGTTTCGCGGCAAACCATACCGACATGCATGGGGTGGAGATTACCAAACGACTCGCTGACAACCTGCCGTTGTTATCTATCGACGGCGACCAGATCCGCCAGGTGGCGATAAACCTCATTCTCAATGCCGGCGCAGCGATGATCGACGGTGGCGAACTCACTGTCTCGACAACCCTGGAAGAAGATGATGTCGTCATTACCTTTACCGATACCGGCAGCGGCATCGATGAAGCAGATATAGAGCGGATCTTCGAACCGTTCTATACGACCAAGGACCGCGGCACAGGACTTGGCCTGGCAATCACCAGACAAATCATAGAACAGCACCATGGCAGCATCCAGATGACCAGCAGGCTCAACCACGGCACGACCGTCACGATCCGCCTGCCGCTTGAACGGGAGGAATTTTAATGGCGCAGCAACGCATTATGCTGATCGATAACGAAGAAGGCCTCTGCCGGATGATGGAAGCCGTCCTCAGGGACCAGGACTACCAGGTCAAGAGCTTTACCCGGCCGGTCCAGGCGGTTGCGGAATTTACTGCCGGCGACTACGATCTGATCATCAGCGATATCAAGATGCCGGAGATGGATGGCCTGGAGGTTTTGCAGCATATCCGTAACCGTGACCCGGAAGTTCCGGTCATCATGATCACCGCCTACGCCACGGTGGAAATGTCCATTCAGGCCCTTCGCCGGGGGGCTTACGACATGTTGACCAAGCCGTTCGAACCGGATGAGCTGGTCTACCGGGTAAAAAACGCCCTGCAGCACCATAAACTCGCCGAAGAGAATCGCGAATTGAAAGAAGAACTGTCGGGACAATTTAAATTCGAAAACATCATTGGCGCCTCACCGGCAATAAGAGTTTTACTGGAAAAAGTAGCCAAGGTCGCCATACGTGACACATCAGTACTGATTACCGGCGAATCAGGGACCGGCAAAGAGTTGGTCGCCCAGGCCATCCATCACAATTCGGCGCGTCGCAACCACCGCTTTGTCGCTCTGAATTGTGGGGCCATGCCCGAAAACATCCTCGAAAGCGAGCTTTTTGGTTATCGCAAGGGAGCGTTCACCGGGGCCCTCGAAAACCGCAAAGGCCTACTCGAGGCAGCCAATGGCGGCACCCTCTTCCTCGACGAAATCGGCAACCTGCCGCTGAACATGCAAAAGACCTTCTTGCGTTTCCTCCAGGAGCAGGAATTCCGCAGGCTCGGCGACACCACCCCGACCAAGGTTGATGTCCGCATCATCTCGGCCACCAACTCCGATTTGACCGCCGAGGTAGCCGCCGGGACTTTCCGAGAAGACCTCTTCTATCGCCTGAATGTCATCAACCTGCACCTGCCGCCCTTAAGGGAACGCCAGGGTGACATTCCGTTGCTCATAGCTCATTTTCTAAGACAGCAGAATGCCAAGTTTGGTACCGAGTTCAAGGGCTTGACCCCGGAAGCCATGGAGGCACTGCGGAATTATGCATGGCCCGGCAACATCCGGCAGCTCTGCAACGTGATTGAAGCGGCCATGACGATCTCGAGCGGAAATTTCATCGGACTTCCGGAACTGGCTCAACTGATTGAAACCGGGCACGCCGCCCAGCGCGGTGAACAGGCCGACTACAGCTCGGCTCTCGGGCAGTTCGAAACCGACTACCTCACCCGCCTGCTGCGCAAACACGGCGGCAACGTTGAAGAAGCTGCAGCAGAAGCAGGCATGAACATGGCCACCATCTACCGCAAACTGAAAAAATACGGCATCAAGAAAAAAGAGATTGAACCATAAAGTGCCAAATAGCGGTAAAGCTCTATTTGCATCGTTGCAAAAACATTTTTTGCAGTTTTGCATTTGTGCAAATACCAAGCACCCCACGCCCTTTCCCTTGCGATGCAAAAAGAACCATAAGCACCTGTTATCAAAAGATATATTTTAAATAAAGACAACCATGCCATCTTGGTACATGCGTTGCTCTATTAAGGCAACGTGACTCCATTGGGCCCGGTCCGGCATCCGTGTTGCCGTCAGGGCCGGGCCCACTTTTTGCCGTCATATTTCCTGCTTGCCAGTGAGCAAGGGAGGTCCAAATGCAAGACTCGGCAGTTTGTCCCTATTTTGACCACAATGAAGATGTCTGTGATGTTGGCTGTGGCTACATCTCATCGCATGATGCCAGCATGATTATCAAGTTCTGCTCCTGCCAATACCAGGACTGCCATAAATATCGCGAGCTCTCGGAACGTGTGTCGCCCCCGGAACTGCTTGCGACAAACAGGCTCGCTACGGAGAAACCACCGGCTGTCAATCACAACAAGCTCCCTGTCCTCGGTCTTTTCAGTTACGGCATCACAGTCGCCTGCTATTCAGTTGACCAGCTGCCGTTAATCACGCCCAACCTTCATCTTTTGGCAATCATAGTCATGCTCGGCGCCGTCGGACAGATCACGGCAGGACTGAATGCTCTGAAAAACAGCCCCTTGCGGGCCATCGCCTTTACCGGGTTCGGTCTCTTCTGGCTCTCGATTCTGGCCTTGGACATTCTGCCCCGGGCCGGATATGGCACCACTCCCGGACCGATTCCGATGATGGGCTATCTGGCCATGTGGGGCATGTTCAGCCTGATCATCTGCCAGGGGCTAGAGCATTTGACCAGGCTCTGTCGCTCGGTGTTTGCGATGATGACGGCCTTTCTGCTCATGCTTGCCATGGCAAACGCCGTTGGCGGTACGGCCTTTCTGCACAGTGCCGCGTTCATAGGCTTGACCAGCAGTTTGCCGGGGCTATACCTCGGCTTACGCCACATAGGCAACGAAGCGGTCCATCTATTCCAGTCGGACATGGCGAGGTCAGGCAAGGTTCAATCTTGACAGGGCAAGCGCTAATGGATAACTTCAAGATATGATGACAACCTTGGATAACTGCAGATGAACGCTAAACTCAGCCGTCAGATGACCTTCCTTGGTCTTGGCGTGCTGGCATTTTATGCCGGTGTGCTGGGGACCGGCCATGCTTCGCTGGAGATTCTGCCGCAGTTTGCGATTTCGGCGGTAATTTTTCTCAGTTCCGGCAAGATCATGCGGCAGATGGCAGAGAAATTGCCCGCCAAGGAACAGCCCGAGGAAGAGGTAAGAGAAGAGCCTAACTGGGAAGTTCGCAACCTGGTCCTGAACTGGGTGGCTGCCGCAACCGTAGTCAGCGTTGTAGCGCTTTTCCTCGTCAAACCGGTCAGCATGACATTCAACGAGTTCGGCCGCTTCCTGTTGAAAATGGACGTTGTCGTCACCAACTACGACCAGCCGATCGCCCCGTAAAGAGAGACTGATCGTAGTCATGAAACACCAAGGGCCCGGGAAAATATCCCGGGCCCTCTTGATTTCAGCTGCTTGACGCCATGCGCTGCATCTCCGCCAACTTCCTGAGTTGCCCGTCATGAAGTCTTGACAAAAACAGTAGCGCCAGCACCGCTCCGATCATGGCATACATCATGTCTGACTGGGTATCCCAGATGTAACCCTGGGTACCGAGAAAAGCTGCAGCAGCCTCCCCTGAAAAAATCGCCACCCACCACTCGATCAACTCATAAAACGCACTGATTGCCAGACAGACACAGACGATGATGAACGTCATCCAGCCCCTGGCGGTGACGATCGCGTTGCGAACCAGAATCTCCCGGGCAATGATGGCAGGCACAAAACCCTGTACGAAATGGCCAACCTTGTCATAGTTATTCCGCTCCAGGTTGAAACTGTCACGAACCCAGTCGAAAAGCGGCACTTCCGCATAGGTATAGTGGCCACCGACCATCAGGATGAGGCAATGAAACAGGACCAGGACATAGACCAACGGTGTCAGCGGGAAGCGCCGTCGCGTCACGGCAAGAATCACAAAACCGATCACCGCAGGAGCGACTTCAAGTACCCAGGTCGTGTAATCCTTCGGGTTGATACCCGACCAGACCAGGGTGGCAAAAAAGATAATCAGCCAGAGATTACGCATCCAGACTCCTTAGCATTTTATTGAATTCAAACTATCACGTTCTTTTTATACACAAGGCCCCGAAGAGCGAGCAACGTAATTAATACATGTTAAGATATTATCAGGGTGGATGGTCATGAACATTCGACGCTTTATTGCTACCCTTTCCTGTTTAGTCCTTGTCTGCGCTGCAACACTCTGCGTTGTTAGCATGGTGTATTCCGGCTCGACGAAACTCTACTATTATTCAGCGCAAAACTGCCCGCATTGCCAGGAATTTGGCCCACGTATTCACAAGATGGCCGACCGGTTTGCCGGGGTCACTCTTGTGGAACAGGACATCTGGCTTGATAGAAGCGCCTTCGAGCAGATGCTCGCCCTGCTTGAAAGCCATGGTGATCTGCCCGTTTCCACCCCGACGCTCTTTTTGGGCAACAAGTTCTGGATCGGCATCGACGATCAGAAACTGGCCGAGATAGAAAAAGCGTTAAAAGACTGCCTGGAGGACGGTTGTCCTGATGCCCTGGACCGCCTGGGAGAGACAGGCGACATGCCTGTCGACGTTTCGCCAGGGGATACTTCCATAACCCTGCCATTGCTGGGTGACCGCGATGCCCTGGAAGTCTCCCTGCCAGTTGTCACCCTGGTGCTCGGGCTACTCGACAGCATCAACCCCTGTGCATTTTTCGTGCTGCTGTTCCTGCTGACCCTGATGATTCATGCCCATTCGCGAGCCCGCATGCTTACCGTTGGCCTGGTATTTGTGTGTTTTTCCGGCCTGATCTATTTCTTTTTCATGGCCGCCTGGCTGAATCTCTTCTTGGCCNNATGGCCGCCTGGCTGAATCTCTTCCTGGCCACCGGGGGTTTACGTACCGTCACCTTTCTGGCTGGCCTGGTTGCGATCATCATCGGAGCCATCAACATCAAGGACTATTTTCTCTTTCACAAGGGGCCTACCCTGTCAATTCCCGAGCGGGTTAAGCCGGGGCTCTATCACCGCGCCCGGGATCTGGTCAGATCAACCAGCTACCTGTCACTGCTCGGTGGAACTGTTTTCCTCGCAATTGCAGCCAACAGCTACGAACTGCTCTGTACGGCCGGCTTCCCGATGGTGTTTACCAGAATCCTGACCTTGCAGGAGTTGAACACCTGGCAATATTACGCTTACCTGGCTGCATACAACATCGTCTACGTTATCCCGCTCCTAGTCATCGTTATGATTTTCGCGATCACCCTGGGGGCTCATCAATTGTCAGAGAAGCAGGGACGCATTTTAAAGTTGATATCAGGTGTGATGATGGCGGATATGGGGCTGGTGCTGATTTTCTTCCCGAAGCTGCTGCACAGCCTGACAGGTACGATCACGATGTTTGCCATCGCAACCTTATGTGTTCTGCTGATAATGGGGGGCAAACGGGTTTATCAATCCTGGAAAAACAGCTAGCACGGCAGGCAGTCTTCAAGCAACCATGATTTGGCTTCTGCAACATCTCGGAAAGCTTGCCCTCTGTAGCCGCGGTTGATGAGAATTGTCTCGAGGGCCTTCAGTTTGTCAAATTCATTTGCGTTGAGTTCTACCCAGGCNNAGTTCTACCCAGGCAATTTTGTACTTGGGAGTGATGTTGAGAGCCTTGAAAAGCTTCTGATGATCAACCGAATCCATCACCGACATCTGCCTGCTAGACTCGGCGATGCCCAGCACTCTGAAACAGTCATGTTCGACACATAACCGGGTGATCTCTTGCCAGAGTTTTTC
>JABAOE010002771.1_pt2 | contig 18092 bp, 13 predicted proteins | sample 7062141 | NCBI WGS metagenome assembly JABAOE01 (sample SAMN14538627, study PRJNA623070) | marine sediment metagenome | biome: marine biome [ENVO:00000428]; feature: marine pelagic biome [ENVO:01000023]; material: deep marine sediment [ENVO:00002113] | place: India: Gulf of Khambhat ... | reverse complement strand
ATCGTCATTACGTTCTCGGCAGCACCACCGTGCGCGGGCCCGGACAATGCCGCGATCGCAGCCGTGATGGCGGCATGCAGATTGGCGTCCGTTCCAGCTACGACACGCGCAGCGAACGACGATGCATTCGTGCCGTGCTCGGCATGCAGGATCATGTCCGTGTCCATGAGCTCGGCCGCGTCTCGGCTGGGCAACTCTGCTTTTAACATGTACAGAAAATTGGCCGCGTGACTGAGCTCGGCCCGCGCCTCGACCGGCTGATCGCCGTTACGGATTCGATGATGGGCTGCGACGATCGCCGGGACTTGAGCTGTAAGGCGGATGCCTTTTCGCAGTGTCGCCTCCCGACCGTTGTCGTCCACCTCATCGTCGAACGCACCGAGACCGGAGACCGCGGTTCGTAGGACTTCCATCGGGTGAGCGTCCTGCATCCCGGCGATCAGCTCGTAGGTCGCCTCGGGCAGTTGGCGCGCACGACGCAAAGCCTCCGTGAATCCGTCGAGCTCCGCGCGAGTCGGAAGCTCGCCCTCGAGCAGCAGGTAACACGTCTCCTCGAAGTTGGAATGCTCAGCAAGATCGTGGATGGAATAGCCACGATACCTGAGATCTCCGGCGCGCCCGTCAATCGAGCTTACGGCCGAGCGCTCGAAGTAGACGCCCTTGAGACCGCGATGAATTTTTGCAGTGGTATCGTCGGTGGCCATCGAGAAACCAGAACGGCGACGCAGTCCGTCTCCTGGCCTCAGTCCAAGGAAAGACCTTTATCTGGATGTAGCGGAATCATCAAGGCGCCTCGCGCAGTGTGCACTCGTAGGGCTCGACACGCACGTCGGGCAACCAAACCCATGACTTGCCCATGACGACGGGCTCGGTCAAGTTTCTCGGATCCGTGACTGTGACCTCGTAGTCGAGGCGTCCACCGCTCTCGATCGGCGTAAACCGCTCGACGATGACGGCCTGCTCGCTCATGGGCACACCACGACCGTCGAAATGTCCCCAATTCACGTGTGTGGTTTCAACGACGAGCGTCTCCCCTTCCCAGTGACCCATCGAGTGTCCGAGGATCGACGCGGAAGGCGTAGGCGCCGTGTCGGCGTTCATGTATATCGTTCGAAGCAGATCGTATTCTTCGATGCGCACCTCGATCGTTTCACCGCGATCGACGAACTCGATCGGGTACGGATTACTCATGATGGCCGGTACACCCTTCGGCGCGCAGTTGAACAACGGGTCGTCGGTGGCCATGTCGAATGCATCGTTGAAGGCCTGGGCCTCTTGCGTCAGCGGATAAGGTGGTCGCATAAAGAAAGCGCCGCCGCCTGCAAGCGTCGTGCTCCAGACTCGAAAAATGCCGCGTTCCGCCTCCGACGAATCGCCGCTTTCGGCAAACCAATTCTCGTTGCTGCCCCACATTCGGTCGGACCAGCGCAGATCGGCTGGCTCAGCGCCGAAATCGAACACGAATTCTTCTCCGTTCGGTAACAGCATGTTATTGACGAACATGCCCTCGCCGCGACGCGCCGGCCAACCCGCCACCCTGACGGAATCACCGACCTCAACGAACGGCTCCGCCGCGCCTAATCGGCGCATGATGCTCAACGAGTGCGTATCGAGCGTCAACTCCTCGCCATCGGCCGTCGTCAATGTGAACAGAATATGCGGGTTTCGCCAGGCGATGTTGCTGATGACACCCTCTGCTTCGACCGTCGTTTCCGCGTCGAAATTGGCAACCACGCTATGATGCGCAAGCGCCGGCGCGCAAATGAAAATCAAAAAGACTCCGAATCGTTGGATCCGCATGGACGCTCTCAGTCACTGTGGATGACCACGGATAATACGTTGTGGCGATAGATCATAGAAGTATCGCGCAACGACAGATCGTTCTTTACGTGGCAGCCATACGTAACAATACGACGCCGCCGAACACGGCGGCGACCGCGAACCAATTGACTTTTTCCTTGAGCAAAACCGCACCGGCAATTGCGACGATAACCACACTCGTCTCTCGTGCGGCCGCGACGAGACCCAGTGGTGCGCGCGTCAACGACCAGATCACGATCGCGAACGCGACCGAGGCGGTGGCGCCTGCGAGTAAGCCTCGCAGCGCGATGGGTCGGGCTAGGCCGATGAACTCGCCGCGGCGCACGAGAAATCCTATGACCAGCAAAGGCAAACCCGTCAGCAAGAACAGCCAGCCCGAGTAGGTCAGCGCGGCACCGCTGACCCGGGCACCGACGCCATCGATGAACGTGTATCCGGCGACGAGCGCACCGCCGAGTATGCCGAAGAGCAGCGCGCGATAGTCTCCGGTCGATCCAGCCCACCCGAGCGTGAGCACGCCGCCCGTAATGAGCAACACGGCTGCCCAGCCCACCAGCCCAACNNAACACGGCTGCCCAGCCCACCAGCCCAACCGCCTCACCGAGAACGAGCAGCGAAGCGAGCGTCACGAACACGGGTCCGGTACCACGAATCATCGGGTAAGCCACACTGAGATCGACGAGCCGATAGGCCGGCACGAGCAGTAACGTGTAGGCAAGATGAACGAAGACGGACACGGCGAGATAGGGCCACGCATCGCTGTGCACAGGCTCGAGAAACGGCAACCAACCAGCCGCGAAGAGCCCCCAGCCCGTTCCCATCAGCGCCATAACAACGAGCCGGTCACCAGACAACTTGAGCCAGGTGTTCCAAGTCGCGTGGATGCAGGCCGCGAGCAGGACCAGCGCGAGGACCTGGGCCGTCATAGAAGGAGCTGCAAAGGCTTAGGTCTACGGGCGGCCGATCAAGGGCCAAATCGCCCGACACCGGTCTTGACGTCGCTGCCTGAGGTGTAGTCCGTCCAGACGAACACGAGCCGATCGCCCATTGGCACCATCTGTGGAAAATCGAGCGGGCGGGTGATGTCGATCTCGACGGCGGTTTCGATTGCCATGAGCTCGCCCACCGACGTCACTCGCCGCGTCGCGAGTGCCAGTCGTTCCGCACCCGAACGCAGCCAGCTGACAATGGCATCGCCGTTTCCGAGCAGCTCTACGTCGACGTAACCGAAGCTACCGCTCGTATCGATCGCGATCGATTGGCCGAAGCTCGCCCCGCTATCGGTCGAGCGTGCGAAGTGCACAACGGGCTGATCGTCGACGGCGCTGAACCAGGCGGCAGCGACATCGTCGCCGTCCGCAGCGATCGCTGGACCGTTAATCGGGCACGCTTCTATCGTCCAGTTGTCGGCCGGCAGGGCCTGCACGTCCTGCCACTCGCCGTCGATCATGCGGCGCACGACGATGTCGCGGACCTCGTCTGTCGTGCGGTCGCGATAAATCAGGATTGGTCCGTCTGCAGTGTGCGCAATATCGGGTTGACAGCAGTCGCAAACAAGATCGTCCAAGGACAAATCGGTCAAACGCTCGCCGTCGCGATCAAAGCGCGCGTAGCGCAAGCTCGTGCCCAGCAACTCCCCAGTCGGACTTTCATACATGAACTCGCCGTCAACGATCATATTGCGCCCGTCGAGCCAAACGGCAGCGATGTCGCCATCGAGTGGAAACAGCGTCACGAAACCGTGCTCGGCGCCTGTGCCGTCGGTGTTTAATAGGAATGGGTCGCCCCAGGTCTCACCCGCGTCACTCGATATCGCCATGTGGATATCGTAGCCGTCGTAATTCTCGCGATAGACGAGCCAGTGTGCGGCCCAAAGCTCATCGGAGATCGGCACGACAGACGGAAAGTCCGCCCAATTGATGAACCAATTCTCCGACTCGGCCAGCGTCTTGGGCTCGGCCCAGGTCTCACCGTCGGCCATGAGCGTCGTGTACTTGAGCGCCATGGCCTCGACCGTTGACGATTCGAGCCAGTTCAGAATGACCGTGCCGTCGGGTGCGGTGGCGAGGTGAGACGGACCACTGAACTCTCCAGCCGGCGTATCGAGCTCCGAGACGGTGAGGGGACCGAGCGGCGCCTCGCTGCAGGCGCTCACGAGACACAAGGTCGCTGCCGCCAGTGGCACGGTTCTTGCTGTCCGTATCGTCGCTATCTCGCTCGCCATTGAACCCCCTCGAGAAATCACGGCGCAGTATACGAGAACAGGCTCACGCGCGCCCTAGCCAACCGGCGGACGTTGCTCGTGCCAGGCAGTGGCGCGCTCGAACGCGGCGGCGAACTGCAGCACGGTCGCATCCTCGAACATGCGGCCGACGAGCATGAGACCGACGGGCAAGCCTGCACGCGTAAACCCGCACGGCACGGAGATCGCCGGTTGGCCCGTGAAGTTGAAGATGCTCGCGTTCTTGCGCCGCTCGACGGAGTGCTCGGGCGGCTGACTCGCGATCGGCGCGGCCGCGACCGTCGATGTCGGCACTGCGAAGACGTCGTAGGTTTCGAGCAGCGCATCGAGCTGCGCGCGAAAACCTTCGCGGAACCGCTGTGCCTCGGCATAATCTTCAGGCGTGCTGCGCGCGACGCCATCGTAACGGGCACGGAACTCCTCGCTGAATAGACTCGGATCGCGGCGCATAGCCTCTCCGTTGGCCTCGACGATTTCTACAAACGTAACGTCGCCGGCGCGGTACGCCTCTCTGATNNCGCCAAGGAGCTCGAAGACCTCGAGCGAGGCGCTGACGATCTCACAGACCTCCTGATCCCCATCCTCGTAGAAGAAAGCACGCGGCACGCCGATGACAGCGCCGTCGATCGGTCGCTCGAGCTTTTCGCTGAAATCCGGCACGGGCCGATCGACGCAGTGCGGATCGTCGGGATCATGTCCCGCGATGGCTTGTAGAACGAGCGCCGCATCGCGCACGGTACGCGTTAACGGTCCAACATGGTCCATGCTGTCGACGAGCGGTAGCACGCCCGCTTTGCTGACGAGACCGAACGTCGGCTTATGGCCGACGATGCCGCAACACTGTGCCGGCTGGCGGACGGAGCAACCCGTGTCGGTGCCTATACCCGCAAAAGCCATGCCGGCTGCAACGGCGACGGCGGAGCCACCGCTCGAGCCACCCGAATGATGATCGAGTTTCCAGGGATTAGCGATTGCTCCGAAGTACGGGTTGATCGACGTCGAGCCAAATGCGAGCTCGTGCAGCCCCGTCTTACCGAGCAGGATGGCACCGGCCTCGTCGAGCTTGCGCACGACGGTCGCATCGTAATCGGGCACCCAGTTTTCGTACACGAGACTACCGCCCGTCGTGCGGATACCGTTCGTTGCGATCAAATCCTTAATGGCGATGGGGATGCCGTGCAGCGCCCCGCGGTCGCGACCCTCGCGCAGCTCGGCGTCCGCCCGATGGGCCTGCGCGAGCGCGTGTTCAGCCGTCACGGTCAAGAAACTATTGAGCGCGCCATCGAGACTCTCGATACGTCGCAGTAGCTGCCCCGTCAGCGCGACCGACGTGATATCACCGGCACGCAGCGCTGCACCGGCCTCGGTCAGCGATGCGTAGTGCATGGAATCTATTTCAGTATCCCCCATGAGCCGCGTCTGTTTCTCCACAGGTCCAACGCCTGTGTGGTCACCGTTCAGGAGCCGTTCAGCACAGTCTATCTCTAATAGGCCCTGCGGCGTAGAATCCTGGAACGTGTCGGCGATGAAGAAATTCCTGAAGATCCTCGGGGCTGCGATTGCCGCGATCGTGGTACTAGCCACGGTTGCGGCTGTCATTATTTGGGTCACGTTCGACCCGAACGACTATAAGGACTATATCGCGGAGTGGGTCGAGGGCCGCACGGGACGTGAGCTCGTCATCGAAGACGACCTCGAGCTCATGTTCTTCCCGTGGCTCGGCATCACGACAGGCAACGTCCGCCTCGGAAATGCGCCGGGCTTTGGCGAGGATCCATTCGCAAGCGTCGATAGCCTTTCCGTCAGCGTGCAACTCATGCCACTGCTTCGCAGACAGGTCGAAATCGGCACGGTCTCGCTCGGTGGTCTGGAGCTCGATCTCGCAACCAGCGAGGACGGTCAGACGAACTGGGGCGATCTGGTCGCATCTGAAGAGGCGCCACCCACACCAAGCGTTGCCGATACCGATGGCGAACCGCTCCTGCAATCGATGAACATTGCGGGCATCGACATCAATGAAGGCCTGATCTTCTGGCGCGAGAATACGAGCGAGCTCCGCTTCGTGCTCTCAGAGCTCACTGTCGAAACCGGATCGATTGCGCCCGGTCAGCCTGTCGACGGCGAGCTGAGCTTTCGCCTCGTCAGCGTCGAACCTCAGCTCAGCACTGAGATCGATGCATCGGGCACGGCTCTGATCGATTCAACGCTATCCGCGGTGGAGACGCGCGATCTGCGCGTCGGCTTCAGCCTCTCTGACGGCAGCGGCAACGAGCGAGCTGCCGGCACACTGAACGTAGACGAGTTCCGCGTGGCCTTGAACGAGAGCGACATCGAGCTGTCGCGCGGAGACCTGACGGCCGTACTCACGTCACCGCCCATCGGACCCGACGAAGCAGAGGTCAGAGTCGACTGGAGCTCCCTACTGCTCGAGCGCGATTCGGCGACGTTGAGCGTGACGGATCTCACGGCGGCGTTCGCAGGCATGTCGGCCGTTCTCGAGTTGAATGGCGAGAACCTATTTGAGCAACCAGCGTTGACGGGTTCGGTTCGCGTTGCAACGCAGCCGCTTGCCCCGGTTATCGAAGCACTCGAGTTGGAACTCGACGATGCGGTAGTCGCGAACCTCGGCAACGTCGATTTGCACGCTGCCTTCAGTTTGTTGCCACTGACACGTCAGGTGTCATTGACCGACGTCGCCGCAAATATGCTCGGCATGACTGTCAGCGGAGAACTCGCGACGAACGAGAACGGTGTCGTGAGCGGCCGACTTACGACTAACGCTTTCGATCCGGAACGGGCACTGAGTCTCGTGCCGCAAGAATCGCTCGCACGCATCAACACCGGCGCAATCGGGCAGGTAACGGCTGCAGGATCTTTAGAGTTCGTGCCAGCTACACGGCAATTGTCGATTCAGGATTTCGAAATCGGCGCACTCGGCACGAATCTGACTGGCAACATCAGGCGGATCGACGGCGGTCAAGGCTATTCGGGCAGTTTGGCAATCCCGGAGCTAAACGCCATTGCGCTTGCGCGCGTGCTCGGCGAGCTCATGCCCTCTGCCGTGCCGCCCGCCGCGCTCGGCAACCTCTCTCTGCGCACAGCTTTCGACTATTCCGCAGACGCAGCCGATCTCACGGCGTTCGAAGCCCGCGCCGCCGGTCTCGAGCTGCAAGGCGCGTTACGACTCACGAGCCTACGCGACTCACCCAACTGGACGGGTCGTATCGAGATCCTACCGTTCGATCCGCAGGCGCTACTCGAGCGTTTCGATAGACCGATGCCGGCGCGGGTTGACCCAACGGCGTTCCAGAGCGTGCGCGCAACCGCACAGATCGAAGGCAACGCTTCACGAAGCACGTTTAGCAATTTGAACGTTGTGCTGGACGACAGCACGGTAACCGGCGAGCTCACCGTGCGCCTCGCGCCGCAAAATGCCTACGCCTTCGACCTCGCAATCGACCGCCTCGATGCCGATCGCTATATGCCGGCTGCGACCGAGCCGCCACCGGACGGTGCCGAACCCGTTGCGGCCGAAGTCGCCCTGCCGACGGAAATTTTGAACAACCAGCGGTTCGACGGCTCATTCGAGGTCGGTGCACTAACGATCACGGGGCTCGAGCTGCAAGACGTCTCCGCAGCACTAACCGTCGGGGGCGGCCTCGGCGTTATCGACTCAGCGCGTGCTGCGCTTTATGGCGGTGAGTTCGAGGGTAGCCTGGAACTCGATGCGCGCGCCGACTCGCCGACGCTTTCGCTCGAGGGCACGGCAACGGCTATCGAAATTGAGCCCCTGCTCGGCGACTTGCGCAATGACGCCAACATGAGCGGGACGGGGAGTTTCGACTTGAATCTGACGGGGAGCGGCGAGGTCCTCAGCGCCGTGCTCGAAAGTACGGCCGGTAACGTCGAGTTCTCAATGCGCAACGGGCTCATTCGCGGCATCGACGTCGGCAATACGCTTTGCACGGTCTACAACGCCCGCGAGAGCCTGCCGCGGCCGGCGCGGCCGAGTGATCCCGTCACGAGTTACCGCCTATTGCGCGCCAGCGCCGAGGTCATCGAAGGTATTGCGCGCACAGAAGATCTCGAAGCGACGACGGACTTCATGACCGTTAGTGGACGGGGACAATCGAGCCTCGTGAGCCGCGAGATTAACTACAGTCTCGTCGCGACGCTTACGAACAGTATTGCCATCGATCGTTGCGAGACGATGGACGCACTGATCGGACGCTCCATTCCGATGCGCGCGACCGGGCCGATTACGGCGCCGGCGATCGAGCCCGATTACGGTGAGATCCTTCGGGGCCGTATCCGCAACCAACTCGAGGACCGGTTGCGTGAGCGCCTCGGGTTATAGCGTCGACAACGGAACTGTATAGAACGCCCCACGCCCTCGTTCACCTAGGAAACACTACATGACATCGATCGTCGGAATCTCCGGCAGCCTTCGGCGCGGCTCCTTCAACTCGGGTCTCCTTATTGCGGCCCGCGAAGCGCTCCCCGAGAATACTTCTCTGCGAATCGAATCGATCGCCGACATTCCACTCTATAACGGGGACGTGGAGTCAGACAGCGGAATTCCGACGCCGGTGGCGAAGCTCAAGGACGCAATTGCCGAAGCCGACGCGCTCTTGATCAGCACGCCCGAATACAATCACTCGATTCCCGGTGTGCTGAAGAACGCGATCGACTGGTTGTCGCGCCCACCCGATGACCGAGCGCGCGTTTTCCAAAACCGTCCGGTTGCAATCATGGGCGCCGCACCGGGCAGGTTCGGCACACTACTCTCGCAGACTGCATGGCTCCCGGTGCTGCATTCGCTCGGCACGCGGGGCTGGAACGGCCGTATGCTCGTTTCGGGGGCGCGCAACCTCTTCGACGATCACGGACGATTGCATGATGAAGAGACGCGTCAGCGTCTTAAGAAGTTTCTCGCCGGTTTCGCGAGTTTCGTAGAGCGCTGATCTCGCCCTAAGCGCAGCTCGCAATGCGCGCGCCCGCCCGAAGGACTCGGGGCTTACGACATCGCGCCTGCGGCGCTGTCGTTCGAATCCGTCTCGGTCTCGTGCATGCGCGCTCCGCGGCCTCGGCTACAAGCGCATCGGGGGTCGCGTGACGCCCGGGATGGTAGGCGACCATATCGGTCCTAAGCTCGATCTCGTAGCCGGACTCTGTATCGAAATTGTGCTGTCGGACCAGATTGCTGAGCCGATCAGAGCCGCTGTCCGCGCCGTCGAGACTGCTTCCGGCCAGTAAGACCCCGAACGCGTCCGCCCCGAGGCGCGCTAGCACGTCGGATTCGCGAAAGCAGGTCTGTAACAAATGCGCGAGCTCGACAATCGCGCGTTCGGCCGTTTCGTTGCCCGCCGCCTCCTCAATATCGCGAAGGTTCTCGAGCCTGAAGACGAGCAGCGAGGCGGGTGCATCCATGCGTTTACACATCGCGAGCAGATGCTCGCTAATGAGCGAAAAGCCGAGCCGGTTCGACAGCCCCGTCAGGCCGTCTGTCGTCGTCATCGTAGCGAGCAGCAGCTCCTCCTCGACCATGCGACCGAGCTCACGCAGCAGCTTCAAGTCCTCCTGCGACATCTCGCGAGGCTTGCTGTCGATCAGACACAACGTGCCGATCTTTGCGCCGTCGGGCGCATTGAGCGGATAGCCTGCGTAGAAGCGGATGTTCGGGTCACCGCAGACGAGCGGATTGTCGCAAAAGCGCTCGTCGCCAGCCGCGTCGTTGACGACCAAAATGCGGTCGCCAACGATGGCATGACCGCAGAACGAGATGTCGCGCGGCGTCTCCGTCGCCTCGAGCCCCTGGCGGGACTTGAACCACTGGCGGTCGGCGTCGACGAGGCTCACGAGCGCCATCGGCACGCCGAATACGCGCTGAGCGAGGCGCGTCACACGGTCGAAGCGCTCCTCGGGCGCCGTGTCCAGGAGCTTCAGGCTACGCAGGCTCTCCAGACGTCGGAACTCGTCGGCAGGAATTGGCGGCTTAATCATGTTTCTGCGATCCTCAACTCGAGTTCAGGGCCTGCCCCAGTATCGGCAGACAACTGAACATATTGAGAGACGCAGTTCACATAATTGGAGACCGGCCTCGCGCATGGCCGGTAACCGCGCGCGGAGACCCACGGCAACCCCGCGTCAGCTATTCATCCACGGTGCAGGCGTAGACGCCGACTTGCTCGCCGGCCCGCCAGACATACGGCGCTTCCCACGACTGCGTACCCGCGAAAACCTCGGGATCCCGGTTCGTGATCTCGTAGTCGATGCGATTCTCCTCGGCGACGAGGGTGAACCTTTCGGTGACGTGCACGGACTCGGACTGCGGAAGCCCCATTCGCCCGTAGTAAGGCCAGTTGATGCGGTTCGTCTCGACGACGAGCGTATCGCCGTCCCAGCGACCGACGGAATGACCGAGCGGCGACAAGGGCACGTCGGCCGGGTCACGCGCATCGTTCATGTGAATCGTGCGCACGACGTCGAATTCCTCGAACCGCAACTCGATCGTGTCGCCGTGATCGATGAACTCCATCGGATAGGGATTGCCCATGACTGAAGGCATGCCCGGCTGCGTGCAGTCGAGCAGGGGATTGTCCTCGAACGTGTCGTAATTGGCGACGTGCTCGGCAGCCCACTCGGTAAGCTCGTACTCATGAGGCTCGGCGAAATACCAGGGCCAATATCCGCCCGCGCGCGTCCAGACACGGAAGATTCCGCTGTCCTCGGGCTGGGCCGCGGCTGCTGCGCCGGCCAGCACCGAACTACCGCCTACTTGGTCCTCGGAAAAGTGCGGCTCGCGCGCGAAACCGACGAGCAGCTCCGTGCCACTCGGCAACAAGATGTGCTCAGCCGTCATATGCGCGGGCCGGCGTGTGGAAGCGTAGCCGGCCACACGGATTTGATCGCCTTCCTGGAGCATGCCCTCCATGACACCACGTCTTCGCTGATTGCTCAGCGCTGCGCCTTCGAGCTGCCAAACGACCTCTTGACCGTTCTCATCGGTCGTCGCGAGCTCGATGAGGATGTGAGGATTACGCCAATAGACGGTAGTCGCTTCGCCCTCGAGCTCGACGAGCGTCGAGCGGTCGTACTCGATCCCGGAATGGTGCGCGAACGCCGACGGCTGCACTACGAGCGTCAGCGCGACAGCCGCGCGAGCAGTGATTGTTAGGTGGCGTGCAGATCCAGTCATTCCTCTTCCCCTTCGCGTCCTGGCGTCTCTCTTCTCGACATTGACGCGAGATTTTAACCGCTATTTACGGCCAGCGGGCAGCCAGCGTATGCCGGTGCTATATTCTGGGATACGAGTGAATCGCGGAAAACGCCATGAAACCAGCGGCCTGCGCACTCAACCAACGTCTGACGCTTGTCGTACTCGGCATGCTCGTAACGAGCAGCGCACTCGCTCAAGAATTTCGCCCTGCTCAGATCGGTGACGACCAGCAGTCTGTTCTCAATCGGCTCGTCGTGCCGTTCGGTCGTCCCGAGGGTCACTACGACGTCAGTGTGACCTGTCAGGTCATCGTCGAAACCGACGGCTCGCCGGTGAGTCCGCATTGCCTGAGCGACGATCGCTACGAGACGTTTCGCCAGGAAGTCCTCGCAGCGATCGATGGTGCTGTCATGCGACCGGCGACGATCGACGGCGAACCCGTGCGCGTGCTCATGAGTTTCATTGCTGGATTCCGCTGTTTGGAGTTTTGCTCGATCTTGCTCATGGAGAATCACGGGTACCACGCGGACACGCTCGGTGTGTTCTACACGGCACCGCAGCCCGTGCTCGAGGACGGCAAGTGGTATGGCGGCTTCGAGGAAAAGCTCGACTGGGCGGCAACCGGCAAACGCGCGGACGAATCAGGCGGCATTAGATTCATCGTTTCGACGGATGTCGATACAAGCGGCCGCTCATCTCATCGCCGCGTCGTGCGGCGTACGCCCAACTTCTGGCGGGCGGCGACGCGCGCAGCTAGGAGCCTCGACAACGTCCGCTATATACCCGCTTTTCGAGAGGGGCAGCCTATCGAGCTGACTTACTACGAATATTGGCTCGACCCGGACGGTGCGAGTCCCGAAACGATCGCGCTGCCCGTGCGTGTTCACATGGCCTCCTCGGCTTTTGTCGGTGCGCTCGATACAACGATGAATCGGGCGGATATCGAGCAGTTTTTCGAGGGCGTCAACGCGCATTGGGCTTCTGCCGGCATCCGCTGGGACGTCGAGACCGTCGTCGAGGTCGATGCCGAACGTCAGCTCGCATTCCGGCGCATCGTGGAGTCGGAAGAGATCGACTTCTCTTTCCATGCGTACACCGTGTTCTCGACCCTGTGCCCGCGCGAGGAGTGGCTAGCCGGCGCGTGGAACGTCTGCTTCATTGGTCACTTCCCATGGCTCGCAACGCACTTCGGCGAAGGCTTCGTCGTCGTCGGCGAGCTCGACGCGCGCGAGGAGCCCGTGCAGCCGTTCGCGCTCGCCCGCGAGCTCGGTGAAACGCTCGGCATGGAGGATGCGCCGTCTTGCACGTCTCGCTTTCTAGCAGACGAGGACGCGATCGAGGGATTGGAACTGCGCCCGTGTGCGACGAGTGACATTTCACTCGAGGAAATCGCATTCACGCGCTGGCAGGCCGCCAAGGGCGAGCCGGCCTGCTCTCGGCGCCTGCGCTACGCCGACGCGGGGGGTAACTGGGCAGCTTGCAGACTACGGGGTCGCACAGTACACAGACGGGGCGCCGCATCCGCGAGAGTTCGATGGCCGTCGGAGAGTCTCCCGCCGCCCAGCGCGCCCACCGATTAGACCGCGTCGCTCACTCACTGACCGTTACGGGCGCGCGCTGAATATCGGCCCCGGGGAGCGTGCCGGCTGGGGCGAGGTGACAGGCTTCGCAGATCTGTGTCTGCATGGCCCTGTCTGCGCGCGACAACGCCGTGTAGAACGGCACGCGTTCGGAATGGCAGCTCGTGCATTCGTAGCCGCGCTCGAGCACGAGATTGTGCACACGTTCGAAATGCCAGTAGCCGTCGCGCGTCTCCGCAAGCATGTTCTGAACGTCTGCGGGCCCGAGCACCGGCGCCCACGCCGAGTCGGCCGGTCGCGTCATGTCCCAATCGGCCTCGCGCCGCGTGAACTCGACGGGCCGCCATCCCGGCGTTTCGGCAAGCGCCGCTGCGGCAGACTGCCCAGCCACGCGACCGGTCAAGATCGATGGCCCCGTGAACATGCCGTCGAGACCGTTGAGGCCGTTTATGCCGGCGGAGCCTGTAATCTCGCCGGCCGCGTAGAGTCCCGGAACGGGCACGCCGTTCGCATCGAGCGCGCGCGTCTGCATGTCGATCGAGACCCCGCCCGCGCTCTTGTTGGCCATCGGATAGAGCTTCGTCGCGTAGTAAGGCGGTGTATCGATCGTGAACACGGGCGGCGGGTCCTCGGGCGGCAGACCGTCGATGTCCGTACTCTCGCCGTTCTCGACGAGCGCGTTATAGCGCGCAGCGGTCGCCTCGAGTACGTCGGGCGGCATACCGACAAGTGCTGCAAGCTCCGCGAGCGTGTCGGCCTTCTGCGTGATGTCCGGGTTCTCGACAACGAGATGCTGAATTTTTTCGTGATCGATGGCATCGGCCGAAACGAAGTGCGGACCGTTGAGCCGAAAGCCGTCCTTATCGTCGAAATCGTAAATCGCCCAATGGCCGTCGGGCTGCTCGCGCATGACCGCTTCGAAGACATAGCGGTCGATACCGCGCTCGGTCACGAAGCGCTCCCCTGCCGAGTTCACCCAGATCGAGCGCGCGTTGCCACCATAATAGCCGCGCGCCTCGTCTAAGCCGAGCATGTCTGGAACGATCGTGTAACCGTTGTACTGGCGATCGAGATTGACGAGCGCGGCACCGGCTTCTTCGGCCATGCGATGGCCGCTGCCGCGCGAGTTCTGCCCGGACATGCTGTAGACGGGACCCGGCGCCGGCAGATCGCTGCGCCAGTTCGCCTTGACCATGTCGATGTTGCTCTGAAAACCGCCCGTCGCGAGGATGACCTTCTCGCTGCGCAGCGCGAAGCGTGAGCCCGTGCGGTAGTCGAGTCCCTCGACTCCAACGACGCGATCCCCGTCCTTCGTCAGATGATCGGCGACGGCATTCCAACGGAATTCGATGTTCGAGTAGCGCAGCGCCTCGAGAAAAATCGGTCGGGTCAGATTCAAGCCACGCCGGTGCGTCATGTGAAAGCGCGGCACGCTGTTGCCGTGCGAGGGCCTGATCCGGTCGAAGCGCACGCCCAGACCCGTGAGCCAGTCCCACAGCATCTCGCGCGAATTTTCGACGTAGAACCGGTTCCATTCCCGGTGCCCGTCTACGGCCCACTCCATCCAATCGTTATACGCGACGTCAGGGTCGTCCTCGTAACCGAGCTCTTCCTGCAGCGTGGAGTTGATGAATGCGACACCGCCCGATTGAATGCCGTGGCCACCGAACACCGAGTTCATATCGATGACGAGCACGCGCGCGCCGGCGCTCGCCGCATCGATCGCGGCCGATAGGCCGGCCAGGCCCGCGCCGACGATGATGATGTCGGCGTCCGGCATTGCAGCCGTCGAAACCGGATCCGACACGGTCTCAGTTTCTGGCGATCCGCATCCACAAAGCAGCACTGCAAAACAGCCTGCGAGCACAAGATCCCGGCTCTTTTTGACATAACCCGACATCGGTGGACCCTGTTTGCCCTGCGCCCTAAATCGTCGGGCTAGCTTGCCAGCAAGGCCCACGCCGGGACAAGGGACGCCCCGAGCGACGGCGAGACGACCTGTTCTCAGCCAATACCCGTGACACCGGAAGTGTTGACAATCTCTGTATATGTGCTAATTTCGCACATATACATAGATTCTTTCGTATGACCAAGCAATTCCCTCTTACGAATCGAAAAGCGTCCGTCTGGGGGCCGGCGCCAATCCGATACACGCTGAAACCTAGAAGGTAGACAACTATGAACGCACGAACAGCTCTTCAATTTCTGACTCTGGTCTGCGCCGCCGCGCTCACGGCAGGATGCGGTGGCAGCAGCTATGGCGGCGGCGGGGGCCCCAACGACTCGGGCACCGGCACGGGGACTCCGGAGCCCGCGATCGCATTCGGCGCGATTTCGGGCTTCGGCAGCATCATCGTCAACGGCGTACGCTACGACACGAGCTCCGCCTCGTTCTCGATCGACGACTCGCCGGGCACCGAAGACAATCTGGACGTCGGAGACGTTGTGCTGATCCGGGGCACACTTGCAGCTTCTGGAACAATCGGCACGGCGACCTCCGTAAGTTTCGACGACAACGTCGAGGGGCCCATAAGCGCCATCCCGGACGCATCGACGCTCGTCGTCCTCGGTCAAACCGTCCGCATTTCTGCCAATACGTCTTTCGACGACTCGATAGTTCCAGCGTCGATCGATGGCCTCGCTGTTACCGACGTCATCGAGGTATCCGGCTTCGTCGACTCCAACGGCGACATTCTCGCGACGCGCATCGAGCTCAAGAATCCGTTACCGGGCGATGAGTTCGAAGTTACGGGCATCGTCGAAGGCCACCTACCCGGACCGATGACATTCATGATCAACGCGCTCGTCGTCAACTACTCCGCCGCCATGCTCGACAACGACTTCCCGAGCGGTGTCATCACTGACGGCAACCTCGTCGAGGCAAAAGGTCTGACCATCAACGGACTCGGCGAGCTCGTCGCGACCGAGATCGACTTCAAGGACGATCACTTAGCCGGAAACGCCGACGACCACGTCGAAATCGAAGGTTTGATCACGCGTTTCGGCTCCCAGGACGATTTCGACGTCTCTGGCATAACGGTCGATGCCAGCAATGCCAGATTCGAAGGCGACGTCAATCTTCTCGGCCTCGACGTCAAAGTAGAGGTCGAAGGCAGATTGAGCGCTAACCGCGTGCTCGTCGCGCACGAGGTCGATATCCGTCGTGACAGCGTCGTGGAAATCGAGGGATTCGTGGATGTCGATCCGAGTGGCGGCACCGTTACCGTGCTTGGGATCACGATTCACGTCGACAGCCTCACGCGTATAGAGGACAAGCGTGACGACGTGCAGCGGTTCAGCCTGAACAACATCGTCGCGGGCGACTTCATCGCGGTGCGCGGCAGCGAGGACCCGAACGCGCCCGGCGAGGTGCTCGCGGCCCGTCTCGAGCGCGAAGATCCCGATGACACGATTCTGCAAGGCATCGTGGAGTCGGCCGCGGAGCCCGTGATCACGATCCTCGGTGTCAGAATCGACACGAGCGGCGTGTCGCAGAATAACTTCGAGGACGAGAACGACATGCCAATTGGCTCGGCCGGATTCTACGGTCGCCCGCCGGATGGCCTGGTCGTTAAAGCGAAAGGCACGGAAGTCGGCGTCACCGACATCGCCGCCATCGAAGTAGAGTTTGAAACGCCGTAGCAGCTCGAAGCTCCGGCGGGTACGGACCCGCCGGAGCGTTTCCGGTCCTCGAATGACGGTGTGCGAGTATTCGACATTATGTGACCGTTGGCGCAATAACTCACTCATATGTGCTAGCGTAACCCATATATACCCCTGCTACGCATGACCAAAACCGCCCTACTCAAGGCCTGTCGCCACCTCCTCGCCCCCGTCGTGCGGCTGCTGCAGCGCAGCGGCATCACATGGGCCGAGTTCGCTGACCTCGGCAAAGAGGTCTTTGTCGATGTCGCCGGGCGGGACTATGGACTGCAGGGGCGCCCGACGAATGCCGCGCGCGTCGCCATGATCACGGGTCTGAGCCGCAGAGAGGTTACCCGCGTGCGCAAGATACTTGCCGGGCTCGAGAATCCGAAACAGTCTGCCGGCAGCAGTATCGCCCAGGTCCTCTCGGGCTGGCATCTTGATACCGATTTTCTCGACGCCGGCGGACATCCCGCCAGGCTTCCGGCTGATGGCGACGGCGCAAGCCTCTCGACCCTGCTAAAGCGTTACGCGGGCGACACGCCGCACGGCGCGCTGACGAAGGAGCTCTTGAAGCTCGAGCTCATCGCCGAGGTCGAGCCGAGCGTATACGAGGTACGTGCACGAGAGTACATCCGCAGTCCGCTCGACCCCGACATGTTGCGTCAGGTCGGCGTAGCGTTGCACGACCATGGCACCACGCTTGCGCACAACGTAGACAGCGAGCGTACCGAGCCGCCGCGGTTCGAAGGCATGGCCTCGAACCCGCGCGTCGCCCAACGCCACATCGAAGATTTCCGCAGATTTCTCGACACACGCGGCCAGGTCTTTCTCAAAGAAATCGATGCCTGGCTCGCCGAACATCAAGTCGATGAAACCGACTCTTCTACGTCAGAGAGCGTCCGTCTGGGGGCCGGCGTCTACCTGATACAGGATGAAACCAAAGGGTAATAGACCATGAAACCGCAAACATCAATTCAAATACTTAGCCTAATCGGCGCGGCAGCGCTCGTTGCAGCCTGCGGCGGTACCTCGGGCGCCGGTCCCAATGTCGCCGGCATCGATCGAACGGGCGCTCCGAGCGCCGCGTTCGCGTTCGGCTCGATCTCGGGCTTCGGCAGCATCATCGTCAACGGCGTGCGCTATGACACGAGCGGCGCGACGTTCACGATCGACGATTCGCCGGGCACCGAGGCCGAGCTCGAGGTCGGCGACGTCGTGCTCGTTGAAGGCACTCTCAACACGACGGGTACGACCGGTACGGCCACCTCGGTCACGTTCGGCGACAACGTCGAGGGGCCCATCGAAGCCGGCTCGATCGATCTCGCGGCGGGCACGCTCGTCGTGCTCGGTCAGACGGTCCGCACGAACGCGGACACGTCGTACGACGACTCGATTCCGGGCGCCTCGCTCGCTGGCCTTACGGACGGCGACATTGTCGAGGTGTCGGGGTTCGTCGATTCCAACGGCGACATCCTCGCAACGCGCCTGGAGCTGAAAGCGCCCGGTGGCGAGCTCGAGGTCACGGGCATCGTCGAAGGCCACCTCCCCGGCGCGATGACATTCATGATCAACGCGCTCGTCG
>JABAOE010037037.1_pt2 | contig 18111 bp, 18 predicted proteins | sample 7062141 | NCBI WGS metagenome assembly JABAOE01 (sample SAMN14538627, study PRJNA623070) | marine sediment metagenome | biome: marine biome [ENVO:00000428]; feature: marine pelagic biome [ENVO:01000023]; material: deep marine sediment [ENVO:00002113] | place: India: Gulf of Khambhat ... | reverse complement strand
CGCCACGCCGCCAGCCCCATGATCGCGCGGGAGTCGGAGCGGGGTCGAATCTCGACCCAATTCATCGAGGACTGCGTGGTCCCTCCCAACAAGCTCGCGCGGTACCTGGACGGGCTCGACGCCATTCTGAAGCGCGTCGGCTTGGACGCGGTAGTCTTCGGTCATGCGGGCGACGGAAACGTTCACGTCAACCCGCTCGTCCCAGTGGAAGAGCCCGATTGGCCAATCCGCGTGCAGCACGCTCTCGAGAGGGTGGCGAATCTGGTCTGGGATCTTGGCGGTACGCTCAGCGGGGAGCACGGAGACGGCAGGCTGCGCGCGGCCCTACTCTCGAGGATCTGGCCTCCAGAGCTCATCCGCGCATTTCGGATGGTCAAGAATACGCTCGATCCGAAGGGGATCCTGAACCCCGGGGTCATCGTGCCGTTGCCCCGGCAGGATCCCTTCGCGGGGTTCAGGCCCCGTCCTCGCTCCCATCCCGAATAGGCGGCTCCAGCCGAGCTCTCCCCATCCCTGCACGAGTGGCCCGATTCATGCTAACAGGAGGGCGGAATTCGGCCTCCATTCGCCCGGAGGAAGAAGATTCTTGCCTAGTCGGGCGGCCCAATCGCAATTTCGAGGTCGGGTGGAGGTGTCCGAGGACCTTTCTTCGGAGGATCCGGGTGGGCGCATTGGGGAGGATGACGTNNACCGGGGTCGCAGGTGGTGGCGAGCGCTTCGGACCTGGAGCTGGAGAGCATACGCACTGAAGCCGGCCATGTGGTCGCTGCACCCACCAGAGTCGAAGACGCCCTCCTTCGTGCTCGGGTCCTCGGCCTCATCCAGAACGCCGGCTACCAGAACAGCGATTGGGGGGTCATGGCGGTGTCCTTGGAGCGCGGGGACACCCTGCTCGCCCTCGATCCGGACCGTCCCCTTGCCCCGGCATCGAATCAGAAGCTGTTCACCACCGCCGCCGCCCTACATCATCTCGGGCCCGAGTACCGATTCCCCACGTTTCTTCTGACGGACGGTGAGATCCGGGACGGCGTCCTGGAGGGGAACCTGATCCTCTACGGCACGGGTGATCCTGCGATTTCCGACAAGGTCTTGGGCTCCGCTTCGGCCGTCTGGAAGGCATTTGCGAGCACGCTGAAGGATTCCGGGGTACACACCGTCTCCGGGGACCTCGTCGCGGATGCCAGTTACTTCCAGGGACCGGGTCACGGTCCCTCCTGGAGCACCCGCTACCTCGACAACTCCTACGCGGCTCCCGTTTCCGCGCTCTCCTTCGCCGAGAACATAGTGACCTTCCACATCCGGGGTGGACCGCCCGGCTCCCCGGCTAGGGTGCGGCTCGCCCCCGAGGGCGCGAGGCTACCCGTGATCAACACGAGTGTCTCGATTCCTGGTGATTCGAGGAGGTCCCTGTTTCTCGGACGCCGGGATCTGAGCGGCGTGATCGAGATCGAGGGCCGGATTGGCTCCGATTCGCGCGAGGTGTCCCGCCGGATGACCGTCGCGGATCCACCCCGCTACGCGGCGTCGGCGCTGTTGAACTCCCTGTCACAGGCGGGAATCGTGGTTCGCGGCTCCGTCGTCCCGGCCTACTCCACCGAGGAGTCACCGGTCTCACGAGCCCGAGTCCTCGCGCCCGCCTTCCGACGCGGCTCGGGCCCGAATCTTCGAACCCTATCCGTGCACTACTCCCCGCCGTTACGCGAGCTGATCCAGATCCTCAACAAGGAGAGCAACAACCTCTACGCGGAGACACTGCTCTTCACGGTCGGCAGGGTCGTTACCGGGGAGGGATCGTTCAAGGGCGGCACGGAGGCGCTGAGCACGTATTTGCGCGAGATCGTGGGTCTGAGCGAGGGCGAGTACCGCGTCGAAGACGGGTCCGGTCTTTCTCGAACGAACAGGACTACCGCGTCCGGAGTCATTCGGCTCCTCCGTCACGTGTCCGGGACGGAGCACGCCGACCTCTTCTGGGCGTCGCTTCCCGAGGCCGGCAACTCGAGAGAGCTGCGAAGGATGTATCAGAGCGCCGCTGCCGGAAACCTCCGAGCCAAGACCGGGACGATCCGCCGGGTCTCCGCCCTATCCGGGATCGTTCACACCTCGGAAGGGGAGCCGGTTCTCTTCAGCATCATTTCAAACAACGTGCCCTCGTCCTCCAGGGCCAAGCGCATCGAGGACGGGATCGGAATCGAGCTGGCCTCGTTCTCACGATCACGAGCCATGCGCGCAGCCGACTGACGGTTTCGTCGCGCTCAGCTCGTACCGCGTCCCGCGGCGCGTCCCCGGGCGCTACGCAGCCGGCGGCGCAGCTCGACGTCGGACATCGTCTCGAGGGTGCGTTCCGCCGTCTCTTCGCTGTTCCAGCGGAGGTCCTCCAGCCACACCTCCTCGGACACATCTGCGCCCTTCCGTCTCGCCACGAAGTAGTAGCGGCCCTTGAAGTCCAGTCCTGAACGAGCACGGAAGCCTGCCACCCACGTAGTTCCCCGCTCGTCCTCGAACTCGCGAAGCAGGCTCGGATTCCGCCCTGACCCTTCTGTCATTCATCCTCCGTCGGTTTGATCGCTTCCATCGGTGGCTCGGAGCCGGGGGCGCGCTCGGCCAGCCCGCGTATTCGAATCTCGGGAAAGTCGAACACCAGCAGTCCCTCGTCGGTCACGTCGGAACGGACCCGAAATCCGTCATCCATCGTAAAGAGCACCCTCTCTGCGGCCGGGAGCGTCACCTCGAGCTCGGCGGCGACGTCGGTCGCCGTGAGGCGGCCACCGCGTAATCCCGCGACCTGCAGGACCTGAGCCTGCAGGGTTCTAAGCAGCTCTTCTCGACGCCACTGCATCGCGCGCCATCCCCACGCGAAGGAAGCGACACCGACCAAGCCGACAGAGATGCCAGCGATGGCCGTCTCGGCGTCGACCTGGACGGCGCCGAGCCCGAGCAGAGTGACCGCGAGAATGGCGAGGATCACACCCAGGGCGCGTCGCAAGAGTCCTCCTCGCGGGAGCTTTTCGGCCACGGTGCGCATCGGTCGCATCCAGAAGGCGACCTCCACCCCCTCCATCTCGGGCGACTGCATCGACCTCAGGGGCCGGGATCGATCCCACGAAAGGCCGCACGAGGGGCAGATCGATGCGTCCCTCTTCACGAGCCAGTACACGAGCCCTCCGATCCCGTATGTGAGCAAGGCCGCTCCGACTAGCAGGGCAGCGTGCGTGGATCTCCTGAAGTAGGGGACCCCCGCGCCCACGTAGCCACATCCGGGGCAGACGGAGACCCGCGCCCTCTGAACGAAAGGAACCGCCCCCGCCTCCCCGGGGACCGGTCGAACGACGGCCCCACATCCGACGCAGCGCTCGACGTCGTCCTTCAGCTCCTTGCCACAGGACCAACAAAACATCGCTCTCGAACCCCCGAATGCAGCCGGTCGCCCATTGGCGGGACTCACATGCTTCCATTCCCTACGACAAACGCCCCCGGAAGATTCATGATCGGCGAGCCCTCGCGGGTATCGTCGCACCGGCTATCGGCCCGATCCGCCCTACCGGGCGGCACCGTTCGGAGTCGAAAGCTATGAGTCGCTCCCACCCTCGCAACGGCCACGGGATGGGTTGCTGTGCTCGCGGCGCTTCCGGTAGCTTCCGACCACTTCGGAGCGCGGTCGGCGGATGTCTCCGTTCGAGCGAGCCGAGCGCCCGAGTCACGCTCAGATCGATTTGGAATCATGCGCATCAGTCGCCTTCGGGCCCTCTCACCCGCGTGGTGGATCGCAGTCGTGGGCCTCCTCTGCGCCGAAGGGACGTTCGCCCAAACCGTGCCCTCACCGTATCGGTTCATCGAGGGTACCCACAGCAGCGGTGTGATCATTGGATTCGCGCAGGAGAATCGCGGTGAGATCGGCATCGGCCCCGGGGGCGGCATGCTGTTCGGAGGCCGATACGCGATCGAGCTTCGGGGTCCCCTGGCGCTGGAGGTGACGGGCTACCTCTTGCCCACGGACCGGGTCGTCTTCGACGCGGTGTCCGNNTGTCCGGACGCGGCCTCATCGAGTTGGGCACCAAAGACATGACCGTTGCTGCCCTCGAGGGCCGGCTTCGATTCACCCTGACCGGACCCCGCACGTGGCACGGGATCGCGCCGTTTCTCAGCCTTGGCGGAGGCTTGGTCGGTAACTTCTCGTCACCATCGGAGCTGGAGGGCGGCTTGTTGTCGACGGAGCGTGTCACATTCGGTCCCTCGTTCGTGGGAACCATGGGAGGCGGAGTCCGTTGGCTTCCCACGGAGAGGCTCGAGTTCCGCTCGGACGCTTCGCTCAGCATCTGGAAGGTCGGCACACCGGTCNNCGATGAGCTGCTGGGAGGTCTGCCTGATCAACAGTGGGTGGGCGTGAGCACCATTGTCATGGGAGTCCTCTACCGCTTCTGACCGTGTGATGGCCGAATTCGAGACGCGCGAGCCGGATTGGCTTTCGTTCGACGAGGCGCTCGAGAGGCTCGAGGCGGTTGGATCTCCGCTCGATGCGTCTCCGCTTCCACTCGCGGAGACGCTCGGGCTCGCGGTCGCAGAGGAGGTCACCGCCAGGCTGACTCTGCCCCCCGGCCCCACATCCCACATGGATGGGTACGCGCTCCGCGCGTCCGACGTCTCGCCCTCCGCCGACCGGTCCCTCTCCATCCCCGTTCCGGTCTTGGGCGTCAGTCGCCCGGGAGCGCCGTGGCCCGAGCCGCTGCCGGTCGGTTCCGCGATTCGCATCATGACCGGTGCGCTTCTCCCCAGAGGGGCCGATACCGTCGTGCCGGTGGAGGAGACGGACCGCGAGCGGGAGTCTTCCGGATCCGTTCGGATCCAGCTGGTGGAGAGGCCCGAAGGTTCCACTCCGCGCCCAGGTCGATACGTACGCCCGGCCGGCGAGGAGATCACGGAAGGCGAACGTCTAGCCGGACCCGGGGATACGGTCACGCCGGGTCTACTGTCACTCGTCGCTGCCACGGGCCGAGCGGAGCTGACCGTCCATCGGCCGCCCGTGGTCGCTCTGATCGTCACGGGGAGCGAGCTCGTAGCTCATGGGGACCCGGCAGCACTCGAGGGAGGGGTGCGCCGAGCGGACATTCTGTCGCCCTCGATCCCGCCCCTTCTCGCCGCCGCGGGCGCCGTGGCACTGGCCCCGAGACGAGTCGGTGACGACGAGAAGGCGCTGACCAGGACGTTGTCGGAGGCGGCCGAACAGGCGGACGTGATCATCACGACCGGCGGCGCCTCGATGGGGGAGGCGGATCTGGTCAAGCGGGTGCTGGCCAAGATGCACTTCAGCATCGACTTCTGGCGGGTCCGCATGCGACCGGGAAGCCCCATCTCCGTCGGGCGGCTTCCGACCTCGATCGAAGGACGTCGCTTGCTCGTCGTCGGCCTCCCCGGGAATCCGGTGTCGGCAATCGTCACCCTCCTCGTTTTCGGACTCCCCGCGATCCGGGCCCTCGGAGGGCACGCAAGACGCTTCCTTCCGAAGGTTCGCGTGACCGCCGGGGAGCGCTTCGCGGGACCGCCGCATCTGACACGGTTCTATCGGGTCGTGCTCGAGCCCGAGGCCTCCGGCACGCTCGTGGCGAAGCTCTCGGGCTCGCAGGGATCCGGTGTGATTCGAAGCCTCGCGGGTGCGAATGGACTCGCCGTCGTTCCGGAGGGAACGGATGCGATCGAAGAAGGGGATCCCGTGGACGTGCTTCTCATTCCCTTCGCCACCTGGGGCGTGGGCCATGGCTGACCGGTCCGTCCCCGTGGCCTCCGTCGTGGCGCTGATGATGACGACCACACTGGCCGGTTGTGCGATTCCGCGGTGGCCCGTGAGCGACGTGGTCACCTCCCCATTCGGGGTCCGGTGGGAGGGCCTGCTGCCCGGCCTTCATACGGGTGTCGACTTACGGGCGGAGGAAGGGACGCCCGTCCGAACCATGGCGGCAGGGCGTGTTCGCTATGCCGGCTGGATGAACGGGTACGGAAACGTCGTCTGGATCGACCATCCGCGTGGTGTCATCTCCGTCTATGCACACCTCTCCGACATCGACGTCATGACCGGGCGCCGCGTGGAGAGTGGCGACGTCGTCGGAATCAGCGGAAGCACGGGTACGGTCTCGGGGCCTCACCTTCACTTCGAGGTGTGGAAATCGGGCAGGCGCGTCGACCCGGTTGCCTACCTAGGAGGCCCCCCCTGAGCCGGACGGCTCGGGACCGGCTTTCGCCCGTAGCTCTTCGGTCAGCCGAGGCAGGATTTCGAAGGCGTCTCCGACGATGCCGTAGTCCGCCACCTTGAAGATCGGGGCGTCGGGGTCCTTGTTGATGGCGACGATGGTCCTTGCGGTCCGCATGCCGGCGAGGTGCTGGATCGCGCCCGAGATCCCGACGGCGAAGTAGAGGCGCGGCGAGACGGTCTTGCCGGTCTGACCCACCTGCTCGGCGTGGGGTCTCCAACCGGCATCCACTACCGCCCTCGAGGCCCCGAGGGCGACCTCCGGCCCCAGCGCCCGCCTGAGCTCGTCGAGGAGATGCCAGTGCTCGGGCCCCCTCATCCCGCGCCCGCCGGAGACGACTACGGTGGCCTGGGATACGTCGGGTAAGCCTTCGGGGGAGGGGCGGTGGGAGACGATCCGCGTAGGCCACTCGGTCGGCTCGATATCGGCGTACGTGACCTCAACGGCAGCCGGCTCTCCACCGTTGCTGAGCGGGAAGGCGTTCGAGCGCAACGTCACGACGAGCGGCGAGGTCTCTACGCGCACCGTCAGGAGCGCCTTTCCGGCGTACACCGGCCGTGTCACCGCGACCCCCTCGGGTCCGAAGGCGAGTGCCGTCACGTCCTGGAGGAGCGGGACGTCGAGCCGGGCCGCGAGCCGAGGGGCGAGGTCACGCCCCTGATCGGAAGCGGCAAGCAGAATCGCGTCGTACTCGCCCTCTGCGGCTGGTGGCGCTACCGACTCGAGGTAGCCATCGGGGTGGTAGGAATCCAAGCCCGGGTGGACCACGACCGTGACGCTCCGCGCGCCGAACCTACCCAGAGACGCGGCCTCCGCTTCCATCTCCGTCCCCGCTACCACGAGCGCTTCGGCATGGGTGTCGAGCTCGGAGGCGAGGCTCGACGCCGCCGAGACCACCTCCAGGGACGAGCGGGTCGGCCGACCCTCCCGCTGTTCCACGATCGCTAGCACTCCAGACACTCTCTCAGCTCCCTTCTTCGACCGATCCCGACCTCTTCGGGCCGCCCCTCTTCGACCGACCCCCAGTATTCGCTGGTGTGATCACGATCGCCCGTCAGAGAACGCGGGCTTCCTCACGAAGAAGCCGAACGAGCTCGGGCACCGCCTCCGGTCCTTCCCCGACGATCCTGCCCGGCGCTCGGGCAGGCGGCAGCTCGAGGGATTCGACCGTGATTCGCGGTTGCACCTCCGCCGCGTCTCGGATCTCTAGCGGCTTCTTCTTGGCCTCCATGATGCCTTTGAGCGAGGGATACCGCGGCTCGAAGGCGCCCTTCGTAATCGTCAGCACCGAGCCGATGGGAAGCGTCTGAACCTGCATCCCCTCCTCGACCTCCCGCTCGCAGGTCACGACGTCTCCGTCGACGGAAAACTCGGATACCGCTGTGGCGCAGGCCCTCTCGAGGAGGGTCGCGAGCATGGGACCCACCTGGTGCTGATCGTCGTCCACGGCCCTCAGCCCCAAGAGCGCGAGATCGAAGCCCATCTCCCCCAGCTCCACCGCCAGGGCCTTGGCCACGGCCAGCCCGTCCTGCCCACTCTCCCCCTTCAAGAGCACCGCGCGGTCCGCGCCCATGGCGAGGGCAGAGCGAAGGGTCTCGGCGGCGGCCTCCTCCCCGACGGTAACCACCACGACTTCCCCACCGAGGGCATCCCGCGTGCGGAGGGCCCCCTCCAGCGCGAACTCGTCATACGGGCTCACGATCCACTTCACACCCGACGGATCGATGGATCGGCCGTCGGCGGCCACTCGGATTCGGGTCTCCGTGTCCGGGACCCGCTTGACGCAGACGACGATTCGCAGTTGACGGCTCCGGCTGATTCCCTCGCTCCGCTGGATCGGCCTCCGACCCGTGTTCGCGGACCCGACTACCCGTGCGGGCTCGCTGGGTTCAAAGGCCGAAGCCCAGCGCGGCGAACGCGAGAGTCGCCGCCCCGGCCGCGACCATCGCATACGGAAGCTGGGTGCGCACGTGATCTATGTGATCCGTCGCAGCCGCCATGGACGAGATGATCGTCGTGTCGGAGATCGGGGATGCGTGATCACCGAAGATCCCACCGGAAAGCGCCGCCGCCACGAAGGGGGAGAGGGGAAGACCGAGGGTATCCGCGGCGGGCACCACGATGGGCAGCATGATAGCGAAGGTCCCCCAACTCGTCCCCGTCGCGAACGCGATCCCCGCCGAGACGACGAAGATGACGGGCAGGAACAGGGGAGGTGGGAGCGCGCCGGCCGTCGCCTCAGCCACATACGCGCCGGTCCCGAGCTCCCCCGCCACACCGCCTAGCGCGAGCGCCAGCAGCAGGATCAGAGAAAGGGGCACCAGCGCCCCCGCTCCCTTGAGCGCAGTCTTCGTGAGCTCGTCCAGGTCGGCGGCCCGCTGAGCGAGGAGCAGGGCCCACGCCACGGCGAGGGCCGCCAGAACGGCCCAGAGTACCGACGTCGCTCCGACACCCTGGGTGAGGTCGCCTTCCCCGGTGATCCACAGGCCAACCGGAACCATGAGCACCATCACGACGATCGGGAGAATCATGTTCACCGCCCGCGGCGGGACGCGATCGCTCGGCTGCGAGGAGAGAATCTCCTCGTCGATCATCACACGCGCTCCCGGCCAGTGCGTCTGGCCGTCCAAGGTCCNNCCGCATCGGGCCGAGATCCCAGCGCCAGAAGACCGATGCTCCGGCGACCACTATCGCCGACAGGGCATAGAAGTTGAGAGGGATTGCCGCTACGAAGACGCCCAGGGGATCTTCGACCTGTAGGCTTCCGAGGATTCCGAGGTTGTAGGCTCCCCACGCGTTGAGCGGGATCAGGATGCAGACGGCGGCCGAGGTCGAGTCGATCAGATACGCGAGCTTCTCGCGCGAGACCCGATAGCGATCGAAAAGCGGGCGCGCGACGGCTCCGGCTACCAGAACGGTGATGTTGGACTCGATGAAGATCACAAGGCCCGTCACCCAGGCTAACGCCTGCGCCTTGCGAGGGGTGTTCACCCACTGGCGCGTCTCCAGGTAGCGCACGAATCCGCGGACACCCCCCGACTGCTCGACCGTCGAAATCAAAGCGCCGATGACGAGGGTGAAGAAGATCACGCTGGCACTCCCCGAATCGGCCATTACAGCCACCGTAGCTTCGATGGAGCGCGCGAGCCCGGCCGCGGGGTTCCACCCGTCGAGGATCGTCCAGCCCATCCAGATCCCCATTCCGAGCGACAAGTAGACCTGGCGGGTCCAGACGGCCAGAACGATCGCGACGACGGGCGGAAGCACCGAGACCCAGGAGGGCTCGGTCATGGCAACCCCGCCCTCGAAGCCGCCGGAGCGACCCTGGCGCGAGATACGTCCGGATGTCCCTGTAGATAGAACCGAAGGGGCCAATCAGTAGCGTGGCGGATCCCTACCCTCCCGGTCACGCATACGTCCTCGGCCGGAGCGAGGCACCTCGTCACGAGGAAGAGGGGAGACCGATCCAGAGGAAGGGCGTTGTGAGATCCGTCGATCCCCAGCGCCTGGCAGAGCCTGGCCGGCCCATTCGTGAGGTGGTGATCACGCGCCCGCCTGCGACGCATGACCGCCGATCCGAATGTGGGCTCGATGGCTCGTACCAACACCGCCTGCGGGTCGCCCTCGCGGCCGGTTACGACGTTCACGCACCAGTGCATCCCATAGATGAAATAGACGTAGGCCGTTCCGGCAGGCCCGAACATCGGCTCGTTGCGAGCCGTCCGGCCCACACGCTCGGCAGCATGGGATGCAGGGTCTCGAAGGCCGAGGTAGGCTTCGGTCTCGACGATCCGTCCGCCCGCAAGCTCGCCTCCGATGGTCGAGACCAGATAGCAGCCGAGTAGGCCTCGTGCGACAGATTCGGCATCTCCCTGCAGCGACGACGCGGCGNNGCACGAGCGCCATGTCGGGCCTGACATGGCGCTCAGCTTCGCCCTCGGCCCCAGGGGCCGTCTGGCTCCTTCGTCAGCCCTCGGACCTCCGTGCTGAGCCGCCCCGGGTTCGCCGCCCCCTCCGCCGGCGCGGCTCGGACGTGGAGGCAGCACCGGGCGTGGCTTCCTCCGTCGCCACCGCAGCGGTAGGGATCTCTTCCTGCACTCGGTCGCGACTCATGCGCGCGCTCCGGCGCTCAAAGTCCGCTCTCCATCCCGCGAGTACCCGCTCCGCCCTCGCTGGAGGAAGGATTTGCTCGACCCGGGAAGGTTCGGTGTGCAGAACCTGAAACAGCTGATCTCCGAGGGCGTCCACGAGAGTCTCCGCGGTCCGCTTGCCGACCCCTCCGTAGGAATTGGTCAGGTACTTGACCACACTCTCCCGCCCCGTGGGTAGTCGGAGCTTCTCGGGGTCGACGACGCCTCCGGCCGGCTCGGAGTTCTCGGCATCCGAACCGTCCCCGCTCGTTCGGACCGCAGATCCGAGGGCCACCTGGTAGTTGCCGCCCTCGGTCTTCTGGAGCTCGACGACACCGTCATCATGGGCCTGCTGAAGGAATCTCGAGAACTTCGGGAATCCGAGATCGGTCTCACTGAAGCCGTGCTGGAGGGCCAGCATCCGCCGCTTCACGTCGGAATCGCGGACGGACCCGCCCGCGGCCTCCCCGAGAAGCTCCGACACGGCCTCGCGGAGGAGCGAGTACGCGGGCTCGCGGGACTCGCGCCCCGACGGCGGTGAAGGCACCTCCGACACCTCGGCCTCCGCCGTCACGCGTCGCCCTCGATCTCGGCCGGCTTGGGCGCCTCTCTTCTTTCCGTCCCGGGTGCTCGGCTTCCCGTCCCTGGCGCTGGGCGTCTCCGTCTGGTCCTCCATCTTGCGGCCCTTCTTCACCGACAGGATCTCGTACTGCCCGTTCTCCATCTTTCGAATCTCGATCAGGCCCTTCTTGGAGGCCTCGGAGACGAATCGCGAGAACTTGTTGAAGCCGAAGCCCTTCTCATCGAACGTCGCATCGATGTCCAGCATCACCTGCTTCAAGCGGTCCGATCGCATCACGTCGCCCCGTCGAGCCATCTGCTCGGCCGCCTGCTGTACGAGGCGCCAGGGGTCCAGAGGAACGCCGAAGCCCTCGTCTGCCTTCCGGAGCCCGGAGAGCGAAGTGTAGGAGTAGTACTCGTCGCAGTTTTGAACGAGGATGTCCGAAGAGGATTCCTGGAGACCGACGCCGATCACGTACTTGCCATACTCCTTGAGCTTCAGCACCAGGCTGGAGAAGTCCGAGTCGCCGGTGAGGAGGATGTACGTGCCGATTTCGGGACGCGTGAAGACGAGCTCGATCCCGTCGATCGCCATTCGGATGTCGGTGGCGTTCTTCTTGTTGCTGCCGTACGCCGGGGCGAAGATCAGATCGACCGACGCCTCCGACAGGGGCACGATGTACTGGGGGTAGCGGCGCCAGTCGGCGTAGGCTCGCTGCACGGTCACCTTCCCCTTGATGATGTCGGAGGCGAGGAGCGTCTTCAGCTCCTTCGAGAGGTCACTTCGCATCCCCATCGTGACGTTGTCGAAGTCGATGAGGAGGGCAGCGTTGGGCGCCCGCGGGGAACGCGAGGGAGCACGGGCTCCCTCGATGTGGGGAGCCCTGGAAAATGGCGTGCTCATGTAATTGGCCTACACTTTCGCAGCATGGAAACGATTGTGCCGCGAAACCTCCCCACCCTCCCTCTCGCGACGCCCGTCGTTAGGGGCGAGGCGACCGAGGGTCCGGTCGGGGGAAGTCTCCCGGAGCTTCAGTTGGATGAACCCCGGCGGGCCTCGTCGAGGAGGCGAGCCAGTTCCACCCGGTGTACCTTCCCGGTTCCTGTCATGGGGAGCCCGTCGAGGAACACCACCGCATCCGGGACCTTGTGGTCGGCCAGCGTTCGCCGGCACCACTCCCGAACCTCGTCCTCCGTCACTACGGCTCCCTCCACTGGGACGACCGAGGCGCAGATGGCTTCAACCGAGAAGCTCATCCTCGACGCCGACTACAGCCGCATCTTGAACGGCCGGGTGGGCGTGCAATCGGTCCTCTATTTCCCTTGGAAAGACGTTCGAACCGCCCCGAATGATAACTTCTTTGCTTCTTCCGACCAAATGGACGTAGCCTTCCTCGTCGACGATCCCGAGGTCTCCGGCACGAAGGAAGCCCGACTCGGCGAAGCTCGCGGCGGTTTCCATCGGTTGACGGTAGTACCCCTTCATGACTCCGGGCCCGCGCACGGCCAGCTCACCCAGGCTCTCGATCGGAAGCTCCACCCCCTCGGGATCCAGAACTTGGATCGTCGTGGAGTCGATCGGACGTCCTACCGTGAGCCTACGCCTCTCTGGCGGGTCGTCCAGCCCGGCGATCGTGACGGTCGAGGATCCCTCGGTCAGGGAGTAAGAGGTGAGGAGCGTGGGACAGATCTCCTGCTCTACCGCGACGAACAGGGATTCGGGCATCGGAGCCCCGGCAACCAAGNNGTCCAGCGACTCGATCAGGTCCAGACAGCCGGCCGGATCGAATTCTTCTTGGAGAACGAGGGCCGCGCCGGAGATCGTGCATCCGATCACTCCGGGTCCCAACCCGAAGGCGTGGAATAGCGCCGTTACTCCGACCACCCTGTCTCCGGGGCGAAGGCCGACGGCCTCCGACGTGGCCGCTGCCGGGTGTATCAGGTTGGCATGGGTGAGCTCGACACCCTTGGGCTTCCCCGTCGTACCGGACGTGTACACGATCGCGAAGGAGTCCGTGTTCGCATCCAGCTCCGGAGCGACGAACTCTCGTGCCCTGCCCGCAGACACGAGATCCTCGAACTGGAAGATTCGGTCGTCGTACCACAGATCCTCTTCGCCCACGGTGACCAGGTACTGGAGCTCCGGCAGAAGGGGAAGGAGGTCTTCGAACACCTGCAGGTAATCCACCCCCCGCATCGTCTCGGCGATCACGGCGCATGCGGCGCCGGAGTGCCTGAGGTGGTACTGCAGCTCGGGCTCGGTCAGCCGCGGGTCCAGGGGGACCGCGATCGCACCCAGCTTCGTCACGGCGTAGAGCGCCGTAACGAACTCGGACCGGGGAGGAAGGACGAGCGCGACACGATCTCCGCGCTCGATCCCCAGATTCGAGAGGGATGCGGCGAGCGCCTGCGAGGCGCCGTCCACCTCGCCGAAGGTAGAGTGCGCCCCGTCCGAGAGCACGAACGGCGCCTCGGGTTCGCTGGTCGCGCGACTGGAGAGGGCCTTCGCGATGGTGAGTCCACGAAAGCGCTCGCTGAGCGCCAATTTCACCTCCGGCGGGAGCGAAGAAACCCCGATCTTGGCTGGACGAGAGCACGAAGAATAGGCGGGGCCACCACCCCCGTCAAACCACCCTCAAACCCTCTTTCAGGAGGAAATCCCGCACTACGGAGGGGTCCAGTTCGCGACTCCATCCCTCACCTCTGTCGACCTCGCCGAGCTCGGACAGGAGCACGCATCGGGAGACGCCGCCCCGGGCCTTCTTGTCCCTGGACGCGAGCCCGATGAGCCGGTCGGGGTCCATTGGGTCCGAGAGGATGGTCGGCAGCTCCAGCTTGCGGAGTGTGCGGGCCAGTAGAGCGGCGACGCCCGGCGTGGTGATCCCCAGCCGCTCGCCGAGTCGAGCCTCCAACACCATCCCGAGGGCGACCGCGCTCCCATGGGGAATCCGATAGTCCGAAGCTGCCTCGAGAGCATGCCCCAATGTGTGCCCGAAGTTCAGGATTTGGCGGAACCCCCCTTCGCGCTCGTCCTCGCTCACGACGCGGGCCTTCAGCTCCACGGACCGGGCGACCAGACTCGCGGTCGTGCCGGGATCTCCGTCCAGGAGGGACTCCGCATTTCGGTCGATCCAGGAGAAGTAGTCGGAGTCTAGAATGGCCCCATGCTTCAGGGCTTCCGCAAGTCCCTGGCTCCTCTCCGCTCGTGGAAGGGTCGCGCACAGATCGGTGTCCGCGAGCACGAGCCGAGGTGGATGGAAAGCTCCCACCAGGTTCTTCCCGGCCGGCACGTCGACGCCCGTCTTGCCGCCCACGGACGCGTNNCATGGCCACCAGGGACGTGGGCAGTTGAACGACGGGAATGCCTCGCATGTAGGTCGCAGCCACGAATCCGGCGAGGTCGCCGGCGACTCCACCTCCCAAAGCGATGACGCAGCCGTCCCGCCCGACTCCCGCGTCGAGCAGGGCGTCCGTCAGCCTGGCCCACTCGTCCCGGTTCTTACTCTCCTCTCCGGGAGCGAAGGTGTGCACGGTGATCGGCCGCGACAGTCCCGAGAGCGCCGACCGCACGCGCTCGCCGTGCAGCTCCTGCACTCGCCCGTCAGCGATCACCGCGTACTCGTGTGCGGGGCTCAGCGTGTCCAGAAGCAAGGCCAGCTCCTCCAGGACGCCGCTACCGATGCGCACGGGGTAGCCTGGGCCAGCGGAAGTGACGACCTCCACCCTCCATCCGTCCGGGGGACGCGAGGCTCTATCCACGGTCGGCCCGTGCCGCTGCCCGATCCAACTCGATCGGCGCCACGGTTCTCAGGTTGAGGGAGAGCTCGTCGACTCGCAGATCCGCAAGTCGCCGCCCCGAGTCGGGATCGACCATGTCGTCCGCCACTTCGGGGATGAGTCCGTAGACGAACGGACGCTCCGCCCAATGGGGATGCGGCACCGTGAGCGTCTCGCCCTGCAGCTGCAACGAGCCGAAGAAGATCAGGTCCACGTCGAGAGTCCTGGGGCCTTTCTCGACCGAACGGACCCTTCCCGCCTCGGACTCCGCCTCCTGAGCCACGCGGAGAAGGCCCAGGGCGTCGAGGTGGGTGCTTCCTCGCAGCACGAGATTCAGGAAGTCCGGCTGATCGGGAACGGCGCCCCACGGAGCCGATTCGACGACTCGGGAGATCGCCTCCAGCGAAACACACCGCGCCAGAGACGCGAGGCCTCGCTTCAGGTTCTCCCTTCTGTCCCCGAGATTCGAACCCAGCGACAGGATGAACGAAGTTCGTCTCGTATTGCGCCCGCTGGACTCGCCAACCCTCATGTCCGGTCCCCGCCGCTGGAGTCGACCCGCCCGTACCGATCCCGTATTCGCACGATGTCGTCCAACTCAGGGGTGGACACTTCCATCATCTCCACGTCCGTCTGCGCGGTCACGCGGTGCAACACTCCGGGGCGAATCCTGAACGCCTCGCCCTCCCGAACCGGGACTTGAGCGAGCGAGCTCACTCCCGCTCCGACCTCGAGTGTGATCTGCCCGCGGATGAGAAGCAACGTCTTGTCCCGCTCCTCGTGGAAGTGCAGGGAGAGCGCCTCCCCCGCCCTAACGGAAAGGATCTTGCCGGCGTACTCGTCCGTCTCGGCCCAGAGGACCTCGTGACCCCACGGCTTCTCGATTCGGCGCGGGGGGACGAGAATCGGAGACGGAGAGCTCCCCGAAGCCCCGCCTACCCCCTCCGGAGTGCCGAGATGACCTCCCTCCTCCCTGCGAGGAGACGTATCGGAACTCCTCGGAGCTTTCGGGCGATCACCGGCCACGGCGCTTCACCTTCTGACTCGCGGGAAAGGACGAAGACGACGGGCTTCGACGAAACCTCGGTTTCGGGAAGGGCCCCGGCTCGAGGGTCCACACTCGTGAGTTCGGAGTCCCCGCGGGTGCTGACGAGGCGCCCGTCGGCCGCTGGGGACGGACCCGTCTGCGGCAAAAGGGTTCATGGAGTTGTCGTCAGGGGCATCGTCCGACCAAGGAGGATCGTCCGCCCGTGGGGTCGAGGCTACCTTGGATCGCGGCCGATAGAATCAGCGAATCCNNTCGGTGTAGTCCAGGCGGACGCGCTCTCAGCGACCCGGAATGGGAAAGGATGTGAACCAAAGAGCCGGCGAACTTCTCGAGGCAGCACGCAGCGCCCTCGCTCGTGCCCGTGTGCTACTCGGCAAGACGAGGGACTTTCTGAGCAGGACACCGGTCTGGGTGTCCCTGCTCCTGCTGGCAGGCTCGGGGCTCGGATTCGCGGTCGGGACCTGGCAGAACCTCTGCGCCGACTGTCCTTCCATCGCGCGGATTCGGACCTGGGAGCCGCAGCAGACGTCGAAGGTGCTCAGCCGCGACGGACAGCTCCTCGGCGAGCTTGGGATCGAGCGCCGCACTCCGGTCTCGATCCAGACCCTGCCCGTTCACGTACCCCAGGCATTCATCGCCATCGAAGATCGGCGGTTCTACCGCCACCGTGGTTTCGACCCCAGGGGGCTCACCCGCGCGATTGCCGCCCGCGTCATTCCGGATGCGGTGTTCCGCTTGTTCCTAGGGACCTCTCTGCGGGAGGGCGGAGCGAGCACGATCACCCAGCAGCTCGCGCGAAACATGTTCGACGCGATCGGCTTCGAGGTCAGCGTCGAGAGGAAGCTCAAGGAGCTCCAGGTCGCTCTGGAGCTGGAGCGGGCCTACTCGAAGGATGAGATCCTCGAAGCGTACATGAACGAGATCTACCTCGGGCCCGGTTGGTGGGGCGTGCAGACAGCGGCTCGCAATTATTTCGGCAAGGCCGCCATAGATCTCAATCCCGCCGAGTCCGCGCTCCTCGCCGCCGTGGCGAACAACGCCGGTGTCTACTCCCCGTTCAACTATCCGGATCGCGCTCGCAGCCGGCGGAATCTCGTGCTGGACCGGATGTCCTTGGAGGGATTCCTGTCGGAGATCGAGGCGGAGGGCTGGAAGAGCTACCCCCTTCCCACCGAGCGCGCGCGGGCGTCCGAGGGTTCAGCACCGTACTTCGTCGAGTGGGTGAGGCAGCTGGTTCAGGAACGATTCGGAAGCCAGCTGTACACCGGTGGATTCCAGATCTTCACCACGCTCGACTTCGGCATGCAGACCGCGGCGGAGATCGCGATGTCGCGCGGGTTCGCGCGCATCGAGGGTCGGCCGGGCTTCCCCCACATCACCTACGACCAGTTCGTCGAGCAGGCCGAGGGCCAGCCCCTGGTGGACGTGGAGACCCCCTACGTCCAGGGCATGTTCATCGCCATGGATCCCTTCACGGGAGGGGTGCGAGCGCTGATCGGGGGACGAGACTTCACCCATTCGAAGTTCAACCGCGCTCTGCAGGCCATGCGGCAGCCCGGATCGTCGTTCAAGCCGATCGTATACGCCTCGGCGCTCGCGAGCAGAATTCCCCCTTCGCGCATCATCGCCGATCGGGCCTTCGTTCAGGAGCAGCTCGACGGAGAGCTTTGGACCCCGGAGAACTTCTCGGGCGAGTTCGAGGGAGACATGACCTTGCGTCATGCCTTCCGGAACTCGGTGAACACCGTTGCGATCCGGCTGGCCTTCGAGGAGGTGGGGCTGGAGACCGTGGCTCAGACGGCAAGGCGCTTGGGAATTCGCACTCCGATCCCGAGGGTACCCTCCATCGCGATCGGCTCTGCGGAGGTCTTGCCGATCCAGATGATCGAGGCCTACTCGGCGTTCGCCACGCTGGGCACCAAGGTGCAGCCGTTCCCGATTCTGCGCGTCGAGAACGCGGAGGGCGAGATTCTCTGGGAACCGCGGCCCGAGCGAGTCCGGGTGTTCGACGAGGCGACCGCGCGACTCATGGTGACGCTCATGGAAGACGTCGTAGCCCGGGGCACCGGAGCGAGCATCCGAAGCGTCGTCGGCCTTCCGTACGAGGTGCCTGCGGCGGGCAAGACCGGCACCACGAACGAGTCGACGGACCTGTGGTTCAACGGGTTTACCCCGAACCTCCAGGCGACCGTCTGGTTCGGGATGGACCAGCCCCAACCTCTCTACGCTGGAGCGACCAGCGGAGAGGCGACGCCGGTCTGGGGAGAATTCATGCGGCTGGTCTACCTGGGGGAGCTCCTCGACGAGAGCGGTGCGGCCACACCCCGGCTGCCGGTGAGCGAAGCCGCCTTCCTGC
>JABAOE010003942.1_pt5 | contig 18119 bp, 19 predicted proteins | sample 7062141 | NCBI WGS metagenome assembly JABAOE01 (sample SAMN14538627, study PRJNA623070) | marine sediment metagenome | biome: marine biome [ENVO:00000428]; feature: marine pelagic biome [ENVO:01000023]; material: deep marine sediment [ENVO:00002113] | place: India: Gulf of Khambhat ... | reverse complement strand
CGGTTGTAGACAACGGCGATCTTCATGGCTTCCCTCCTGAAGGAATGCTGTTTGGCCCCATCGCCTTCCCGTCGCGCCGGGGATCGGCGACTCCCTGATATGGCTCACGCGGGCGGGCGGGGTACCGGACCGCCTGCACGGAACCGAGGTAGAAACTGTAGGCGCTCCGCTTCCGCACCTTAAGCCCGGCCATTCTCAAAGCTTCCCCGGTGGCCGGGGAAAAGCGGGGAGACTCGATGTGGACGCGGCCGTCCCGGGTGGCGTGCAGCCTCGGTCCGCCCACGGCTTCCGCGAGGCTCTCGCCCCCGTCCACCATCCTGCTGATCACCTGTGCGATGGTGGTGGTGATCCGCTCGCTTCCCGGGCTTCCCAGCACCAGGAAGGGTTTCTTCCCCCGGAAGACCATCGTGGGGGCCACGCTGCTCCACGGCGGCGCCCCGGGAATCAGGTAGTGGGGGTGTATCATGTCCCGGTAGTTGAAGGTGCTCATGTAGTTGTTGTAGAAAAAGCCCAGATCCCGGGCGATCCTCTTGCTCCCGAAGATGAGCTCTATGGACTGGGTAATGGAGACGGCGTTCCCCGATGCGTCTGTAACGGAGAGGTGGGTCGTCTCCCCCCCGCCCTCTTTCGCTTCCCCGCCTGTGGAGGGCGTGACGATCCGGATCTGGCCGGCGATCTTCCGTGCGTACTTTTCCCCGAGCATCGGTTTCTCCTTCGCCTGGAAAAAGATGTCGGGGTCGAAGGGCATCCTGTCCCGGTCCCTGAGCGCCCGCCAGAAGGAGAGGGCCAGGATGGTGGCACCGGCGGGTGTATCGGGGGAGATCTCGTCGGGCGAGAAGTTTTCCAGGATGTTTAAAATCGCCACCAGGGCCCTTCCCGAGCCCGGGGGCGGGAACGTGCGTATCCTGAACTTCCGGTACCTCCCCCGCAGAACCGGGCGCTCCAGCGGCACCGGGATGCGGTTCAGGTCGACCCGGGAGAGGAGCCCGCCGCGCTCCTGCATGTCATGTATGATCTTTTCCGCGATCTCTCCCCGGTAGAAGTCCTCCCATCCTTCCTTCGCCATTTTTTCCAGGCAGGCCGCCAGTTCCGGCTGGAGGAGGCGTTCCCGCGCGGTGAGGGCACGTCCGTTCTTGAAGAACCGCTGCGCGCAGATGGGGTCGCTCTGGAGCCGCTTTGCTTCCCGCACGATGAGACGGTGCTGCAGCGAGGAGATGGGGAACCCGTTCCGGGCCCGCTCGATCGCCGGCTCGAGCACTTCCGGGAGGCTCATCGTCCCGTAGGTGTCCAGGAGGTATCCCAGGACCGCGGGCGTGGAGGGCAGGGTGGAGGCAGAGAGCCCCAGAAGGAGGGGCTTTTTCGGGATATTCGTGGGAGAGATTCCGAGGGGGGCCCTGGAGGAGCCGTCGATGGCGATCGTTTTCCCCACGTCGGCCAGGTGGAGGATCGCCATGGACTGCCCGCCGAGCCCCGATGCCTGGGGCTCCGTGACGCCCAGGCAGAAAGCGGCTGACACGGCGGCGTCAACGGCGTTGCCTCCCTTTTTGAGGATCGATACGCCCGCTTCCGTGGCCGCCGGCGACCCCGTCGCCACCATCCCGAAGGGGCTCGTGTCGTTGCTGACCTTTCTCTTTTCCTTCTCCGGCCTTGCCATCTTTTCCTCTCCTCCCCGCTGTCCCTGCGTGAGGCGGGAGGCCCTCTTTTGTCACCGCACACCCGGTATAAAATAGTGTATCAAAAAAAATCGTCATCCCGTCCGGTTCCAGCTCAACTTGAACTGCCACGCAGAGAACAGGGGAGATGGAGCCCGATACGCGGGATGGCGCGTTCACCCTTCCCGCGAGATGATGCGCCTGAAGGCGGTGGGGGCGGTTACGGAGGTGACCAGCGCCAGGAAGACGATGGAGTCGCCGAGCGCCTGTTCTATGAAGCCCTCCCTGAGCCCGATCGCCGCCGCCGCTATGATCAGGGTGAGCCGTGCCGACAGAAGGATTCCCGACGCGGCCGCGTAGCGCGGGGGAACCTTTTTCAGGATAAGGAGCAGGGAGGGGATGATCTTGACGGCGAATGCCACCGCAGCGAGCTTCGCGATGAAGACGAGCGATTCGGCGCTCAGGATGTTTTCGATCTCAAACCTCATGCCGACGCGGATGAAGAAGAAGGGGATGAGGAACCCGTAGGCGATGGAGGCGAGCTTTTCCTCGAGGTGCTCTTTCTCCCGGAAGATGAAGGAGAGCAGAACCCCGCCCATGAAGGCGCCCAGGACCGGTTCCAAGCCGGCGAGCTCCGAGAGGGCGACGAAGATGAACAGGAGGGCCATGGAGAAGCGGACGCCCAGCTCGGCCGGGCCCGATTTTCCCACCAGCACCTTCGCTTTCTCCGGGTTCCACCAGAACCAGAGCCGTGCGGCGAGAAGGAGGACCCCGAAGAGGGCGAAGACGGGGATGGGCGCGATGAACTGCCAGGTGAGCCCGTGCTTTACGTGGAGGATGTAGAAGGTGATGCCGAAAAAGGTGAAAAAGTCGGCCAGCACGGCACAGATGAGTATGGTCTGCCCGAGCATCGTGTCCGTTATCCGGGCGTCGATGAGGGCCGGAAGGACCAGGCCGATCGACGTTGTCGAGAGGATGAGGGCGAGGTAGAAACCCTGTCCCAGCAGCCGGGAGAAGGCATAGGAGAGAAGGAGCGTGCCGGCGAAGATCAGCCCGAGGAGGGCAAACGTCCGGGGTTTCTGCTTCTCCAGCATGTGGAAGTCGATCTCCGCGCCGGCCAGGAACATGAGCATGAGAAAGCCGATTTCGGCAAGGATCGTGATCCACTCGCTCGCAACGGGAATGTCAAGGAGGCTCTTCCCGATGATGACCCCGAAGAGTATCTCGGCCACGACGGGGGGCATCCGGAGCCTCCCGGCGATGTTCGGGAGCAAAAGGGCCGCCGTGGCGATGATCATCAGGGAAAGGGCTTGTTCAACCTGCATGTGCCTGAGAGGGGGCGTCCCCCCGATCCTCCTTGGCCGGGAATGGATGAGTCAATGCGTCACCACCAGGACGGAGCAGGGGCTGCGCTCCGCGATGAGATGCCCCACGTGGGGTTTCAGGAAAGGAACGTTCTCCGTCGTGCTCCCGATGATGACCAGGTCGTGGTCTGCGGCGAGCTTTACGACTTCCTTCACCGTGTTTCCCTCGAGGGTTACCAGTTCGATCGGTATCCGGTAAATTCCCGCTATCTCCCGGGCATGGGCTTTTGCCAGGTCGGTCCACCTCCCCGGCTCCTCGCCCCGGATAAATGCCGGCTCCGTCACGATCACCACCGATATCTTCCCGTCGACCTGACGGGCGATGTCGTGGGCTACTTCCAGCGCCAGGGCCGCGACCTTCGTGGCGTTGTAGGGGACGAGAATCCTGCTGTAGGGGGCGCTGTTCCGGGGAAGGAGGAGGGGAGAGCCAAGCCGGTGGGCCAGCGAAATCACCCGGCCCTGGCCGAACAGCGTTCTCAAAAAGCCCGTCTCCCTGGGGGGGATGAGCACGCACCCGACGCTCTCCTCGTTGCTCGCCGCCACGAGCGCTTCTTCCGTTTTCCCCGAAACCTTCCGGAACCCGATCTCCAGCGCTTCCTCGAGGCCCCGGGCTCTGGGCAGGGCCTCCTCCTCAAGCTCTTCCGGGGCGAATATGATGACCTTCTGGGCGTTCGTGTTTTTCACCAGGTATGCGGCCTCGGGGAGAATCTTTTCTATATCCGGTATGCCCTCGGCAAAGGCGAGTGCGTTCAGGCCGTACTGCAGAGGAAAGGAGGGCTGGTCCAGCTTGAAGAGGTGGAAGATGGCCTGGTAGAGGTCGGTGTGCCCGACGACCGTCACCCGGTCTCCCGGAAGGATCACGGTCTCCCTGTCCGGTATGATCAGCTCGTCCTCCCGGTAGATGGCCCCGATCAGCCAGTCTTTCGCCCCCAGCTCTCCGATGCGTTTTCCCACGGCGGGAGCCATCAGGCTCACCTCGATTTCCATGATCTCTCCCCTGCCCTCACCGATGGTGGTGACGAAGAGGCGCGGGTTCTCCATGTAGAGCTGGATCACCTGGCCCACCAGGAAGGGGCCGCACACGGCCCGAACGTCTATCTCCTGGAACTTCGTCAGGTTCCTGCTGTCGTTTACCAGGGCGACGATGTTGCCCGCGCCGAACTCTTTCGCGAGGCGCGATATCTCGAAGTTGACGTCGTCCCGGCCGGTGATGGCTACGACGAAGTCCGCGTCCTTCATGCCCGCCTCGGTGAGGGTGATGATGCTCGATGCGTCCCCGGTCAGCGTTTTTTTCACCTGCCGGAAGGTTTTCTGCAGGAGATTGAGCCTTTCCCCCTCGATGTCCACCAGCGTGACGGACCAGGTCTCTCTCATGCGGGCGAGGATTTCCCGGGCCGTCCTTCCCGAGCCGGCAATCAGAACTTTCATGGCGCGTCATCCCCCCTATTTCTGGTCTCTATTGTGCCACAAAAGGGGCGGACAAAAATATGGCAAGATGGTTCCGGCGAAAAATTATTTTTGCCGTGGGTGCTTTAAGACGATTCGAGCCGGAAGGTTCTGCACTCGGTGCACAGTTTTTCCTTCCGCTTCTTCCGGGAAAGCGGCTCCTTGCACTTAGCGCAGAGAGCCGGCAGAAGCGCGATCGAGATCATCCCGACGATCCATGCCCACGGGATGAAGCAGATGGTGCCGTACTCGTAGCCGTACATGGCGATGCTGCTCTGCAGGTAGGGTTTTATGAGGGGGATCGAGAACAGAAAGGGGCTGACGGCGACGCCGATACCCGACGCGAGCCCCCAGGCGAGCCCGTTGCGGTTTCTCTTCGTTGCGTAGAGCCCGATGATGATCCCGAAGATGACTGCGTAGGCTTCGTAAAAAAGAAGAATTGCCATAGGTTTCTGCACTTTTTAAACAAAACTTGGGTCATTATAGCACATTTAAGCGTTTGACGCTCTAAAAACCTGTTATATTCAACAACTTGCGTTTCCGGCTCTTTATCCACACGGAGGCGGTGGGAGGGGGTGTGAGGGCAGGGTGAGCACCGGGGAAAAGAATTCGGCCCTCTCATGCCAAAAAAGTGTGATATCATGGTGGATAGGGCGTTCGATATCCATGGCCAAAATAGCGAAAAACCCCGATTATTTCAAGGTCTGCAACTGCTGCGGCGAGCCTTTTTCGACGGGGCAGCACTACCTGAACTCCGTGGACATCCTGCCCGGGGGCATCGATTTTCAGAAGGGGTTTCTGTGGGCAAACTGCGTCTGCGGCACGACGCACCTGGTGAAGCTCGAACTCTACCCGGAGCACATCCGGGGTTATCTCAACTTCCTCGTTACCAACTTCAGGGAGAAGTACGGCTCGGAGGTGAAGGCCGACGAGGGGGGGGAACCGGCAGGCGCTGTCGACGGATCCGAAAATCGTGGAGGAGATGAGGGCGGCCCTGTTTGAGCCCCACCCGTGATCACAGATCTGGATCTGGTTGAGCGTCTCTTTTCCGCATATCCAACGGCTCGAAAAACTCTCATGAAAGAAGGCAAAATGCGACCCGTTCAGGTGAACCCGGAAGGTCGTGCCCGGTTTCCTTCCGGCGCCTCCTGTTCATGCAATTATACAAAATAGACTATAATAGGAAGACGCTCTGGTTTTCGGACCGGCTCGAACGCTACCAATGCTAAAGGGAGGGCATATGCGCAGGCACAGGTTGTTTCTGGTTCTTGTTGCTTTGCTTGGCCTGAGTGTTTCCGGGTTTGTACCGGGAGAGGTATCCGTTGCCGACAGTGTGCCGAGGATGGCGAAGGAGGAGCTGAAGGAGCTTATCGGCAGCTCCGATGTGGTCGTTCTCGATGTCCGCACCGACTTTGACTGGGTCAGCGATAAATTCAAGATAAAGGGCGCGGTGCGTGAGCATCCCGGGGATTTCGAAACCTGGTCAGAAAAGTACCCGAAGGAAAAAACTATCGTTCTCTACTGTGCCTGAGTGACCGAGGCCACCAGTGCCAGTCTGGCACAGAAGCTCATCGACGGAGGATACCCGAAGGTCTATGCCTTGAAAGGCGGATGGCGCGAGTGGGTCGAGGCACGGTACCCCGCTGAGCCCAGGTAAGGCGCGCGCGTCCGATTCGGGGTAAGCGGCCCATCAGAGGGTAAAGCGAAGGTGTATTGCTCCGCCAAGGTAGGTCGTGTCATTTTCGGGCCATTTCGCCAGCCCGCCATTCCGTGCGGAAAGGCAGTGAACGGAAAGCGGGCGGGTATCTTCGGGAACGCCCGTAAAAGGTCTGCTATAATAACCTATAGGGAACATACCGTTCAGGAGGTGGACAGGTATGACCATGAAAAAAGGGGGCACGATCGTTGTCACATGTCCGGGATGCAGGAGAAAGTTTGTGGGGAGATTCGAGGACATCACCGAGGCGGAGGAATATTTCTGCCCCTATTGCGGGAGGTCTTTCGGAACCAAGGGGAATCTTACGGAAGAGTTGCAGAAGGAGCTGGACAGGTACCGGCGTCAGCTCTAGGGTGACGATCCCCGGTGCTCGAGCTTATTCATTCCCGCCGGCTCAGGGCATTCAATCAATGAAACCGATCCCGGGTGGCCGGACCTGACAAGAGGCCAACCGATCATCGATAACAGGCGCACGGAAATCTTTCTCCCCTCGCGTGCCTTCAGCCGCCGTGGGGCGATATCCCGAAAATTACCGCCTTATCCCTGCGAGAAGTGGAGTGACGAAGGTCTCGATGAGCGCGGCGATCAGCAAGAGAGGTACCACGATCCTGAAGAATTTCTTCAGGGAGAGGGAGAGATAAGGCCTGAACTCCTCCCGGTAGCGCACTTTCCGGAAAAATCTCAGACCCAGCCAGAGGCCCAGTGACCCGGCGAGGATGAACGCGGGGACCTCAAAGAGGGCGTGGGGCAGGATGCGGAGGGCGACCTCCCCGAAACCGAGGCGGGTTCCGGCAAGGGAGACCAAAACCCCGAGGAGGTATCCGTTTCCCGATATGAAAAGGATGGGGATCAGGCCGAAGAAAAACCCCAGGAGTATGGTGATCAGGGATTTCAGGGCGTTGTTCAGGAAGATCAGCGTCAGTATCGCCGGGGGAGCGAGCTCTCTGATAGGGCCGAAAAATGCCGACAGCTCCTGGCCGATCAGCTCCTTTTGCCCCATGGGTGCCAGGTACCCGATTACGGCCGCGATGAAGAAGAGTGCCGAAGCGGCAGCGACACAGTGCCTGAGTGATCTATCGGGCATAGAGACATCCTACCCTTTTTTCGGGGTGTCTGAAACTTCCCTTTTATGGGTTGGGGAAGTGGGGCCGGGGAGGCTTCACCTGACGGAAGCCATCATGCGGATGCTTTTTCTCCGGGCTCTTCCTTCTACCGGCCCATTCGTTCGAGAGGGGATACCTTCCCTGCGGGCTCCTCTACTCTTCCCACATGATACAGGCTACCGGGCACTGATCGATTGCTTCCTGGATTTCTTCTTCAGATGCACCGGTGGGATCGATGACCTCCGCAAGGTCATCTTCGTTCAACTGGAACACTCCCGGGCAGAGGTCCACGCAGACTCCGCATGAGGTGCAGAGATCCTGATCGATAACCAGTTTTTTCGCCATGAGATTTATCCTCCTGAAACGTGATATTAACGTAACGATATCTGTAGTGAGTCGACAAAAAAAGGCACCGGTAATTTAACCGGAGGCCCTGCGGGGCGCCGGTAAAATTGCCCGGTCAAAAAAAAACTGTTTCTATTCTACAGAAATTGCCTGAAAGGTCAAAAAAAAATTGATCTCCCCGCGGGGCCTAATTGCCGTGTCCGCATACCACCGGTTTGCTCGATAAACGAAGGGTGTCGGCTGTTTTGATTCCCACAGTTCCTGGAGATAGGGGAACGGGTTGTCCGCGGTGGTGTCAATGCACCGTTTTCTTGCCGGCTCGGCCTCCTTCTCTTTGCCATCCCTTGAGTATCTCCAGCAGCTCATCGGGGTCCAGGGTCTTTCGCTCCCGGTATCCGCGCACCAGGTCGTCGGCTATCTTGGGGGCCTCGATCTTCGCGATCTCCTGAGCGCACTTTTTGTAGAAGTTCTTCAGGAAGTTGTAACGGGGCTGGCTGCTCGTGTGGGCCATGAGATATCCCCGCCCGTAGGCCCAGGCTGCCGCGGTGCTGGAACCCCAATCGAACATGTAGAAACAATCCTCTCCCCGGAGATCTTTCTTCGGCATACCGCCGATGACCATGATTCCTGCGACCTCGATAATGTTCCCCGCGTTGTCCATAACGAATATCTTCTTGCTGTCGGGGTCTACCTCGATCGTTATTTTGAGTTTCTTGCTCACTGTTCCTCCCGGGCACCTATCCCGTTCGGCTCAACACATCTGAAACTGCCTCTCTTTATTCATCGACAGGAAGGGAGCGTTTCTTTACAGGAAGGAACGCGCAGTTCGCGGGCCACGTTCAGGGCCCCCGGCAGGCGGGTGATTGTGGTGCAGAGACAAAAGGTATGATTTTAGAAGAGAACCTCAGGGATTTTTGCGGGTTGGGGGAAAAATATTGGTCCTTCTCATGCGTCTTCCGGGAAACCGGGGACTTTCATCCCGGGCAGGGGAATGGCGTCACTTTGACAGCTCGGTTATCTTCTCCCGTGCGCGGTTGATGTAGGTTTCGTATTGCGGGGGGGCGGTGTCGATAAACTTTTTGTAGGCCCGTATTGCCTCTTTTTTCCTCCCCGATTTTTCATAGGCGATGGCGGTGTCATAGTAGGGCATGCCCAGTCTCGGGTCGAGTCTCGTTACCCAGTTGAAATCGTCGATTGCCTGGTCATACTTGCCGGCGGCCAGGTAGGCAGTCCCCCGGTTTTTGTAGGCGTAGGCAAACTCTTTATCGAGGGAGATCGCCATGTCAAAATCGAGTACTGCCCTGTCATACTCCCCCTTTTTGCTGTATGCAACACCGCGGTTGTTGTACGTATCAGCATCCAGGGCGTTGATGGCGATGGCCCCGTTGAAATCCTCTATTGCCAGGTCGTACTGAGCTTTGTATATGTGGGCGGTTCCCCGGTTGTAGTACACATCCGATACGATCGGATCCAATTCCCCGGCAAAGGAGGAGACAACCAGGTTATAGGGGTCGATGTCTCCGGCATAGATCTTGAGCGCCCTGTTGTAATCCGCGACGGCCTTGAAATACTGGCCTCTGTCCCTGTATGCATTGCCCCGGTTGTAGTAGGCTTCCGCATAGTTTGGATCTGCGGCAACGGCCCGGTCGAAGTCTGCGATGGCGAGCACGAACTGGTCCTGGCTCGCGTAGATGAGCCCCCGGATGAAGTACCCCTCGGCGAATGCTGGATCTATCTCCACCGCTCTGTTGAAGTCCGCGATGGCCCGGTTAGTTTCGCCCACTGCGAGAAAAGCCGTTCCCCGGGCTCTGTAGGCAGCGATATCATCGGGGTTTGCCTCGATGGCAAGGGTTATATTTTTTTCGGCCCTCTCGTACTGGCCGTTTTTGTAGTACGCAAGCCCCCGGTTGTAGTAAGCCGCCGCATAGCCGGGGTTGAGGTTGATGACGGCGCTGAAATCATAGATGGCCCTTCCGTAGAGGCCGCTCTTGTAGTACGAAAGACCCCTGCTGTTGTATGCGTCTCCGTAATCCGGGTCCAGCTCGATGGCCCGGGAAAAATCGGCAATGGCGAGTTCGTAGCGGCCACCCGTGTCGTAGGCGTTGCCCCGCATGAAATAGGAGAGGGGAAAACCGGGGTCCCTTGCTATCACCTCGTCAAAAGCGGCGAGGGCTTCTTCCATCGTCCTTTCCTTCTCGAGGGACAGCCCCTTGAAGAAGAGTTCCGCTGTCTCCAGATCTATTTTTTTCCCCATCAGGGCGGCGATTGCCTTGAGCCCCTCTTTNNCGGGTAAAATTCTTGTTGAGGGCATGGTACACACCCTGGTAAAAGGCATCCTCTGCGGCATACGGTACCTGGGCCGATGCCGCGTTTGCCAAAAAAAGCGTCAACAGGGCCGCACATGTAAAGGTGAGATACTTCAATTCATCCGCTACCTTTTTCTCTTTGGGCGTCGGCAGGAAATGATGCTCACGGATAGCAGGGGGGCCTTGGACACGTAAAATATCGAACGGTATTGGCAGCCAACACGTCTGTGCTGCTCAACGATTCGATGGAGAGCCTGTATTTACATGTGCCCTGAGAGGACCGAAAGGACCCTTTTTTCCTCCCCACCCCGAACAGGGCGAACAAGCGCTGCCGACTAAAGCTTATCCGGCTTATCTATTAAATGATTTAACGTCCTGCGGATTTTGTCAAGATGCTAATTGAGAGCCGGTAAGGTCCGGGAGGGATTTTCTGGATATTTCAAGGCGCATTTCCTTCGGGCTCTTCAGACGGTTCGTATCACTCCGGTTTGAAAAGCGGACCGGTTCGCTCTAGACTACAGGGAGAACATGGGGAAGGAGGCAAAAGATGCAATATAAATTGCTCGGAAATAGCGGTCTGCGGGTATCCGAACTCTGCCTGGGAGCGATGACCTTCGGCGAGGTGTGGGGGACCTTCGGCGCCTCCAAACAGGAGAGCCGGAAAATGTTCGATGCGTTTCTGGATGCGGGGGGGAACTTCATCGACACGGCCAACAAATACACCGAGGGAACGAGCGAGAAGTTCCTCGGTGAGTTCATGCGGAAGGAGCGGGAGAGGCTCGTCCTGGCGACGAAGTACACCCTGACGATGGACCCGGACGACCCCAACGCGAGCGGAAACCATCGCAAAAATCTCGTCCGCTCCCTCGAGGCGAGCCTGCGGCGGCTCGACATGGACTACGTCGACCTTCTGTGGGTGCATGCATGGGATTTTCTGACCCCCGCCTTCGAGGTGATGCGCGCCCTGGACGACCTGGTCCGGGCGGGGAAAGTTCTCTACGTCGGGGTCTCCGACGCGCCCGCCTGGATTGTCTCGCAGGCGAACACCATCGCGGAGCTTTCGGGCCTGACACCCTTCGTCGGGCTCCAGGTGCAGTACAGCCTGATCGAGAGGACTCCTGAGCGGGAGCTGCTTCCGATGGCCCGGGCCCTCGACATCGGCGTCACGGCATGGTCGCCCCTCGGCGGGGGAGTGCTGACGGGAAAGTACGGGAAGGGCGACGGTTCCGATCGACGCTTCGGCCCCCACAATCCCATGAGCGCGGAATTTTTGAGCGGGAAAAATCTCACCATCGCCGGAGAGGTGGTGAAGGTCGCCGAGGCGGTGGGAAGGTCGCCCGCACAGGTTGCCCTGAACTGGCTGAGGCAGATAAAGGGGAATGGGGTCATCATCCCCATTCTGGGTGCGCGCACGGAAAGCCAGCTCCGGGACAACCTCGGCTGCCTGGATTTCTCTCTGGAGAGCGAACACCTCGAGAGGCTCGATGCGGCAAGCACGATCTCGCCGGGGTTCCCTCACGACTTTCTCGCAAGGGAAAACATGCGGCACCTGGTGTATGGAAACAAGCTCGGTTCAATCGTGAACCACCGGGGGGACACGCCGTAAAGAAAGGTGCGCGGGGGGTACCGCAGAAAGGGGTGGCGACCGAACGGTTCCGGGTCGGGGGGGACGCAGGCTTGTTTTCCCGGCCCCGGCGGACAGCGTCGGGAAGAGGGAATGCGGTTATGCCGGGTGTGGAATTGCGGTACACTGTAGTCGAACCCGTTTTGCCCGACACGGTCACTCAATGAACGGAGGTGTGCGATGAAGGAACCGCTCAAGGAAGGTCTGACGTTCACATTCCAGTACACGGTACCGGAGGAGAAAACGGTGCCCTATATTTTCCCGGAGTCTCCCGAGTTTCAGGTCATGCCCAGGGTATTTACCACAGGGTTTATGGTGGGGCTTTTCGAATGGGCCTGTATCGTTGCGATCAATCCCCACATAGACTGGCCGCGGGAACAGACCGTGGGAATCGATATCAAGGTAAGCCACCTGGCTGCGACTCCCCCCGGTTTTACCGTGACCGTCAGCGGGAAGCTTGAGAAGGTCGAGGGCCGGAAGCTCACCTTTTCCATCGTCGCCGACGATGGCGTGGACAAGATTTCCGAGGGGACCCACGAACGGTTCATCATTGACGCGGAAAAATTCAACGCCCGGACGCAGGCCAAGATCGAAAAGGCCGGCAGCTGAGGGGATGGCCCCTTTCCTTCACCTTTACATCTTCAGCCGGTGCTGGTTCGTGCGCCCACGAGCTCGATGACGGTAATTTCGGGCGGTGTGAGGAACCTCATGGGCGGCCCCCACGTTCCGGCGCCGGGGGTGACGTAGAGCAGCTTTCCCTGCTCGAGCGAGTAAAGCCCCCTGAGCTTGGGGTAATATCCCAGCGTGACGTACCGGAAGGGAAAGAGCTGTCCCCCGTGGGTATGGCCTGACAGCTGGAGGTCGAAGTCGACGCCGTCCCCGGTGTTTCCCGGGGGAGGGCGGTGTTTCAGGTAGAGGGTGAACAGGCCCGCGCCATTTTCCCCCGGCCCACGGCAGTATCTCAGTCCATCCGCATCTTTACCGGCGGCCTTATCGTCTGCTCCGGCGATGCGGATGATCCCCCCGGCAACGGCAGTTTCGTTGCGCAGGACCCGGAACCCCGCCTCTTCCATGAACGCGATCGACTTATCCAGCCCTGCCGATACCTCGTGGTTCCCCACGACGGCGAACTTTCCAAGGGGCGCCTGGATACCTTTGAATATCCCCTCCAGCCCGGAAAGATATGCCGGCCTGGAATCGATGAGGTCACCCGTCGACACGAGGATGTGGGGGGTTACATCAGCGATTTTCGCGGCGATCCGCTGCGCCCTCCTTTTTCCCACCACGGGCCCCAGGTGGACATCGGAAATCTGGGCTATCCGCAGACGGTCCACGCTGCGGGGCAGCTTTTCGGTCTCTATCACGACCCGTTTGACCCGGGGAAAGTAAGCCTCCATGAGTGCGTAGCCGCTCAGGACGATTGACAAAAAAAGTGACAGGATGAACCTGTCCATCTGGCTCGTGGATACGATATCGGGGACATTGTTTGCAAGCGCGCTGGCCGTGCCGAGCAAGAGCGTTGCGATGTCGATGGATGTGGTGACGAAGAGGAACAGGAGCACGAAGCCCATCCAGGAATAGCCGGCCCAGAAAGCGATTCGGGCAGCCCGCGACGGCCCCCCCCTCCGGAGGGTGATGTGAACGGCGGCGGGCAGGACGAGGCAGACTGCCAGGAAGGGCAGAAACAGGCCGAGCGACAGACCCGGGCCGAGGGAGAACGCCCCTTTTGCCTTGAAAAATATGTAGAGACAGCAAAACCCGATGAGCCCCAGGAACCTGGGGGAGATGTCGGATGCGTTTATATTACGCTTCTTCGCCGCCACGCTTTCCTCCGCCTGCTTCTCTGTTATTTTATGCTCGCCGGGTACGGGTCCTTTTCCCTGTCCCCCGCTTTTTTGCTTCGGCTGCCGCGCAAACATAAATATCCCTTTTATCAGAAAATATGCCCTTTGTACATACATCCGTTCTCCCCTTTTCCGGGGAATGTTACCCGTCCCCGTCGGGCACGGTTTTCCTCTCTCCGGTTTCCCTTCCCGTGCCTGATCGTTTTCGGTCCGGGAACGGGCGGACACGAGCGTGCCCCGTTGGATTAGGCGGCACAGCCGCAGGCGGGCAGAATGGGAGGGGTGGGCCGTGCGCGTTCAATCTGCTTCATACCTTCGGAGGATATCCCAGTATGCGCCGCGGTATCCTTTTTCTATGGCCTCCGCGAGCCGCTGGTTTGCATTGTAGTTGTAGTTTCTCTTCGGGCTGTCCGGGTCGAAAAAGAAGAACCTTTCGTCGTCGCCGATGAGGTGGTCGAGGAACGCGAAGACGTTATCTCCGATTTTCGGCTCCATGAAAAAGAGGGGGTCGTGAATGTTTTCGCCTCCGGTTATGCCTTCATGGAGGCTCCCGCTTTCCACCATACGGGAAAGACTGGTCCCGGGATAGACCCGGACGCCGGCGGCGACTCCCACCCGGTCGGGGTTAACCTCCTTCATGAGGTCGACGGTGCGCATGATGCTCTCCCGCGACTCGCCCGGGGCCCCGATCAGAAGGTCGAGCATGACGGTTATGCCCTCCTCCCTGCAGAAATCAACGGCGGCCCGAATATCTCCCGGGGTGTGGGAGCGCCCGAGAGCAAGGAGCATGGTATGGTCTCCGCTGTCGACGCCGAAGTTGATTCCCGCGCAGCCGGCGCCGGCCATCTTCCGTGCGAGTTTCCGGGAGAAGGGAACCGGCGAGCAGTACGTGTACCACCTGAGCCGATCTGCCAGGCCCCGGCTGGAGATTTCCTTGCACACCGCGAGGGCGTGCCACAGGGGAATGTTGAACTCGCTGTCGCACAGGTGCACGGCGTCGATACCCTGGCGCACGAGGTGTTCGAGTTCGTCTGCCACCTCACGTGGGGGCCTGGTCCGCACGTTTTTCCCCTTGGCCACGGGGTCGGCGCAGTATATGCAGTCGCGGGGGCATCCGCGCTTGGTCTCGACCCCTGCCTGGCCACCCTCCCTGAAATAGCGCCCGTTGTCGACGAAACTCCGCGTCATGGACGGCAGCCTCTTGAGGTCGAAAAAGAGGGGAGGGTTGCGCTGGAACCCCTCTTCACTCTTTCTGACGAGGTTGGGGAGGTCGAGCCAGCTCTCTTTTTCCTCCATCCTCGTCGCGAGCTCGGGAAAGGCGAACTCCCCCCCCGCCCATATACCCCCCTCGGCGTCTGTCAGGGAGAGGACCGGTTCGGGCATGGTGGAGAATCCCATGCCGCCCAGAAAGATGGGCGCGTCCGTTGCCGCCCTGATTTTTTCCGTAACCTTCGCAAACTCCCCGAGGAAGGATTCCCTGCTCGTGAAAGCGCAGTCGTCGGTGTTTCTCAGGGTGGCCCCCACCAGGCGGTGGTCGGAACTCTTGAAGAAGGACGCGATGGCGGCGGCAGGGTCCTCGGCAAAGCACAGGTCGAGGACCTCCACGTCGTGGCCTCCACCTCTCAGTGACTCGGCCACGTACTCGAGGCCGATGGGAGCGATGGGAGGTTTCATCCGGTTGGTATTTACCAGTGCGACTTTCAATTGACCCTTTCAAGGGAGTGTCATGCGGCTCCAGCGGCGTCCCCGTGGGCTTTTCCTGCCCGGCCGCGGCCGACCTACTTTACCCCCTTCTTGATCTTCTTCACCGTCGCCTCAAAGTAATAGGAGCAACCGCCTTTTACCACATCGGGCTTGATTCCCAGCGAGGCGATGGCTTTTTTCACGTCCCCCGGCTTCACGCCGAGCTCCTTTGCCACCTTTCCTGCAGTGTAGAGGGTCTCCTTTGCGCTTTTTGCTGTCATGTTTTCGGCTCCTCGTAAGCTCTGATTTTACCACACAAATCGGAATGCGCCACCCGTAGCCTGGTTGCGGCACCTCTCCCCTCACCGGTCCTTCCCCCACACCTTGCTCAAAAACCGGTCCCTTCCGGACCCCTGCCGGTAGAGCCCGTACCTGATGGGGTTCTTCCGGTAGTAGCCCTGGTGATAGTCCTCGGCGGGGTGAAATGCCGAGGCGGGGGATATTTCCGTGACGATGGGACCGTCGAACCTTCCCGACTTTTTGATTCTTTCCTTCGACTCTTCCGCCTCCCGTCTCTGCTCCTCGCTGTGGTAAAAGATGGCGGTCCGGTACTGGGTGCCCACATCGGCAAACTGCCTGTTTTCTGCCGTGGGGTCTATGTTTCTCCAGAAGACGTCCAGGAGTTCCCCGTAGCTTACCTTTGCGGGATCGAAGGCAACCTCGACTGCCTCGGCGTGGCCCGTCGTTCCGGTTAAGACCTCCTCGTAGGCAGGGTCGGCCTTGTGGCCTCCCGTGTATCCCGATGTCGTAGACAGAACCCCCTCCAATGCATCAAAGGGGTGCTCCATGCACCAGAAGCAGCCACCCGCGAACGTCGCTTTTTCCACCTTTCCCTCTGTCGTGCCTTTCTTGCCTGTCATGAGAAACTCCCCGCTGACGGATTTTTGGCCCCGCACTTAACCGATAGGATAGTGCCGGCCACCTTGAGGATTCATGGTAAATCCCGGAAAGGCGACGCTCGGGGTTCGCGGAATATGCTCAGATTCCCGGGTCGATGTGGCGGGGATTTCTGCGCAAAGAGAGCGGTATCCTATTTCCTGACTTCCCAGCCGATGATCAGATCCCTTTCACAGCCCCCGCAGCGCGTTTCGAATGTCAGCTCGTGGCCCTCCGATTTTTTCCAGATGAAGTTTTTCACAGGGGTTTTCTCACCGCAATCGGGGCAGAGGATCAGAAGATCGCTCGATGTGAAATGATCTTCCCTGACAAGGTTTTCGAAGTTGCAGCCCGGACTTTCGCAGAGGCCGTAAATGCCGAAAAAGGTGTTTCCCTGGTCTTCGCAGATGGAGAGATTTTTCTCCTTTGATTCGATGAAATTGTTGCAGTGGGCTCCCATGCAGCGAATATAGAGCCTTCCCCCTTCATTTCCCATATCGTCTCACCCCTGGTTTTTTTCCCCGAACGAGGAACCCCTCCCGCTGCATTTGACGGAGGAAAGGACGCATCAGATTCTATACGAATCGGGCGTCTTCTTCAACGGGAAAGGGCGATACGGGGTGAGGGGATGCCGGACGGGATGTTACCTTTTGAGCCAGAAAAATCCCGCCCGGAACATGTCTGCGAAGGCTTTTCCGTACCTTCCCATGCGGTAGTTGGCTTTTGCCCTGCCGTAATAGGCAATTGCGTTTTCCGGGTCCCTTTCGAGGACCATGGAAAAATCGGCAAGGGCGAGGGCAAACTCTCTCTTTATACTGTAGGCATCTCCCCGGTGGAGGAGGGAATCGGTCAGTTCCGGGTTGATCTCGAGTGCCCGGTTGAAATCGGAGATTGCCCGGTCGAGTTCCCCCATGCGATAGAAGGCCAGGCCCCTGTCGAAATAGGCCAGCGCAAACCCCGAATCGATCTCGATGAGCTTGCTGTAGTCGGATACGGCCCGGTCATACTTTCCCGTGATGTAGTGAGCCCCACCCCGGTTCAGGTACGCATAGGCCAGGTCGGGGTTGAGCTCCAGAGCGCGGGAGAAATCGGGTATCGAGCGCTCGTACTTCTCCATGGCGTAGTAGGCGCTCCCCCGGTTCAGGTAGGCGTGGGCGAGATTCGGGTTCAGCTCGATCGCCCTGCTCAGGTCTGCTACCGCCTCCCGGTTCCTTTCCTTCTTGAAGTAGGCCGTCCCCCGGTTGTAGTAGGCGAGGGTGAGCTTCGGGTCGAGCTCTATCGACCTTCCGTAATCCGCGATCGCCCGGTCGAACTGGCCTTTCCTGTTGTAGGCGTGGCCCCGGTTCAGGTAGGCCTGCACGAAGCGCGGGTTGAGCTCGATCGCCCGCGTAAGGTTTGTGATCGCCCGGTCGTTCTGGTCCGTCCTTATGTACGCAGTTCCCCTGTTGTAATAGTCAACGGAGAGGGAGCGGCTGATCTCGGCGCCTCCAAATTTGCCCGGGCTCACGATCCCGAACTGCTTCTTCGCTGCGGGGGCCGTTTTGGGAACGGGGGACAGCAGGGCAATCGTGAGCAGTATAATGTATTTTTTTATTTTCTTTGACCTCCCCGGTAATTCCGGGGGCCTGCGAATTGGCCTCCCCCCGGTTGAAGCGTCAATATATTGAAGGAAACCGCAAGTTCCGTACCAATTATTTTATCTATATATATCAATGCTTTATGGGACAGCTTCTGTCCGGCAGGCGAAATTATTTCCACATATGGGAAGTAAATTCCCGCGGTGACACGGCGGGGGGTTGCGTACAGGTGCCGCTTTTTAGAGAGACGTATCCCGGTCAGAAAGGCAGGCCCCCTCGTAAATCATAAAAAAGAGGGGGCCGCTTCCCTGACCGATCGGGAGGAGATGTATGGCTGTTTGTTTGGACGCAGAAAAGCTCTCCCGTATTCACGTCCGATCGCCTGTTCCTCTTTGTACATGGGGTATGTCCGCTGGTTGCCGAATTTTTCTGTTGCCCGGGGATGCTCTGTGGTGCCTTGCCGGCGGGATCTCGGGTGATTTGCCGTGGGATGGGACAAAAGTTGCATCCCCGCCATCGATC
>JABAOE010000068.1_pt1 | contig 18127 bp, 20 predicted proteins | sample 7062141 | NCBI WGS metagenome assembly JABAOE01 (sample SAMN14538627, study PRJNA623070) | marine sediment metagenome | biome: marine biome [ENVO:00000428]; feature: marine pelagic biome [ENVO:01000023]; material: deep marine sediment [ENVO:00002113] | place: India: Gulf of Khambhat ... | reverse complement strand
CCCCTTTTTTCGTCCCTCAAAAAGTCATAGGTATAGATCACGTCCTCGGCGGTTAACTCGCTGCCGTCGTGGAAGGTTACCCCCTCTTTGAGGGTTATCTCGTAGCGCACCTTCGACACCGTTTTTACGCTTTCGGCCAGGTCGGGGATGGGGCTGCCCCTTGCGTCCTTTTTCATGAGACCGTTGTAGCAGAGCTCTATGATCTGGTGGCTGTATGCGTCGGTTGCGTACCGGGGATCGATGTTTGTTGGAGAGCCGTTGAGTGCAATGACCAGGATGCCGTTTTGTATCGGTAGAGACGGTGTGCAGCCGCAGAGGTGTGCGAGGACCATGCACAGGACCGATAATGTTAAATGTTTCATCGGTGAAGCCTCCAGATTAAACTAAATGAGGTGTGGCGGCGTGTCAAGGCAATAAGACAGAAGTTCGGAAGCTTAAAAACTGAGAAGTCAGGCAGATCTCAACATTTTATCCTCCCGGCATGTTTTCTTTTCGGTCTGCTGCCCCTGCAATCTTCCCGTTTTTTTACCCGGGACCCGGGACCCGGGACCCGGGAGTGCCGATGTTGCGCTTTCTTGGTTGCATGTGTATCGATGCTGTTTTATTATTTAAAAGGTCGTTAAAAAAAAACGGGTTAGGGATTCCGTGAACGTATATTTCCTTCGCATAGCCACCCTGTTCTATCTGGTCGGAAGCCTTCTCTATCTCTACTACATAGCCTTCTTGAAGGACAAAGCCGCCAGCTGGGGGAAGTACACGCTCATCGCCGGTTGCGGGATTCACTTTATCGGGTTTGTATTCAGGTACTTCGAGGCAGGGTTCACGCCGATAACGAATCTCTTCGAGTCCCTCTCTTTCTTCTCCCTCTCCATCATGTTTATTTTCCTCATAGTCGAGGGGAAGTACAAGCTGAAGGTGATCGGGGCCTTTGCAGCACCCATCGCGTTCATTTTTATCCTCTTTTCCGCCTTTATCTCGGCAGATATTCAGATGATCCCTCCCGCACTTCAAAGTTACTGGCTTCCCGTGCACGTGACGCTGCTCTTTCTGGGAGATGCCATTTTTGCCGTGGCCTTTGCGGTGGGGATCATATACCTGATTCAGGAAAAACAGCTGAAAAGAAAAAAGCTGGGTCCCCTCATGAAACGGCTGCCTCCCCTCGATACGCTTGATGAGATAAACCACAAGTGCCTGACTTTCGGATTTCCCCTCCTCACTGTCGGCATCATTACCGGGTCGATCTGGGCAGAATATGCGTGGGGCTCCTACTGGTCCTGGGACCCGAAGGAAACCTGGTCTCTCATTACATGGCTTCTTTACGCAGCCCTTCTCCACGGCAGGTTGACTGTCGGCTGGCGGGGAAGAAAAGCCGCTATACTCGCAATCATAGGATTTGGGGCTATACTTTTCACGTTCCTCGGTGTCAATCTCCTCCTGCCCGGCCTCCATTCCTACTCAAGTATGGCGAAGTAGAGCTAACGGGAAATGAAACTGGTATTAGTCGGATTGAACTGGAAAACAGCCACCCAGGAAGTTCTGGAAAAGTTTGCGATTCCCGAAAATGGCATGGGTATGGCCCTTGCGGGCATGATGGAATATCCTTCGGTGAAGGAGTGTGCGATCATCTCCACCTGCAACAGGACCGAGATTTACACGGTATCGGACGATGCCTATCAAAGCTTCAGAAACACGAAGGAGTACCTGGCCCGTTACAACTCGTCGACGGTCGATGAGATCGATGGCTACCTCTACGCCTACCGCGGGTTCGATGCCGTCAGGCACCTCTTCCGCGTGGCGTCGGGAATAGACTCGCTGGTTTTGGGCGAGCCTCAGATATCGGGACAGGTGAAAGATGCCTACGAATACTCGCTGAAGTTCGATGCCTCGGGGCCTTTTTTGAACAGGCTTTTTCCGAAGGCCATATCAGTCGTCAAGAGGGTCAGAACCGATACGGCGGTCGGAGCGGGTGCCGTTTCGGTGAGCTCGGCTGCAGTGGATCTGGTGAAAAAGATAATTTCCCAGCTCGACGAAAAATCGGCCATGGTGATCGGAGCAGGAGAGATGGGGGGCCTTGCAGCGAGGCATCTTGTTTCCGCGGGGATAAGGGACGTCACGGTAACAAACAGGACCTTTGACAGAGCCATGAAGCTTGCCGATGAAATGCAGGGGAGTGCCGTCAGGTTCGAGGAGTTCAAGTCCCGCCTCAAGCTTGCAGATGTGGTGATCAGCGCCACCGGTGCTCCGGGCTTCATAATTACGAAGGAAGACGCTGTCAGGGTAATAAAGGAGAGAACGAACAGGTTCTGGGTTCTCATCGACATAGCCCATCCATCGGATATCGACCCCTCCTGCCACGAGGTGGAGAACGTATTTCTGTACAACATTTTTGACCTTCGGTCCGTGGTGGAGGAAAACCTGGACGAGAGGAAAAAGGAGGCGGAAAAGGCGGAAAAGATAATCGTCGGTGAGGTGGAAAGTTTCGGAAAATGGTTCGAAACCTACCGGGCGGCCCCCATCATTGTGGAGCTGAGGAAAAAATTCGACGGTCTGAAGGACAAGGAGGTTGAAAAAGCGATCTCCCAGCTGAAAGGTGCCGACGAGAAGACCGTCAGGACAATTATGGCAATGGCCAATTCCCTCATGAATAAATTTCTCCACCAGCCGATCAGCGCGTTGAAGCAGGGCGAGAACCTCGAAAACGGGGTAAGCGCGGGAGAGGCGATCCGGAAGATATTCGATCTCGACGATGGGGAAGGGGTATCGGTTTCCGAAGAAAAGGAGAGCGTTGAGAGCTGATCATGGGAAAAAAACGGGTTTATCTGGGCACGAGGGGGAGCATGCTCGCCCTCTGGCAGGCGAACCACATAAAGGACAGGATCGAGCAAAACTCGCCGGATGTCTCCGTGGAGCTGGTCAGGATCAAGACCACGGGAGATAAGATACTCGACGTTCCCCTGGCCAAGGTAGGGGGGAAGGCCCTGTTCGTGAAGGAGATCGAGGAGGCCCTTCTCGACGGGAAGGTGGATTTCGCCGTCCACAGCATGAAAGATGTTCCAACGGTTATCCCCGCGGGGCTCGAAATCGCCGTTGCGACGGAAAGGGAGGACCCGCGGGACGCCCTGGTCTCTCCATCGGGAAAGAAGTTTCACGAGCTTCCCGGCGGGGCATTGATCGGAACGAGCAGCCTTCGCCGGCAGTCGCAGGCTCTCCATGTCCGTGGTGATCTGAAAATAGAGGTTCTCAGGGGAAACCTCGACACCCGGCTCCGGAAAGTATCCGAAGGGGTTTTCGACGCCGTCATACTCGCTGCTGCCGGGTTGAAAAGGATGAACTGGGAGGACCGGATAACGGAGTGCATCGACCCGGCGGTCATGATTCCGGCTGTCGGCCAGGGGGCCCTCGGCATAGAGGTTCGGGTGGATGATGCGGAAACAAAGGAGCTGATCTCTTTTCTGAACCACGAAGAGACGGCCGCTGCCGTCTCGGGAGAGCGGGCCTTTCTGGAAAAACTCGAGGGCGGGTGCCAGGTGCCGATAGGCGCCCATGGCGTCGTAAATGGCAGGCTAATGAGGATAACCGGTTTTGTCGCCAGCACAGACGGGATGAGGATGGTCCGCGGAGAGGTTACCGGGGAGGTGAGCGATTCGCCTGCCCTGGGCAGGGCTCTTGCGGAAGACCTCCTCTCAAGGGGAGGCGGTGAAATCCTCGAGGAGATCTATAAGGAGGCCTGAAATAGCAAATCGCAGAGGGGCCGACCTGACGGGTCTATCCATACTCATCACCAGGGAGGGGGAGCAGGCCCTGGTGATGGCCGGCATGGTAACTGCGCGCGGGGGTGATCCGCTGGTGTTTCCAACGATCCAAACCCGCCTTGCACTTCCCCCGGGGCAGGTGGAGGCATTCAGGAAAGAGCTGTCGCGGTCGAGCTGGGTAGTCCTTTCGAGCGTAACGGGCGCAAAGTTTCTCATGGATATCCTCGGAGAGAGCTTTCTTTCACTCCTGGAAACGAGGAAGGTTGCTGCCGTGGGGAGAAAGACGGCGTCTTTCCTTAAAGAAAGTGGCTGCAGGGTCCATCTGGTTCCCGACAGGGAAGACAGCCGCTCCCTGGCAGAGGCTCTCTGCGGGATTCTGGGAGACGACGACCGGGTTTTTTTTCCCCGCGCGAAGGAGGGGAGAAGGGATTTGATCGATATCCTGAAGGAGAGAGGGTTCAGGCACGAAACGCCGGTGCTCTACGAGACCGGAGTGCCCGAGTACGGGTCGGATGAGGTGCGAAGGGTTCTTGACGCAGGGGTAAGTTACGCAACCTTCACGAGTCCGTCGACTTTTCAAAATTTCATCTCCCTTGCAGGGAAAGAAAGCTCCGCATCATTTTTTAAAAATGTTAAAATCGCTGTCATAGGCGATACTACTGCAGACTGCGTGACCATGCAGGGGTTCGTGGTGTCGGTAAAACCCGACTACCCCGATGTGGAGAGGCTCCTGGACGCGATTTCTGCTCACAACGCCGGTGTCAGCTGAAAAGAGGAGGGTTTTTCGATGTATTTCCCCGAGACCAGGCTGAGGAGGCTTCGGAGGACGGAGCAGCTGAGGAAGATGGTGAAGGAAACGGCCCTTTCCACAAACGACCTCGTCTACCCCCTCTTTGCGATTCACGGTGACAACGTGCGGAAAGAGGTTGCTTCCATGCCCGGGGTTTTCCAGCTCAGCATCCCGAATCTCGTGGAAGAGGCGAAGGAGGCATACGGTTACGGTGTCCCCGCCGTTTTGCTCTTCGGTATCCCCGAGGGGAAAGATCCCCTGGGAACTGACGCATACAGCGATGACGGCATCGTTCAGGGGGCCGTTTCAGCGCTCAAGAAGGAATTGCCCGACCTCGTGGTCATAACTGACGTGTGCATGTGTGAGTATACCGATCATGGCCACTGCGGTGTCCTCGACGATAGCGGCAGCGTCGACAACGACGCCACCCTGGACCTTCTGGCCAAGAGCGCATGTTCCCACGTCAGGGCAGGGGCGGACATGGTGGCCCCCTCGGACATGATGGACGGCAGGGTTATGGCGATCCGTGATGCTCTCGATGAGGAGGGTTTTCACCATATCCCGATCATGTCCTACGCGGCAAAGTATGCCTCGGCGTTCTACGGGCCTTTCCGTGACGCCGCGGAATCTACCCCCCAGTTTGGTGACCGGCGCTCCTACCAGATGGATCCGCCGAACGTGCGGGAGGCGATCCGCGAGGTTTCCCTGGATGTGGAGGAGGGAGCCGACATCGTGATGGTGAAGCCCGCCCTTGCTTACCTGGATGTCATATCGATCGTGAAGGACCGGTTCGACGTTCCCGTTGCCGCCTACAATGTGAGCGGGGAATATTCTCTGGTAAAGGCAGCGGCTTTGAAGGGCTGGGTCGATGAGGAAAGGATCGTGATGGAGATCATAACCGGTATCAAGAGAGCCGGGGCCGACCTGATCATAACCTATTTTGCGAAGGACGTAGCCAGAGCCCTTGGAGGGAGCTGACCGTGCAAAAACCCCCGTACAAAGTGGTCGAGGTGACCGACGTTACGGACAGTGAGATAGAGAAGGCCCTGAACGAGTGGGTGGAGAATGGCTTTACCTTCGATTCGATCCACTTCGTGGCCAGGGAAGGATCGAGAAGGCCTGCGATGGCCTTCCTTTTTTTCACGAAAGAGGTTAATTTTCCGGAGGAACCAGATGAAATTTAAATTTGACATGCCCCTTCCTGACCAGGACAGGGTCAGGGCCCAGTTCATCCCGCGGTTCGTTGCGAAAGGAATCGACCTGGTGATCGCATTGTGCCTCTGGCACATACCGGGTGCCTCGGGAGTGATTGCCGCGATTTTCTACCTCCTTATTGCCGACGGGTTCATCGGGGGAAGAAGCCCCGGAAAGATGCTCAGCGGGTTGAAGGTGGTTCGACTCGATGGGGAGCACTTTGATTATCTCTCCTCCATTCTCAGAAACATTCCCGTTGCCCTTCCCTTCTTTCTCTTTATTATTCCCTCTATCGGGCACTTTCTTGCTTACACGGTGGGTGCTGGCGTGCTCATCGTCGAGGCCTCATTCTGCCTCTACAATGAGGACGGGATGAGGATAGGCGATACCGTTGCTTCGACGGCCGTCATCTTCCAGCCGGAGAAAGAGAGCGAACCGGTGAGCGAGAGTGCCGAAGAAGAATTGTAATAATTTTTATGGGCAGTAAGGCAACATTCCTCATAATCGACGGAAACAATCTCCTCTACAGGGCTTTTTATGCCCTTCCCCGGCTCACCGCATCGAACGGGACGCCAACGGGAGCTGTCTACGGCTTCGTGAACAGCCTTCAGAAGGTCAGGGAGAGGTTTTCCCCTTCATACCTCTGTGTCGTTCTCGACGCCCCGGGGCCTACGTTCAGGGAGGAGCTGTATGACCGTTACAAGGAGAAGAGGCAGAAAATGCCCGAGGATATTGCACTGCAGCTGCCGATTGTCAAGGAGATCATAGATCTGAGCGGAATACGGAGAGTCGAGATAGAGGGGGTCGAGGCGGATGACGTGATCGGGAGCATCTGCAGGAGGGCGGCGGAACAGGACCTGCAAGTGATCATCGTCTCCTCGGACAAGGACCTGTGCCAGCTGGTCACGGATGACGTCCAGATGTTCGATTCTCTGAAAGACAGCATCATAAAGCCCGAGGATGTGGAGAAAAAATTCGGTGTCGGGCCCGGGGGGATAGTCGATTTCATAGCGCTATCGGGAGATCCCACCGACAACATCCCCGGGGTTCCGGGGATCGGAGGAAAAACCGCCGCCGCTCTTCTCAAAGAGTTTGGCTCCGTTGAAAATCTGATCAGGAACCTGGATTTCGTGAAGGGGAGAAAAAAAGAGCTCTTGAAAGAGAACCTGGAAAGCCTCGAGGTGTCAAAGAGGCTTGCCAAGATAAAGGATGATGTGCCGCTTGCTCTCCAGATGGGGGATTTCAAACCCGGAGAGGCCGACAGGGATGGGCTCTTAAACCTTCTCCGGAAGCTCGGCTTCAGGGCAGAGGCTGCCCGGGATGAGGGAAGAGACGATCTGATATCAGAGGGGCAAAGAGCGGGAGTGTCTTACGGGGCGATCAGGAATTTTGAAGAGGCAAAAGAGGCGTTTAAGTCGGTTACGGATTCCGTTGCTGCCCTGGTGCCTTCCGCATCGGGGGAAATCGGGGTGGTGGGTGTTTCCGTGGGTGGAGAGAGCTACGTGGTCAACCGGGATGTGATCGGTGAGGCAATCGATCTCCTTGCCGGGAGGGGCGTCAGATTCATCGGCCATGACCTGAAATCGGCTGTCTGGGGCTGTCCCCCACTTGAAAAGGTTTTTGACCTCGCTTATGGCGACACCATGCTGCTTTCATACCTCCTCCATCCGGAGGAATCCTCCCTGGCTCTATCGCGGATGCTGACACGCTACACGGGAGTTGAGATCGAAACGGAATTCGTAACGGAGGAGGAGAGGGTTGCAGTACTGTCCGGTGGAGTCCGGCGGCTTTCCGGGCCTCTCGAGTCGAGTCTTGCTGGGGAGGGATTTTTGAAACTCTACGAAGAGCTGGAACTGCCCCTCCTTCGTGTTCTCTACGGGATGGAGAAAAGGGGCGTCAAGCTCGAGGCGGACAGGCTGAAGGGTCTCTCCCGCCGGCTCGACGGGGAACTCCGTGAGATAGAGGGGAGCGTGGGCAGATATTCGGGAGGCGAGGTGAACCTCTCGTCCCCGAAGCAGGTATCCTTCCTGCTGTTTGAAAAGCTCGGCCTTCCCCCGGTAAAGAGGACGAAGACGGGTTTCTCGACGGACGTGGAGGTCCTCGAGCAGTTGAGCCCGCTCCATGAGGCCCCCTCTCTTATCCTTTCGCACCGGACCCTTTCAAAGCTCAAATCCACGTACGTGGATGTGCTGCCTCACATGGTGGATTCGAGCACGGGCAGGGTTCATACCAGTTTCAACCAGATGCAGACCGCCACGGGGAGACTCTCTTCGAGCAACCCGAACCTCCAGAACATTCCCGTTCGCACCGGCTACGGCAGGGAGATCCGTGAGGCCTTCGTGCCCGGTGAGGGCTTTCTGTTCGTGTGCGCCGATTACAGCCAGATTGAGCTGAGGGTCCTGGCCCATCTCTCGGGGGACGAGCGCCTTCGTGCGGTGTTCGAGAAAGACCGGGATGTCCACCGGGAAACGGCCATGGCCCTGTTTGATGTTGGTGAGGGTGAAATCACCCCGGAATTGAGGAGAAAGGCGAAAATCGTGAATTTCGGCGTCCTCTACGGCATGACACCCTTCGGCCTATCCAAGGAGCTGAAGATACCCCAGCCGGAAGCAAAGAAATACATCGACGATTACTTCGACAGGTATCCCGGGGTCATGCGGTTCATCGACGGCACGCTGGACGGGGCCAGGGAAAAGGGATATGTCGAGACGCTCCTGGGAAGGAGGAGATACATACGGGACATAAACAGCAGGAACCAGGCACTCAGGCAGGCGGCCGAGAGGATGGCCGTCAACGCTCCCGTCCAGGGGACAGCGGCCGATATTATCAAGCTGTCGATGGTTGAGCTCGAAGGGAAGCTTAAAGAGAAAAACATCGATGCCCACATCATTCTTCAGGTCCACGACGAGCTCATACTGGAGGCCCGGGCCGATGTCGCCCGCGATGCAGGTGGCCTGCTGAAAGATGTCATGGAGGGGATTGTATCCCTCGATGTGCCGCTGAAAGTGGATGTAAAGAGTGGATATTCATGGGGAGCCCTCTCGGCGGGGATGTGAATATCCATCCCATGAAGGCGTCAAATGGATAGGAAGAAAAAACTTTCCGAATGCGACGATCACGCGCTGATAAGGCGGGCCATCGGCGGGGAAAAGGAGGCTTTTTCGGAGCTCGTCAGAAGGTATCAGGCACGGGCGTATGGAGTTGCCGTGGGAATCGTGGGAAACAGGGACGACGCGCTCGATGTCGTTCAGGACTCTTTCGTGAAGGCCTACACCGCAATCGGGGATTTCCGCTTCGATGCGAAATTTTACACCTGGTTTTACCGCCTTCTCATAAACAAGGCCATTGACAAGGTGAGGGAGGTTTCGAGAAATCCCCGGGCAGCCTTCGATGAGACCTACATGAAGAGGGAAGATGGAGAGGCGGTGGGGCACGCTGAGTTTTACGAGAAGCCAGACGATGCAGTGGCGAGACAGGAACTGAGAAGGGTCATGAAACAGGCTATAGATTCCCTTCCGGAACATCATCGTACGGTCATCGTGCTGCGCGAGATCGAAGGTTTGAGTTATCAGGAGATAGCCGAGATCCTGGGTATATCCATCGGGACCGTCATGTCGCGAATCCATTACGGAAAGGAGAAACTAAGGGACCTGCTTTCCGATTATGTGAGGGCCAAGTGATGATTTGCAGCGATGTACGGGAAAAAATAGAGATGCTGAAGGACGGCCTCCTTCATCAGCCGCAGGAAGGCGAGGTGAGGGAGCATCTGGATGCCTGCGCTGACTGCAGGATGTACGTCGATGAGACGGGCCGTATCGGGGACCTTCTCCGGGAATACGTGAAAGACGAGGCAGGCCGTCTTCCCGAAAATGTTGTCCTCAAGCGGGTTGAGGCATCGATCGAGGAGGCCGAGAGCAAGAAAAGGGGCTGGTTCCTTGCGAACTTGAAGTATCTCGTCCCTGCCTTTGTCGGTGCTGTTGCTTTAATCCTCATTCTGGTTTATCCTTCAATGGAGAGGCACGAGATAAAGCAGCAGGTGAAATTTGCCGCCACCGTGGAGAGTATCGAAGCCAGGAACGCGACGGTTATGATAGTCGACAAAGGGCACGATACCCCGAAGGTAATCTGGATAATAGAAAGGGAAGAGATATGAAGCGCAGTTTCTTTTTTGCCCTCGTCGGCTTCTTTTCGCTGTTGCTGATTGTCTCTGCCCGCGTTTCCTCCGGTAACGATGCGGTTTCACTCGATGTGCAGGTGGTGCACGCATCATCGGGCAAAACCTTCGTGGACCCCACTCTCGTGAGCCTTCGGGAAAAGCTCGTTCGGCTCTTCAACTACAGCTCTTTCGAGATCATATCGAGGGCAAGAAAGCGGGCGCAAAAGGGGGAGACCGCGCAGTTTTCCATACCCGGAAACAGGAACATGAACATCGTACCCGTGGATGCATCCGGGGATGTGGTGAGGCTCGACGTGGTGATCGGCGGCGTTAAGAGCAGCATGGTCAGGACCGCCCTCAAAATGGAGCGGGGGTCGATCGTCATGGTCGGGGGTCCGGAGTTCCAAAGCGGGGTGCTCATCATCCTCATCTCGGCTGATTGACGGGCGTGTCCTCAGGCCGGGGCCTTCCCCGCCCACTCATTCCTTCTCTAATGTGAATTCGAGCCAGTCATTCATCAGCTGGATGTTTTCCGCCATGAACCAGCGGCCGTTGGCGAAAACGCCGTAATCTGCTCCCCCCATGGCAGAGGCGAGTCGTGTGGAGTTTGCGTAAAAGAGCCACTGCTTGACCCACATCTTTTCTATTTCCTCGTTGAAGATACTGTCGCCCCGGTCGAGTCCGAGTGCCGCATTCTTCTCCCATGCCGTGAGAAGGATGTCCGTCGCCGTGCGCGTCATCTCGTTGGTCGTTTTGATCGTATTTTTCAGCCTCGCAAAGTGCCCTTCCACCCACTCGTAGCTGTGGCACGGGGCGCACACCTTCTCCATCTCCTTTTGCCTTCTTTCCATCTCCTTTCCGTCGATCAGAAACGATGATGCGGGCTCACCGGTGAGCTCGGTGGGGAGGAAAAGCCCCTGCTTGTTTTTTATGATGGACGTGTCCGCTGATTCGGGATGGGGGTGGGCGTAGATCAGTCCGAAGAGACGAAAGGGGAGCCGGTCATTCATCCGGTGTGTTCTCTTGACGACAACCTCACCGTCCTCCGTTGCCAGCAGGCTTATGTGGCAGGCGGCACAGGTGGGCGCGGTAAAGTCCCTTCCCGGAACCCACGGGACGTTGCTGAAGTTCCACTCTTTCGAAGAGGAGTCGTAGATGTTCCCGTGCTTGCTGACCGAGTAGACTTTGTAGGCGGGCACGTCGGGCCCTTTGTGGCAGGTGGAGCAGGTGTGGGGCTTCCTGGCCATTTCCGATGAGAATTGATGCCTGGTGTGGCAGGGCGTGCAGGCGCCTTTCGAACCGTCGGGATTTATCCTGCCCACGCCCTGGTTCGGCCATCCGGAGAGTACGGGAAATTCCATCTCTCCCATGACCGTGTCCCTTTTCCGCGTGCCTCTGACTTTTACCACGGTGCCGTGGCAGAAGAGACACGAGTCGGCGAAGGTCTCCTCGTTCTGTTTCGTCAGCGTCGTCTTCATGTCCGAGAAGGTCTGGATGCCGTTTACCTGGTCCGCGAGGTCGTGGTACACGGGGTTATTGACGAGGTTACCGTAGGCGTTGGCCATGATGTTTTTTCCATATTCCGTTACCTCCACGGGATGGCAGGTGGAGCAATCGGGCGGCGAGACGACCACGTGAACGCTGTAGCCGTTGTGATCGAAGGTGTCTTCGTGCTTCTCCGGGTTCATCGTGTGGCATTCGGCGCATCCCACCACCGTCTCTTTCAGGTTACCGGGGACGTCCGCCGCAGAAATTCTTTTTTCGAGCTCTTTTTTCTTCAGCCCCTCCGCAGGGGTGACCTGTGCATGGAGGCTCTTTTTCCAGTCGGCCACGATGCCGGGTGTCGCTTCCTCGTGGCAGGCCAGGCAGTCTGCAGTTGCATCGCTGACCGGCGGATCGCCACAGAGCGCAGGATTGCTAAACGAGGAGAAAACGATCGCTGCGAGAAACAAGACAACGCTTTTCTTCATCTGGCCCTCCTGACTTTTTTAGACTGAACTCCAAACTCTGAACTCTGAACTCTAAACTCGGGACTCGGGACTATGTTTGTTACACCTCCCTCCCCGGCCTCTGATATTCCCGTATCACCTTTTTAAGCTCTCCCCGCATTTCCACGTAGCGCTTCTTCATGCCGATCAACCATTCCCGGTGCTCGGCGATCTCCTTCATGGACCCGAGCCTGACGCCCGTACCGTCCACTCTTTCAAGGACGACCTCCACGGCGCTGCTGTGTCGTGTTCCGCACAGAAGACAGGTTGCGCTGTTTCTTCCGGTGAGGCTGAAGTGGGTATGGCCGCAGGAAGCACAGAAGCATCCGCCATTGTCTCCCTTCGCTTCTTCTCTCCCCTTCCCGGTCAGGCTTCTTCCCAGCTTCTTTAAAACCTCGATGTTTCCGTCGACGGTGAATATTTCGCCGGGAAGTGCCCCGTAGATGATTTCCGATCCCCTGTTTTGCAGTCCCATCCTGAGCATCATGTTTTCCACGCCGAGCTTGGTATAGCCCTCGCCGAACTCCATCCCTGCGATGCAGATCCCGACAGCCGGCTTTCCGAGCATTTGGTCGTAGATGGCGTAGAGCTGCAGGCACCGGTCGAGGAATCTCTTGGCAGATGCATTCGGGCCGAAAAAATAGGACGGAACGGAGATGATTACGGCCCCGGCGGCGATGATCCTGTCCACGATCCACCCGTAGTCGTCCTCGAGGGGGCATGTCCCCTCGAGGCAGCGGTAGCAGGCCCTGCAGGGGAGTATGTTCTTCGCGTTGAGCATCACCAGCTCAACCTCATCACACCCGGCTTCCCATGCGACGTATCTTGCCGCGAGCTCACAGTTGCCGGGTTTTCTCGGGCTTCCAACGAGCGCCACGATCCTTTCCATTCTCTGGCCTCCCTCCTGGCTGTTTCGATGTACTATTGGTATAGAGTGGAGTAAAATCTGGATTTTATCAAGGGATCGCTTTCTCGTTTCCGGGGGATATGTACAGGTTAGGCAACAAAAACAGGCAGATACGGGATATGTTCTCGGCCATAGCGAAGCGGTACGACTTCCTGAACAGTCTCCTTAGCTTCGGGCAGGACGCTTCGTGGCGAAGAAGTGCGGTTGGCAAGGTTGAGAAGAGGGAGGGCGGCGTCCACCTCGACCTTGCCTGCGGAACCGCCGATATGGGTCTCGAGTTGACCCGGCAGGTAGGAGGTGCGTTCGTCATCGGCGCCGACATATCTCACCGGATGCTCCAGGAGGCCAGGAAGAAAGTCGAGGGGGAAAACGTTTGCGGGCAATTCCGCTTCGTCACCTGTGCCGGGGAGTCTCTCCCCTTCGGGGACGCTGTTTTCGATTCGATCATGATCGCCTTCGGGATAAGAAACGTGGTGGAGAGGGAGCGGTCGCTCCGGGAGATGGCGAGAGTGCTGAAGGGTGGCGGCACCCTCGTGATACTCGAGTTTTCCCTCCCCAAAAACCCGCTCATGAGGAAAGCATATCTCTTTTACTTTCAGACCCTTTTGCCGCGCCTTGCGGGGGTCTTCTCCGACAGGAGCGCCTATGCCTATCTGACAGAGTCTGTGCTCGAATTTCCGGAGCAGGAGGATTTCAAGAGCATGATCGCACGGTCCGGTTTTATCAACGTGGCATCGCAGGACCTTACCTTCGGTATCGTGACGATTTACACTGGCAGCGCCGGGGGATGAAGGGTATAGTTAAAACGGGACGAAGTAAAACCAATCCGCTTTAAACCACATCATATTTCTGATACGTGCTGCCGAAACCCGGAAGAGAAAGAAAAAGAGGAGGATTGTGATGGAAAAGATCATTTTAGATTTGCTTCTGGTCCTGTCGGTTGCGTTGATGGCGCTTCCCGTTCTCGCACACTGTGAGATACCCTGCGGCATTTACGATGACGAGACGAGAATCAAGCTGATCGGCGAGGATATAACGACTATCGAGAAGGGGATAAACGAGATCCACGCGCTGTCGGGTCAGAAAGATAAGAATTACAACCAGATCGTTCGCTGGGTGAAGAACAAGGATGATCATGCCATCAGGATACAGGATACGGTCTACCAGTACTTCATGACCCAGAGGGTTAAACCGCCGGAGACTGCTGGAGGCCCGGACCACGAAAAATATGTGGAGAAGATATCTCTGCTCCACGAGCTTCTCATCTGTGCCATGAAGGCAAAGCAGACCACCGACCTGGCAAACGTCGAAAAGATGAGAGAGCTGCTGGAGAAGTTCAGGACAGCCTATTTCGCCAAGTAGCCCGGAGGATGAAGCACTTCGGCGCGGGGAGTGCCGCTTCCTAAACGAGCGTCCTCCATATATCCTCTCGCCTTTTCCTGCCCCGGCACGGGAGCATTCCCGGCATAGGAGCATATCGCAAAGGGATTTGCTGCTCGGGATCTGGTCGACTTTTGGTCTCTTAAGGAGGGAAAACCGTCCGTGTACCAGAGGGTCGTAGAAGCGCTCGAAGAATTTTTCGGAGACGATGAAAGAAGGATCCTGCATGCAAAGGAAGTCCATTCTCTTTCCCTGAGGATAAACGAAATCGAGGGGGGAGAAAGGGAGGTAGTTGCCCTGGCTGCCCTGCTCCACGACGTGGGCATAAAGCCTGCGGAGGAGCTCTACGGGAGCTCCCGGGCTGCCTATCAGGAAGAGCTCGGCCCACCTGTCGCGGAAGAGATTCTTTTGCGCCTCGGGTTCGATGAGGCGACAATATCGTCCGTGAAAGAGATCATAGCCAGCCACCACACTCCCGGCAGGGTGACTACCACGGAGTTTGCCTGCATCTGGGATGCCGACATGATCGTGAACCTGAAGGATGCAGAGAACCGGGCATCGGGAAAGGCAATGGAGGAGATAATAGACAGGCGATTCATGACCGATGGCGGGAAAAAGATTGCCCGGGAAATTCTGATGGAGTGACTCGTTTGAATTTCAGGCCTGGAACGATGAACTGGGCATCACCCAGGAACTGTGAACGTGCGTCATGGCGCTTGACGTTCCAGGTAATTATCTTTCCGCGTGAGCTCTCCCTCTTCACACAATTCGATCTCGAGCGCCTCGATTGCACTCGAGAGCATTTCCATCATCTCATCGATCTGGGGCTCGGTGATGATGTAGGGAGGGGCAATCAGCAGGTGGTCGCCGTTCACTCCGTCGTATGACCCGCTTCCCGGGTACAGATAGAGGCCTTTCTCAAGACACAGTCCGGCGAGGCGGCTGCTTATCCCCAGGGTGTGGGAGAAGGGCTTTTTCGAGCGCCTGTTGGAGACGATCTCGACGCCTGCGAGGAGCCCCTTGCAGCGCACGTCCCCCACGATGGGATGGCCCTTTTTCAGAGCGTTCAGTTTCTTTGAGAGGTAGGCTCCGAGCCTTACCACCCGCTCCAGGAGATTTTCCTCCTTGATTATCCGGATGACCTCCAGCCCGACGGCTGCGGACAGGGGGTTGCCCGCGAAGGTGTGGCCGTGCACGAATGACCCGGAGGGGGAGTGCCGGATAGTCTCGTATATCTCGTCGCTGGCGATTATTGCCCCGAGCGGCGAGTATCCGCTGCTGATACCCTTCGAAATGGTCACGATGTCGGGCACCGCCTCGTAATGCTGGAAAGCGAAAAACTTGCCCGTGCGCCCGCAACCCGTCATAACCTCGTCTGCAATCAGCAGGATGTCATGCTTGTTGCAGATGCTCCTGATCCTCCGCAGGTAACCTACCGGGGGCGCAACCGCGGGGGCCGATGCCCCCAGGATCGGCTCCATGATGAAAGCCGAAATGAGGTCCGGCCCTTCGGATATGATCGATCGTTCGAGATCGTATGCGCATTCGAAGTCGCATTCGGGGGGGCCGGGATGCTTTTTGTGTTCGTCGAAGGGGCAGCGGTAGCAGTAGGCGGGGGGTATCCGGGGAAAGGATGCGAGGAGGGGGGCGTACTTGCCCCTTCTCCCTGCGTGTCCGCTCAGCGAGAGCGCCCCTATGGTCGACCCGTGGTAGGAGATGAACCTCGATATCACCTTGTGCTTCTCGGGGTTTCCCCGCTCGACGTGGTACTGGCGTGCAAGCTTTATCGCCCCCTCGACGGCTTCCGAGCCGCCCGAGGTGAAATAGACCCTTTTCAGGGGGCGGGGAGTGAGGGACGTCAATTCGTCTGCGAGCTTCATGAGCGGTTTGGAAGAGAACGCCGAGAGGTGCACGAAGGCGATCTTCTCTGCCTGCGCCTTCATCGCATCGATCAGCCTTTTGTTGTTGTGTCCCAGGCAGACGACGGCAGCACCCGATGCGCCGTCGATTATCCTCCTTCCTTCCCGCGTACAGAGGTATATCCCCTCTCCGTGGGAAATGACGGGATAGGTTTTGTTGAGGTTCCGGTGGAAGACGTGCCTTGTCTCGAGCTTGGGCTCTTTCACGTTACGGCCTCGTCTTTCTGGCAGGGTGGAAGATGTTTAGCGTCCGGACTTTCCGGTCTCCCGTGACTGTTGCTGCGTGGGGCATGAGCGGGGGGATGTAGCAGATGCTGCCCTCTTTCAGCTCCACCTTTTCCCCGTCGAGAAAGAAGGTTATCTCGCCCGACTCAACGAGCGTAAACTGCTCTTCCCGGTGGCTGTGCTCGGGAAAGTGGGCGCCTTCTCCGTAGATGTACTCGACGACCTCTATGTTTTTCGACTGAAACACCTTCCTTCGGACCTTCCCCTCGAACAGCTCTTCGGCGGGGAGTTCGTCGAAAGAAGTAAGTCTCATCCTCGTCTCCATATACGATAAAATTATATACGAAATGGACTGGATTAATCAAAAATTAGCGGTGGGGAAAACAGGAACGAAGATCGGGCGGGGCGTATTCTCCCGGTGCCGGAGGGAAGGGGCACGGGCCGGGTGAGGGGAAGTTCTTCCCGGGATGCACGTGTTGTATAATATCGATTGCTATGTCGAAACCTTCTTCTTACAGAGACGGGATGCCGCCGGGGGGAATCCCTACCCGTCCGTGGGTTGCCGGTAGCGTTGCCACGGAGGCGGGGTCGTTCCCCCGGGTGTCGACGGAACTTTCCTTTTCCGACCGTCTCGGTTCCTGGCGTGTCCGGTGGGGAATCGGGAGGATGCGCTACCGTGTGGAACCGGGGCTGTATGCCGTGGGCCGGCCGGCGAAAGAAAGCCCTGTTCTGGTTACGGCAAATTACAAGCTCACCTTCGATCGATTGAGGTCCCGGCTCGGGAAGGTGGATGCGTGGATTCTCGTGCTCGACACGGGGGGGATAAACGTCTGGTGCGCTGCGGGGGGTGGAGAGTTCTCAACCGGAGAGATCGTAAGCCGCGCAGACAGGGTCCGGCTGGCCGAAGTGGTGGCGCACAGGACCCTGGTTCTTCCCCAGCTGTCCGCTCCGGGGGTGAGCGCCCACGAGGTGAAAGCAAGGAGCGGGTTCAGTGTCGCCTACGGCCCGATAAGGGCAGAAGACCTGCCGGAGTTTCTCGCCGGTGACATGGTGGCCACCCCCGATATGAGGCGGGTAACCTTCGGGGTCGTGGATCGCGCCGTCCTCATTCCCGTCGAGCTGGTGCTTGCGGGACGATACGTTATCCCGGCAGCCCTGGCGATGTTTTTCCTCTCCGGTTTTCACGAGGGGGCCTTTTCCCTGGAGTTGGGATATGGCGATGGGTGGACGAACGTGCTCCTGCTTCTCGGGGGCTATCTCGGCGGCGCCGTCCTGACGCCTCTTGTTTTGCCCTTTGTCCCCGGCCGGGCATTCTCCCTGAAAGGAGCCCTGACCGGAGCCGTCCTTGCGGCTCTTTACCTCCTCATACTGTGGCGTAATCCAGGGCTGTTTCCATCCCGCCTGGTGGCAGCTTCCTGGTTGTTCATCATTCCGGCCCTTTCAAGCTTTCTCGCGATGAACTATACCGGCTCGACCCCCTTCACATCTTTGTCCGGCGTCAGGAGGGAGATGAAAGTGGCCCTGCCCCTTCAGATAGCGTTTTCCTCTGTGGGTCTGGCGATGTGGGTTGCGGGGAGATTTATCTGACCGTTGGGGTATAATGTGTTCGGGTTTTATCTATGGGGAAGGCTCAGTACATAAGGGGCGTGACCACGCTCTCACTTGACGGGTCCCTCTGCACGGGATGCGGCATGTGCCGTGAAGTATGCCCCCACGGGGTCTTCACCCTGGAAGAGGGGCTCGCCCGGGTCGTTTTGCGCGATGCCTGCATGGAGTGCGGGGCATGCGCGATGAACTGCCCCGAAGGTGCGATTTC
>JABAOE010005016.1_pt3 | contig 18129 bp, 22 predicted proteins | sample 7062141 | NCBI WGS metagenome assembly JABAOE01 (sample SAMN14538627, study PRJNA623070) | marine sediment metagenome | biome: marine biome [ENVO:00000428]; feature: marine pelagic biome [ENVO:01000023]; material: deep marine sediment [ENVO:00002113] | place: India: Gulf of Khambhat ... | reverse complement strand
TCATGGCATCGCGTCGGGCTTTCCGCTGGTCCCGCTTCTCGCCCTTCCTGTCCTTCATGGCATCGCGTCGGGCCTTTAAGCTGTCCCGCCTCTCAGCGTTCCTGTCCTTCATGGCATCGCGTCGGATTTTCTGGTTGCCCTTCATCTCCCCCTTCATTGCTCCCATGTCGGTGGCAAAGGACTGCCAGCTGAAAACTGCAAGAAACATGACCGCAAGGAGAGGCAGCAGGGTCTTTTTCATTGAGGACCTCCTTGTGAGAATAGAGCACAGTGCTGAACAATCGTGTGCCCTTTAATTCTTTGATCCAACGGGGTTACTCACACGGCCGTCTAATGCAGTATAGCAGGCCCTCACCCGCTTTGCGGTGTCTGACCCGAGAGGAACGCCAGTAGACCATGATACTGAGGGCCTCCGCTCTCGGCTGCTTCCTTGGCAACTGCTATCTGCAACGGCATCTCTAACCCCCATATCACGTTTCACGTTCAAGCGAGGCTCGGCCTCGGACGGCTCAGGAGGTAGTTGATGATGAAGCCGTTGACAACGATGAAGATCGGCACCACCACGGTGGGTGCAAGCGCCATCGGATACTCGAAGATCGATACCATGTCGGGCGTCGAATGGATAATGTGCCAGGGACCCGGGATCCCCAGGTTCATTAGCACGAGGGCGATGGGGACGATGATCAAAAAGCCATAGGCGTTGAGTGCCAGGATCCATTTGCGCCCCAGCGCAACCTTATAGAGCAGAAGCCCTCCTGCCAGCGAGAGTATCCCGAAGAGCAAATCGGCTCCCCCGATATACAGCCCGAACTCCGCAGAAAATTGCCCGCGCAGCGCCTTGATGATCCCACCGATGGCCAGGATACGCAGGCCTTCGAAGAGCACGACCCGGTGCAAGCCCACGGCATCGATCAGGTCGTTGATGGAGTCTCGAACACGGGCAGACAGCGCCCATGGGACCATGAGGAGCAGGACCGGGACCATCGTGACCCACAGACCAGGAAGTCGCTCCAGGACTTTGGGCGTGGTGTAGACACCGGTAATAGCCAACCACGCACTGATCGGTGCCCACACAGTGAGCAATGTAATGATCGCGTACAGTGGCCGCGCCCGATCCTGGGAGACCCTCCCTCCACCCACAGCGGTCCGTACGGCGTAGATCATGAGTACCACCTGCGCTACAAACAAGAACGGCAGCATGCTGTCTTTCACATAGGCAACGGCCGAGGGCATCGCTGGATTCACCGCCTTCCCTGTCGCACCCTGCGACACGTCGAGGCTACTGGCCCCCATCGTCACAAGCGCGAGCAGCCCGAGCGTGACAAAGACTCGGGGATACGCGGTGACGTCAAGAAATACTCGACTAACACGGCTGATGATGGCTGAGTTGATCATGGTCGGATCCTCCTTATCCATGTATATGCATATAATTGTTTAAAAAAGGGGCTCATGGTGATGCGCTGATTCCCTCAGTGCTCCCGCTGCGATGGCATGAGCTTGACGTGTTAAGCGATTCCGCAGCGGATCCAGCGTTGTTGTGACGAGAGGCTGCCCGGGGACCTTGAGCTGCAAGGTTTCCCCCGTCACCGGGGCGTCGTGGAGCAACGCCACCAGCACGTGATACACGGCCGCGGCTTGCGTGGGCTCGAGCAACTCAGTGGCAATGAAGGTCGCGCTGCCATCGGGGGTCACCAGCGTGCGGGACACCTGCGGCCCTTCGATACGTGCCGAGCGCATCCGATCAGCTGTTGTCAGGCTCACAATGTGATCGGGATCCAAGACATGCGGATGGATGTCATGACCCACCTCGGCCAGCTGGGCTGTAAGCCAGTCGACCAGCGCCAGTGTGTGAGGGGAAAAAACACCCTCTCGGCTCTCATTGATGACTGCAATCACAATTGGATCCCCGAGATCGAAAGTCTCCGCGATCGGCCCCTGATAGACCAAGGCCGGATGCAATGGGGGGCGAAAGACCTCGATGGGCGGGGCTGGCCGCCAGTCGGGGCCGATCGCCCCGATGGTCACGATCCCGAGCACGCCAAGCGAGACGAGGACCCGAGGATAGACGCTGAGCTGCTGCACGAATCGGCTGATGGGGTTGATGTGTGGAGTGGAAGTCATGGTCGCGGCTCCTTTCTATGTATATACATACAATTGATTAAAAAGGGGGCGGTGTTAGGCAGCCCCCCGTCCCGCCTTCGGCTGCATTTCTGTCACCCGTTGGAATCCCTTCAACTCATCCAGCAATTTCTGAAACCGAGTTTCGCCGAACGTCCGCAGAATCTTGGCCTGTGCACGCTTCCACAAGGGCAGCGCTTTCATCACCGCCTTGAGTCCTTTGGGCGTCAGCGACACGTTGCGGGTGCGTCGGTCTATCCCATGGACACGTTCCACCAGACCCCGCTTCTCCAGCGGCTTGAGGTTTCGGGTTAAGGTGGTCTGGTCCATCACCAAGGCCTCGGTCAGATCAGTCAAGGTCAGCGGTCCCTGTCGGGCAATCACGACAAGCATCGCCAGCTGGGTGGCCCGGAGGCCACTGGGTTGTAGCATCTCGTCATACTGCTGGGTCACCACCCGCGCCGCTTTCCGCACGTTCGAGCAGGCACACGTCCGTAACTGGGCCAGCTCTTCTTGGGGAATCTGCATCGTGTTGGTCATGATCCATGTATATACATGCTTATGACACCTGTGTCAAGCCCCCCACAAAAAACTTTTCTCTGTCCAGTTCTCGACCCGGTGGAATCCCAACACCACATGGGCACGGCCATCCCATCCGACACTCACTGACTCCCATTATTCGCCTCGAAATTCCAATAGTTGCCTTCGCTGGCTACCTGAGATCCACACCTCGAGAATAAACCCTAAAAACAAAGAAGTTGATAAATAGACTTGTCATAAATGAGGNNGACCAGCCGCACGCAGAAAGTTGTTCGGTCTTGGATAACAAGAACTAACCGGCTTTGGTTCGGGCTCCTGGCGAGAGGTTGTCCAACATTCCTCGAAGACGCTGCAGAAACACGTCTCGATGTCCACACGTGCATTTTCACGGCGAAGTATCGTATCGAGCACCCCAGGTTTGACCCAGAAAATCTCCTCTTCTGACCCGGGCTGCCAACCGTATCTCGGGATGTTGAAGGTGTACTCGTCATTGCCCTCGAATCCAATCGCTTTGATCATCTCGGCCCAGGTCGGCATCACCTTTCCATCGACCATTACGGTCGTCCAGCGAACGAGAGCAGGTCCTGCGCCAAAATTTGCGAAGCTAAAGCCTGAACCTCTCTTACTAGAGGAGTACGAGGTGACGGCTTTCGGTTTTAGCTCAAGCCCGTGGTACTCACGCCGACTGCCCTCGTAGATCGAGAGACCAAGTGCGGCCAGAGCTGTCACGGCAGCAGCCAGTGCTATCCATCGCCCAGCTGTCCAATTCCGCATCTTTCAGCCGCCTAACTTTTGCCTCACCCCTTCCGGTGCAGCGGAAAGGTCGGTCAAAAAGATCTATCCTGAACGTGAGAATACACGAGAGGCTTTGCACGGACAATTCTAAAACAAGGAGCCCATTTGACGACGCCGATGCGTTACCGTCCCCCTAACGCCATCTATATGCGGCGCGAAGTCTCGGGTATTTTGGCTTTCTCACAGGCATCGTCCGTCTAAGAAAATAGGACTTGACTAATTAGTTAGTTCGTGACATAAGAGGCTATGCGGCACGACACACAACTACCAGCGCGAGAGAAACTTCTAGGCGCTGCGGCCACCCTCTTTTACGAACAGGGCTACCAGGCAACAACGATCGACCATATTGTAGAACGATCGCGTGTCGCACGCCCAACGTTATATGCGCACTTTGAGACTAAAGAAGACTTGGGCCGTGCCTACCTCCAACTTCGCCGCCGAGAAGACACCCAAGCGATCAAGGACTCGATTCGGCATGAAAAAACCCCCGAAGGGCGATTCATGGCTGTCATCTCCTACGTCGGTAAGACCCTTGTAAATAGTAATTACCGCGGCTGCCGATTCTTCAATGTCATTGCGGAACTCCAAACGGCATCGCATCCTCTGGTGAAGGAAGCCCGACTCTATGTTGAGAAGTTCCGTGAAATCATTCGGGATGTCGTGCTTGAACTCAAAGCNNTAAGCGATACAAGGCTCTTGATGTCGAGCGGGTGACGGATACCTATTACCTCTTGGTGTGCGGCGCCATCATGGGCAGCCAGGAATACCAGGATCCGTGGCCCATTGAACGGGCCAAGAACGAAATTGCGAAGTTGCTTCAGACTTAGTATTTTGTTGATAAATAATGAACTAATTAGTTAGTTCTCATGCGGTTCGGTCACAGCCATGTACGAGCTGTATTTAACCGGAGGAAGGAGGTGCAAATGTGCAGTGGTCTCGCAGGCAAGACAATTAGCGTCTGGGAACACAGGAATTCACCGAAGTCTTGCAGCGTTGTAACTGTCCAGACAGGGACAATTTCAAAAGTCAGCGAGAAGAGTAGGAAACCACGATCAGGATCCGTAAACCTTCTAATTTCTTTGAAAGGAAAACGACATGTCAGCAACAGCAACCAATAATTCTGTAAACGGGATCAATATGGATGTCTTGAAAGCGACGGTCGGTGCTATCCAGGCAGACCCTGAGCTGGGAAAGGCCCGCATTCGGGCAACCAACAAATGGATCGACGCCAATCACAACTGCACCACCGTCACGGGCTTTTATGCAGCCAAACAAGAGCACCTCCATAAGCAATCATTTGAATTGCATGCTGACGAACCAGCAATTCTTGCAGGTACTGATGAGGGAGCCAATCCCGTGGAGCATCTTCTCCATGCCTTGGCGAGTTGTGTGACGACCAGTATGGTGGCCCACGCAGCGGTAAAAGGCATCCACATTGATGAACTGGAGTCCAACATAGAGGGCGACATCGATCTGCGAGGATTCCTGGGTTTGGATGCCACAGTCCCGAAGGGGTATACGAACATTCGGGTGACGTTCAAGGTTAAAACCGATGAGGAAAACCTCTCTAAGCTCAAGAAGCTCGCGGAATTTTCACCGGTGTATAACTCTCTCACCCAAGGCACGATAGTGGACATTCAGGTAGAACCAAAGTGAGACTCTGGGAAAGGTCCAGCTTCTCACAGCCAGAACAACGAGCGACGCCGTGCATGAGGCGGCGTCGCTCCAAGACTCCGTTTCTCGTTGGATAGGAGGCAAACCTGTACTGAAACGCATCATGACGTCAGTGATGATTCTGTTCGTGCATGTCTACCAACCTATTTGAGCATGAGCCAGGACATACCGCTCACTCCCGTGCTAAAAGAGACAGCGCCGGGCGAACCATCTGGACTAGCCTGATACTCAGAAGATGCAATTAGCCTCAGAAAAATGCCTCTCCGGACTAACTCGTGAACATAAATGTGTAACCGTCAAACTAGCGATCTAACGATTTCAAGGAGACCTTCTCATGAATCCAAACAGAGCGTTATGGGAAAAAGGTGATTTTACTCGGATTGCAGAGAGCATGCGGGAGAGCGGAGAGACACTTGTCGAAGATTTCGGCATTACCACAGGGATCAAGGTCTTGGATCTCGGATGTGGTGACGGAACGACGGCTCTCCCTGCGGCAAAACTNNACTCGGCGCACATGTGCTGGGCGTCGACATCGCAAGAAATCTTGTGGATGCCGGGAACAGGCGTGCGAAGCAGCTGGGCCTTTCGAACTGCTCGTTTCAGGAAGGCGACGCATGTAATTTGCGAGAGCTCAAAGATCATACGTTTGACCTCGTCGTGACGATCTTCGGCGCCATGTTTGCCCCACAGCCGTTTGAAGTGGCGAAGGAAATGGTACGCGTGACCAAACCTGGAGGCCGCATCATAATGGGTAATTGGATTCCTAACGATCCGACATTAGTGGCGCAAATTTTCCGGATCAGCTCCGCCTATACGCCACCACCGCCGGTAGGGTTCGTCAGCCCAATGATGTGGGGGATTGAGCACAACGTGATCGAGCGATTTGCGGGCGCAGAAGTAGCCGAAGAAAATATATCCTTCAAGCGAAACACCTTTATCTTCAAGATTCCCACGACGCCGTCAGCGTTCGTGGCAGCCTTCAGACAATATTATGGGCCGACGATGAATGCGTTTGAGGCCGCAGAACAGAATGGTCGAGCGGCTGACCTATCAGAAGAACTAGAACGACTGTTCGATAGCCAGAACAAGAGTGGACGCAAGGATGTCACATATATTCCTGCAACCTTTTTGCGCGTGACGGTTACGCGCTAAACACTCGAGGCCTTCGTTCAATGGTAGTTCGCGCACAGTTTCCTGACGAACAATCAGAGGCTGGTGAATTCAAGCGACAGGCGGATGTCTTTCGCCAGTTCGTAACTGCCAATGGACATTCCAGCTACCCGGCAGAAGCAGGCCGATACCATCTCTATGTCTCATGGGCCTGCCCCTGGGCGCATCGCACCACCATTGTACGTAAGCTCAAGAAACTCGAAGCCGCGATCGGCATGACCGTGGTGGATCCAATTCGTGACGAGCGAGGCTGGGCGTTCCGCGACGGCCCTGGGCATTCGCTTGACCCTATCAACGGTTTTCAGTTTCTCAGCGAAGCCTACAAAGCCACCGACCCGCATTACGTGGGCCGTGTCACGGTCCCAGTGTTGTGGGATGCCGCCAGCCAGCGGATCATCAATAATTCTGACGATGATCTGATGCGCATGTTTAATGGCGAGTTCAATCAATTCACCGAGAGTACGATCGATTTGTATCCAGAACAACTACGGAAAGACATCGATGAGCTCAATGTGTTCATCTATGAAAACATCAACGACGGGGTCTATCGCGCCGGATTCGCAACTGCGCAGGCCGTCTATGAACGAGCCGTGCGTCGACTCTTCGACGCCTTGGATCTTCTGGAGGCGAGGCTCACCAACCAGCGCTACCTTTTAGGGTCGCAGTTTGTCGAGACCGATTGGCGCTTGTTCGTCACGCTTATTCGGTTTGATGCAGTCTACTACGGTCACTTCAAATGCAACCTCCGGCGCCTCAGTGACTACCCCAACCTCTTTGCCTATCTCAAAGACCTCTATCAAACCGAAGGCATCGCGAAGACAGTAAATTTTGATCATATCAAACGGCATTACTACTGCACGCATAAGGACATCAATCCGACTCGAATTGTGCCCTTGGGACCCAATCAGGACCTCACCTCCCCTCACGGCCGTGAAGCAGTGCGATAACCACGTAGTCCTGTGGAGGAAGGACAGCACAAGACGGAAGTTCATGCAACGAAGGTGACGCGTTTTGATCTCCTGAAGCTCGCAGACACGTAGCAGTCAGAAGGGCCCAGCAGGGTAGGACCTCCTCGCCCAGACGATCGACATCGTTGTCACCAAATTGCAGTCTGACGCCGAGTTTCGTCGACCTAGCCCAGAGAATGGCCCTACCGCTCCTAGAGCCTGTGGCCCCACTGTACTATGACCGCCAAGCTATTTTCATGGCAGTCCCGCCTGAGAACAGAAGCATCGCGAGGTAGGTACGTTCCTCGAGAAGGCCTTCAAACTGTCCTATGGCTTGTCCCACCTTGTGTAAGTCCATGAATAAGTCACACAAAACGTTCGCGTTCGGCGGGGGTCGGGACACGGCACGCTTCGGCTTTGCCCATCCAGTGGTACCGATGACGTGCAATATAATCGTAGACGGCATCACGAATGGATCGCGGAACTACAATCAAGACATAGAGTAACGGCCACAAACCAGATAAATGACGCGCAATTCTTAGTGCGGCCGTTGATTTAGTGAACACACGACCTCGCTCCAAGAGTACGAAGGTCTCGAAGTCGTCGGTCGAAAGGTGACATCCTTTGAGGATTTCCTGTGCGCTTTCAGACTGGAGCATTCCGAACTTAAACTTTCTCATGGGATCACGATCAATCGTAAAATTCACCCAGGCGTTGCACCAATTGCAGACTCCATCAAACACAATAACCCGATCATACCTAGCCCACTCATGTGATCTCAGATCACGCTCAACATTCATCCGTCACGCGTCTCGAATGATGAAAATGCCACTTCCGTTTCACACAGCTCAGGATCAACTATTCCAGCGTAGGTGGTCTATTGGAACGTGCCAAGGTTGGGCCATCAACTAACCTCCTGATAAAACTGCACCCAATTCTTCCAGGTATCCCTATCCTCAATCTGACTCTCTACATCCTCTGGCAGAGCATTGAGAAAATCGAGTCCCGTCAACGCTTCTATTACGTCAATGGACACCAGAAAATGTTGGATCTCTCCATGCTTCACACGTTGGTGCGGAAAGAGAAATGCGAGAATCTTCGGGTTGGTCACTGAAACCCCTTCCTCGATCATGATTTTATAAAACATTGGCGGAACATGAATGTCGTTGTCCGGCCCGATCTTCTCTGGCTCCCCACGTCCGAAAATGGTTCCAGCAAATATCCAGACAGTTTTCCCTTGCTCTTGAACTATTTTATCCTGAATCCATCGCTCCAACGTAAACCATAAGCCAGGCGAGCCATTGAATCCTGCATGATGTTGTGGAGCAATATTGCTCATGAGGTTGCCCTCGAATATTGTTTTCTCATCATCTGCATCCGACAAACTTCTATCTAAATTTGCCAAGATCCCATCGCCATCCCGATCACCACCCATGACGCCGTATGGTGCGAGATGACCACGAGCATAGCCTCTGGTTACTAGGAGTCCATTGTAGTCTTCTTTGCGTACGGCGTTAGAAACTTGGGCGTCTTTCCGAAAGTTCTTGAATCGATTCTTTCGTTTTGGTGTATTGCGATAATCGGGCTTAATCTTATATGCCACCCACTCAGGAACACGCCTGTCCTCGTCATAAGACCGCACATAGCCTTGCCATTCATGAATGATTCCGGTGCCTGGTACGCCACCGAAGATATGTTCGGAGTCAGCAATGTTCTGGGCGTATGCAGAATGCCAGAGGAAAGCACTAATAAGAGTGAACACTATCATATGAACCATGTCTGTCTCCTCCAAGGCTAATTACGAAAAGCAAACCTGGTCAGCAGCCAAAACTGAGGACGACCGATGATGATCGAGTGAGATCTGGAACCATGACCAAGACGGTGACCATATTTCAGGCCTTCCTTCGCGGCTCAAAATATCCACACCAAAATGGAATACAAGTTAGGTAGCATCGCTGATCGAGGGCGAAGATGGTGTGATGTCTGTCGTTGGACCACCACATGACTCACATCGGGCATTCCGCATTTCATAGTCGATGATCCTGCGGCGTCGATCGAGCTGGATGACACAACATCTCTCAAGCATCTGCTTGAGCTGCTTCCGGCCTCGCTGCACACGGGACTTCATCCCCGGTAACGACAGTCCAAGACGAGCCGCTGCCGCCTGCTGCGTGAGTCCCTCAAGTTCGACCAACGTGACCGCATCTCGATAGTCCGACGAGAGCCGGTCCAACATCGGACGGAGGCAGCGGGTCAACTCCGTCCGAAGTTGACCGGACTCGTCACGTGATGGGAGAGAGACTGACTGATGCGGCTCCATATCGCTTGCTAACCCGATCGGGTGCTCGCGATGGCGCTTCGGCGAGCGATAGTAATCTATGATGACATGGCGTGTAATCTGATACAGCCACGACACCACCCGTTGAGGATCTTTGAGGCCATTGATCCGCCGCTGCATGCGGAGGAACACCTCCTGCAGGAGATCGTCGACCTCCGCCTCGTTGGCTACTCGCTTAGTAATGAACCCACGCAAGCTGGCATGGACACTCTGCCAAATTTCCGTCTCCATTGTCGCAATCATACCACCTCCTCCTCGTTACAAATAGGGATCTGTCTCCTGGTCATTCCGCACAGGTCGCGGGTCCCGGTTGTCCATTTCCCTTTGGCACACAACACCCCGTACTTTTCAAGGTCCCCTTCACCTCCAACTGCTCATACACGATGAAGACTTCCCAGGCATTGCCATCAGGATCGGTGAACCACAACTTATCTTGCCGGGCAAAGCAACACGCGAGATTCTCCTCCACTTTCTCCATAACACCTTGTTCGATAAGATGTGTCTTCCATTTCGCTAGATCTTCGGGTGAATCCACTTCAACACCTAAATGATTCACGGCACTGATCGCCCCCGTGGACGAGACCAACGCCAGATTCAGGGCCGGGGTCTGTAAGTCAAATTTCGCGTAGTCCGTGGTCTGCTTCTGCGGCTTGACGCCAAACACTTTTCCGTAAAACGCAACGGCCCGCGACACATCGCGGACATCCAGAGAAAGATGGGGACGCATAGGGCACCTCCTTGTTATTCCAGTTGCGGGGACTCCGTAACGCTCGGTTCTACCCTTATAGACGGACCACCTTGGAAAAGGATGCACGCCCATACCAAAGTGGTCTCCCACTCCTCTAATTGAGACGATGGGAACGTTCCCCTGCACGATGGCGTCGCATTAGTCGAAAGCCCACCCTGTCAGGACTATTCCCACCAAGCCAACTTTTGTGACCCAGTACAACCATCCAATGTTGTTATAAGTAATCATGGTGCATTCCTCCTTCTGTTGCCTTAATAGACGGGAGATAGTCACTAGGGATGCACGAGCTCTCTTTTCATATAGCGACTAGGTATTGAGATGATCTGGAGCCCCTGGGGCTGGTCTGGTCTGCTCCACCCACACTTCCGTTTCCAAAATCGGCCTGCTATTTGAGTAGGATCTTTCTAAAACGAGCTCTGCTCCACGTCACACTCTACTCGGTAATGACTACTGGTAGGCATGGGATTCGAGGAAAGATGAAGAGAACGTGTGTTGGTCTCGACGGGAATCGAACCAATATTTAAGCCTTAAAAGCGCTAACACTTCTGAGGAAAATCAAAAAGATCATTCATCGGAGGACTCCAATAAGTAACAAGGAGTTACAATGAATTACAGAATGCGTGTCCGATATAGGACAACCCTCACCGCGTCATCGATTCATTACTAAAAAATGGCGCCACAGAAAGGGGACGAGGCAAATTGTCCTCAACTCACTCCCTGACAAAACTTCACCCAATTCTCCCAGGTAGCCGTATCCCCTATCTGGCGCTCTACATCGTCATTTACATCATTGTGACCTAGGTTGCGCCCCATCTGTTTCTTAGGAAGGGATGTCGCGTACCCCAATCCCCAACGCGTCGGCTATGCCCTTGCCGTACGCTGGATCTGCCTTGAGGCAATTCCTGATGTGACGAATCTGGATATCCTTCGGCGCTGGACCGATGGAGCGAGCTGTGTTCTCGAACAATGCCTTTTGTTGTACCGACGACATCAGGCGGAACAGTGCGCCCGGCTGCGAGTAGTAATCCGCATCCTCACGATGATTCCAGTGGTCCGCCGCACCCTCCAACTGCAAGGGCGGCTCTTGGTATTCGGGCTGTTCCTGCCACTCACCGCTGCTATTCGGTTCGTAGCCCAGTGTGCTGCCATGATTTCCGTCCACGCGCATGGCGCCATCTCGGTGATAGCTGTGTACCGGGCAGCGTGGGGCATTCACTGGAATCAAGTGGTGATTGACGCCAAGCCGGTACCGCTGCGCGTCGCCGTAAGCGAACAGGCGGCCCTGAAGCATCTTGTCCGGTGAGAAACCAATGCCGGGTGGGACATTGGCCGGATTGAAAGCCGACTGCTCCACTTCGCCGAAGAAGTTTTCTGGATTACGATTCAATTCCATCACACCGACTTCGATCAGCGGATAGTCCTTGAAGGGCCATACCTTGGTGAGATCGAAGGGATTGTATGGCACCACCGCTGCATCGGCTTCCGGCATGATCTGCACTTTGAGTGTCCATTTAGGAAAGTCCCCTCTTTCAATACTCTCGTAGAGGTCGCGCTGATGGCTCTCGCGATCCTTGCCGATGAGGGCTTCCGCTCCTGCGTCGGTCAAGTTCCGAATGCCCTGCTGAGACTTGAAGTGGAACTTGACCCAGAAACGCTCGTTCCTGGCGTTGATAAAACTAAAGGTGTGACTCCCGAAGCCGTGCATATGTCGGTACGTTGCCGGGATGCCGCGGTCACTCATGACGATCGTGATCTGATGCAGGGCTTCGGGGAGTGATGTCCAGAAATCCCAGTTGTTCTTCGCACTCCGCATGTTGGTACGTGGATCCCGCTTGACCGCATGATTGAGGTCCGGGAATTTAAGGGGATCCCGCAAAAAGAATACGGGCGTGTTATTACCGACCATGTCCCAGTTGCCTTCCTCCGTGTAGAACTTGACTGCAAATCCCCGAATGTCGCGCTCGGCATCCGCAGCCCCCCGTTCACCAGCGACCGTGGTAAAACGAGCAAACAACTCAGTCTGTTTCCCGATCGTCGAGAATATATTTGCCCGTGTGTACTTAGTAATATCGTGCGTCACCATGAACGTTCCGTAGGCACCAGATCCTTTGGCGTGCATACGCCGCTCGGGAATGACTTCACGATCAAAGTGCGCAAGCTTCTCAAGGAACCAGGCATCCTGGAGCAACTGGGGTCCCCTTGGTCCGGCGGTCTGCACGTTCTGATTGTGGGCGACCGGGCACCCGGCATTCGTGGTCAGCTTTTTCTCTGCGCTCATGATCTCCTCCTATACGATTAACTCTCAGGTTGTAGCGATTCGCTTGTGCCATTGGGTTGTTCTGGTTCAGCAGTAACCATTGCCAAGAATATATTGAAACTCAAGACGACTCGTTTCGGGTGGTAAGACTGAGGAGGAAGTACTCACCGCTCCCTCCTCAGCCGCCTTATCCCACACGGTCAGTGACTCGTCGGCTTTCTGTATGGGGTTCGGACTTCTACAGGTTCTCCGTTCTTAACGGCGGTAAGGATGAACTCGTTACCCTTATCGTCCGTCACTCGTTTAACAGAAGCGACCTCAACCTTCGCTTCTTTGTCGCGGACGGTGCTAGGTGGTGCGCCAGCATGCCCAACGGATGTTCCAAACAATCCTGTCGCTGCAATGATCGCTAAGGCTACTTTGAAGCTCATGCCATCCTCCTTATGGTTAGATAGCTGCCGCGGAGTCTCCCGCGTGCTTGAGTGCAAGATAACGAGCCCTTGACGATAAGTCTAATTGATAATATATTGCTAGACGATAAGAACATCTTATTTAACGAAGAGGAGTGGCGGATGACCTTAACGGAGTTCCAATACATCGTGGCCGTCTCACAAGAGCGTCACTTTGGACGCGCAGCTGATCGTGTCTTTGTGTCGCAACCAGCCTTGAGCTCCGCCATTAAGAAACTGGAGGAGGAATTGGGCGTGACGATTTTCGACCGACGGCGGGACCACATAACGATGACGCCGCTGGGGGAGCAAATCGTGCAGCAGGCGCAACGCGTCCTTGAGGATGCTGAGCAGATTCGCCAGCTGGCTGCACAGGGAAAAGATCAACTCGCGGGACCACTGCGATTGGGGGTGATCGCTACCGTGGGGCCGTACATTCTTCCAGGGTTGGTACCCTTATTGAACGCGCGCGCTCCACGGATGCCGCTGGAACTCGAAGAAAATCTCACCGCGAATCTCACGACACTGCTGAAAAACGGGAAGTTGGATGTCATCATGGTGGCCTTGCCGTATGACGAGCCTGGCATTTTCACCGAAGCGCTATACGACGAACCATTCAAAGCTGTGGTGCCAGTTGGGCATCGCTGGGCACGCAAGACTCAGATCGATACCCAGCAACTGGAAGAGGAACGCGTGCTGCTACTTCATGCGGGGCACTGTTTCCGCCAACAACTTCTGGATTCGTGCCCGAAACTGAGTCGACCGGACGCCGAAGGGATACAAGGGAACTCTCTCGAAACGATTCGCCAGATGGTGGCCTCCGGCCTCGGCATCACGGTGTTGCCCGCCAGTGCCCTCACGAAGAAATATGACAATAGTCGGTTGGTGACGCTCCCCTTTAAGAAACCTGTCCCGGGACGACGCATCGCACTGGCCTGGCGCCGAGGCTTTACGCGACCCCGTACGATCGAAGTGCTCAGGAGGGCGGTGCAATCGCTGAAAATTCCGGAGTTGAAGATATTCAACGATCACAAACCGATGTGAACGCGACGAACAATTTGGCCTCAGACACAAGGCTATAGGGAAGGAGCTAGAGTGTTGAATGTCGCCTGGGAGTAATCTTGAAAAAAGGTAGGTGCCTGTGGGTTGCACCTTAAAAGAGCTCTTAGGCCATTTACTACAGAGACTCACCAAGAGTGATGAAGTGTGACAACGTCACGAACAGTTTGAGATTTTCGGTGCCAGACGCCAAAAGTGATTGCGACTGATGATGATCAAGTTGGATCTGGAACCGTGACCAAAACCGTGACCAGATTTCACAGCATCTATAAGTGGAGACTCGTGGGGACTCCGCCAATCGCTGCTCTATGTCATCTTCCACGGCTCAGTAGACTTCCACAGCTAGGAAAATGGCCCACGGCTTGTTTCCCCGTGGGCCTAGTGCTTTGTGCTCATAAATCAGTTGGCGCCTTGTCTTGAATTGTTTTCCAATTCTTATCAGCTTTTCGGATGTGGCCGGGAATGTCTTTATTCCATTTACTCTGGATATCCTTGTCCAAGTTCANNAAGTTCAAGTATAACTTGCCCTCAACAATCTTCCAGACCTCGGGATCGGCCACGAACTTCTTCCCAACTGCCACCCCGTATGCACAGTAGCTACCGTAGGCTGGAAGATACTTGGCAGGATTGGCTTCAAACAACTTCTTGTGGTCATCACTCGCGAACGCATATGTTACCCCTTCGTGAACAGTAACGTGAAACCCTGACCCCTTCATCGGTTCCCCATCCGTGAAATAGGCGACCACGTCATAGCCCGAGGCCCCAGGCGTGCTGTACGTGTAGTCTTTCGCCATTGCCGGCGCGGTTGTTCCTGCAACCACCAGCATCATGACTCCTGTCAGTGCATATTTCATCGACTTCATGTCATACCTCCTTAGGTAGGTTTTAGTGAGAGTGAACTAAATTTGAGGGAAACTGTACTGATCTGCCTCCCCTCGTAGGCATTTCTTGCATTGCTCGACGAGAACATTCCATGAATGAGTCAACGGATTCCCGCACTCGTTCGCGGGCCCTATGGATCCGTACATAGAGGTTGGTTTCAGTAATCTTCAACATGTCGCAGACTTCCGAGACCTTCTTCTGCTCTAGATCTCGCAAAATGAGAACTATCTTCAATGGTGGAGGCAAGTCTTCGATAGCATTGTTCATGGCCTCAATCGCCTGCTTAGAAGCAAGCAACTTCTCTGGAGTTTGTTCATCCCAGAGCGGTAGTGAGAAGGCCCAGTGGCCAGCCCGCTTATCAGATCGATGGAACAAGGGGGGATCTCCAGCGTGCCCATCGGTGTCATCGGGCGATTTAAGCGCGGAGAACGTCGAATGACGTTTTTCACGAACTCCTCGGTCTATGGCTTTATGAATGAGGATTCCAAAAATCCAGGTTCGCAATGATGACCTGCCCTCGAATCGATGCAGGTTCTCGATCACAGTTATCCAGGTATCCTGGACAACTTCTTCAGCGACCTCATAATCAGCCACGTAGCGCATAGCAGTGCGAATGAGAGCGCTGCGATGTTTCGTGACCAATTGTTCGTAGACAAGCTCGTCACCCCGCAGTAGGTTTAGGACCAACATCTGTTCATCATTCTTGTGTGCGGCGACTTGAGTGTGTCCCATCGCTTGTTGTGGGCTCGCACATTCGCCTGATGACTTTGTATCTATGGTTATGGGCGCATTCATAGTCGACCTCCAGACTGTAGCAGTTCCATCTCACTGACATTCCCGAGTGTGCCTCAATGTCATGTACGAAGTGGTCCGGAAGGCGTGCGGGATCGTCCGGTGTGCCCGTTGATGCACCGGTCTAGTTGGTGGCACAATAGTTTCCAATGCAATTTGATAAGGTATTGTCCAATCTCAACATCCACGTTGAACCCTTTGCCCTGTGTCTCCTCAGTGAAGGCTGGCGACTGCGGCTGCCTGGGCCTCCTAAAGTGCTGCTACATTTCGTGCTGAAGGGAAGCGGGGCAGTCCTTGGTCCGGAAGAGGATCGACATCCGCTCGTGCCTTCCAGTTTGTCTGTGGTGCCGGTGGGGGCGGTGCATGCGCTGGAATCAAGTGGAGCCGTACAGAAGGAGAGGCGGATTGAGGCCCCGCCTAAGGGCGAACCGATCTGTCGACTCATTGCAGGGTCACCTGAGGAGCCAAGCCTAATCGTCGCCTGCGGTCTTCTAAGTGTGGAATATGGACAGGCCCTTGGGCTCTTCGATCGTCTCCGGGAAGTACTCGCTATTGATCTATCACACACGCCTGAGGTGGAGAGTGCATTCCAAGGTATCCTGGCGGAGCAATCTCGTCCCGGCACAGGTAGTGCCGCGATAACGGCGTCGTTCATGACGCAGTGTCTAGTTCACTTGTTTCGGCAACTGGCAAAGCAAGGTCCACTGCCCTGGCTGATGGCTCTTGAGGATGAGCGGCTCGGCAAGGCCCTCGACAAAATGCTAGATGATCCAGGTGTGGATCATACAGTGGAGTCGCTCGCGGAAGTTGCTGGAATGAGTCGGTCCACCTTCGCAGAGCGATTCAACGACGCTTTTGGACGTTCGCCAATGAGTCTGGTCCACCAAGTCCGAATGCAGCGAGCGGCGCTTCTGCTCCAACAACGTGAGCTATCGATAGAAGAGGTAGCAAACCGCAGTGGCTTCTCAAGCCGTAGCCACTTCTCTCATGTGTTCAAGGAGCATCACGGCGTGTCACCAGCCACTTTTCGCGAGGGCAGCCACCGATGAAGGTTGACCAGGACTACATGCTGGTCGGAGTGGGCAAGAATCTTTTGTTTTTTGACCCACTCTATGTGTCTAGAAAATTTGGCCGGCTGTTCTAGGAACCAGGGCCCCCGTCTTAAAAGAGCTGTTAGGCCGTTTACTACAGAGACTCACCGAGAGTGATGAAGTGTGACAACGTCACGAACAATTTGAGGGTTTCGGTGTCAGACGCCTAATAGGAGATTGTCGGCCAAGATTGGATTGTGATTGGCACGCCACCGCCACTGGGCAATGGCTCCCAAAGGGGAAATGGACTCTATGGATAGAGCGGCCGTTGGCAGGCGGGGATAGGTAATGTTTCTGATGGAGAGTTACGCAGCTTGTTGTTGCAGGTAGCTCTCTTGTTGGGACGACCATAACAGCAGATCTGGACCCGTTTAAAGTGGAAAGTCACGCAGGTGCAGGAATCTCAAATAGGAATCGAGTGCCGGCCAGGTACATCTTGGCTCGAGTACTTCTCGGAATAGGGCGGGTCCAACGCACTTCCACCAGCTTGATGCTCTGCTTTGTGTTCGCCTTTGAGGGAACTTGAATCTCTACCACCTGTCGTTTGTTCACTTTCTCAGGAAGCAAGAGCAGCATACCTCCAACGCTCCGGTCGATGGCATGGCCAAGCCCTTCTAACAAATTAACCTCGCTGGGATTAACAGGCTTCATCATCTCGAAGGGGAGGACGAGCTTGCAGGGTATACGTCTACTATTTCTTCGCTCGTGTCGAGTTGGCATATGTAATTCAGAGAATTGTTCTGGGAGCTAACAGCCGATCCGTTAGGGCCTGAATTTAAAGGTATGTGAGGGACGTGTGCAACGATACTTTAGTAGGTAATATGCGCGGGATTGACGCTAAGTGTCTACCGAACACGCTGGAGTCGTATTGATCTCCCCCAGTTGATAGACCACCGCTCATTTAGTCGTGCACACACCAGCTGAGGTATGAGGGTTTCTGGTTCCAACGCTTAATGCCGCGGTGCACGTTATATGTATTTCTGGAAATAGACATCCCGCTCAGGTTGTGCACAACAGCACATTGTAGAAAGAAGCGTTGGAAGGAAAGAACCAAGGTGGTCCCATAACATGGGGATATGTCACTGTCGAGCCCAGCTACATTAAAATTCTTCTTTGAGTGTCTCGCAATACTGTTCGAACTGTTGGGCGAAAACAAGAAATTGATCTCCTCCTTGCCGGCGATAGTCTTCTTTTGGGACACGATCCTGTCGTTCACGTCTGAGTTGTTGACAGGCCTCTCGTTCTGCACGTTGAATATCGGGCTGGAGC
>JABAOE010001121.1_pt1 | contig 18130 bp, 16 predicted proteins | sample 7062141 | NCBI WGS metagenome assembly JABAOE01 (sample SAMN14538627, study PRJNA623070) | marine sediment metagenome | biome: marine biome [ENVO:00000428]; feature: marine pelagic biome [ENVO:01000023]; material: deep marine sediment [ENVO:00002113] | place: India: Gulf of Khambhat ... | reverse complement strand
TTCTCGAACGCGTTCATGCGCGGTACGAGATGGAATGACTGAAACACGAAGCCGATTTTCCGCTGTCGGACAGCCGCGAGTTCGTCATCCTCCATCGTCGCGGTGCGAATGTCGTCGAGCCAGTAGTCGCCGGAGGTCGGGGAATCGAGCAGGCCGAGCACGCCCAGCAGGGTCGACTTCCCGGAGCCGGACGGTCCCATGATCGACACGTATTCGCCTGGTCGGATCTGGAGATCGAGATGATCGAGCGCGTGCACGACCTGGTCGCCGACCCGGAAGTTTCGGCACAGATCCTTGAGCTTGATCATGACCGAGGCTCGGCGTGTGTCGCCGCTATTCCGCGACCGCCACGGCGCCGTCTGCCACGCCTTCGCGGTCCACCGTCAGCACGACCTTGTCACCGGACTCGAGTCCGGACAAGACCTCCGCATACTCCCAACTGCGGATACCGGTCTCGATGGTCCGCTCCTCAAGCCTCCGTTCCGTCAGGATAAAGACGCGGCTGCGATCGACGATCGCCTGCGTCGGCACGCGCAGGACATTCTCCCGCACGGCCAGCACGATCTCGACATCGGCGCTGTAGCCGGGCAGCAGGTTCCCGTCGGTCGGATCCGCGATCTCCGCCTCGATCTCAACGGTGCGCGCCTGCTTCTCGACGTCGAGCACGTAGGGCGCGACGCGCCGCACGAAGCCGGGGAACTTGCGATCCGGGAATGCGTCCATCGTGATCAGCGCTTCCTGGCCTGCACTGACCGCCGGTGCATCCACCTCGTCGATCGGCGCGCTGATGTACAGGCAACTCGCGTCGATCAGGTCGACCGTCGGTGGCGTCGGGATGCCCACCGGCGAGGGCGTGACGAACTCACCGAGTTCCCCGTTGATCTCGGCGATGACGCCGTCGAACGGCGCGCGCAACAGCGTTCGCTCCAGCCTGGCCTCGGCGACCTCGATCTTCGCGTCGGCCACCAGGGTCGCGTCTCTTGCTGCGCCGCAGGCGGCTTTCTGCGCCTTGGCCTCGCCGACTGCGCGAGCGGTCTCTTCTTCCGAGGCGAGCTTGCGCTCGAGCAGGCTGGACAGGCGCCGAGCTTCCTGCTGCGCGACGTCTGCGCGGGCGCAGACCTCCTCCCTGCGAGCGCGGCTGGCGACCGCATCGCGCTCGGCCAACAGCAATTCGGCGCGGAGGTCCTCGTTCCAGAGTTCCAGCATCACCTGTCCGGCCTCGACCGCGTCGCCCTCGCGCACCGGCAGCTTGGCGATCTGACCGCCCAGGGCCGGCGACATTCCCGCGCGCCTGCAGGCATCCACGGTGCCTGCTCGGGTGTTAGATACGGTCGACAGGACATCGCCGTAGCCGACCTCGACGACCGCGACAGGAACCGGGCGGGAGCGGGTATAGAATGCGTAGCCCCCGGCGGCGGCCGCCAGCGCTACGGCCAGCAGAATCCATTTTCCGGTATGCTTCTTCTTTTCCACCCTGGACCTCTGGCGGTAGCGACAGCGCCGGCCGCGAATCGGGATTTAGAGTATATCGGCGGCGGGATTCGCGGATAATAAGCAATTTCCTCCGCCCGACCCTGTATCCCGGGCCGATATAGACCGTGTGGCACCGGACGAGACCAAGCCCATATGAACGATGACAACAACCTGGCCCTGTTCTGCGATTTCGAGAACATCGCGCTCGGCGTGCGCGATGCCAATTACGCGAAGTTCGATGTCCGTCCGGTACTGGAGCGACTGCTGTTGAAGGGCAGCATCGTCGTGAAGAAGGCGTACTGCGACTGGGAGCGCTACAAGGAGTTCAAGCCGGCGATGCACGAGGCGGCGTTCGAGTTGATCGACATTCCGCATGTTCGCCAATCCGGCAAGAACTCGGCCGATATCCGGATGGTCGTGGACGCGCTGGATCTCTGCTACACGAAGGAGCACATCGACACCTTCGTCATCATCTCCGGCGACTCCGACTTCTCGCCGCTGGTCAGCAAGCTGCGCGAGAACGCCAAGACGGTGATCGGCGTCGGGGTCAAGAATTCGACGTCGGACCTGCTGATGAGCAACTGCGACGAGTTCATCTACTACGATGATCTCGTAGCGGAGCAGGCGGCGGCAAGCCGAGCGAGAAGTACGAAGACGCGCGCGAAGAAGAAGACGAAGAAGAAGACGAAGGCCAAGGCGAAGAGATCCGAGGACAGGGAGCAGGACGCCATAGACATGGTGCTCGATACCGCCGAAGATCTGAATGCCGAGAAAGGCGATCGCGCCAAGCTGTGGGGATCGATGGTCAAGCAGGCGCTCAAGCGACGGCGACCGGGATTCAACGAATCATCCTACGGCTTCCGCTCCTTCAACGACCTGCTCGAGGAGGCGCAGGCACGCGGATTCCTCGAACTGGAGCTGGACGACAAGTCCGGCGGTTACGTGATCAGGAGCGTCGCGCGTGGATAAGTTGACGGGGTCGGACCAGCCTAAGTCCATGAGAAATTGAGAAAAAACCTCGCTAAAGCGGTCAATTGGTCGCTAAAATGCGGGTTTTTGATGCAAAAAGCCACGACTCAAGCCTGCCCGGTATCGACGTAGTTCTCGGGGTGGAAGCGCGGCGTGCAAAGGGCGAGAAACACCAAGTCCTCCGCGGTCGTGTTGCTGATGCGTTGTTCGACTCCTTCGGGAATCAGCACCACGTCGCCGGGCTCGACCTCCTCGGGTGTCGCACCATCGATCTGAACCTGCCCGCGACCCGCCAAAATCACATAGCGTTCGGCCGTATCTAGCAGCTTGTGCAAACGGGTCGTCTCGCCCGGCGGGACTCTCGCCCTGGCGACAGACAATGTCTCGTCGGCCGCGGAGTTCGACATCTCCAGTATGAAGCAACCCTCGTCCGTTAGGTATTCGTCGTCCAGGTCTGGTCTGATAACGCCTGCTTCCACAATGCTGCCTCCGCCGTTCTTCGAAAAATCTAAAGAAGCCGGTTTTGGTCGAGAAAAGGTCCGGTTAGGGCGTCGTAGGAGCCTCTAGCTAGAACTTTCTGTATTGAATTCAGTGAATTACGCTGGTCCGACCCCGAGATCACCAGTAATGCACCCAGCGCGCGTTCTCCGAAAACTGACGAAACGCGTCGCGCTTGTCCTTCGGCAGATACTCGGCGTACATGTTCGGGTCATAGCGCTCTCGGTATTGGTCCAAGACTGGGCGGTAGAGCGACAGGTGACAATCCGGGATCCGATGGCGGGCCCGAAACTCGGCGATCGGGATGCGCGCCACCTGCTTCGTCTCGAAGGGTCCCGACGTGCATAGCTCTACGCCGCGGGGTCCGAAGATGGCCGAGCGTCCCGTCGCCCCGTAGGACGTGTCGTCGAAGAAGCCACGATTGCGCTCGCCGGTGTTGACGCAATTGTTCGCGATCATCGTGTACAGGCTGTTATGGTACGACGTCAGGCGCATGTCATCGTATTCGAAGCCGCCCGTCGCGACGCGGCAGATGATTTCCGCACCCTTCATCGCCATGCATCGAAACAGCTCCGGCTCGAACTGCACGGCCGACATGGCGATGTTGCCGATGTCCGTCCGCTCGACCGGAATGACGGCATCCACGCCGTACATCTCGACGAACTGATCGTATACCTCGTAGATCGTTGTCGTGTACTGCTCGGAGAACGGGAACAGCCCGCGCACATTGCGTTGCTTCCAGTGCTTCTTGACCTGCCCATCCGGGCATGCCATCACCATCAGGTGCAGGATGTGTCCGGGCCAATTTTCCGGATCCTTCGCGTAGGTGCCGAAGACGATATAGCACCGGTATTGCTTCGCCTTATTGACGATCTCTTCAATCTCCGGGCCCGGCACCTCGACCGCGATCTCGTAATGCTGCTCGCGGGTCCACTCGCTGAACCCCGTGATCGGGAACTCATGAAACAGCAACAGGTCGCTGGGACCGCCGTATCCCTGGGCGATGTCGATGCACTCGAGGAAGTAATCGAGATTTCGGCGAAGGTCGCGGGCAGCATGGTCCGGGTCGACGCCCTGCACACGCGTCTGCACGACGGCTGCTGCGGTGACGTCGCGACGCAGATCGACGACCGGATAGGTTCCATCTTCACGGACCATGCGCTGATCCTGGCCAGTCTCATTCATCTTGCGAATCTCCCTGCTGCCTTTTTGTTTTCGTGGCTCGGACGCGCACCTTAGCATGCATTGGTCTCAGCCGCCGCCCCGCGACTCTTTCGGCGGCGCTCGCTCACCCTGCTCGAAGCGAATCGTCGTGATCGTCCAAGCATAGACGTCCGGATGATCGGGAATCATCTTGAATTCGACGATTTCGCTGTGCCTGCCGCGCAGCTGCAGCTCCATCGCGATCGTTCGCAGCGCTTCACGTACTGCACAGGCTCCGCCACCGCGAGTAGCGGTGCGGTCAGGCAGGCCGCGCAGGCCAGCGCGAACGGATGACCGGGCTTCATACGTGTAAACACCAGTTGATTACGCTAGTTTATACGCTGGTCCCGACAGGAAGCGTGAAATTGAACTTTCGCGAACTGGTCGCCGAGCTCGACGCGCGCGGGGAACTGCTGCGCATCCGCCGGGAGGTCGACCCGGAGTATGAGCTGTCGGCGTTGCTGGCGCAGGCGGAAGCCCGCGGCAAGGCATGCCGATTCGAGCGCGTCGCTGGCACGCCATTCGCCGCCGTCGGCGGCGTGCTGACGTCGGTGCGGCGGTGGGCGCTCGGCCTCGGCCTGCCCATCGATTCGTTCGATGCGCCGCATTCGCTCGAGCGCTGCATGGCGGCTGCGGTCGCCGCGCCGCTGTCACCGACGGTCTGTGAAGAAGCCCCCGTCTGTGCCAACGTAATCGCGGGCGAAGCAGTCGACATGGCGGCGCTGCCGGCGCCGCTTTTTTTCAGCGGTGACTCCCACCGATTCATCTCGGCGGGCCTCGGTTTCGCGTCGGACCCGGACACAGGGACGCAGAACGTCGGTTTCTATCGCGTCCCGATCGTCGACCGGCGGGTGGTCTCGGTCAGCGCGGGCCCGACCAGCGATCTGCGCAGGATCTATAACTTGCATCGTGAGCGCGGCACGCAGATGCAGATCGCCGTCGCGGTGGGCGTCGCGCCTGCGCTGCAGGTCGCCGCCGCCGCGGACATACAGGCGGGCATAGCCGACATCGGGGTCGCGGGCGCGCTGCAGCGCTTGCCGATAGAGCTCGTCCGGTGTCGGACCAGCGACATCCTGGTCCCGGCCGACGCGGAGTTCGTGATCGAGGCGACGGTCGATCTCGATACATGGATTGACAACACGATGGGTGAGTTCGGTGACCAGTATGGCAAGACATCTTCGCCGATCGCGGTCATCGACGCGATCACGCATCGCGACGATCCTTTGTTTCACGTCATCATGGCCGGAATGAACCGCGAGCATAACCAGCTGGGCCGTATGCTCGGCTACGACCTGCGCAACAGCATCCTCGGGCGGCTGCGCGCGAATCACGCGGTCGTGCGTGACGTTGCGGTCGACATGACCCCTCGGCGCACCGGAATGCGGGCGCAGGTCTTCGTCGCCGTCGACAAGACGTCCGACGAGCAGCCGCGGGCGATCATCGACGATGTCTTCGCCATGCAGATCGGCCGGTTCCCGATGTCGTTACTGCTGCAGCGGGTCGTCGTCGTCGATCCCGATGTCGATATCCTCGACCATCAGGATGTCGACTGGGCGATCGCGACCCGCATGAATCAGTCCAGCCAGTTTTTCGTCCACGAAGACCGCACCGGCCGCGGGGCAGCCACCACCCGACTCGGCTTCGACGCGACGGCACCGCTGGCGCAGCGCCACGCGTTGCGCCGCCCGGATATTCCGGCCAGCGAGCGCTACGATCTCGATCGATACCTCGAGGACTGATTCGTGCGGTCGCCCGCAGTCTTGGTGATCGCTTGCGCGCTTGCACCGACGGGCGACGCTTTTGCCGCGAACGCGAACATCGGCGGCTTCAGCGAGGTCGTCGTCAGCGTCTCGGAATTCGAGCCGCACCTCGTGTTCTACCGGGACGTGGCCGGCTGGGAGGTCCTCGAGCGGGGGGAAGTGGATCCGCGCTTCAACGAGTTATGGAATCTGCCGAGGGCGGGACCGATTCAGCAGCTGCTGTTGCGAAACCCGGGCACGGACCGCGGCTACGTGCGTCTGCTGCGGTTTCCGCATCGGGACCGGCGGCGGATTCGATCCAACGACCAGGCGTGGGATACCGGCGGCATCTTCGATCTGAACCTGCGGGTCGCCGACATGTCGGCTGTGGTCACAGAGCTGCAGGGGCTGCACTGGCAGGCGACTGCCGACCCGCTCGAATTCGCGTTCGGTCGTTTTCGCGTCAGGGAATGGATCGTGCGCGGGCCTGATGACGTCCGCTACGCGCTGATCGAGCGCCTCGAGCCGCCGCTCGTCGATTGGCCGCACCTCAAGAAATTCAGCCGCGCGTTCAACTCGACCCAGATCGTCCGTGACATCGAAACCGCCCGCTCGTTCTATGTCGACAAGCTCGGCTTCGAAGTCTACCTCGAATCGAGCCGGCCATCGCCGGCACCCGGCGCGAACGTGCTCGGCCTGCCGCATAATCTCACCTCCGAAATTTCACGGCGGGTTTATATTCTGCACCCGCAGAAGACGAACGACGGCTCAATAGAGATTCTGCAATTCGATGGTGCGACGGGCACCGATTTCGCCGTTCGCGCGCGGCCGCCGAACATCGGCGCGCTGGCGCTGCGCTTCCCGGTTCGTGACATAAATCGATTGCTGGTCAGGCTGCGCGACGCCGACGTCCACGTTGTGGCCGGTCCGGAGACGTTGCCGCTGCCGCCCTATGGGGACGTGCGGATGGCGGCCATCCGGTCGCCGGACGGAGCGTGGCTGGAGTTCTTCGAGCGCGGCGATTAGTCGAAAGAGGGGCGCACGTCGCGGTTGGATTGCACGAAGCAGTTCACCAGCATCCATTGCAGGTTCAGGCCGATACGCTCGGCTTGGGGCTCGGTCCATCCGTAAGTCACGGTCTCGACGCCATCGGCCGTCTTTTCCAACACATACATCACGAACGAGTTGCGCGTAAATGCGCCGACCTCGTTGTTTATCGGCCAGCGCACGTTGCGTAGCATGATGCCGAGTTCACGCCCCTCTTTCGTCTCGAACCACTGCAGCGCGCCCTGGTCGTGCATGCCATCGATCGGGTAGCGGTCGAAAGGTTCGTCGCGACCGCCGGCTACGCCGGGAATGTCCGCGTAGCAGCTGAACTCGCGCGCCCGAATCAGCTGCAGGGGGATTTGTTCTGCGCCGCCGGTCCGCTGTCCCGAACCGATCCATAATTCCCGCGGATTCAGTTGCATCGCGGAGGAACAGTCATCTGAATCGTTGCGGCCGCTGAAGTGCCCGGCATCGCGACGCCACAGCACGTCGCACTCCTCGCGGTAGGCGGGCGGGCCTTCGTTCAGCGCATACCGCCGCATGCGCACCAGCAGTGGGTCAGCGTCCGTCGTCAGGCGCCAGAGCTCGCGCTGCTCGGCAGCGGCGGCATTGTCTCGATACAGCGCGAACGTGAATTGAGGCTCGCCGCTGGCGGCGGCGTCCGACGCCTCGATCCTGACGTGTGTTCGAACGTGCCGCTGTTCGTCCGGCACCTTCAGTCGCCGGTCGAAGTAGGCCTGGTTCGAGTTGTCATAGATCCCGGCGAGCAGTCCCGCCATGACCTGCAGGTTGCGTTCGCCGGGCGTGCTGTCCTGGCCTTGCGCGAGTGCAGCCGCGGCGCCGAGTCCTGCGATGCATGCCGCGAGAATCCGCGAGCGAAATTCAGTGCGCACCCGACGATTGCGCCTCGATGTGCTTGCGGAATACGGTCCAGCTCGTCTCGTTTGGTCGCTCGTCGGTGACGGGTGGCGGCACAAAGTAGATCGGGTAGCGTTCCTCGAGCACCGACCTGAGCGGTTCGGGGATGTCGTCTCGGTTCCAGCTGCTGAAGCCGGTCGCATTGATGACCATCAGGCCGGGTTTCGAGCCCATCCGCATCCACGGCAGCCACTGGGCGACGCGCGACCAGCTAATGTATGAGCGCCCGAGGTTCTCGGCTTCGAGTATCTCTTCCGCGACGTAGGCCGTGTTGAAGATTTCCATCGCCTGGTAATGACCGCCGATATAAGCCTGGTACTCGCTGCCGAGCGGATTGTCGTAGAACAGCGGGAACTCGACACTGGTCATCGCGATGTCACCGTAAAGGCGGATCGTGGTGCTGGCCGGTTTGCCGCTGGCGTCCCGTTCGAACTGCGGCGCGCGCATATTTACGGGATCATTGGCGACGTGTACGACCTCGACCGACTCGCCGCTCCACGGATTATCCCAGGTGTCGAGGACCTCGTTCGTTTCGGGGTCGAGATACAGCATGACTTCGCGTGATACGCTGCGAAAACCCTCGCCACGCTTCTCATCGGTCACCGTTCCGCACTGGCGCGTGTTGACGCCAAGCACATTGAAGATGTGTCGGTCCTTTTCCCCCGGCACGCGGCTGTATGCGCGGCCCTCGAAGATGCCGAAGCGCGCGCGCTCGTCACGCAGAGTGCCGCAGGAGCTCTTGCGCTGGATCTCCCAGGCTTGACGTCCGGTAAAGGTAGTGGTGTCAGCCCAGGCTGCAACACTGATCGTCAGCCCGACGAGCAAAACCGATGAATGTCGAGCGTAGCTTTTCATGCCACTGGAGAGTTTGACTGACTTAACCGCCGAAGCGGAACGACATGCGGAAGCCGACGATGCGCGGCCTCGGCATGAAAGCGGTGCTGTACAGCGGCAGGTCTACCATGACGGCTGTTGGCGGGTCGCTGCTAATATCGATTTCGCTGCCGAGCGCGAAGCAACAGCCGAGACCCGGTCCACCACCGGAGAACTGTACCGTCTCGTCGTCGAGCACGTTATCCATGTACAGCAGGATTTCCCATAGCTCACTGCGAAAGCCAGTGCGCAGGTTGAGAAGCCAGAAGGCCTCGGTCCAAAGGTTATTGGTGATGCCCGTGAATCGCTTGTCCTGCCAGATCACGTCCGTCTCGATGTAGGCAGAGCCGGTCGAGGAGAGCGGGTAGTAGTAGCCTGCGAGGCCCGTGAACGCGCCTTCGGGTGCGTTCTCCAGTTTGTTGCCGGTATAACTGACGTTGCACAGCATTTCCGTGCCGACACGCGTGGGCGTGCAATTGCCGGCGGCGGCGGCCGTCACCGGGCTGCCGGTTTCGACGGTGAAGTCGGTGTATTCAGTATCGAGCCAGGTGTAAGCGCCCTGGAAGCGCCAGTTGCCGCCCAGGAATTCGCTGATGGGACTCCACTGGACGCGTAGCTCCGCTCCCCAGACTTCGGCGGACCCCGCGTTCTCGATCTTGGACACCAGCCTTCCATCGTTACCCAGTGCGGACGTGAGGGCCTGTTTGTCTGTGAAGTCCTGGAAGAACACCGATCCGTTGACGGTCAACGTGTTGCTCAGCCATGCGGTGTTACCGCCAACCTCCCAAACTTCCATCTTTTCCGCCTCGAATTCGGTGAGTTCTCTGTCTAGCCCCGACGAGCCGACAGTGAGCAAACTGAATCCACCCGGCTTGCGCGCGCGTGCCCAGGATCCGTAAAAGAGCATGTCCTCGGTCGCACGCCATTCGAGAGTCACCTTTGGCGTGAACCATTTGTCGCTCTTTGTCAGGGCATCTTCGCACCACGGATTGAAGTAATCGGTGGGCACCGCATTCGGAACCGCGGGGCCGGTTGGATTGCCGTCATCGTCGAGTTCCCGGACCAGAATCGGCTGGCCACCGCTCATCCACTCGGGGGTATCGACCATATATTCGGTGCCATCAGGGCCAACGACCACAGACTTCGTGCCGGTCCTCTCTATTAAAGCGGGTCCATCCTCGATCGACGTCAATATGGCATCGGTCTTTTGCTGCCAGCACTGAATGGGAATGTCGTCAATAAGGTCCTGATCAACCCTGAAGAACGGGAGGTCGTTGCCGTCTTCGTCCTCATCGATCCACGGGAAATACGAGTCTCCGAAATAGTTCCCGGCTGCGATGTAATCGGCAAACGGCTGGCAACCCCGGAAGAAGATGCCGCATGGGTTCAGACCGCCTGGTCCGCCGCTTGCGCCCGGATCGAAGAAGATGGGTCCTTCGACGCGCACGTCCTCGTCGTTGTAACGGCCCTCGAGGCTAAGCGTCCAGTTTTCGGCGATGTCGAAATCCAGGTTGCCGTAAATCGACCAGTGCTCGGTCTCACGGTTGGCAGGACTCGGCGGCCGAAAAGGCGTCACTGCCGCCTGATATGGAGCATATGGCGTTTCCGTGTATCCGGTGCACCCGTCGTCGGCGAGCACGGGGTTTAGCAGCCCCGTTAAGCTGTTCCAGAAGCAATGCGTTCCTGATGCCTGCGCGGTAATTGACTTGGAATCATTCTTCACGTCTTCGTGCCAGTAGAGGCCGCCGACCGTCCCATTAATCGGCCCATCCAGCGTCGTCGTGAAGCGAAAGTCCTGACTGAATTGCTCAGTCGTCTTGTCATTGTCGAAGGAGAAAGAATTGACGTTGCCGTCCAGAAACGGACCGGCAGCGTCATCTAGAAATGCGAACGCGTTAGTGTCTTGAGTCTCGGTATTCTCGTCGTCTGTGTAACCCGTCAGGGAAGTGAACGAAAATCGATCGGATGACCAGCCGGCGACCAGGGAGAGGCGAAGCAATTCCCGATCGAATCCCGTGTAGTCTGTGCCCGGCGTGGACGGATTGGGTGCGACTGCGACGGTCAACTCCCCGGCATCGGGGATCTGGCCGACCCGGCTCGGCGTTCGCTCCTCGCAATAGGCGCCGCCGCCCGCAGGTATCACGAACGACTCGAGATCCGGGTCCAGCGTCGCCGGATCCAGAGTCGCCACGTATTCAGGGTCGAGGATTCTCAGCCCGCGGTCGAGCCACGCCTGATTATTGCCGGGGACGCCCTGGTTCGGGTTACCGGGATTGTCCCAGTCGGACAGGGCATCGACTAGAGGTTGGTTACACTCCGCGACGCCCGCAAGAAACGCGCCGGAGGGCACGTCCAGCTCGGTGTTGAAAGGGAGAAACGCCTGCGCAGTGGGTTCGCTCTGATCGTCAGTGTACTCGGTTCGAAACTTGAAGGACCAATTTTTACCGATCTCCGACTTCAGCGTAAACGCGAGACCCCACCCCTCGTCCCCACCAAGCTTCTCGTTGGTAATCGTATTCCGGTAGAAGCCCTCTTGGTCCCAGGCGGTCGCGTTCAGCCTAAACCCGAGCGCGTCGCCGAAAATCGGTCCGCTGAGCGCACCGATCAGCTCGTAACCGCTCTGGTCATTGCCGGCGACCTTCACTTCAGTTTCGAACCTCGGTGATGGGTCCCTGGTAACGTATTGGATCGCCCCGTTGAAGGCGCTGCGTCCGTATAGCGCCATCTGGGGACCAAGTACGACCTCGATTCGCTCGATGTCGATGAGACGAGTATTGACGAGCAGGGATCCGCCCGAGCTGGTGATCGCCTCGCTCGAGACGTCTATTCCGTCAACGAGGAGAGCTGCGTTCTGGCGGCCGCGCGTCGGCGATAGCCCGCGGACGACAATGCGCGTGTCACTCTGCGCGAAGGACTCGTCGAATTGGATACTCGGCGAATATTTGGCGACATCGAATACGTTGCGGATTCCCTGGCGCTGAATCGCCTCTTCGCCGAACGCGGTGACGGAAATCGGAACATCCTGCAGATTTTCGGCCTTCTTCCGCACGGAGACGACGATTTCGTCGATCTGGGCCCATACGGGATTTGCGAGAGAGCCCAGCATGGCCGCCACAAAGGCACACCGGCGCACGCACCGAGCCCTAGCTTTCGCGGTTCTGGTGGCATTGGTCACGCGGCGTCCCCCAATTATCTGATCCTGATGCCGTTTTTAGCCCGGCGCATTATCGGCGTGGCCTACCGGGCGATGGTAATCATTGCCATCTCGCGTATCAAATTGCCGACGCTTTATGCTACCCGACGTGTGAGTGTACCTTGAACGGGAGGTATCGTGACTCCATCCGAAACCGAGCCGCAAAGCCGATTGGGTCCGATCTGGCTGAACCCGGGCGTCAGCCGTCGTAACGCGCTGACATACCTGTACGCGGCTTTCTTCACGATCGGGATGGTGGCCGTCGTCCCGTTCATGCAACCGTATCTGCTGAGCAATAACCTCGGCATGGCGGTCGGGGACGAGGGGCGGGCCAGCGCGCTGCTTCAGGTCACCTACGAACTCGTCGTCCTGCTCGCCGTCGGGCCGCTCGGCGCGCTCGCCGACCGGATCGGGCGGCGCCCGATCTACTCACTGGGCTTCGCATGGATCGGGGCGTCGTTCGTGCTGTTCCCGCTGGTCGAGAACCTGACACAGCTCGTCTTGTGCCGGATGTTCTTCGGCATCGGCACGGCGTGCGTGACCAGCATGATGGCGATCGTGCTTGCCGACTACCCGCGCGACCGATCGCGCGGCAAATTTCTCGCGGCTTCCGGCGTCTGCAATGGCCTCGGCGCAATCGCGATGGTCCTGCTCCTTTCGCAATTGCCGGGATTCTTCGGCGGCATGGGTTATGACGCGCTGGCATCGGGTCGACTGACATATTGGTCCGGGGCGGTGTTGGCGATCATCTCCGCGGTTGTCGTGTCCCGGGGCCTGCAGGCAGGCAAGCCGGGCGCGTCGCGTCAGCGTGAGAGCCTGCTGGCACTGCTCGCAGAGGGTGCCAGGGAGGCGCGGAAGAATCCGCGCCTGCTCGTTGCTTGTTCCGAGGCATTCGTCGCGCGCGGTGACCTGGTGGTCGTCAACACGTTCTTCGCGTTGTGGGCTCGGCAGGCCGGGATCGACGGCGGCCTGACCCTGGAGGAGGCGGTCGCCGCCGCCGGCCGTTTTGCGGCGCTGATTAGTCTCGCCAATCTGCTCGGGGCGCCCCTCTGGGGTTATCTGCTGGACCACGTGGACCGTCTGTCGGCACTCGCCGGCGCCATGCTGATCGCGTTCGTGGCCTATACCTGGGCGGGATTCTCGCCCGATCCGCTCGCCGCCGCGTTTGTCCCGGCCGCGATCCTGCTCGGCATTGGCGAGGGCGGCGCGATCCTCTCCGGCGCCGCCGTCGTGGGGCAGGAGGCGCCGCGCGATATTCGAGGCTCGGTCATCGGCCTGTTCAACTTCTGCGGCTCCGTCGGTATTGTCGTGATCGCGGGGTTGGGCGGCATTCTGTTCGACGCGTGGATGCCCGGTGCGCCATTCGTATTCGTCGGTGCCGTCAATTTCTCGATATTCCTTCTTGCTCTTATCGTTCGCCTGCGCACCGGCTATCGGAGCCCGGCCGCGGCGTTCGATGCCTGACGGCCCTGCGGGGGCCAGCCGGCTGCGTCATCGAGGCTCCGTTCGCGAGAGGATCTTCGGTGCGCGTCCTGCCCGGCGCGCGCCTCCGCAATTGGCTGATTACAGGCTCGTGGGAATCACCGAGCCCCCGAGCCCGAGCGAGAACTCCCCGCTGTCGTCGAAGCGGATTCGTCCCAGGCGAGACACCGCGACGTCCACGTAACCCTCGATCGAGTAGCGTATGCGCGCGTCCGGGTCGGCCATCATTCGCGTGACAAGCGCGACGGCCGATACCACGTTCAGCGACACGATCGAGTCGACCTCCCGTGACTCGCGGGCCGGTATCGTGACGTCTTCCGCGAGCACGCCGCGCGCCGCCACTCGGTCGGCCAGCGTGAGCTGCAATTCGCCGCCCCTGATCGGCAGGGAGACCTCGTTCGGATTATCGAGGCGCAGCCGGCAGCGAAACCGGAGGTCCGTCATGGAGCTCGCCGCCGGGCTGATGGACACGAGGTTGACGGCCGGCGGGCGCAGATCGTCCTGCAGCAGGGCGCAGCCCGACATCAGCAGTATCAATAGCGGGACAATGAACCGGCGTGCCCCGCATGGCGCGCCACGCGAAGAGAATATTGGAATCATCGGGCCCTCCTGTCCGCGCATGATACGATCGAAGCGCTGAACGGACCACCGGACGGGTAACAAGGACATGGCACCAAACACGATCCGAGTGACGAATCCACGGACCGGCGAAGTCGACTTCGAATTCGACCGACCGACTTCCGAAGAAATCGAGGCGACCTGCGCACGTCTACGCGCCGGTCAGCCGGCATGGCGGGAACTGGGCATCGAGGGGCGGCTGGCAGCCCTCGGCAAGCTCGCGGTCGCCCTCGAGAGGCACCGCGAAGCCATTGACCTCGCGCTGACCACCGACACCGGCCGCGCGGTTCTCGCCGGCCTCGAGATCAGTTATCTGCCGTCCATGCTCGAGCGGATCGCTCTGCACGCGGAGGAGTTCATCGAGCTCGCCGAGCCGGTGCCATCCCGCACGGAGCCGATCATCGGGCGCGAACAACTCGTGCCGCTCGGGCTCGTTCTGTGCATCAGCCCGTGGAACTTCCCGATCATACTGTCTTTCATCGACGCTATCCCGGCACTGGCCGCGGGTAACGCCGTCGTCATCAAGCCGAGTGAGGTCACGCCTCGCTGGGTCGAGCCGATGCGTGAAGCCATCGCCGAAGTGCCGGAGGTCGCGGCCGTTCTCGATCTGCTGCTCGGAGACGGTGCCACGGGGGCCGAGTTGATCGGGCGTGCCGACGCGGTCGCGTTTACCGGCAGTGTCCGGACCGGTCGAAAGGTTGCCGTCGCCGCGGCCGAAAACTTTATCCCGGCGTTCCTGGAGCTGGGTGGCAACGATCCGGCTATCGTGCTCGAGTCGGCCGACGTGCCTTATGCCGCCAACGCGATCATGTGCTCGGCGCTGAGCGCGAGCGGGCAGGCTTGCCAGTCACTAGAACGGGCGTACGTCGCGCGCCCGATTTACGATCGTTTTCTCGAATGCCTTGTCGGCGAGGCGGAGCGCTGGAGCCTGAACTATCCGGACATCGACACCGGCGTCATCGGGCCGTTTATCTTCCCCGACCAGCCGGACATAGTAGCGGAGCATCTCCGCGACGCGGCCGAGAACGGCGCCCGGATCATGACCGGCGGCGAGGTCATCGATCACGGCGGGAAGTGGATGTGGCCGACCGTTGTCACGGACGTCACTCAGGACATGGCGATCATGCGCGAGGAGACCTTCGGTCCGGTCATCGCCGTCATGCCGTTCGACACCGTCGAGGAGGCAATCCGGCTGGCGAACGATAACGACTACGGGCTGTCTGCCGCGGTGTTTGGCGCGACGACGGACGAGGCACGCGCGGTGGCGCAGCAGATCGATGCCGGCGCCGTCAGCATCAACGACGCGCACCTGACCGCATTCGTGCACGACATGCCGCATCAGTCGTTCGGCTTGTCCGGGCTCGGCGCGAGCCGTTTCGGGCTGGAAGGCTTGACGCGCTGCGTGCGCAAAAAGGCGCTGCTCGAGAACGAATCGGGACAGGCACTCGCGCCCACGACGGCAATCTTCTCCGCCGAGTCCGCCCGGAAAGCGTAGGGTTCGGGAAGCCTTTACTCCCCGGCTGAACGGGACCTGCGGACCATGTTACCCGTATCAGCGGGTCGCCGGAACGGCTTGAGCGACTCGGCTCAGAGTTCGGAGGCGAGGTAGCTGATCAGGTCGGTAGAGGTCACGATGCCGACGAGATTGTGCTCGTCGTCGACGACCATTGTGGCGTGCAGCGTTCCGGTCGTGAGTACACGCGCGGCGTCGCGCACGGTGCTATTGCTCGGAATCGTGACGACATCTTCCTGCATGATTTGCCGGATCGAGAACTGCTGGTCGAGATACTCGTCCAGGTCCTGGTGGCTGTCTCGCGGTCGGAAACCGAATTCCAGCAGGTCGGTGAGGCTGATGATGCCGACCAGGCGCTTGCCGTCAACAACCGGCAGGTGGTGCATCCGATAATCGGCCAGCGCCGCCCGCACATCGCTCAGTTTCTGGTTGATCTGCACCGACCGCGGGTGCGGTGTCATGACTTCTGCCACCGGGGCATCGCGTTTCATGTTGAGTCCCTCGTCTCGGCGTATCGGGTTAGTCCGGTCATCGCGGCTGCCGCTACCACAACATCGGCTTGCGGACCATCAGGAATATGATGACGAAAACGCTGCCCGAGATGGCGGCCCACCAGATAGTCAGACGGCGTGCCCAGAGAGGCAGCACGACCGTATCGTCCGGACGCTCGTTGGCCATCCGGATCCAGCGCTTCATGAACGGGCCATACGAGATGCCCATGACCGTCAGTATGGCCGACAGGATCAGGCTCGCGACGATCCATGAGGTGTTGGTCGGCCACTTCCACAGCCACATCGTCATGCCGGCCGCGATGGTGACGATGTATGCCGGGATTGCGAGGTAATCGTCGATCTTCTTGACCAGTCGCAGAATATTTGCCCGGTTCGCCGGATCGCCGTTCGCGGACAGAATCCAGAACAAGTGGGTCACGTTCGAACCGAAAGCGATGCAGGCTCCTATGATATGTATCCACTTGATACCGAAATACATTTCGTGCATTTGTCAGTGCGAACCCTGCATCTTCTCGAAACGCCGTATTGTAGACCAGGCATTCGATTTTGCACGCGTAAAATTGCGGCAAACGGGCGTGATGTTTTCGCTGCGATGTGTTATCGGGACATCATCATGCCCCGCCGACCGGCGGCCAACATATGGACGGCAGCGACGGATCGGGTCGACAGCGACGAAGAAGAAGTCGTACAAATCATGAATACTGGTTTCGCGTCGCCGTTTCGGTCGCTGGAGGGCCTCGCCGTCTGCGCCGACAGAGCGTTGGTGGGCGACGGGACTTCGTCTTCAGGCGTTCGGAGCGGTGAGTACCTGATGCAGCGTCGAGCAAGGACATTGTTGCGCCCAACAATTCGGGCCGCCGGGATCCTGGCGTCGTGCTTATTCGCGTCGTCGGCTGGCCTGGCGGCCGGGCCGACCATCGAGCAGCTGAAGAATGCCGATTACATGAACGGCAAGAACGCATTCCAGGGACGCTGCAGCGCATGTCACACGTTGGCCGACAGCAGCTCGAACATCGCGGGGCCCAATCTGTGGGGCGTCTTCGAGCGCGTGGCCGGGTCAAAGCAGGATTTCACGTACTCCGGGACACTCCGCGAAGCCACTTTCGAATGGTCGCCCGAGCGACTCGATGCGTGGCTGGCGGATCCGCAGGGGTACCTGCCGGGCAATATCATGGGCATCCCCGAGGCGGTGCCGGCAGCGGACCGGGTCGACATCATTTCGTTCGTCATGATCGAGACGGGCGCGGTCGACTGGCCGCGACCGGAAACGGCGTTCTCGTCTGCCCAGGCGGACGCCTCGAAGACACCATCGGAGCGGTGGCCAAGTTTCTGGAATCACCTGATGTTCAACACAACTCGCTACCGCTGGGTCGACGAGGGCGAGGACTTCCGCTTCGACGCCTACTTCAAAACCGACGGGACGGTCGCGACGGATCAGAAGGGCCTCGAGGGCTTCTGGCACATCAACGACCGCGCGTTTTTCTGTTACGCGCTGACGGGCATGCCGGTCGGCGTGGGCAGCATGGTTGAGTGCTTCCCGGTCGCCGCCATGGCCATCCCGCGGTTCGCCGACGAACTCTGGGTCTCGAACCCTCAGGGCGATGTCAAACTGCATGGCGGCATGGTGGCCGGCCGGCCCGACTGGGTCTACGGCGACGCGGTGCCGGCGCAGGCGCCGCACTGACTAGGTAATTTCCCCTAGTCCGGCGCGACATTTCCGTATGTCAACCGGCAGTGGTTGGCGATAGAAACGCCTCTGTATCGCTGCATCATGGCGCGTGTCCGCGCGCCCTGAGTCTTCGGGAGGAGGTTTCATGTCCGTTCTACCCATTTACCCGCAGAACATCCGTCTTCCGGTTTTCGTGGCAGTCGCATTCACGGTGCTGCTGATCAGCGCCTGTGGGGCCGAAGAGGGCGTCGATCAGGACGCGCCGCTGCAGCACCAGGCCGAGGTCAAGATGGCACAGGCCGAGACCGCCCCGAGTGGCTCCGCAGCGGACCTGTACCAGACGCACTGCGCGGCGTGCCACCGGGCTGACGGGCAGGGGTTGGCCGGCGCGTTTCCGCCGCTCGCGAAGTCGGACTATTTCAC
>JABAOE010008249.1_pt1 | contig 18133 bp, 25 predicted proteins | sample 7062141 | NCBI WGS metagenome assembly JABAOE01 (sample SAMN14538627, study PRJNA623070) | marine sediment metagenome | biome: marine biome [ENVO:00000428]; feature: marine pelagic biome [ENVO:01000023]; material: deep marine sediment [ENVO:00002113] | place: India: Gulf of Khambhat ... | reverse complement strand
AAGATGAAGGTCGGCAGCAGAAGACTGCGTTGATAGGAAGGTGGTGTAGATCACAAGCTTCGGCGAGTGGTGAGCCAGCCTTTACTAATAGACCAACACATCGGTTCAGCCACTTACATAGAGACTATGCGCGATGAATTCATTTTTGAATTCACAAAGTGAATGCAAATACACGACTGCACGATGAATTATTTTTAATTCTCCTTAGCGGATGCTAAGGATTTCTTATTTACAAAATCTAATTTGAATACCAACTTTGAAATATCATTATGTTTCTGGAAAACCTGTGACCAGTGCTTACGTTTTGATTAAAAGTGATTTGGGAGCAGAAGAAAGCATTATTGAAGAATTACAAAAATTAGAACAAGTTGTTAAGGTGGAAGAAATCTATGGGGACTATGATTTGATTGTAAAACTTGACGCAGAACACTCGATAAAAATTAGAGAAGTAATTTCATGGGATATTAAAAAAATCAAAGGTGTTAGGGCAACTAAGACTTTGATGAAGAAAGAACAAGAATAACTAAATTTTTCAAACTATTAAATTTCCTTTTTTTCTAATGTTGTGACTATTCTTCGAACTCTATATCTTTTTGAAGTTCTTCAGGAAGACCAATCCACCATTCAGTTTTTTGAGTTTCTGACATTTTCCAAGAAAAACAGATCTAAAGTTGCTAATAGATCTGTTGGTTAATTCTGTACAGTTTTAACCCAAGAAAATATGACTAAATTTAGTCCTTTTTGTATCGAATATTTTCAAATTTTTTCTCATCTTGTTTAATCTTCAATACGATGGTATCTCCAATTTTATTGAAGATTCTTTGCCTTTTCTTATTTGTAAAAATTAAACCCAAGATAACATCAATTGGCAACAAAAAGGATTTTCCAAAACTACTGATTACCACTCCCAAAAGTGAAGGGGGACCGCCATCTAGATTGACTACTTTTAGATGTAGGATTTTTTTACCTATTGACTGACCTCCTTTGTACTCTGAAATTACCCAATATGCAAAAAACAACAAACTTGCAGGAATGTAATTCGTTCCTTCTGAAAATATCATACTTTCATTCCATTCAAATGCAAAGGTCCCAATTGTCATGGTGAACATTAGGGCAGATATTGCTGATATAATTAGAAAGTCAATTAACCAAGCAAGAAATCTATCTGACCATTTTGCAATTAACAAATCATTAAAGACATCTGCATCGGGATTTGACATGTACTTGATTTCCCTTTTTAATTATTAAAATCTACTAAATTATTATCAGTATTTTTGATTTACTTTAGAATTTAATAGGATTAGTATTGAAAAAGACTGGTGTCTTTTTGGTAACCATTAATCCTCTCGATGTAATTCTTTGGACCCTCCGTAGAAATGAAAGGGATGTAGTTAATCTCTATGATTCTCTTTCCCCTGTGATGCAAATTGCTACTGGAGGTTCTATGCTTAATTTTGGTTATTGGACTAATCAGACCTCCACACCTATTGAGGCTCAAGAAAATCTTTGCAAGTATTTTGGTAAAATAACAGAACTTGAAAGTGCCAAAAATGCAATTGATACAGGAAGTGGACTTTCAGCTCCAGCGATTTTTTGGAAACACATCTATGAAAAATTGAATTTGTTTTGTGTGAATATTAATTATAAGCAACTTTCATTTTGTGGACCTCAAAAAAATCTAGAGTTTATCAATTCAACTTCTACAAAACTACCTTTTTTAGATAATTCTGTTGATCGTATAATGGCACTAGAGTCTTCACAACACTTCAAACCATTAAATGATTTTTTTACCGAGTCAAAAAGAGTCTTAAAGGATTCAGGATTCTTGACACTTGCTCTTCCTGTGGTTATACTTGACTCTTCAATTCGCAATCTTGGAATTCTAAAATTTACTTGGTCCTCAGAACATTATCCATTGGAGTATGTTAAAGGTCTTTTAAAATCAAATGGATTTTCCATAGAAAAAGAGGAACTAATTGGTAGTAGAGTTTACGAGCCACTGGCTGAGTATTACGTAAAAAATAGGAGCATTTTAAAAAATTCCATAAAAAAACAATATCCTGATTTTGTTGAGAAGGTCCTTTACAAATCTATTCTAAAAATGAAGAAGGCCTCTGAAGAAAAAATAATAGATTACGCAATCTTGAAATGCCATTTATGACTAGTATAAAACCCTGGAAATTATTTTGAATAATTTTGATAAAGTTTTTATTTTTGAGTTATTGATTTTTTCTGATTGTCAGAACAAAGTGAAGCCAGCCTTCAACTATATGATGCAAAATGTAAACTCCTCTTAAAGGAGCCAGAAATCCGATTTGCTGGTATAATCAGCAAAGATGGAAGTCTTGTTTTGGGTGGATTCAAGGAAGGTATTGTTCCTTATGAAAATGATGAAACCAAACTACAAGCATTTTATAATTTTGTATCAAAAGCATCTATCAGAAAAGATTTTGACGAAAGCCTAGGTCCAATTAATTATATCGCAGCAAGGCGTGATAAGGCAGTTTTAGTCAGCTTTCCTTTCCCTGTCTCTCAGATAGCATTACTAATATCCGCAGAGCCCAATCTGAACATAGAAAACCTGGCACAAAAAGTTGTTCAGATTTTTACAGATGTAAAATAATTAATTTCCAAAACTTAGAATGGTTTTAATTTAGTTTTTATAAATTCAATTATATGAAAGCAACATTTGCAGCTGGATGTTTTTGGCATGTTGAAGATTTGTTTCGGAAAACTAAAGGAGTAAATTCTACCAAAGTAGGTTACATAGGAGGAAATCTACCTAATCCAACCTATGAAGAAGTATGTACTGATAAAACTGGACATGCCGAAGCAGTGGAAGTGGAATATGACCCTGAGCAAATTTCCTATGATGAGTTACTAGATGTTTTTTGGAATAATCATGATCCTACGTCATTGAACCGACAGGGACCTGATATTGGAATTCAATATCGCTCATCAATATTTGTTCATGATGAATCTCAAAAAAATGCTGCTGAAAAATCTAAAGATCAATTGAATTCTTCTGGAAAATATTCAAAAAATATTGTAACAGAAATTATTCCCGCCCCAGAGTTTTTCAAAGCTGAGGAATATCATCAAAAGTATTTTGAGAAACACGGATTCTCTTAACTATTTTACAATAAGTACTGGAATTTTTGATGCATGAATAACATAGTTTGATACGCTTCCAAAAAACATCTCTTTTAGAGATCCTCTACCACGCGATCCAATAACAATGAGATTAAATTTTTCTTTCTTACTATGTGCCAATTTTACTATGTTGTATCCAATATCTCCTCTCATCAATTTTTCTTTGAAAACAATCCCATTTTGGGCAGCTAGAACCTTGGCTTGATCTAAGAATTTTTTTACCTCTTTGGTGTGGGCTTCATTTACAGAACCTACGCCTCTAAATTCTGAATGTGGAGGCTGATTTATTGAATATGCGCCTGTAATTGTGGCTCCAAATTGTCTTGCGATGGAAATGGCCATTTCGAGGCCTCTAAGTGAATTTTTTGATCCATCTAAAGGTACTAGGATTTTTGTTACCTTTTTTGGAATCATACACCTGTCTTGATTGGGAAGTTAAAAAACCTAGTTGAAATATTCTCGGGATTAAAATTTTAAAAAAAGCATAAAACTAACCGATCGACTAAATTTGTTAATACTTATCTAGAGATAGTAAATGACGCTAAAATGGTGCAAGAAAATTTCGTAGAAGTGGAAGGCAACAAAATTCGCTATCTGGAAACAGGTCGCTCTAAAAGCACACTAATTCTAGTTCATGGATTAGGAGCATCTGCTGAGAGATGGATAAATGCAATTCCCTATCTTGAAAAAGATCATCATCTTATAGTTCCAGATTTGATTGGGTTTGGTTTGAGTGATAAACCTGTAGTGGATTACACAACAGACTTTTTCTCCGATTTTTTAAAAAAATTTTTAGACTCGGTTGGAATAAAAAATCCAAACATTATTGGTTCATCTCTTGGGGGGCAAGTCACCGCTGAATATGCCTCTAAGAATAAAAATATCAAAAAACTAATCCTTGTTTCGCCTTCGGGAGTTATGAAAAAATCTACTCCTGCTTTGGATGCCTATATTATGGCAGCTCTTTACCCTAATGAAGCAAATGCAAAAAATGCGTTTGAGATGATGGAAGGATCAGGTTTAGAAGTTGATCCATCAATAGTCGAGAGCTTTATTGAAAGAATGAAACTACCAAATGCCAAAATGGCTTTCATGTCCACAATTTTAGGATTAAAAAATGCTGAGTTAATTACAAATAAACTCCAATTCATCAATGTTCCAACATTGATTATTTGGGGATCAGCTGATCCTGTGATTCCAATCAATCATGCAGATGGATTTGTTTCTTCTATCAAAGACTGTAGATTTTACAGAATGGATAATTGTGGTCATACTCCATACGTTCAAGATCCGAAGGGTTTTTCAAAAATTGTGCTTGATTTTTTGAATGAAAAATAGCTATGGTTAAATAGAACAGTATACCATATGCTACCAATGAGTGGTAATTATAGCCAGTATGATCCTTCATCCATGTTCAAAGAATGGATTCAAAAAAGTGGTCGTGCACAGGCTGAATTTATCAAAAATTTTGGCTCAATGATGACCAATCAAAATTCTCAGACATTCAATCCCCTTGAAACTCTCAAATCAATGTCTGATGCTACAAAAAACACTCAGTCAAATTTAATGGAGAACATGAAAACTTTGCAAACTCAAAGCATGGATACAATGTTCAACATTGGACAAATGCTCCCATCTTTCATGAATTGGGGGGCATACAAAACAACTGTTGGCAGTGCTGGCAGAATTTCAATTCCAGAGGCAGAAAGAAATGCTCTCGGATTAGGAGAAGGCGACTTGGTGCAAGTCATCATCCTTCCTATTGGAAAAAAATCAGGTAATAAGGAGGTGAAACAATGAGTAAAAACGAACAAACACAAACAACTCCAAAAGATGCATTTTCAGCATATCAGCAAAACGTAGATACATTATTCACTAGCATCAAACAATCAGTCCCACAGTATCATCAATCAATTACTAATGTACAACAAGAATATTTGCAAGCATTTGAAAATATTGTAGATTCTTCAATTACAATGCAAAAAGAATTTGCAAAGAAATCTGGTATTACAGCAAACATTCCTGAGGCAGCATTAAAAGCAATTCGTGATACAACTGAAGAATTTGTAAAGGCAACATCCATACAAAATCAAATAGCTCTTGCAACAATTGATGCAACCCAACAAAACATCAAGACATTCAATGATAACGTAAAATCATTTGCTGACCTAAACAAAAACATCATGCAATCATGGATTTCAGCATTTACCACACGTAACTAGTGGTTAAAATTTTTCTTTTTTTCTTTTATTTTTTAAGATCTTTCAAGTAACCATTGTCCAAGTTCTGGTAAGACCTTTTTTTGTGACAAGGAGCTAGCTATCATTCCCACATGACCTGTAGGATACATTCTGAGGGTTTTATCCTCACTACCTACTGCATAATGCAAAGGCATACTGCATTCCGGTGAAACTAGATGATCTCCAACAGCCACTTGTGTAAAAATAGGCATATCGATTTTCTTCAAATTAACCAGATTGTTATTGACAAACATCTTGTTTTGAATTAACAAATTGTCTTGATAGATATCTTTTATCCATTGTTTGAATAATTCACCTGGAATTGGCGGTGTGTCGCTGAGCCATTTTTCAACTCGCAAGAAACTATCGACAAATCTTTTGTTATCTATATTTTTGAAAAAATTGACATATTTTTCAATTCCCTGCTCAAAGGGCTTTAGAACTGAAAAGCAATAGTACATGAACTCTGGAGGCATATTTCCTATGGTATCTACCATTTTATCTACGTCCATGTTTTTGGCAAGGTTGCTTACTACTGTAGTGTCTCTCCATCCATCAATTACAGGAGCAGTTGCAATGTAGTTTTTTACACTTTCTGGGTGAAGCGCCGAATAAGCAGTTGCCAGAGTAGCACCTGTACAATAGCCTTGCAAAGAAATTTTTTCAACAGAAGATTCATTTTTTACATATTCAACTGCACCATCTAGATATCCATTGATGTAATCATCAAAATCAAGATACTTGTCCATGGCAGTTGGAGTTCCCCAATCTAACATGTAAACATCAAATCCTTGTTCTAGTAAGTTTCTAACCCAGCTTTTTTCTGGTTGAATATCTAAGATGTGGTATCTGTTAATCAAAGCATAAGAAATTACCAAAGGAGTTTTGTGTTGTTTTTCTGTTAATGGTTTGTAATGAAGCAATCTTGTTTTATCAACTTCAAAAACAACATCATGCGGAGTAACCTCTAAACTAATTTCATCAGGAGCTGGCACCAATTTTGGGGCTTCGATGACATTTTTATTGAATTTAATAATTTCCTCCATTATTTTGGGGTCGATTGCAGTTTCACTTTTCATTTTTCTTTAATTCCTTTTTCTTTTTTAACTCGATTTCTAATTTAATTACTCGCTTTTTAAGTGCGTGTAGTTCTTTGTACACCTCATCAATCTCCTCTTTGCTTGGCAGGTTTGCAGATTGTAGAATTACATTTGTAATATTATTCCAATGCTTGGTGAGCTCCAACTCAGTTGAAACTAGCTTACCGTAGTTTTCCCCAAATTTTTTGGAATCAAAGAGTTCTGTAAAATCATTATCAAAGATATCAATCCAAATTCTCTTGAATGCTTCCATCTGTTCAACATCGTGAGGGACTTCCGGCGCTTTCAAATTCACTTTCTTTTGAGCCTCATTCCAGGTTTCTCCTAATTGTTTGTAGTATTCAGTGAAAAATTTGTTAAATTGTAAAAGATTATCATTCATTTCAATTAATTCAGTTGCGACTTTTTTAGAATTTGCAGCAAATGCTCTCATAGGACCTGTTGATGTTAAGGCTTGAGGTTTGCTTGACATCAAGTGTATAAGGTCAGTCCAAAACAAGGACAAATGCTTGTAATATTCTGTTGTTTTTTCGGCTGATTGAGGCTCCACGCATTACTAGATGTAAAGCTCGCAATAAATAGATCGCTTATTAATTTAGACTAATGAATAATGTTGAGGAGCTTGAAAAAATTTGTCAAAAAATCATTAAACTTGACCCAAAAATGCGGTCTGCTAGAATCATAAACAGTAGGGGCCACCTTGTGGCAGGCGGAATGAAGAAAGGACTCATGTCTCTTGAAGCACAAAAACAAGACGAGATGATGTTTATGGAATTAGCTTTACGGGTTAGAATGAGAAAAGAATTTGATTCTGAATTTGGGGAAGTTCATTTTTCTATGTCTTACAGAGAGAAAGTCATTGTCATGAGTTTTCCATTGGCAAATGATGATGTTTTGTTAGTTTCAACCGAAAAAGATCTTGATTTTGGAAAAGTACCATTCAAAATACTAAAAATAATTGCCCCTCTGAAAAGTTTAATGAAAACATTCTGAACAAAAAAGCAATAAAAAATGACTCAAAAAAATTTGGATTATCAAAAGGTAACTTGGTCTGAAGTTGATAAATTAATGAAAATACTTGCAGAAAAAATTAACAACCTTCCCTGTGACTTTAATTCTATTTCCACTATAACCAGGGGTGGTTTAGTGCCTGCTAGGTTGCTAGCAGATCATCTTGGAATTGATACAATTCTTGTAGATCAGAAAAAAATCCCCGTAGATTCTATTTTTGTTGATGATATTTATGACTCTGGTAGTACCTTTAAAAAAATTCTAAGTAGGGTTGAATCTCCAACAAAACTTGTCTACGTTACTTTGTATGCTAGAAGAGGAAAAAAATATCCTAAACAACTAATTTTTGCAAAGAAAACAAACACCAATGCGTATCTTGTATATCCTTGGGATAAATTAGAATATAGACGGATGCAAAAATACAGTATGTAATCTTAGCCTAGTTGTTGTAGGATTTGAAATCACTCTGTACTCATCATTTTTCTCAATCCTGCACATCTGTTTCTTATGGTTACCTCGGTAACTCCAGATGCAATTGAGATATCTTTTTGTGATTTTACTTCTCCTGTGCTTATGCATGCCAAGTAAAGTGCTGCTGCGGCTATTCCCATAGGATCTTTGCCTGCTACAATTCCAAGTTTTTTTGCCTTTTCTAAGATGTCAATTGCTTTTCTTTTGCTTTTCTCAGTGAGCTTTGCAATGCTTGCAATCCTTGATACTCCTTTTACTGGGTCTACTACTGGCATTTTTAATTCTAATTCTCTGAAAATTAATCTGTAACATCGAGCAACATCCTTTCTTCTTATGTTGATTCCTTTTGCAATATCGTCCAAAGTTCTAGGTGTTTCTGTATTTCTGCAAGAGGCATAAAGACAAGCAGCAACCAAACCCTGAATTGAACGACCTCTAACTAATTTTTTTTCCATTGCCTTTCTGTAAATATATGCAGATTTTTCAATTACTGCATCTGTTAATGCTAGTTTGTCTTTTAGCTTGTCCATTTCATTTAATGCTTGTCTAAGATTTCTATCGGCTGAAGAATGAGCTTGCGTTCTGCTGTCCCAAGTTCGTAGTCTCTCAATAGAATTTTTCATCGCAGATGTGAGTGGTTTTCCAGTGGAATCTTTGTTTTGAGTTCCAATAACTGTAGATAGGCCCATGTCATGCATAGTAATTGAGGTACCTGCACCTACTCTGGTTCTATTTACTTCATCATTTGAAAAGGAGCGCCATTCTGCACCCGTGTCTGCAATTTTATCAGTAACCACAAAACCACATTTTCCACAAAACAATTCTCCAGTATCTTGATCAGTTACAATTTTCTTGTCACCACATGCTGGACATTTTGGCCCAGAAAGAATTGTACCTTTTAACATGTTTAATGAGCAAACAGCACTTTAGTTATTATCATTTTTACATATTTTCTACAGGTTATTGGTGTGTAGGTCAAGCTAACTTTTTTGAAAAATAATTTAGATGTATTTTTTCAAAAATCTAAAAAAATCAGAAAATTTTCATTCTTACCGCCCCCAAAAATGGGAATTATTCTATTAAACAATATGCATACTTTGGCGACATTGATTGATACATTATGTTATCAGGATCAGTTACATGTGGTAACCCAATTGAGTGACCTAGTTCATGAGTCATAATTTTTTGTACAGTTGAAACATCATAAAGCTGAAAACTTCCATCACAATTGTAATCGCCTAAAGTGACTTCAACAATACCCTTCCCAAAATTTGCATGACCTAAAACACCTTGTCCTAAATCTCGAACTACCCACGTAACCCAAACATTAGCTTCGTGTTTTTCTCTTATAATTTCAAATTCTATGTTAGCTTGTCTGTTGTTCAATGTCACGTTTGTGTTTTTCCAGAATTCAAATGAATCCTCTAATGTGCTTACATGATCTAGCGGTAAACCCGATGGTTGTTCATTCACAAAAACTTTGTATAAAATATGGTACTCACTATCAAAAACCTCGTAATCAGGATCTGGAAAATTCATCCCTCCCTTACTTACCTCTTCTTCAAAATTCCATCGGTTGTAATCTCGAAGAAATTTTTTAATTACATCTTCACTGGGATTGGGGTATTCGATGTATCTTTTTTCATCATTAATGTTGTTGGTAATTTCTCGTAGATATTTTTCAAAATCAAGAAATTCTTGGTCTTTTTGATTTATTTTTATTGAATCAGAAATTTGAATTTGAATAATTTGATTTTCCATCATGTATTGAATTCCGGCCACAAAATCTGAATCCTCTATCTTTTCTTCTGCCCACCAACCTGCATTTTGTTTAACCCAAAAGGGAATTTCTGATCTTTTAGAGCCATCTTCATAAACTAGTTCAATCTGGATAATCTTGTTTTGTATTAAAAATTCCAAGGCATTTACAAATTCTTCATCTTGAACTTTATTTTCAGACCACCATCTTGCAATAGATTTAATCCAATCAGGGATGTTAGGTTTAATGTCTGCATTACCAGGTTTTTCTGTTGGTGTGTAGGGATACTTTGAAATAACTTTGTCCACGAATTCTTTGTAATTTTTGATTACTATGCTGTCAGGTTTTTTCTCAATAGCTGTATCGAAATAATATTTTGCCTCATGATACTCTCCCAAATTTCCAAACCCCACTCCCATCCCAGTAAGGGCCAGGACATCATCAGAATTGTTTTGAAGAACAACAAAAAACTGTTTCAATGATTCTTGATGATTTCCTAAATTGCTATTTGCTATACCTTTCAATTTCAAAGTCTGAGAATTGTTTGGAAATTTCTCTAAAATTCTATCATAAATCATTATGGCCTGTCCATATTGTCCATTAGTGAATAATTCATTTGCTTCATCAAATAGTTTTGATTCACTTGATTCTTGGGCATAGGAATCTGAATCCGGATTAATTACTAGTAAAATTATTGAAAAAAACGCTATACCGATAATTTTTGAATACATTACCATCTTTGTTTTTATTTTCCTTTTTAACTACCAATAATCCTTTTGTAGTTTTGTTAAAATTTGATTGTTTTATTTGGGAAAAATTCTTTAATTAAGAGAACCACTACTTCGTAGATTGACTGAAGTGGGTGCAGGACCATTAATTTATGAACTAAGAAAAAAAATTCAACAAATTACCTATGAACTTTCAGAACTAAACAAAATCTCCTCAAACATGCCTGAATTAATTGAATCTGCAAATCTTCTACGCACAAATGACCATCTCCTAGAAATTAATTCCAAAAATACGGAATTACTATCAGCATATAAACAATATACAGAAGAACTTGAAAAAATGCTTGATACCGTATTTGCTATCCAAAAAGACCTAAAAGAAATTTTGATAACTCAAACCTCTCTTATATCTGAACAAAAACCAAAAAAGAAACCAAAATCAAAGAAAAAATCTCCCAAAAAATAATTCCATCTTATTTTACTTTGTAAGGTGTATTATGTCTCCTGCAAGAACTCTTGTATTTTTCTTATCGGAAATTACTAAAGCTCCGTCATCATCAATTTTAATGGCCTTTCCACTTATTTTTCCCTCTTTAGTTACTAGTTTTACATTTTTTCCAATAGTGGAGGATCTTGCGGTCCATTCCTTGATTATTTTTTTTATTTGATTGGAATCAAGCACCTCAAATATTTTCTCAAGTTCTAATAGAAACACCTGAACAAATTGAATTTGTTTTACATCCTTTTTGAATTTTTTTAGGGATTCAACTCCATAAAAATTTGGAGTGTTTTTCAAGGATTTTTCAACTTCCTTAATTTTTACATCAAAATTAATTCCAACCCCTAAGACAATACTTTCAATTTTATTTGATTCTAAAGAGGCATCTACTAAAATTCCTGCAATTTTTTTCCCTTTTATTGTTACATCGTTTGGCCATTTCAACTCTGGTGTAATATTGAAACATTTCTCAATCGCTTTTGATAATGCTAATGATGATGCAATTGGAAACAAGGTTGCGACAGAAATATCAAATTCAGGATGAAGAATAATTGATAACCAGATTCCGCCTTTTGGAGAAATCCAATGACGACCAGCTCTTCCCCTTCCTCCCGTTTGTTTTTGAGCAATAACTACAACTCCATTATTTTTTTGGTCAGTGGCCATTTTGATAGCGTGGTCTTGGGTCGAGCCTAAGGTTTCATGATAAAAAATTTCATTTCCTATTAGTTTGGTCTCTAATCCTTGACTAACCTCCCATGGAAGAAGCAAATCAGTATTTGAGACTAGCCGATATCCTTCCTTTTGCTTTGATTCGACTTCATATCCTAGTTCTTTAATTTTTTTGATATGTTTCCAAACTGCAACTCTGCTGATTTTTAGTACATCACTAAGATCTTGACCTGATAAATATTCAGAATTATGTGATTTTAAAAAAGATAATACTTTGATTAGACCAGGATTGTCTGCAATACTATAAACCAATTATTTCATTCTTTATTACAGATGATAAAATTATTTCCTTTTAGGATAAAAATGTCAAAGAAATACATTTTTGGAATTAAACTTCATTGAATTATATAATATAGAAAAATGAATCGAGAAGATCATTTGAATTAATCTAAGATGTGTTAATGCCCCTCTCTTCTTTGAATTTTTCAAATTCAGATTTCCACTCTAGAGCTTCTACAATTTCATTAATGACCTCTTCTTTGAATCCAGCATTTCTAAGATAGAAACCAATCGTGTTTTCTAATTTTATTGTGGCTGTTCCAGAGTGACTCTTTATGGTCATCATTGTAAAATATTTGACAAAGGGATTAATAAAAATTATTACAATACGAAATTCATAAAAACAGAAATGCATAACGCACGTTAGATACAACATTGATTTGCTGTTGCCTCACTATGCCCGCTCTTTTTTCTCATAATGAAATTTATAGCGATCGCACAGTAATTTTTTTTTGTTACAATTTTAGGCTCAAATTTTATCTTGTTTTTTGAATCTATTTTTTTGAAAATTTTTTTTGAAATTATTTTCATTTCTTCATGTAGTTTTGAGAAGTTTTTTCATCATTACAAAACTTTACCAATAAAGACTAAATTGAGCAAGAACTTTTTCTTTTTTATGGACTTTATGTTAGAAGAAGAACTAATTGATCTTATGACCTATTGCCTTGAAAATCCAGAAGCTTCAGACATTACAGAAAAAAAGAATAGAATTTCTGAGGTTGGAAAAGAAATTTTTGATGATGGTGGGGTTGATGCCCTTGAAAATTTCTTTTTTGTTTTAAAAAACAGAATTACTGAAGAGATTGGAAAGGACCCAAGTCAATTCAAATCTTTGTGGAATGGGCTCAGTTCTGAGTGGAATTATTAATTCTGACACATGTAATAATGACATGTGACGGAAGATCTTCTTTAAGTAACTTTTTACCATAATTTAGTTTGGCGATAGAGAAATGTCCACAGAAAACAATCCTGCCTTGATGAACAAAATCAACAAGGTAATAAAAAATGCCGTTGGTGACGGAAGAGATCATCTCAGTGATGCTGAATCAATATATGTTCTCAAAATCACTGATGAGCTAATCAAAGAGTATCAAAAAGTCTTGTATGCAAACCAGTAGGCAGGGTCTTAGATACTATTCTTATTTTTACTTAAAATCCTATATCAAAATCAAATCCGCCGTCAGACCCATCAAATCCGCCATCCATTCCATCTGCACCCTCAGCTCCATCCAAGCCCTCTGGAATGCTTTCTTGTGGCATATAGTCTGACATCATCATACCCATCATACTAAACATCATTGAGAACATCATAATGTCCATTATTCCAAAAAACATCATAGTGGGCAGAAAGGACCTATTATCATCCATGTATTGCTTTAGTTTTGTTTTGTCTCCTTGCTTGTATAGTAATGACATTTGATTCCATTTTTCCTGAAGTTCATGAACTCGCTCATCGACTTCACTATCTCCTTTTTCCGTAGTTACAATCTTGATTTTGGGCCCAAACAAGCCTTTTTTCTCATGTACGCTAATCAAACCCCTTTCTTCTAATTTCTCTAAAATAGCGTTTAATTCTTCGGCGTCAATCTTTGTGGTCTTTTTTATTTTGTCAAACTTGGAAACTCCATTTTTTATTGCTCCAAGCACAATCAATTCTTTTGGTTCTTCTTCCACAAATTTCATAGATTGATTTCACTAAAATATTGTGCGTTTTGTGATTCTAAGCTAGTTTAGTAATCCCTTTGACTTTAATTCAGAAATCACATTGGGTATGCCTTCTTTGTAAGAAGGAAATTTGAAATCATAAATTTGACTGATTTTCTTGTTAGAGACTTTCATTGAAGTTGTAAGTAATTTTATTAGATCCCCGCCAAGCACTGTCTTTGCCAAAAATACTGGGACGCTTCCTGCTCTTTTTGCCCCTATTTGTTCGGCTGTAAAATCTACAAAATCCCGAAATTTTGCTGGGGTAGAATCAGCCACAATGTAGGATTCATTGTTTGTTTTTTGCTCAAGCACAGAAATGAGGCTTCCTGCAGCGTCATCCACATGAACAAATCCCTTGTAATAGTCTCCATTTTTTGGTAGTCTGAAGGTGTTTTTCAAAAGTCGCTTTATGAGAAATTCGTAAAACCAACCTCTTGGACCATACACATCGCCAAAATGAACTACTGAAAAATTTATTCCTAAATCATTGCAATTTTTTTCCAAGAATTTTTGAGCTTCTAATCTGATTTTTACAAAATTAGTATCTGGGTTGTATGGAAAATTTTCATCAACTATTTTATCCCCAGGATCTCCATAAACTCCCAAACCTGAAATGTATATCAGAGATTTTGTTTTGTCTTTAATTTGCTCAAACAGATTCTTTGTACCTTCAAGATTCACCTTTTCTAAAATTTTTTTATTTTTTTCTAGTGGTGTATGAGAAGCTAAATGAAATACACACTCAACATTTTCAATAGGAATTTCTAATTTTGAATCAGTTAAATCCCCTATAACTGAATCTGATTTTGGATGAGACTGTTTTCCTCTTCTGATTAGTGAGGTCACCTCGTATTCTTTGTCAATTAGGTTTTCCACTAGTCGGGAACCTACAAACCCTGTTGCTCCTGTAACAAATACTGATTTTGCCATCATTTTGAAATAGACCTTTACTGTATTTGGACTTTGTTCATATAATCAACAGATTATATTTTAGAAAAAATATGATTTTGTATGGATACTGATAATCACACGGATGATGAAATACGCAAAATACTATCTTTGAAAAAAATAACAGTAGTGGGAATGAGTCAAAATCCTGGCAAAGACGCTCATATGGTTCCAAAGTATCTTGTGAAAAATGATTATGATGTAACTCCGGTAAATCCCAACACAGATGAAATTTTGGGCAAAAAATGCTATAATCTAGTATCAGAGGTCCCAGGAGAAATTGATATTGTTAATGTGTTTAGGCCTTCTGAAGATGTCTTACCTGTAGTCCAGGAGGCTATAAAGAAAAATCCAAAGGTTATCTGGCTCCAACAAGGAATCCACAACCCTGAGGCAGAAAATTTGGCTCGACAGGCAGGAATAGATGTTGTTTTTAACAGATGCATGTTTGCTGAGCATAGGCGTCTTTCTAGATCATGACCAAATTTGAACAGTTTTGCAAGGACTTGGCAAAACTTGTAGAAAAATACGAAAAGGAAAATACCATGCTAAAACAGGAACAGGATCTAGAAAATGATATCCTAAAGATTTTTGGAGAAAAAATAACTGCTTTGGCAAGAGCAAAAAACGGTCTTTCTGATGTTACAGAATTAGCATACACTACTGCAGAGCACCATCCGTACTGGAATATTTTGTACAATAGTGCCGAAATTGCACAAACAATTTTGGAAAAGTGGAATGGTAAAATTTCTAAAAAAGAAATTGATGATATTGAATGGGCCCTCAAAGAAATTAAACAGACTCTAGAGAAAATCAAAAATCCCTAGGCAGAGATAAATAATCTGAATCGATAAGAAATCCTGTGCCAATAAAGATTGGATTAATAGGTAAAACAAACACTGGAAAAACAACCTTTTTCAATGCTGCAACCTTATCGTCTGAAGAAATTTCATCATACCCATTTACAACAAAAAAACCAATCTCAGGAATTTCTCATGCAATTACACTTTGTGTTCATCCTGAATTCAAAGTAGTTGATAATCCAAACAATTCAAAATGTGTTGATGGATGGCGTTACATTCCCATTGAGTTAATTGATTTGCCTGGACTAATCAAAGATGCATGGAAAGGAAAAGGGCTTGGAAATCAATTTCTGTCTATTGCAGCGCAATCAGACGCACTATTACATGTAGTTGACGCATCAGGGGGAGTTGATTCGGCAGGTCAAATTACTGAAGTAGGGACAGGTGACCCAATTTCAGACTTTGCAGATATTGAAGAGGAACTAATAATGTGGTATCATAAAATTTTAGAAGGAAACCGTGAAAAAGTTTCAAAGGCAATCAAAGGCGGAACAAATACCGAAGAAGCCATTACTGATTTGTACCGTGGAATTGGTGTGAAAAAATCACATGTAAAGGAATCTTTACGCTTGGCAGAACTTACTGAGAAAGAATTTGATGATTTTGATATGATGGAAAGCAAGAAATTTGTCACACATTTGAGACGAATCTCAAAGCCTACACTAATTGTTGCAAACAAGATTGACGTTGAAGGGGCTGACAAAAACTTTGACAGATTAAGAGAGCGCTACAACGATACTATAGTAATTCCCGCAAGTGGTGATAGTGAACTCAGTCTGAGGAGAGCTGAGCAAAAGGGCCTGATTAAATACTCCCCAGGTTCTGAGCAATTTGATATTGTAAAACCAGGTGAGCTAAACCAAAAACAAACTGAAGCACTTGACTTTATCAAAAGAGGGATAATGGGTGAATTTATGAGAACAGGTGTTCAATTTGCAATAAACATTGCAGTCTTTAAGCTTCTAAAGATGAATTCAATTTATCCAGTTACAAATGACAAAAATTTGACTGACAAAAAGGGCCGAGTTTTGCCTGATTTGATTTTGCTCAAGGATGGCGCAACAGTGAATGATTTGGCCAAAGAAATCCACACTGACTTGACTAAAGGGCTTCTATATGCGAAGGATTTGCGATATAATCTGAGGCTACCTACTGATTATCAACTAAGAGACAGAGATGTAGTCTCTTTGGTTAGTGCCTCAAAGAAATAATTTCATCAAAATGTGCATTCATAGTCATCTCAGTAATAATTGTGGACAAATTGTTCATTGTGCTTTTATTTGATCGATGGTAATTATAAACAATAACGTGGTGAAAGCCATATTTTCTTTTTTTAATTTTTACTTCTAGCCTAGAAATTAACCATGGTATAGATCAAAAACATTTTGTAACAAAAAATTCTGACAATGAATATTCTTAATATCCCTGTTTAGACCAAAATTTAATGGGCGATAGTGACTGGACACTAAATCATTAGTTGTATTCTTTGTACTGTTATCTTCAATTTTCTTTGTATCTGGTTTTTCCCAAATGGCAGAAGCTCAAGCAGCACCTAAAATTGAAATTTGTCATCTTCCTCCGGGAAATCCTGAAAACATTCAGACAATTTCTGTTAGCCCATCGGCTCTTGAAGCCCATCTAGATCATGGAGATGGAATTGGAGACTGTGAGAATAATTTTGCTGCACTTACTGTTTACAAAGAAGTAGTAAATGATAATGATGGTAACAAAACTTCTTCCGACTTTACAATGACTGTAACTAAATCAAATGGTGATATTCTTACCTTTCCAGGTTCTTCTTCTGGGACCACAATACTGATACCTGATGGAAAATACTCTGTATCTGAAATCCCTGATTCAGATTATGCCATTTTTAGTTCCTTGACGTGTACTGGAGATGCTTCCCCTCTAGATGTTATTCAATGTACAATTACAAATGATGATATCGACTTTGATAACTTTGCATCACTCACTGTAATTAAAAATGTGGTAAACAACGATGGAGGAAATAAAACAGCTTCCGACTTTACTATGCTTGTTGACGCAATAGAACCATCACAAACAAGCTTTGTTGGCTCTAATGGGACGGTAGTTTCAATATCTCCTGGAAATTATTCTGTTAGTGAAGTACCGGATCCAGATTATACTTTCTCAAGTTCCTTTGATTGTGAATCTGAAGCAAATGCTGGAGAAATACTTTCTTGTACTATAACCAATGACGATATAGACGATGATTCTAAACCCAAAGCAGACCTTACAATAACAAAAGATGGACCTCCTGCAGTAATTGAAAATGACCTCTTCAATTACACCATTACTGTCTTCAATTCTGGCAATGCAACTGCACAAAACGTAACTGTCACTGATGACTTGCCATCAGGAGTACAATACGTATCTGATACTGATTCATGTACTGACAACTCTGGAGTATTGACTTGCCTGCTTCCAAATATTGTAAATGGCAGCAGCTCCTCCTTTGAGATTACAGTAAATGCTACTACAGTTGGCAATACAACAAACCAAGCATCTGTATCTACCACTACACCAGAAGACACCACCAACAACGACTCTAATCCTGTAGACACTGAGATATTCCCAGAAGATACACTTCAAGCAGACCTTAACATCATCAAATCAGTTGAC
>JABAOE010001997.1_pt2 | contig 18133 bp, 12 predicted proteins | sample 7062141 | NCBI WGS metagenome assembly JABAOE01 (sample SAMN14538627, study PRJNA623070) | marine sediment metagenome | biome: marine biome [ENVO:00000428]; feature: marine pelagic biome [ENVO:01000023]; material: deep marine sediment [ENVO:00002113] | place: India: Gulf of Khambhat ... | reverse complement strand
CCAAGGTGCTGGAGCAGATCGCGGCACAGATGCAGGGCAAGAAACTGACGATGGTCGAGGACCTGCGGGACGAATCCGACCACGAAAACCCGACCCGCCTGGTGATCGTGCCACGCTCCAACCGGGTCGACGTGGAACAGCTGATGAACCACCTGTTCGCGACCACCGATCTGGAACGGACCTACCGGATCAACCTGAATGTCATTGGCATCAATGGCAAGCCGCAGGTGCTCAACCTGCGGGAACTGCTCCGGCAGTGGCTGCAATTCCGCATGGACACGGTGACCCGCCGGCTCGAGTTCCGTCTCGACCAGGTGGTGGATCGGCTGCATATCCTGGAAGGCCTGATGGTGGCCTACCTCAACATCGACGAGGTGATCCAGGTTATCCGCTCCGAGGACCAGCCCCGCGATGCGCTCATGGAACGCTTTGGCCTGACCCGCACCCAGGCCGATGCCGTGCTCGACCTCAGGCTGCGCAACCTGGCCAAGCTGGAAGAAATCAAGATTCGCGGCGAGCAGGAGGAGCTCGAACAGGAGCGGCAGAGCCTCGAAAAAACCCTCGGCTCCAAGGCGCGACTGAAGACGCTGATCAAGCAGGAACTCACGGAGGATGCCGAGCAATACGGCGACGAGCGCCGCACCGCGCTGGCAGAGCGCGAGGCCGCCCAGGCCCTGCGCGAGGAGGACCTGGTGCCCTCCGAACCGTGCACCATCGTGCTGTCGCGGTCCGGCTGGGTGCGGGCGGCCAAGGGGCACGATATCGACGCGGCCAGCCTGGGCTACAAAGCGGGTGACGAGTTCTGCCATGCGGCGCGGGGCCGCAGTAACCAGCAGGCCGTGTTCCTCGACTCCAGCGGGCGCGCCTACGCACTGGCCGCCCACACCCTGCCTTCGGCGCGGGGCCTGGGCGAGCCCTTGACGAGCCGCTTCACCCTGCCCGAGGGCGCCTCGTTCCGCTACGTGCTCGCCGGCGACCCGGAGCAGCGGATCGTGCTGGCCAGCACCTGGGGCTATGGCTTTCTAAGCCACACTGGCAACCTGCACAGCCGCGTGAAGGCCGGCAAGGCCGTTCTCACCCTGCCCGGGGACGCACAGCCGGTCGCGCCCGCCATGATCGGCTCGGAGGAGGCCGACACGCTGGTCTGTGTCACCTCCGAGGGCTATCTGTTGTCGTTCCCGCTGGCCGATCTGCCGGAACTGGCCAAGGGCAAGGGCATCAAGCTGATCAACATTCCCCCCGCCCGCCTGAAAGCCGGCGAGGAGTACATGGTCGGCATGGTGGCTCCGGCGCCCGGTCAGGAAATCCTCGTTTGGGCCGGCCAGCGCTACCTGCGCATGGGCGGCAAGGACCTCGAGCATTACGCCGGTGAGCGCGCGCGGCGCGGCCGCAAGCTGCCAAGGGGGTTCCAGCGCGTCACCCTGATCGAGCTGGCCAGCGACTGAACGCCCGGCGCTCAGGCGCGTGAGCGTGCCACGTACAGGCCGACCAGGCGCGCCACCAGCACCGCCAGGTACAGCTGGCCAAAAATGGCCTCCAGGGTCGAGAGCGTGGCCGCCATCGGGTTCACCGGCGTGATGTCGCCGTACCCCAGGGTGGTCAGGGTAACGAAGCTGAAATAGGTGAACGGGAGCAGCTGGTCGGCAGTGCCGACCGCTGCCTCCATGCCCCCGTACGCGCCCGGCTGCAGCCATTCCAGCGTGGCGTGCGCGAACGAGAAAGCCACGCCCGCCATCAGGTAGACGTTGATCGCGCCCAGGATCAGTTCGAAGGTGACCTCGCTGCTGCGCACCACGATGTCGCGCAGCAGCAGGCCGATCACCAGCACCAGGAAGGCGGCATAAGAGAGGTATCGGACCAGTTCCAGCCACTCGCTGCCGACCAGCAACAGGGTGACCTGGGCAATCAGCGCGATGGTCGCCAGCCCGGCCGCCGCGTGGAATGGGAATCCCCGGGCCGAGACGGTGCGCACCGCCGCCAGCACCAGGCCGACCAGCACCAGCGCCACCAGCCAGCGCAGCGCCGGCAACGTGTGCAGCAGGGGATCCAGCAGCAGCAATGCGATCAGGGCGGTGAACAGGGTGCGATGCCCCTTCAGCCTGATATCGGTGTGCGGCCCGGTCAATTTCGCCACGGTCTGCCCGACTCCAGTAACCTGGCGGGCAAGGATAGCATGAGTCGACCGGAAGACACCGCGCCGCAACCCTCCCAGCGGCTTGCAGCGCCAGCCCGAATGAGGGGACAATGCCCCCGCCCTCTGCCCAGGATAACCAGCATGAAAGCTCTCACGACCCTGATGACCGTGGCCGCCGCGATGCTCGCGTTGCCGGGCTGCCAGGAAGCGCCGCCCGTTGAACGGGCGGAGGTGGCACGGCCGGCCAAGCTGTTCACCGTCAAGGCGCCCGGCGTCGCTTACCTGCGATCGTTCCCGGCCGAGGTCAAGGCCACCGACCAGGCCGAACTGGCATTTCGTGTGTCCGGTGAAATCGTCGAGTTCCCGGCCACCCGGGGCATGCGCGTCAATCAGGGCGACCTGCTGGCCCGGCTCGACCCCGCCGACTACGAAGCCCGCGTGCGGCAGGAAGAAGCCCAGTATGAACTGGCCAAGTCCCAGTTCGAGCGGGCCCGCGAGCTGGTCGAACGGCAGCTGATCGCCCAGGCCGAATACGACCAGCGCCTCGCGAAGCTGCGGGTGAGCGAATCCAACCTGACCCAGGCGCGCAACAACCTGAACTACACCCGCATCCATGCCCCCTTCGACGGCGTGGTGGCGCGCCGCATGGCCGAAGCGTTCGAATTCGTATCACCATGGCAGGTGGTCCTGGTGTTGCAGACCGGCGACCGGGTCGACGTGACCGTGGACGTGCCGGAGTCCATCATCGCCCGGGTCGACAACGCCGGAGCGGAACGCGACCCGAAGCCGGTCACAGTGCGGTTCGAAAGCGCACCCGACCGCACCTACCAAGCGACCTACAAGGAGCACGAGGCCCAGGCCGATCCCGCCACGCTCACGTACAAGGTGACCTTCTCGATGCCTTCCCCTTCCGACCTCAACGTACTGCCCGGCATGGCCGCCACGCTGATCGCTGATGTCAGCGGCCTGTTCGGCGAGGAAGCGGAGGGTCACCTGGTGCCGGTCGAGGCCGTGTTCAGCGCCGAGGACACTCCCCTTTCGTCCGAGACGCGGTATGTCTGGAAGCTCGACCCGGACACCATGCGCGCGCACCGCACCGGGGTCCGGGTCGGTTCCCTGACCGCCGACAGCGTGGCCGTGCTCGAGGGTCTGGAGAGCGGGGACCTGCTGGTGGCCGCCGGCGTGGGCTCGGTGACCGAGGGCATGCTACTGAAACCCATGCAGCGTGAGGCCGGCCTCTGATGAGCCCCGCGCAATTCGCGATCGAAAAGAAAGTCATCAGCTGGCTGCTGATCCTGGTTCTCGGGGTCGGCGGCATGGTGGCCTTTTTTGCCCTCGGCCAGCTCGAGGACCCCCCTTTCACCGTCAAGGATGCCAAGATCCTGGTCAGCTATCCGGGTGCCTCGGCGCAACAGGTCGAGGAGGAGGTGACCTATCCCGTGGAGCAGGCCTTGCAACAGATGGCGGCGCTCGATGAGGTGGTGTCCACGTCCAGCGCGGGTCTGTCCCAGATCACGCCGTCCATCCAGAACACTTACGGAGGTGCGGCGCTGCAGCAGGTATGGGATGAGCTCCGCCGCAAGATCAATGACATGTCGGTGCGCGGCGAGCTGCCGCCGGGCACTTCGCAACCCCTGGTGATGGACGATTTCGGGGACGTATTCGGCCTCATGTACGCCGTCACGGGCGCGGGCTACAGCTACGCGGAGCTGGAGGACTACGTCGATTACCTGCGCCGCGAGCTGATCCTCGTGCCGGGTGTCGCCAAGGTGGAAATCACCGGTGCCCGGCAACGGCAGGTTTTCGTGGAGATCTCGCAGTCCACGCTGGCCTCGCTCGGTATCTCGATCCAGCGTATCTATGACCTGCTGGCGACGCAGAATACCGTGTCCCGCGCCGGCGAGGTGCGCGTGGGCAGCGAGTCGGTGCGGATCAACCCCACCGGCGAATTCACCGACGTGGGTCAGCTCGAAGAGTTGCTGATCAGCGAGCCGGGCGCCTCCCAGCTGATCCGGCTGGGCGACGTCGCGAGGGTGTACCAGGGCTTCGCGGAGGTGCCCAGCAAGATCATGCGGTTCGGCGGCATGGAGGCCCTGGTGGTGGGGGTGTCGTTCACCCAGGGCGTGAACGTGGTGGACATCGGCAAGGCCATTGACCGGCGCCTGGATGAGCTGGAGTTCGCCCTGCCCGTGGGCATCGAGCTCCATGAAATCTACAACCAGCCCAAGGAAGTCGAGATCTCGGTCGCCAGTTTTCTGAAGAACCTGATCGCGGCCGTCGCCATCGTCATCGTGGTGCTGCTGTTCTTCATGGGCATCAAGAGCGGCGTGCTGATCGGGATCGTGCTGTTCCTGACCTGCAGCGGCACATTCATCCTGATGCTGCAGAACGACATCGAGCTCCAGCGCATCTCGCTGGGCGCGCTGATCATCGCTCTGGGCATGCTGGTGGACAATGCGATCGTCATTACGGAAGGCATCTTGATCGGCCTGCAGCGCGGCCAGACCAAGCTGGAAGCGGCCAATGCGATCGTCAAGCAGACCATGTGGCCGTTGCTGGGCGCAACCTTCATCGCGGTGCTGGCCTTCGCGCCCATCGGCCTGTCCCCCGATTCCACCGGCGAGTTCGCGGGATCGCTGTTCTGGGTACTGATGTATTCGCTGTTTCTGAGCTGGCTCACGGCCATCACCATCACCCCCTTCCTGTGCGACCTGTTGTTCAAGGAGGAGATCGCCACTGCGCAGGCCAGCGGGCAGCCGCCGGCCGACCCGTATCAGGGTTTCATCTTCGTGGCCTACAAGAAGCTGCTCGACGTATGCATGCGCCGGCGGGCGGTAACCACCGTGGTCCTGTTGGCCGCCCTGGCAGCCGGTATCGCCGGCTTCGGCAAGGTGCAGCAGTCCTTCTTCCCGCCGTCCACGACGCCCATCTTCCTGGTGGATTTCTGGCTGCCCGAGGGCACCGACATTCGTGCCACCGACGAGTACGTGACCGAGATCCAGAACCGCTTCGCCGCGGATGGGCGCATCGCGTATTTCCATGCCGTGATCGGCGGCGGCATGCCGCGCTTCATGCTCACCTACACGCCGGAGGCGGCCTATTCCAGCTACGCGCAACTCATACTGAGGGTCAAGGATCCGCAGCAGGTGGCGCCGCTCATGCGCGAGGTGGAAACCCTGCTGGAGGACGACTACCCCGAGGCGTCGATCAAATTCCGGCGCCTGGAGATCGGCCCCTCCCCGCCGGCGAAGATCGAGGCGCGCTTTACCGGGCCCGACCCGGACGTGCTGCGGTCACTGGCCGCGCAGGCCAAGGCCATCTTCCGGTCCGACCCCGTGGCCACGGGCATTCGCGACGACTGGCGGGAGCGCAGCAAGATGGTGCGCCCGCAATTCAACGAGGCCAATGCGCGGCGTCTCGGCATCGCCAAGCGGGACCTGGACAACGCGCTGCTGATGAGTTTCTCGGGCATCAATGTCGGCCTGTATCGGGACGGGACCAACCTGATGCCCATCCTGGTGCGCCTGCCCGAGTCGGAACGCCTGAGCATCGACACGCTGGCAGACGTGCAGTTGTGGAGCAATACCTTCGGCCGCTACGTGCAGATCGGCGAGGTGGTCGATCAGTTCAGGACCGCGTGGGAAGACCCGCTGATCCAGCGGCGCGACCGCAAGCGGACGCTTTCCGCACTGACCGACCCGGACGTGTTCGGCACTGAAACGGCCGCCGACCTGTTTGCGCGCCTGCGCCCCCGGGTCGAGGCCATCGAGCTTCCGGACGGCTATTTCCTGGAATGGGGGGGTGAGTACGAGAGCTCGCAGGATGCCCAGGCCGCCCTGTTCGCCTCGCTGCCGCTGGGATTCCTGCTGATGTTCCTGATCACGGTGGTGTTGTTCAACGCGGTGCGCGCACCACTGGTCATCTGGGCCTGCGTGCCGCTGGCCATCATCGGTGTCACGGTGGGCCTGCTGGTGATGAACAAGCCATTCGGTTTCATGGCGTTGCTGGGACTGCTGAGCCTGTCTGGGATGCTCCTGAAAAACGGCATCGTGCTGCTCGACCAGATCAATTCGGAACTGGCGGCCGGCAAGGAGCCCTACCAGGCCGTGTTCGACTCCGGTGTGAGCCGCGTGCGGCCGGTTTCCATGGCCGCGATCACCACCATTCTCGGCATGATTCCCCTGCTGGCCGATGCCTTCTTCGAGAGCATGGCTGCGACCATCATGTTCGGGCTCGGGTTCGCTACCGTGCTGACCCTGATCGTGGTGCCGATGTTCTACGCCATGTTCCACGGCTACCGTTACCGCCCGTTGTCCGAACTGCAGGGCTGAAGGTCGTCACTGCGCGCCGACCGGGCGCGCGCTGCCGACCAGGCTGGCGACCTGAATCAGCAATCGCTCGGGCAGCTCCAGCTCGGCGTACTGCGCTCGCACTCGTTGCGCCAGTTCCGGCTGATTGGTGATGACGCCGTCGGCGCCGCGCGTCATCAGGGCCGCCATCGAAACCGGGTCGTCGACTGTCCAGGCAATGACCTCGCGCCCGGCGCGATGCGCCGCGAGGATAAACGCGCGGCGCGCCAGGCGCGCATTCACGGCCAGGAAATCGACTTCCAGGCGCATGACGTCGCCGATCGCCACCGACAGCAGCAAGCCGGCCTTGAACTCCGGGCGTAATGACTTGAGCCGGCGGATGCCGGGGTAGCTGAGCGACATCAGCATCACCTCGTCGCCGCCCATGTCTGCGGCGTCCACCAGGGCCATGACGCGCTCCTCGAGGCGCGACTCCCGCCCATGGTATTTCAACTCGATGAGCACCCCTACCCGCCCCCGGCACAGGGCCAGCACCTGTTGCAGCGATGGCACGCGCTGCTGGCCGAAGGCGGGGTCTTTCCACGACCCGATGTCCACCGTCTGCAGCTGCGCCAAGGGCGTGTCGAAAACCTGCAGGGGCACGCCGCCCACCCGTTTGAGGTCGCGGTCGTGAATCACCACGATCTCCCCGTGCCGGTTCTCATGCACATCGATCTCGACCCAATCAGACCCCTGGGCAATGGCCAGCTCGATCGCCGCCAGGCTGTTCTCCGGCGCATCCGCCGACGCGCCGCGATGGGCCACGACCTGGGTCAGCGCGCGGTCGTCAAACCGCGCCACGGCGACGCGCAACACGCCGGCCGCCACCAGCAGCGCAGCACTGAGTGCGGCCGCCAGCAGGGCGGCGGGAATGCGCCATCTGCGCGCGCCAAAGCCGCCGATCGAGGGCGCGGGCACGGCGCTGGGGCGGGTGGAGGCCAGGGTGAGGAAGAAATACAGAATCAGCAGGCTGAGCGCGGCGCTGCTGAGAAACGTCAGGATCAGATTGCCGCCCATCCACCCGACCAGCACGCCGCCGAGCAGGTAGGTCAGCGCCGACAGCGAATCTCCAGCCAGCACCACCGCGGTATCCACCGCCTCGTCGACCAGCATGGAGACCAGCCCCAGCAGACCCACACTGACCAGCATCCAGGCTGCCAGGGTGGCGGTGATCGAAGTTCGCCGCCCGTGGCTGAGCGCAAGGCTGCTGCGCAACGCAACGGCTGGCGACTGACGCTCCAGCAACAGCAGTGGAAATGCCAGCAGCCATCCGGCGAACATGCGGGTCAGCAACAGCGCCATGACCAGCAGGCACGACAGCACGAAGCCACCGACCCACCAGAATTCCGGGGGTCGCACCGCAAGGTAGTAATTGATGTCGAAGGCTGTGAGGTAGCGGTCGAAGGCGATGGCGGCCAGCGCCAGGAACGGCGCCGCCACGGCCAGGGTGCGCGTCACCAGCTTCCAGGCGAGGCCGAACACCGGCCTCGACTGTCGCAGCAGGTGCAGCAGCAACGCCATGGTTCCGGGTGCCTCATGCCGAAGGCCGAGGTATGCCGCCATGACCATGGCCAGGTGTTGCCACACCAGGATCACGACATGCAGGCTGGCCACCAGGAACAGGGCCAGCAGGCCGCCCGGGGAGAGCATATGGAACAGGATGTCCTCGTCGGTGAGCGCGGCATCCCCGGAGGCCAGCACCAGCCAGCCGGTAATCGCCACGTACACCGGTGTGAGCAGCAGGAGCGAGAACGCGTTGGCCGCGACGTGGATGGCCAACAGCTGCCGCCAGTGGCGCCTGAAGCAGGCCAGCAGCCGGGCCGCAGCGGACGAGGGAAGCCTGTGCGGATCGGGCACGGCCAGTTCAGTCAAGCCAGATCACGGACGCCATGCGCCCGGTCACGCCGTCGCGACGATGGGAAAAGAATCGCTCTGCGTCGGTAAAGGTGCAGGACCCACTGCAATACACCTGGCGCAACCCACAGCGGCGCAGGCGGGCAGCAGCCAGGTGTTCGAGATTCGCCAGCCAGCGCTCCCCGTGCGGCTCGAACCCGTCCGCATCCGAAGGGTGCGCGTCGCACACGGCATCCCGCACCTCGGAACCCACCTCGTAAACGCTGCCCCCGATAGCCGGGCCCAGCCAGGCCAGGACGGCAGCCGGCGCCGCTCGCATCGCCGCCACCGTCTGCTCGAGTACGCCTGCGGCCAGGCCCCGCCAGCCCGCGTGCGCCACGGCCACCTGTCGGCCGCGTTCATCGCAGAACAGCACCGGCAGGCAATCGGCCGTCAGCACCGCCAGCACCTCGTGCCGACCGCTGGCGACCGCGGCGTCGGCCCGCGGCAGGCGCTCGCGGCCCGCCCGCCAGGAAACGACCCGATTGCCATGTTCCTGTGCCAGCCACATCGGCTCATCGGGCAGCAACCGCCGGAGGCGATGCCGGTTCTCGTGCACGGCAGCAGCGCGATCGCCGCAATGCGCACCCAGGTTGAAGGTCGCCCACGCCCCCCGGCTGACGCCGCCCTGGCGCGTGGTCACCAGGGCACGGACATTGGCGGGCGCGGGCCAGTCCGGCCGGATCACTTCAGGACGGTTGCGCGTTGTCATGCCGTCTCAGCACCTCCAGCAGCGCCAGCAGATCCGCTGGCAGCGGCGCCTCGAAGTCCACCAGCTGGCCGCTGGCGGGGTGCGTGAAGCTGAGGCTGCGCGCGTGCAGGGCCTGGCGCGGAAATGCGGCGATCGCCGCGCGCAGTGCCTCGTCCGGCAGGATCCGGCGTCGCCCGGGGCGTCCCCCATACAGCGGGTCGCCCACCAGCGGCAGGCCGATGTGCTGCATATGCACCCGGATCTGGTGGGTGCGCCCGCTGCGCAGCGCCACTTCCAGGTGGCTGAAGTGGCGATAGGCCTCCAGTCGGCGGTACTCGGTCACGGCCGGCTTGCCGCTTGCAACCACCGCCATGCGCTGGCGCTGCCGAGGGTGGCGGCCGATGGGCGCCTCGATCACGCCGGCGGGTTTCGCCCGACCCCAGACCACGGCTTCGTAGTGCCGCCGCATGCTGCGGTCCTGCAGCTGTGCCACCAGGCTGGCGTGGGCCTTCAGGCTGCGGGCCACCACCAGCAAGCCGGAGGTGTCCTTGTCCAGCCGATGCACGATGCCCGCGCGCGGAATCGACGCCAGCGCCGGGTCATAGTTCAGCAGGCCATTCTGCAGCGTGCCATCCGGGTTGCCGGCCGCCGGGTGCACCACCAGGCCGGCCGGCTTGTCGATCACCAGAACGTGATCGTCCACGGCCACCACCCGCAGCGGGATGGGCTGCGCGCGGACCTTCAGGTCCGGTTCCGGCCGGGCTTCGAGCTCCAAGTGCTCGCCGCCCACCACGCGGTAGGCCGGCCGCACCGGGCGGCCGTCCACCTTCAGGCAGCCCTCGCGAATCCACTGCTGAAGCCGGGCACGGGAAAAATCCGGAAACAGCTCCGCCGCCACCTGGTCGATCCGGCGCCCCGCGCAGTCGGCACCGACCGACCCGCTCAGCGTGATGGTGTCATGCATGGCCCGGCATCCTGCGTGCTGTGCTTCCCTGAGTCCGCCAACCCCTGGCGAGGGGCTGACCAATGTACACCCCATGTCTCACTAGTGAAAGGAAGCCGGTTTCGTTATCATTCCGTCTCTGCACTCACCGCGTTGAATTGATGTTTCCCATTCCTGCCATGAGCGCCGGCACCGGATCGTTCGCAAGGCCGCTACTGTTGATCGCTCTCGCCATCGCGATGGCCGTGTCGGGGTGCAACCGGGACAAGGAGCCCATCGAAGACGGACGGTCTGCGCCCGAACTGTATGCCGAGGCCAAGGGATACCTCGACAAGAAAGCCTACGACCGCGCGGTCCGTGGCTACAAGATGCTGCAGACCCGATATCCGTTCGGACGTTACGCGGAACAGGCCCAGCTCGAGATCGCCTACGCCTATTTCAAGGCCGGCCAGCCGGAGCAGGCGCTGGCGACCGCCGACCGTTTCATTCGGACCTATCCGAGCCATCCCAACGTGGATTACGCGTACTACATCCGCGGGCTGACCAACTACGAACAAAAGGTGGGGTTCCTCGAGCGCATGATGCCTTCACGAATCCGCGACCGCGACCAGACCGCGGCGCTGGAGGCCTTCCGGGATTTCGACGAACTGTGCCGGCGTTTCCCGGACAGCCGCTACGCGCCCGACGCACGGCAACGAATGATTTTCCTGCGCAACAACCTGTCGTTTTACGAGATCGATGTGGCCCGATACTACCTGCGCCGCGGCGCTTACGTCGCTGCTGCGAACCGGGCGCGCTACCTGCTGGAGACCTTTCCCGAGACTCCGGAAGCAGGCAATGCCCTGGAGGTCATGCACATCGCTTACACCGAACTGGGGATGCCCGAACTCGCCGACGACGCGTTGCGGGTGCTGGAATTGAATTATCCCGATCACCCCTACGTCAGCGGCCAGCGGGACAAGGAAGGCTTCTTCGGCAAGCTCTGGCCCTTCGACTGAAGCGCTCGGCGTGAGGCCGGGCGGCTTCAGGGCCGCCGCGGATTGCCGCTCTCCAGCCAGCCCGAGGTAATGGGATAACGCCAGTCGCGGCCAAAACCGCGAGCCGTCACCCGCACACCCGGCGGCCCCTGCCGTCGCTTGAACTCATTGTTCAGCACCAGGTCCGCGACCCGCCGCACCGTGGCCTCCTCGAAGCCCTCAGCGACGATCTCGGCGATGGAGCGGTCCTGGTCGACGAACTGCACGAGAATGGGGTCCAGCACGTCATAGGGCGGCAACTGGTCCTGGTCGGTCTGGCCGGGTGCCAGTTCCGCGGTGGGGGCACGCTGGATGACCTCCCGGGGAATGGCCTCACTGATGGAATTGCGGTATTCGGCCAACTGGTAGACGCGGGTTTTGAGGCAATCCTTGAGCGGTGCGAATCCCCCGCACATGTCCCCGTAAATCGTGCAGTACCCGACGGCCAGTTCGCTCTTGTTGCTGGTGGCGACCGGCAGCCAGCCGAAGCGGTTGGACAGGGCCATGATGACGTTGCCGCGCAGGCGCGCCTGCAGGTTCTGCTCCGCGATGCCTGCCGGCTCCCCGCCGAATGCCGGCGACAACTGATCGAGGACGGCCGCGTAGGCCCGGTCGATGGCGCTCTCCCGGTAATCCACGCCGAGCAGGGCCGCCTGGCGTTCGGCCAGCTCCCGGCTCAGGTCGGAGGTATACGGTGAGGGCAGCATGACTGCGTGCACCCGCTCGGCCCCCACCGCGTCGACGGCCACAGCCAGGGTGAGCGCCGAGTCGACCCCGCCCGACAACCCCAGCACGATGTCGGTAAAACCGTTCTTGCGCACATAGTCCGCCAGCCCACGCACCACCACGGCATAGATTTCGGCAGCCGCTTGCGACGGCGCGACGGGCCACTGGCGCGGGCTCAGCGCTCCGCTGCCGGCATCGAAATCGGCCATCAGCAGGGCGTCCTCGCACAACGGGCCCGACCCGCTGACCGTGCCGTCGGCGCTCATCAGCAACGAACGCCCGTCGAACACCAGCTCATCCTGACCGCCCACCAGATTGCAGTAGGCGACCGCCAGCCCGGTCTCGGCATGCCGCTCGGCCAGCATCGCCAGCCGCGCGGGTTGCTTGTCGTCACGGTACGGCGAGGCGTTGAGCACCAGCAGCAGCCGGGCGCCGGCGTCGCGGGCCTGACGGGCCGGCCCCGGCTCCCAGGCATCTTCGCAGACCAGCACTCCGATACGCACGCCGCCGCACTCCACCACCAGCGCCTCGTGACCGGGATGGAAATAGCGGCGCTCGTCGAACACGGCATAGTTGGGCAGACACTGCTTGCGATAGCGGCCCACCACGCGGCCATCGCGCAGCCAGCTGGCGGCGTTGTAGCGCCGCCCGTCCTCGAGCCAGGGATGGCCCATGACGACGTCGATGTCGCGCACCGCAGCGGTCAGCTCCGCCAGGACCTCGTGGGTCTGGCGCATGAAACCGGGGCGCAGCAACAGGTCCTCCGGCGGATACCCGGTGATGGCCAGTTCCGGAAACAGCACCACCCGGGCGCCGGCGGCGCGGGCCTGCGCGATGCACTCGAGGGCTTTCGTGAGGTTGCCGCGCATGTCCCCAACCAGGAAATCGTGCTGGGCCAGGGCGAGGGTGAACATGAGCGCGGACCGGGGCCGGGGGTTACTGCGCCAATTGCTCGTCCATCGCCGTGCCGAGGTCTGCCGGCGAGCGGACCGTTCTGACGCCGGCCGCTTCCAGGGCCGCGAACTTGGCTTCCGCGGTGCCCTTGCCGCCCGCAATGATGGCGCCCGCGTGGCCCATGCGCTTGCCCGGCGGGGCCGTGACGCCGGCGATGTAAGCCACCACCGGCTTGGTCACGTACTCGGCGATGAAAACGGCCGCGTCCTCCTCGGCGGAGCCGCCGATCTCGCCCACCATGATGACGCCCTCGGTGTCCGGATCGTCCTGGAACAGGCGCAGGGCATCGATGAAGCTCATGCCCTGGATGGGATCGCCACCGATACCGATACAGGTGGACTGCCCCAGCCCCGCCAGGGTGGTCTGGTAGACCGCCTCATAGGTCAGCGTGCCGGAGCGCGACACGATGCCCACCCGGCCCGGGGCATGAATGCGCCCCGGCATGATGCCGATCTTGCACTCGTCCGGGGTGATGATTCCGGGGCAATTCGGCCCGATCAGGCAGGTGTCCGATGCGCTGTCCAGCAACGCCTTGACGCGCATCATGTCCTGCACCGGCACGCCCTCGGTGATCGCCACGATGACGCGGATGCCGGCATCGGCCGCCTCCAGCATGGCATCCGCCGCAAACGGTGGCGGCACGTAAATTACGCTGGCATCGGCCCCGGTCTCGGCCACCGCTTCCCGCACGGTGTCGAAAACCGGCAGGCCGAGATGCTGCTGACCGCCCTTGCCCGGCGTGACGCCGCCGACCATGCGGGTGCCGTAGTCGATCGCTTGCTGCGAATGGAAACTGCCCTGGTTGCCCGTGAATCCCTGGCAGATGACCTTCGTTTCCCGGTTGACCAGCACGCTCATGGCGACACCTCCGCGGCCTGCCCGGCAGCGGCTACCACCTTGCGGGCCGCGTCGTTGAGGTCGGCGGCCGGGGTCAGCGCCAGCCCGCTGTCAGCCAGCATGCGCCGGCCCTGTTCGGCATTGGTCCCCTCCAGGCGCACCACCACGGGCACCTCGACGCCGACCTCCTGGACCGCGCTGATGATGCCCTCGGCGATGAGGTCGCAGCGCACGATGCCGCCGAAGATGTTGACCAGGATTGCATCCACGTGCTCGCTGGATAGGATGAGCTTGAATGCCGCGGCCACGCGCTCCGCGTCGGTACTGCCGCCCACGTCCAGGAAATTGGCCGGCTCGCCCCCGTTCAGCTTGATGACATCCATGGTCGCCATGGCAAGGCCCGCGCCGTTGACCATGCAGGCGATATTGCCGTCCAGCGTGACGTAATTGAGATCGTGGCGGCTGGCTTCGACCTCCGTCGGGTCCTCCTGCGCCTCGTCCCGCATGGCGGCCAGGTCCGGATGCCGAAACAGGGCGTTGTCATCCGCGTTGATCTTCGCATCCAGGGCGACCAGGTTGCCGTCCCCGTCGATGATCAGGGGGTTGATCTCGACCAGGCTGAGGTCCTTGTCGATGAACAGCCGGTAAAGGCTCTGCATGATGGCCCCCAGCTGCCGGACCTGGGAGGCGGACAAGCCCATGCCAAAGCCCATCTGGCGGGCCTGGAAGGCCTGCAGGCCCGTGGTGTTGTTCACCTGGGCGGTGATGATCTTGTGCGGTTCGGTGCGCGCCACCTGCTCGATGTCCACGCCGCCCGCGGCGGAACCCATGAAGGTGATGCAGCGATGCACCCGGTCCACCAGCGCGGACAGGTACAACTCTTCCCGGATTTCCGTGGCCTCCGCGATCAGCACCGTGTCCACCGGCAAGGCCCGGCCGCCGGTCTGGTAGGTGCTGATGGACATGCTCAGCATCCGCTCGGCTTCGCTGCGCACCTCGTCCAGGCTGCTGACCAGCTTCACGCCCCCGGCCTTGCCGCGCCCACCGGCATGCACCTGCGCCTTCACCACCCATTGGCGGCCTGCGACCGAGCGCGCGGCGGCGACGGCCTGTTCGGGCGTGCGGGCGATTTCACCGCCTGGCACCGGGATACCGTATTCCGCGAACAGGCCCTTGGCCTGGTACTCATGGAAGTTCATGTTGTCTCCGTGGCAGCAGCCCGGTCGGGCGGAGCGTTCCCTCCGGAACGGCTCGAGGCGAACCCTCAAACCCCTATTCTCGCGCGATTATTTGAGCAAATCAAAACCCGGCCGGTGCGAATGGGCCGGTGCTATACTGCCAGTGCAACGCACATCCGGCGTATGCAAGGAATGGCCTGTCCGCAGGGATGAAGGTGAGACCGGTAAAGGATTCTACAAGCTACCCGCTGTCCGCTGACGTCACGCGGCGCGTGGCCCGCTACCTGAACGTTTTCCGGCTTTTTATCGGCCTCGCCCTGACGCTCTCCTTCCTGCTCGGAACGCTGGTACAGGGCGCCGTCATTCGCTCACCCACGATCGCGCTGGTCACCCTGGTGAGCTATGTGGGCCTTGGCGTGACGCTGTTGGCGGCCTCCGGGCGCAAGCGAGCCAACCCCCATCACCTGGCGCGGGCGGGGTTGTGGGTCGACACGCTGCTGTTGTCGCTGGTGTTGGTCATCTTCGGGGGCTACGAGAGCGGTCTGGGGGTATTGCTGGTGTTCGTCAGCGCGACCGCCGCCATCCTGCTGCCCCTGCGCATCGCCCTGTTGATCGCCTCACTGGCCTCGCTCGCGCTGGTGGGCGAGGCGTTTCTCGAGGAGTTGCTGTACGGCGCCACGCCCGCCAACATATTCGGCGCCGGCGTGTACGGGCTGACCAACCTGATTACGGCCCTGCTGGCTCACCAGCTGGCCATCCGGGCGCGCGATTACCGCCTGATCGCCGAGCGCCAGCAACGCACGCTGACGCGCCTCGAGCAAATCAACGAGCTGATCATCCGACGCATGAGCAGCGGCGTGCTGGCGCTCGACCGGAACGACGAAATCCAGATGATGAATGAATCCGCGTGGTTCCTGCTCGGCAACCCGGCAGCCGAACGGCGCGCACTGGCAGACGTCGCGCCGGAGCTGCTGGCGGGGCTCAATGCCTGGCGCGAGCACCGGCGCCCGGAGCACGAACCGCTGACCCTGCAGGCCAGCCAGGCGCAGATCATCCCGCGCTTCGTGGCACTCCCGGAAGACGGTGAAGCCCGGGTGCTGGTGTTTCTCGACGACAACGACGTGATTGCCCGCCGCGCCATCGAACGCTCGGCCACGGAACTGGCCGAGCTGTCGGGCAGCATCGCGCACGAGATCCGCAACCCGCTGGCCGCTATCAGCCATGCGGCACAACTGCTGGACGAGACTGCCGAGCTGCCGGCGGAGGAACGCCGGCTGGTCGGCATGATCCATGGCCAGGCGCGGCGCATGAACGGCATCGTCGAGAGCATCCTGCAGCTCTCGCGCCGGGAGCGCTCCCGCCCCGAACTGCTGGATATCCGGCCGTGGCTCGAAGACCTGGCCGAGGAATTTCGAAGCACCCTGTCCCGGGACGCCGCGGACATCACGCTGGCGGCCGAGCCCGGCGCGCTGTGGGTCATGTTCGACCGCGGCCAGCTGCACCAGGCGCTCTGGAAGCTGCTCGAGAACGCCGTCGACCATGCCGGGGGCGATAACCCGGCGCCCCGCGTGGCGCTGCGGCTCCAAAACGAGCACAATACCGGGCACTGCGTGATCAGCGTCGAGGACAATGGCCCAGGCATACCGCCCCAGAATCTCGGCAACATATTCGAACCGTTTTTCACCACCCGCCCGCAGGGCGCCGGTCTCGGGCTGTACGTCGCCCGTCAACTGTGTGAGGCCAACCAGGCGGAATTGACCGTGGATTCAACGGCAAGCTCGGGCGCCCGCTTCCATGTCCGCCTGGCTACGGCCGGCGATGCGGAGGCCGCGGACCCCAACATGCAGCTGCAATCGGCATGAGCGAGAAACAGCAGGTCCTGGTGGTCGATGACGAGCCCGACATTCGCGAACTGCTCGGTTTGACGCTGGGCAAAATGGGCCTTGGCGTGACCACCGCCGCGGACCTTGCCGAGGCCCGCCGCTGCCTGGCCGAGCGCGACTTCAGCTTTTGCCTGACGGACATGCGCCTGCCGGACGGCAACGGCCTGGACCTGGTGCGCGAGATTGCCGGCCAGTCCCCAAACCTGCCCACCGCCGTGATCACGGCGCACGGCAAGGTCGAGGACGCGGTGCTGGCCCTGAAGACCGGAGCCTTCGATTTCGTATCCAAGCCCGTCGACCTGGCCATCCTGAGGCGCCTGGTCAATACCGCGCTCAAGCTGGGCGCGACACGCGGCGCCCGCGCCGCGAGCGCGGATGGGCCCGATGCCGATGGCGAGGTGCTGCGCAGGCTCACCGGCGAGTCACCCGCCATCCGCCGCACCCGGGCCCTGATTCGCAAACTCGCCCGCAGCCAGGCACCGGTGATGATCAGCGGGGAGAGTGGTTCCGGCAAGGAACTGGCGGCCCGGCTGATCCATGAACTGGGCCCCCGCTCCGACCACCCGTTCGTGCCGGTCAACTGCGGCGCGATTCCCACCGAACTCATGGAAAGCGAGTTTTTCGGCCACCGCAAAGGCAGCTTCACAGGTGCCGGGGAGGACAAGGCGGGCCTGTTCCAGGCCGCCGACGGCGGGACCCTGCTGCTGGACGAGGTAGCCGACCTGCCATTGCACATGCAGGTCAAGTTGCTGCGCGCCATCCAGGAGCGGGCCGTCAAGCCGATTGGCGCGCGCCGGGAGGTACCCGTTGACGTGCGCATCCTCAGTGCCGCGAACCAGCCCCTGCAGCCCCTGGTGGAGAGCGGGAAATTCCGCAGCGACCTGTACTTTCGCCTGAATGTCATCGAACTTCCCATGCCCAGCCTGCGGGAGCGGGTCGAGGACATTCCGCTGCTGGCCCGGCAGTTCCTCGACGAAATCGCCCGTGAATGGCAGGCGCAACGGGCGCCCACCCTCTCCGAGCCAGCCCTGGCGGCGCTTTGCAAGCACCGCTACACGGGCAACGTGCGGGAACTGATCAACATCCTGCAGCGTGCGGTCACCCTCTGCGAGGGCGAGGTCATCGAGTCCAAGGACCTGGCGCTGCAGCGGGTGGCGGTACAGGAGCAAACGCCTGAAATGCCGGGCCCGGACGCCGATCAGTCGCTGGACAGCTACATGGAGGACATCGAGCGCCAGATGCTGGAAGACGCGCTGCGGCGCGCCCGGTACAACAAGACGCGCGCCGCGGAGTTGCTGGGCATCAGCTTCCGGTCGCTGCGCTACAAGCTCACCAAGTATGGCATCGAATGATGGCCCCGGGCGCGCGGCGGGTCGGTGCAGGGAGGCGACCCGAACACGGGTGACCATTTTTGTCACCATCTGACGCTCACAGGCCATGCCGGGGTGAGCCCGGGGCGCTAGTCCTTGGCTAGCCTTCTGTTTTAAATGATGATTCATTGTCTGGCACGAGTATTGCATTTTTCTTCC
>JABAOE010005653.1_pt1 | contig 18150 bp, 19 predicted proteins | sample 7062141 | NCBI WGS metagenome assembly JABAOE01 (sample SAMN14538627, study PRJNA623070) | marine sediment metagenome | biome: marine biome [ENVO:00000428]; feature: marine pelagic biome [ENVO:01000023]; material: deep marine sediment [ENVO:00002113] | place: India: Gulf of Khambhat ... | reverse complement strand
AAAATACGTCGAGGACGGACTACTCGTGTCCCAGGCGATCGGTAAGCCCGTCAAAGTGATCTGGACGCGCGAGGACGACGTCAAAGACGGCACGTTCAGGAACGCATCCGCACAATGTCTACGCGCCGGCTTTGATGAGGATGGCCGCCTCGTGGCTTGGCATCATCGCGTAGGCGCACCGCGTGTGCTGGAATTCATGAATCCGCCACGCTGGGAAGCCGCGAATGGACGGGATGTCATTGCAATGCTCGGCTCGGAGAGCTCACGCTACGACATTCCCAATTTTCTCGCAGAGCACGTCATTACGGACCGTCGCTCGAGAGTCTGTGCCTGGAGAGGCGTTGCGACCAGCTATACGAAGTTCGCAGCCGAGTCTTTCGTCGACGAGCTGGCTCACGCGCGCGGCGTAGATCCGCTCGAGTTTCGCATGCAGCTCTGTCACAACAACCCGCGTGCGCTCGGCGTGCTCGAGGCAGCGGCCGAGATGGCCGACTGGGCGCGTCCAAGAGAGAACACGGCGCTCGGTCTCGGGCTAGCCGGCTACAGCTCTACGTTCGCCGCGGGTATCGCCGAGGTCTCCGTTGATCCTGCTAGCGGCGAGGTCACTGTGCACAATTACTGGCTGGCCGCGGACGCTGGCTACTTGCTAGCGCCGCGCAACTCCGAGGCTCAGCTCGAAGGTAATGTGATTTTCGGCATCAGTAATGCGCTTCGAGAGCGAATCGAGATACGTGGCGGACAGGTTGTGCAGTCGAATTTCTACGACTACCCGGTCATGCGCATGAACCAGATTCCGAACATCGAGGTCCGGGCGATCTCGACGGACAATGCGCCGACGGGCATGGGTGAGATCGGGCTCGCATCAACCGGCGCAGCTTTAGCCAATGCGGTTTACGCTGCTACGGGCGCACGCGTTCGGCATTTACCGCTGACCCCGGCGCGCATACAGGCGGCGATGCCGGCTTAGTTACCCGGCGATGGCGAGCACGGATCGCGAGACACGCTACCTGGAGAAAACCGTGACCGCCCATCCGACCGTCTATTGATTCGACATCAGGGCTTCGTACACGCCGATGACGTTGCCCGCTCGCGAGTGGTCGTATTCGATGAGGTGATCGTAGTCCTCCATGAGAATCGTTTCGACGAGCTCGTCTCGGCTTTTGCCCTCCGCAATTCCAGCTTCGACGGCGGCGAGTAGGTCTTCCATATAGCGACGCTGTTCGATGACGTCCGCCTTCGTGCCGGGAAGCTCATGACCCGGAGAGATGACATCGAAGTCCAGTTGCTCGACCTGGCGTAACGAGTCGAGCCACTCTGGGAAGAATCCGCCATATAGCGTCGTACGCGGCGGACGCTTGGGCGTCAGAAAATCGACCGTATAGATGATCCGTTCCTCGGGAAACAGCACGACAGTCATGTCGTTGGAGTGATTGCGTCCCGTGTAGTGCAGCTCGACGGTCTTGCCGCCAAGCGTAATCGTCGCCCGATCTGAGTAGTAGACGTCGGGATGTACCTGGTTGCCACCGTGCTGTCTTTCCCACATCTCCGACCAGCTCAGGGCGCCATCGGCGTTCGTATCGAGCCTGTCGAACGCAGTGAAATAAGCCGATCCCTCGGTTTCGCCGCGCTGCAGCAAGCCGTCGCCGTTCGCATCCCAGAGCCGGTCGCGCGGCGGTAGCGGCGCGTCAGGGGTTGGTTTTTGCAGATTACGGCGCATGTTCTCGTGACCGATGAAGGTGGCCGTGTCGGCAAAGGCTTCGCCTCCGCTCGCATGGTCGTTGTGCGTATGGCTGTAGATTACGTATCGAACGGGCAGCCCGAAGCGCTCATCGAGTTGCGGCTTTAGCCAAGCCGAGGCTTGTGAGTTCGTCGGGTCGACGACGATGATGCCGTCCGGTGTCACGAGGAACATGCCGAAGTGGCGGACGTCCCTGAATCGGTAGAGGTCGCCCGTCACATGTGTAATTTCGTTCCGCGGTAGGCCTTCGCCCGAACCGAAACCCTGCTGCTGCGCGTGAGCAGCTTGCGCCAGTCCGCAGGCTGTCCCGATCAATAGGGCGATAGTTGGCTTCTTGTTGTTCATAAGGTGTCCCCGTGAGTTCTACCGTTTTATGCCATATTGCGACGGCCGCCGCCCAACATCAACGCCTGCCGTAGCCGTACCGTGCGGCTTCTTGCTAGCCGACGCTAGCCGTGCAACGCTTTGCTGTCGTCGGGTGCCTGCGCTCGATCATGCATCCCATATTCTCTGATCACGGTTGCGATTCGCAGCCGGTAGTCCGAAAAGATCCCGGCCCGGCCGTCCTGTTGTGCCTGGCGGTGCTCGGCCACGTTACGCCATGCCTGCACGGCGTCCTCATCGCGCCAGAACGACAGCGATAGAATCTTTTCCGGATTGACGAGACTCTGAAAGCGCTCGATTGAGATGAAGCCGTCTATGTCCTCGACCATCGCTCGTAGGCCAGCGGCAATGTCCAGATAGTCGTCGGTTCGTCCTGGCGACGGCTCGACCTCGAAAATGACAGCGATCATGGCTGTACCTCCGGTCTAACGGCAGCGCGCCCAGCCACGAGATGCAAGCGAACGCCTGCGAGCGTCAGTTTTTTCGCGAGCCGCCGTTCGTCAGCGGCGCTCGCGGATGAATACGGGCATATCGGTCACCGGGGGTCCGATCGGGATCTGGCACATCATGTCGGTGACATGCCCGCGGTGGTAATTGGAGTGCGTGACGACGTGCAGCAAAATCTCGTTACGAGTCATCGACCCCTCACCGCCGTCGATAAACTCGAAATCGACGACCGATTTGCCTGCAGCGGAGTCCAGCGAACCGGCGTAGTCGATGTACCAATCGTCGATCTCGCGCTGGGCTTTGCCGAGCTCGGTCACGTCACCGAAGATTTCCGGTCGCCGCGTCGTAAACCCGTGCTCTCGATTCTCCAGGTGCGCCTGCCAGACGAGATCCATTGCGTAGCTGTGATTCAGTGCGCACAAGAGCGTACCGAGTATCGTGGGACGTTTAGCCCTTAGCTCATCGTCGGATATACCTTCGAGCGCCGTGTAGAGCCGGTCGTCTGCCCAGGCCTTGTACTGCGTGAGCATGACGAGATCGCTTGCCGACTCCACGTCAGGGTCGATACGGTCCCGGTTCCCAGTCGGCCTCGTGATCGATCAGAATCAGACCAACCGTGTTCGTGCTGCTCTGATGAAAGACGAGGTTGCCGTCGTGGGTTCGGCGCATATTACGAATAATTCCGATACCCGACGGGATGGGCCAGCTCTGGAACGTTTCCGTCTCGGGGTCGAAGCGCAGCAGCACGTCGGGACGCATCTCCGATTCGTTGAGCCAGACGACGTCATCGACGACCTCGATTGCGTATGGGTGCGACTTGTGTCCGTTCGGCGTGAGCCATTCCCTGATCTCGCCCGTCTCAGGATTGAGTCGGCCGAGATAACCGCGCCCGGAGTCGACGTACCAGACCATGTCGTTACTGTCGATCGAAACGCGCCGGCGCCGGTTGAAGTAGCTGCCGCCGTGCGAATCCGGGTCCGGCATCGGGGTCGCGAATTCCGTGATCTCCCAAGAATCGGGATCGACGCGTGCAATGTACGGCGCGCCGCGGTAGCCGAACCAGACCATGCCTTTCGAATCTACTTCGACGCCGTACGGTCGGGCGTCTTCGGCCGGCACGTCCATGAGGCGAATATCGCCGGTGTCGGGAACGAGCCGGCCGATCATGTTGCTGTTCTGCACGGAGAACCAGTAATCGCCGTTTTCCGTGAAGATGCCAGTATGCGGATCACGCGCGTCCGGGTCGGGCATCGGATAGACGGTGATCTCACCCGTATCCGGGTCGAGCTTGCCAACGGTGCCATTGCCGTTGCCCGTGTACCAGATGTTGCCTTCGGCATCGTCGATGATGCTGTGAGGATAGGCACCTTGCTCGAGCGCCCACTCGGTCATCTCACCGGTATCCGGGTTGAGTCGGCCGATCATGTGGCCGTACATACCGGCCCAATAGATCATGCCGTCAGGTGTCATGAGCGGGTCGCGTGGCCGCTGTCCACGCGTCGGTACACGCCACTCGAGGAACGTGACTTTGTGATCGCCGTCAACGAGCTTCGGACGCCGATCGTACTTCTCGGGGAAGGACGTCGCGAGGTAGTGGAGGATGTTCGAGCGCAGCGGATCCGGAAGGTCGATCATTCCGTCGACGAGATAGCTCCATTGCGCATGCGTATAGCCGTTGGAGCTGTAGATGATGTCGGTCTCATGGCAGGCAACGCATGTCGCTTCGACGAGCTCCTTACCCGGGCCGTCCGGCAGTGCAGCGAGTTGCATCTGCGCATTTGCCTGGAAACCGAAGAAGACCAGAATGGCGATCAGCAGGCGAGACGATACTTTGAGCATGATTTTCTCCACGGCTCGAAGCCCTAATTGGGCCGTCTTGTCGATTGTTTTGCCAATGTTAACTCCGATTTCCGCTTAACTTAAGGGGTGGCGGTGATTCTAGGGGCGATTGTGCCCTTGACTGGCCGGTTAGGCTGGCTGAGGATTTGGTATTGGGTTTGAAATAATCGCTAGCGATGCGCGAGATACGGTTCTTTCCAGCACGGTTCCTCTCAATAGCAGCACTGCTCGTGGCGGGCTCGACGCAGGCGCAGGCGCAGGTCGAGGTCGTGTTCATGCCACTTTCCAGAGCCGACGCCTATGACACCGGGACGTACCGCGCGATTTGGGCGGAATACGGCGAGCGCATCATCGCGGCGCTGGAACGGCGCACCTGCCTGCCGTTTTCGGAGCCTTATGTGTCGGCCACGGTTGCCGAGGCGACGAGTAACTCGGGCGGACCCGAGCACGCCATGCGCCTGCGCGCGAGCTACCGCCGCGCGGTCAAGCAATCCACGCTCGTTCACGAGCTCGGACATCGACATTTATGGCAGCTCGAGGAGCGCCTCGACGACGTCGACACGCACATGACGCTGTATCTGATCTTGGATCGAGTTTGGGCCGATGTCTGGGGCGAGGAATTCGCCGAGGCGCGCATTCGCGGCGAAGCGCAATGGGACGAAGATTACGAGGCCGCCTGGGCCTGGTCGCAGTCGCTCGAGCCTGGGGAGCGGATGGGCTATTGGAACCGGCTGTTGCGCATGAACGGTTTACCGGCTCGCTGCGAGGGCATTGTGGACAGCACTACGTGAGAGCTACTGACGGGCTGGTGTACAACCGCTTCACGTTTGTGGCTGGCTCTTGTTTGCTGTCGGTTTCTGTTCAGGGCTGCGATTTCGTCGGTGGTCTCGTTCGGGTTGCGGATCTCGACGGTTCGTTGAATGACGAGTGCGTAATCAACGCGTTGGAAGCCGTGGATGGCGTGTCTAACGTGAGATACGCACAGGACGACTATGGCTATCATCGCTTCGGCTATTCTGTAGCCGGAATCGAGAACGAGCTGCTCTACGAAGTCGTCAGCGACGACGAGGTAAGGTACTGGAATGACTATACGCTGCTGAACTCAGTACCCGCGCTGGAGGACATTCGAACTATTCGGCCGTATCTGTACGAGATCGATAGGCGCATAGAGATCGCTTGTGATATCGGTATCTCGGACGTCGTGACCGAGGGTTGCAGCCGCATCGACTGTCTCTGATACGGGATGATCCGTCACGGCCAAGAGCAGCGTCCAACCGATGACCTCTGATTTGGATGAGCGCATACGTGAAGAGATCGGCGAGGAACTCCGGGCTCTGTTAGAGGTCGGATTCGTCGTAACGTCATCGGTATATGCCGAGGAAGCCTTCGGTAATTTCCATGTCGATCTACGACGGCGAGCGGACAGGCTGCGAATCGTGCGCGATCGCAATCAGTACATGCTTCGAGGGGATGAAGCGGACCCGAAGCACGCAGGGCTCTGGCGGGCATTCGATTCCAAGGCTGAGTTCTTCAAGGCTTTGAAGCGCTACGTGATCGAAGGCGGCGAATGACCGCTTCAGACGTAACCCGCGTCTCGAGGGTTGTTTTCTCCCGCTCTGTTTAGCAATCTGTACGGAATTCGAGATCCGGCCTCCAGATCCGATGCCGGTTTGGCTGATCGGACGAGTCTCTGGACCGCTTAGGCAACAAGGAATAGGAAACCTCATGAAGTACAGGTTATCTACGCTTATCACCGGAGCATTGTTGGCCGCTGGCAGCGCCCAATCACAGGAGCTCAACGATCTCGTTGAGCGAGGGCAGGAGCTCTTCCACTCCGACATCGGCTGTCACGTGTGTCATGGGCCGACGGGCACAGGCGTCGTCGGTCCGAGCCTTCTGTTTGGCCCTACACCGGTCGAGATCTTCGATCAGCTCGAGAGCAACCCTGTCATGGGCGTCATCGTCAGCGAGATGGATCCGTCCGACGAGGATCTCGCCGCGATTTCGATGTACATCCGAGACCTTGCGGGCCTGCCGCTGGAATCGGAGTTGCCGGAGCAGTGGCTCTCGGATTTGCGGGCGGTCAAGTTCAGGCAAGAAACCGATCTGCAGTTCGTCAAGACGGAGCGTGATTTGCAAATCGAAGCCATCGAGACTTTTGAGTCTCTACAGTCGACTTGGACACGGCGTGCCAAAGAAGGCAGTCTGCTGAGCCACTACGAGGCCGAAGTGCTGGCCACCTTCGATCCGGGCGAGCCGAAGTTCACGCCGGAGCCCGGCAAGACGTACTTCTACGAGAACATCGGCACCAACAGCCGGCCAGCCGTATTGTTCGAGGGGTATAAGCTGCCCGAGAGTAGTGCGGTCGTCGTCGGTGATGCCGAGACGCACGAAGTCATTGCGAGCCAGCCGCTCCCGGTGGAGTTGCGCGGCGCCGTGCATACCTCCCTGGTTTCACCGGATGGACGCTACGTTTACATCGTTGGTCCACGGCCTTCGGGCGAAGAGTTCGAGGGCAATGTCGGCTCCTCTGGAGGCGGTCGGCTCGGGACGTCCGCAACGATGATCAAGGTCGACGCCCTCACGCTGGAGCCAATCGCTCAGCTCGATATCGGCGGTCGCCTGCACCACGGCCAGATATTCCGCGACTACTTGCTGCTCGACATGTTCGGTCGCGATCAGGGCGGACTCGCGTTGATGCTGCTGGATCCAGACACCGATGAGATCATCGGCGGAATCCGCGACGTCGATCTTGGCGGCTACGCCTATACCGTCTGGACCGATCCGGACTATCAGTACATCTACGCGCTCATGGAGCCTGCTGGTTACGCGACCGGCCGGGCGACGGGCATGTTCGGCGCAATCAGCATGTACCAGGGTCGCCTCATGGCGATGCGACCGTACTGGGTTGCGAAGATCAACCCCGACACTTGGGAGGTCGAGGCAGAGTTTCCGATTCCGGGCTACCGGCCCAACTGGGTCGTCGTCGACTCGGCAAACGAGTATCTCTATGTTGTCAACACGATGTCGAACGTCGCCAAGATGGACGCGGACACCGGCGAGGTTATCTGGACGAACGGCACGGGCATCGGCCCGTACGGTGGCACTTTGAACGCTGACGAAACCGAGCTATGGATCGCCGACAAGGGTGAAGCAGCCGGTCACTTCGGTAGAACGCTGACAGTCCTCGATGCCAACTCCGGGCAACATCTCGAGACGGTATTCAGTGGCTACATGGTCGACCACGTGCTGTTGGCACCGAACGGTCGTGAGATGTGGGCGACGAGCAACGCCGAGGGACGACTCTATGTCTACGACGCCGACACTCGCGAGCTCATATCGAGAATCGACATGCCTGGAAACGGCGATGCTCACGGGCTCATATGGGTTCACTACGACGAGAACGGCGTAGCACGTACCGTGCGTGACCAGGGGAATTTTCACAACGGCGTGAACCCGATGCGCGGGACGGCGCTCGACTATTAGCTATTGATCGTTCGGCGACCTACCTCGGGCTGCCGAGGTCTCAGTTCAAGTCGACGGCAAACTTTCGCAGCGTCGCTAACGGCACGATTTCGAGCGCGCGTTTGTGTGTGCAGCGAAGGTAGACTTTTGGTGCCATGCCGTGCTCGTGGGCTTCAAGCCAACGAGCGGCGCATAAGCACCAGCGATCGCCGGGCTCGAGTCCCGGAAAACCGAACTCGGGCTGCGGTGTCGACAGGTCGTTGCCGCGAAAGCGAGAGAATTCCAGGAAGTCCGCCGTCACCTTCACGCATACGGTGTGTGAGCCGACGTCCTGGTCGCTCGTGTTGCAGCAACCGTCACGAAAGAAGCCCGTCAGCGGCTGCTCACTGCAGCTCTCGATCTCTTCATCGAAGACGTTCAACGATTCGTCCATTCGTCCTGATCCTTGCGTTTGCGGCATTGTAGCGCTGCGACTATTACGAGGCTCGATTCTTAAGCCTCGCCCGCTGCGAGCTCGCGCTGCGGCGCGCGGCCGCAGGCGACCCAGCCCCAATAGGCAGCGCCTGCGCCGACGAGAAGGTTGCTTGCCGCGTAAGCCGCGAAGATGCCTGGGATCCCGAAAAGCTCGCGGCCCGCGAACGCGAGCGGGATGTAGACGATAACCATCCGTGTCACGGAGATCGTCGTCGCAGGCAGCGGTTGGCCGAGACCGTTGAACGCCGCGTTGACGAGCATGACGATGCCGGCTGCCCCGTAGCTTACAGGCACGATCCAGAGGTACAGCGTGGCGACCTCGACGGCCTCACTCGACTCGGAGAAGAGCGCTGTGACCGGCGAGGCCGCCAAACCTACGACGATCGCAACCGCAGCGCCCAGCGCCATACAGAAGATGTAGCATTGCTTGAGTCCGGCCAAGATACGGTCGCGCCGCTCAGCACCGAGATTCTGACCGACGAACGGCCCGATGATGCCCGACATCGCAAAGAAGATGACCAGGGAAAACATCTCGATACGCGTGGCGATACCGAGGCCGGCAATTGCTTCGGGGCCGTAGGTTGCAACGAGAGCGACGATGACGCCGTTTGCGACGGGGATGATTACGTTCGTGCCGGCCGCTGGTAGGCCGACGTGCAGAATGCCGCGCCACGATCTCCACGCACGCTCTAGCGTGACGCGGCTCGTCGTGATCAAGTTCAGACGATCGTGTAGCACCCACAATGCCGCGAGCGCAACGACCCCGCGCGCGATCAGTGTCGCGTAGGCCGCGCCAGCGAGTTCGAGTCGTGGGAAGCCCGCGAGACCGAAGATCAGGATCGGGTCGATGACCAAGTTGAGAACGGCGCTTGCTATCAGCAAACGTCCAGCCGTGTTGGCTTCCCCCGTCGCGCGGAGAGAGCCCATCGCTACCATCGGCAGCAGCATGAGCACGAGGCCGATGTACCACGGCACCATGTATTCGCGCACGAGCGGCAGCAGCGCTTCGGGTGCGCCTAGCAACGAGAACAACGCATCGATCGTCAAGTAGCCGAGCACGCTCAGCGCAAGTGTTATCAGCACGGTCAGCAGCATGGCATCGGTCGCAAGCCGCCGCATCTGCTCGTGATCGCCTTGACCTGCCGCGCGCGCGAGCACGGAAGATGTTCCCGCACTCAATCCGATCGAGACGCTCACGAGTGTCATGACAACGGGAAAGGTGAAGCTCATAGCAGCCAGCTCGCTCGTACCGAGCTGGCCGACGAACCACGTATCGACGACGTTAAACGTCATCATTGCGAAGACGCCCCAGATTGTCGGAACCGTAAGTTCGCGTAGCCGCTGGCTGACGGGACCGTGCGTCAGCTTCGCTAGTGACGAGGGTGGCATTTAGTGAACGGGTGGATCGATGACCGCGTAACGTACGAGATAGTAGCGGTACTGTACCGATTCGCGTATCCGCGCGGCAATCGCGCCGTGCAAGTCTGGATTCCACTGAGCGTAACGTTCGACAAACGCTTCGGCTTGCTCGGCGTCACCGGCGAATTGGATCGCGAGAACTTGTTCGAGCAGGTGGCCGACGACGCTATCGTAGCGGTCGTAGTCGATGCTCATGCGCTTCGTCTGCTCGTCGAATGCGAGCAAGCCTTGCTCGAGGTAGTAGTTCCATTGCATGAGCTGCATGGTCTGGTACGGCTGCTCGCGGCGAGGCGCGTTGCTTTGCAGCACGCGCAATATGCCGCCCGCCAGAAACGAGCGTAGTGCAGCGTCGTCGAGGTAACCGATATCGGCCAAATAGGGTGCCGTGTATAGGGACACGAGATCGGCCTTGAGCTCCTCGTAGAGATCTGCCGATTGTTGCAGGGCTTGATCGAGATCCCGCCCATCCTCGGTGACGGCAACGCCCAGGTAGTGACCGATCTCGTGCCACAGCGTGCGCTGGAAATTCCCCTCGACCGTGAGATCGTTGTGAAACTCCGGCTCCGTTGCCGCTGCGAGCCGCGTTCGACCCTGCTCGAAGATCGCCGGGTTCGTCATGATGTTGTAACGAAGCATGATCGTGCGGCCGTACTTGCGAGAGTGATCCGCATCGTTGGGCAAGATCGTTGCCGTGTTTGCGCCACGCGATTGGCCGAAGTCGGCAATGACGTTGTAAACGCCTACGGGAATCTCGCTGCGAACGACGCGATCCGAATCGTATGGCAAGCGATCCTCGATTGCCTGCAGATTCGTCAGCGCCTCACTGAGCGCTGTGCTGCGCTCGGCATCACGTAACAGAACGTTCATTGAAAAGAACGTCTTTATGCCGAAGAGCGCATCGTCGTAGGTCTCGTAGCTGCCGATCTGCGCGTTGAGACGCTGAAATTCTCCGGTGACCCACGCGGCATCACCGCCCTCGTAGTCGTCGGTCAATAAGTCGTGCGCCCGGAGTCTAAGATACGCTGCGAAATCCGCGTCCGTTGCCTGCATGAGATCAGCGGCCTCGCGAAGCAAGTCGTAAACGCGTAGTACCGACGGCGCCCACGCGACCGAGTAGGGCACGGCATAAAGCATGTTCGCATCAGGTGTCTGGACGAGGCGGGCGAGGCGCTCGTCAAGGCCGGGATGTAACGTGCCGAGAACCGGGTAGTCCTGGAGCGAGCCGATGTCTTGGCGCAGATTCAGCAGCGTCGCCCGGCGCACGACCGAGCGATCTCCGAGAATTTCGCCCGTGTCGTGCTCACCAGCCATGAAATTCTCGACCTCGAGCGCGCTGATCCCCTCAGGGTATACGGCCTTGCCCGGCGACTCCGGGCTTACGGGCAGAAATGCGAGTCGCTCGTTCTCGAGCGTCGTGGCAATCGGGCCGCGGAACAGGCGGTATAGGCGCTGAAGATTGTCGAGTGCCGTGGGCGAGTCGATCGTTACGAGCTCATTGAGCGCTTCGAAGGCGTCCGGCGCCTGGTCGTGCTTTTGCGCCTCGTACATGCGGTGCAGGATCGCGCCCGCCTCGAGTAAGCGTTGCACGGCTCTGAGCTCGGACTCCTCGAGCGTTGTCAGATCCGGCGCGAGCGTAATCTCTAGCGTGCGATCGAGCAGCGGCTGCGAGCGATCGACGTCCCAATACCCGGGCGGTAGCTGAGCGACCGCTTGGCCGGCCAGGCCGATCGCCGCAAGCACGGCGAGCCCACTGCTCCAGGTCGCAGGAGAGGGTGATCGATTGCTCAAATGCTTCGGTTGTGCCGGTCCGCAGAGACGGCCCGCGCTCTGTTGATATGTCGCCATTCTACGACACTTGTTCATGCGGGGTATTCTCGGGCGGACACGCGGCAGACCGCTGCCGGCTGGGTCCGTGAATCCGGCACCCGAGTCGACCCGCATCGCCCGAGAACTCAATGACTTAGAGCTTCGCCATCATCTACCGAACGCGCTACACTATACGGGCAAATCTAGACCCGGCCGGCATCAGCCCGGCCGCAAAAAGCGATAACAACTCAGGAGTACTCGCCGTAATGGCTACTAATCTCTCGCTCGACGGGCTGCCTCGGCGCAGCGGTTTTCTTGCATGCGCGCTACTGATCGCTGGCTGTGCCCCGGCGCCCGAGGAGACGGCCTCGACCAGCGCCGAGATGGACGCGGCACCGGAGCCCGCGGCGGCTCCCGCGGCGGCTGATGAGGAAGCGCTGAACATGCGCCTTCTCGGATTGCACGACCTACAGGGACGTTCAGCGTATCAGCCTGTCGTGCACGCTTACGGCAACCGCCGGATTCTGTTCGTAGGACATCACATCGGCGAAGCCATGAACCCAATGACGGGCGAGGTCGAGGTCAACGGCACGTCGATACTCGACGTGACCGACCCATCTGCGCCACGCATGCTGCGTCACCTGCCGCCGAACGGCGATGCGAGATTTGCCCAGCACGTGCAGCTCTGTGACGGCACCGATCTGCCGAATGGGGATCCCGCGCGGACCTATATGCTCAGAACGAGCGGCAATCTCGGTTGGGATCTGTATGATGCGACCGACCCGGAGGAGCTTTTTTATCTGCGAACGGTCGCTCAGACCGGCATGTCCTCGCGGCCCGAGTCGAGCCGCGGCGTGCAGGAGACCCACAAGATGCAGTGGGACTGCGAGACTGGGATCGCCTACCTGAACGGCACGCCACAGGACTGGCGTGTAACGCGGCTGCTCATGACCTACGATCTCAGCAACCCGGATCAGCCTCGGCATATTCGAAACTTCGGCCTCGACGGCTGGCAGCCCGACCCCGACGGTGAGATGCCCGAGTACCAGATTTCCGGTCTGCATCAACCGTTCGTCGTCGGCAACCGGATGTACCTTGGATACGGTAGCGGTGCCGACGGCGTGCTGCAGATTCTCGATCGCGACAGATTCCTCGAAGGCAATCCCGAGTCTGCGGACCCGTACGAGCCGACGACTGAGAATCTTCTTTATCCGCAGATCTCGCGGCTCGACATGCCGCGCTACTGGGGCGTGCACACGGCCAAACCGATCTATGATTTTCCGATTCCCGATTACGCCGATGACCGCGACTATTCCTCGCGCGATCTGTTGATCGTCGTCTCGGAGTCGCCCACGCGGGCGCGACGGTGCCAGACGACGCGTGACGTGTCGTTCATTATCGATATTTCGCAGGAGGACAAGCCCTTCGCGATATCGACGTTCCAGACGGATGAGTCGATCGGCGAATACTGCAACCGCGGTGGTCGCTTCGGCCCGCATTCCGTGCACGATGCGTTCCACCCAGGCTTCGATAAGACGATGGCCGTGATGTCCTATTTCAACGCGGGCATCCGGGCATTCGACATCCGCAACCCGTTCAAGCCGGTCGAGGTCGCGTACTACGTGCCGCAGCCTAACGAAAATACGATCGAGGCCTGCATTGAGATCGATGGCGCCGAGGTGTGTGACATTGCCGTTCAGACGAATAACGTGAACATCGACGATCGCGGCCTGATCTATGCCGTCGATCGCGCACACACGGGCCTGCACATTGTCGAGCTTACGGGCGAGGCGGCGGCCATCGTCGGGCTCTAGGCGCCCGAGCCGAATTCCAATGAACCAATAGAGGCAAACATGCCCCGCATTGACTATCTCGACGAGAGCGAGCTCTCGCCCGATGCCGCTGAATTTCTGAAAATCGCTGAATCGGCTGGCTCGCCCGACCCGCGCGTGCTCAAGATCCTGTTCCGAAGCCCAATCGGTGTCGCGTGGTATCGCTACTGGCTCGCCTCGTCTAATGACGGGGAGTTGCCGAAAGATCTAAAGGAGCTCTGTCGTGTGAAGATCGCGTTTTCCCACGAATGCGGTTATTGCGGCACGGTACGCTCGGCCGCGGCGATTGCGGCAGGTCTGACCGAGGAGAAAGTTCAGGAAGTCTGGAATTACGAATCCAGTCCGCTGTTGTCCGATCGTGAGAAAGCTGCGTTGCGCTTTGCCGATTACCTCAAGCACGATATCGACAAGGCGGATGACGATGCGTTCTATGCCGAGCTCAGAGAACACTTCTCCGAATCGGAGATCGTCGAGCTCGGACTCTGGTGTGCAGAAAACGTTGGCGCCGGTAGCTTCGTGCGCACGCTGAATATCATCACGTGGAACGAGGCGTGCCAACTCAATCCGCTTACAGGCAAGCACTCAGCTGAGACTGCCGCTGCCGAGGGTTAGTGCTCGATGACGGAACGGCGTTCCACGTGGTCTGGCTGCGTGTCGGCTGCAGTCTTGCTGGTCGTCGGGACCGTGGTTGCGGCTCCGGCGCGGGCAGATCTTTTCACGCTGCGCGTCGGATCCGGACATCCCGGCGGTGCAATCGTCTATGCGACGGGCATGCGCGACTTTCTGGTCCCCGAGCTCAGGCGCCGTGTGGCCGAGGAAACCGAGCACGAGCTGCGAATCATCGAGGGCTACGCCGGCTCCATCGCCTCGGTTGCCGAAACGCTGGAGGCCGTGCAAGTCGGTATGCTCGACATCGGTGGCTACTGCACCTGCTTCGAGCCGGCCAAGCTGTTTCTGCACAACTTCGCCTATTTCGTTCCCTTCGGACCGCAAGAAGGGGAAAGCGGCGTTCAGATCGCCCGCCAGGTCTATGACGCGCACCCGTGGCTCGACGAGCAATTGCGCGAGAACTATGGGCAATTCGTGCTCGGCCTCAATGGCTTTGACAACTATCACCTCGGCACGACGAGTCCGTGGGACAGCGTCGATGACTTGAGGGGCGTCAAGATTGCCGGTGCGGGACCGAATCTGCCGTGGCTCGCTTATGCGGGTGTGATTCCCGTGCAGTCGGCTTTGCCGGATGGCTACATGGCCATGTCCACGGGTGTCTACTCGGGTTGGCTCATGTACCCGTCCTCGTACTTCGCCTTCAAGTATCACGAGCCCGCGCCGTATTACACGCTGATCGGTTTCGGTGCGACGGGCGGCGCCTCGATCGTGACGATGAACACGCGCAGCCTCGAGCGTCTTCCGCCGGAGGTGCAAGAGATCGTCTTAGAAGTCGGCCGTGACTATGAAGTGACCGTGGCAAAGATGCTCGACGAGCGCCAAGCCTTCGGTCTAGATAGCTTGCGGGCTGCCGGCGCAACCGTGCGAACGCTACCGGAGGAAGTCCGCCGTGAATGGGCAGAGTCGCTTGCGGATTTTCCGAGGAATATGGCCGAGGAGGCGGAGTCGCGCGGGATGCCCGGTCGGGAAATTTTGCGAACGTATATCGATCTCGTGACCCAGAGCGGTTACGAGTGGCCGGTCGAGTACTCGGTCGAATGAGCAAGAGCAGCGTCACGCCGTGCGCTAAACAATCCAACGAAAGGAAGCAAGATGATTAGAGCTGCAATGATAGGTCTCGGCTGGTGGGGCCGGCACATGGTCAAGTCGATCGAAGGCAGCGAGAAGATTACGGTCAATCGTCTCGCCGCGCGTTCCGTGGATAAACACAGGGACTTCGCCGAAGAGACCGGTATCGAGCTGCTCGGCAGCTATGAGAAATGTCTGACCGACCCGGACGTCGATGCCGTCGTGCTCTGCACGCCGCACTCTCAGCATGAGGATCAAGTGCTCGCGGCGGTCGAGGCCGGCAAGCAGATTTTCTGTGAGAAGCCGCTTTCCCTGACCAAAGCCAGCGTCGAGCGCATGCTCGAGGCAACGGACAAGGCAGGCCTCATCATGGGCGTCGGCCATGAGCGCCGTTTCGAGCCGACGATGGAGAAGATTGCCCAGCTCGTTGCCGATGGCGCGATCGGCGGCACGCAGATGCATTGCGAGGCCAACTTCTCGCACAGCATCTTCAAGAACGTGCAAGCCGACGAGTGGCGCGGCTCGGTCGAGGAGGCGCCGGCGGCCGGAATGACAGGCATGGGCGTGCACCTGACGGATCTGTTCATCTCGATGTTCGGTCCCGTCGAGGCACTGGTGGCTCAAAGTGCGAAACGAACGCTACCGCTGCCGACCGGTGACGTTGTCAATGTCAATCTGCGTTTTGCGAGTGGCGCCACGGGATTTCTCGCCGCGATCTCGGCGACGCCGTATTACGGTCGGTTCACGGTGTTCGGCGATGACATGTGGATCGAGGCCCGCGACGATTCCCACCCGCAGCACGGCGGCAAGACGCACCTGATCACTTGCGGCCAGGACGGCGTGCAGCACAGCGAGACCTTTCCGCCCCTCGACCCGGTGCGTGCAAATCTCGAGGCCTGGGCCGATGCGGTCGAGGGCCGCAGCGAGTATCGCTTCACGAACGAGCAGCGCGTGCAGAACGTGGCGGTCCTCGAAGCGATTGCCAAGTCCGTGGAATCCGGCCAGTGGGAAACCGTCTAGCCGGCTAGGCGCTTGCACGGAGCGATGGCGTGTCCGAGCAGATAAAACGCAAGCCTATCGGGCGCGTCGCGCAGGCCACGCATATCGTATCGGCCGCATGGGTGCTCGTGCTGGCTGTCATCATCTTTATCGATGTCTGCGGGCGCTATTTCTTTGGGCTGCCGCTGCTTGGCGCGACGGAGATCATCAAGAACTCTGTCGTGTCGATAACGTTCCTGCAGTTGCCGCTTGCGATCTATCGCAACGGTATGATCCGCACGACGCTCATCTATGACCTCGCCAGCGCCGACTGGCAGCGAATCCTGCGTTCGATCACGAATCTGTTGGGGCTGCTGTTCTTCATTGGCACGGCGTTCAGCGCCTGGGGCCCCGCGCTCGAGGCTCTGGGCGTCAGCGAATACGAAGGGGAAGGCGCGCTCAGAGTGCCGACGTATCCCGTGCGCTTTCTCGTCGTCATCACCTCGGTGTTCGCGGCTTATGTTTATCTCTACCTCATGTATCTCGACTGGACCGGCAAGCTCGATGCGCACGAAGAGGAGCTTAGAGGCGCATGATGGGTCCGGAAGTCATTTTCTATTCGCTCGCGATTCTGCTCGTGCTCGTCGTGCTCGGTGTGCACATCGGAGTCGCACTCGGCGTTGCGAGCGTCATTGGCGTCTATTTGAGTTACGGTAGCTTCGAGATCGCGCTCTATATTCTCGGCTCGACGGCCTACGATGCAATTCGGACCGACGCGCTGGCCGTTATTCCCTTATTCATGCTCATGGGCGAAATCATCAGTCGCTCCGGAGCCGCCACGGATCTTTATCTACTCTGCGATCGCGCGATGCGGCGCGTGCCGGGTCGTCTAGCCGCAGCTACCGTCCTCGGAAACGCGGCATTCGCGGCTGTCTCTGGTGTTGCGATTGCATCGGCTGCAACGTTCAGCCGCATCGCCTATCCGGAGATGCGTCGACTCGGCTACAAGCGATCGTACGCCGTCGGCGTCATTGCCGGCAGCGGCAGCTTGGGAATGCTGATTCCGCCCAGCGTGCTCATGATCGTTTGGGCGATTCTTACGGAGGGCTCGGTCGGCGCATTGTTCCTCGGGGGCGTGCTGCCGGGCCTGTTGCTCGGATCGGCGTTCGTTGCCTATTGCGCAATTGCAGCGATCCGAAACCCTACGCTGGCGCCGCCGGCCGACAACCGTCATGACGAGGACCGGCCGTCCGGAGAGGCGCGCTCTGAGCTCATCAGTGGCCTCGGGATCGTCGCGCTCATCTTTATCGTGCTCGGCGGCATCTGGCTCGGCGTGTTCACGCCGACCGAGGCTGCTGGTTTCGGTGCGCTCGGTAGCCTTGTCGTGGGCCTGGTCAAAGGCATGCGTTGGGACGATTTCATCGAGGCGATCTATAACGCCGGTCGCTCGACTGCGCCGATCATGTTTCTTTTGATTACAGGGTCCATGTATTCGCGTTTGCTGGCGGTCAGCGGCGGAATCAACATGATTCAGGACCTATTCCTCGGCTCGGGCCTCGGGCCGATTGGCATCATCGCGATCATGACACTGATCTGGCTGCTGCTCGGGACGATCATCGACTCGATTTCAGACATTCTTCTAACGATCCCGATTTTCGTGCCGATCGCGCTCGCAGCCGGCTTCGATCCGATAGCGTTTGCGATATACGGCATATTGATCATCGAAGCAGGTCTTCTGACGCCGCCGATGGGTTTGCTGATCTTCACGGTCAAGGCTGCCGTTCCGGATCCGGATGTATCNNGGGGCGCGATACCGTACTGGATCGTTATGTTAGGCGTCGCGATCTCGATCTTGGTATTTCCCGGGCTTGCCGCGTGGCTGCCCGGGGCCGTGTTACAGTAGATATAAGCATTTTCTTGAGGTGTAAGGACATGAAACAAATCAATATCGGCTTAATTGGCACTGGATGGTGCGGTGGCATTCGTGCCAATACGTGTGCAGGCAGCGCGCTCGTGAACGAGCTGCATCTG